>Ga0310810_10004867_pt1 | contig 14926 bp, 12 predicted proteins | sample NCmetagenome_FD_207641 | JGI IMG/M metagenome (GOLD analysis project Ga0310810, IMG submission 207641) | Soil microbial communities from experimental microcosm in Duke University, North Carolina, United States - NC | ecosystem: Engineered > Artificial ecosystem > Soil microcosm > Unclassified ...
GACAGGCCGCTCGTCATGAAGCGGTTTCCCAACGGCATCGCCGGTGCGCCGTTTTATCAGCATCGCGCGCCCGATAAAGTGCCCGCGGGCGTCCGCATCGAGAAGGTCGACGCCGGCAGCGAAACGCGCGCGCATCTGGTGGGCGGCACGCTCACCACCCTGCTCTACACGGCGCAGCTCGGGTCTATCTCGCAGGATCCCTGGTTCTCGCGCGTCGGATCGGCTGACGAGATCGACCACATCGCGATCGATCTCGATCCTCCCGAGCATCTTCCCTATCGCAAGGTACTCGACGTGGCGCTCTGGGTGCGCGACGCGCTCGCCACGCTGAAGGTGACAGGTTTTCCGAAGACGTCTGGCGCCGGCGGGCTGCACGTGTACGTGCCGATGCCGCCGCAGACGTCGTACGACTCAGGGTTTCTCTTCGCGCAGATTGTCGCGACGATGGTGGCGGAGAAGCATCCGCGGGACGCGACCGTGGAGCGCTCGATCAAGGCGCGCGGCCGCCGCATCTACGTGGACTACATGCAGAACGTGCTTGGCAAAACGCTGGCGAGCGCCTACAGCGCGCGGGCGAGCGAGTTTGCAGGAGTGTCGACGCCGCTCACGTGGGAAGAGGTCGAGCAAGGCGTGTCGCCGCGCGACTTCACGATCGCCAACTTCCATGAGCGGATCAAATCGGCTGGAGATGTGTGGGCGGGTCTGAAAAAGGCGAAACCAGCCGATCTTGGGTCGCTGAGACGGGCCGCCGAGACACAGAGACGCAGAGCAAAATAGGTTGCTCCGAGTCTCTGCGCCCCTGCGGCTCGTCGCTAAAAGATAAACCGGGCTTCGCCTACGATTTGCCGCTTCACGATGTCGCCGAAGATGTGCTGCTGCACTTCCTTGTTGCCAACGTTGTTGATCTTCAGGCTCGTGATCACCTTGTCGCCGAGCCATTTCACGCCGATGCCGCCACTGACGATCGTGTACGGCTTGGTGATGCCGGCATAGCGCGCGTCGAGCACGTCCTGCCAGTACGCCTCGTCGGTGTAGCTGACGGAAAGATTCCCGAGCACGTGCTCGTAACTGAAATCGAAGCCGGTGTTGAAGCGGTTCTTGGGCGGCCAGTTGATGTCGGCTATACCGGTGCCCGTCGGGAAATCGGCGATCTCCGGCATCCACTGGTAGGAGTAATTCCCGAAGACGTTCAGGTAGCGATTCACCGCGCCGTCCACACCAAGCTCGATGCCCTTGTCCTTCACCTTACCCAGATTCAGATAGGTGAACCGTGACGGCAGGATCACCGGCGGGTTGTTCAGCGCCAGCACCGCCAATACCGCCGGCGGCAACGGCCAGCCCGGCGGCGGATTCGTCGGACCGTAGGCGGCAACCGGCGTGAAGTAGATGCCGTCCTTTGTGTTGTTCCAGTAAATCGCCGCGGTGACTGTTGCGCGCTTCTTTAGGACCCCTGTGTATCCCAGCTCGTACGCCGTCATCGTCTCCTGCTTCAAATCAGTGTTTCCGATCGCCCCGATCGGAAACGTGAAGGGCGACAGCTGCGGCAGCGGCGCAACGCGGCTCAAATCGACCTGGTTCAGGATCGTCGTGTCGATGTGGTTGTTGATGAATGACGGGGCGCGGAATGCGCGGTTGAAAGACACGCGGACGGTGTGGTCCGCCTGCGGCTTGATCAGGAACGTCGTGCGCGGCGAGAAGACCGCGTTGTCGATCGACGAGAACTTGTCCACACGGCCGCCAACCACCCAGCGGAAATACTGGTTGATGAAGATCTCGTCCTGGCCGTAGACACCGCCCTCATTGCGAGTGTCCGCGCCGGGCGCGGGCGCCAGCGAAATGTCGAAGGTATTGTGCCGGAAGTTGCCGCCGTAGCTGAGCACGTGGGTGGTGCCAATCGCCTTTACGTCGTTGGCTTCGACGTCGAACGTCTTCGTATTGAAATCGAGCGGCAGCGGACGGCCGGACGGCGTGAAGGCCAGCAGGTTCGACGCGTTGCCGTCGAGCAGGTTCGTGAAGAACGCGATGCGCCGGCCACCTTTCTGATACCTCGTCATGAGGTAACCCAGCTTCGATCCGCTCGCGATATTGAACGGTCCGATCCCGCTGTGAATCAACCCCTGCGTGCCCGCGAGGCCGCCTTCGACGCTGACGGTCCCGCCGTTGTTCGCCAGGTCGTAGTCAACGCGCCCGTCGAACTTCGGCTGCTCGGTGCCCTGATTGGTGAAGTTTGGATACGGCGTGTGGAAGACGTTCGGAATGGTTCCAGCCGGACGCGGCAGCGGATCCTGTGTGAGGTATCCGGCGCCCAGCTTGAACGCCCACCGGTCGTTGACCGCTTCGGCATGTGTGCCGTTGACGTAAAAAAGGGACCCGGAATCCGTGTCGCGGCCCGTCACATTACGGTTGAAGGAGCCGGCACCAATGGTGAGCTGCGTACCGCGCCCGGAACCGGCAAGCTCGCGGGGTGTCCGCGTGATGACGTTGACAACGCCGTTCATCGCGTTGGCGCCCCAGATGGCGGATGCGGGACCGCGAATCACCTCGATTTGCCGAATCTCATCCGGATTGGTGGGCACGAGATCCCACATGACCATCCCGAAGAAATCGAGATAGACGCTGCGACCATCGACGAGAGCGAGCTGGGACGTCGAGAGCGTGGACGTCGCGCCGCGCGTCGTGATGTTGACGTCACGCGCGGAGACCTGCGAGACGTTGACGCCCGGAACTGCGCGCAGCAGGTCGCCGATGTTGGTCGCCGGAGAGTTTTGAATGGTCTCGCTGGAGACGACGCTGACGGCAGCGGGTGCGTTGACGAGCTGCTCTTCCGACTTCGACGCGGTGACCACCACCTTCTCCTCGTAGGTCTGTGGCTGCTGTTGATCGGCGTTCTGATCGCTTCGGGTGGGCTGTTGCGGGGTCGATTGCTGGGCGGTCTGTCCCTGGGCCAGTGCGGGCGCAGCGAGCATCACCGTGAGGCTGACTGCAGCAAAGCGCACGATCATAGAGGTGTGCCTCCTCGCAACGAGAATGGGTCGAGCATCGGTATTGTGGGCGTCAGGCCGCGCAAACGCAACTTGCCACGTATTGCACACGCGCCGTTTCATGAGCACACCGCGATGCCAATCGATGCGCCATCGCCCGCGCCCATCATGCCGAACACGAGCGCGTCGGTCCTTTCGCGAGTGCCAAGAACGCCGAATTCGCAGCTTCAACAATCGAGGAGTCGGATGTGGAACGTCAACATCGGAGTCCTGCGCTTCCGCCGTGGTCGATGAACCAGCCAGAACACACATCAGACGACACTGTCAAAGCGTCCCGGATGTGATGCGGCTCCAGTTCTGATTGGAGTTCCGATCCTGTGTGACCTCCTTCGGTCCGGGGTTGCGTTCTCCCGCCTACTAAAGGAGGTGCTGCGGAACGTTACAGGGGACTTGCGTGCGACGCGTCAGGCTCGGCGCGACCGCCGTCTATCACCGCGCGAAAGGCGGCGCCGATCGGTGGCTCCATGGCGACGATCGCGATCTGCAGCCTCGTGCGACTCAGAAATCACGGTGACGCCTTTGGTTAATTGCTCGAAGGCGTGGGGGTTATCGAGCGGAATCACTAATCCCGGGGATGCGGCGGAAATCTCTTCGGCATGCTTCAGCTGCACGAGGTGACGCCCGATGGCCGGTTCCACCTCGTAGATCAGTCCCGGAATCAGGTGCGCGAGGCTGACACCGTCGAGAATCCCTTCGCTCGGCTTGAGGATACGGATACGCACGAAGGTCCGATTATATCGATTTAGGTACTCCGCAAAGCTCAACTTTGATGGAAATAACGCTTGAGCCGAGCTGTGCGGGCACTCGCATTGCTACATATAGATGGCAAGATGCGCGTCCGGCTCACGCGAAAGCTCGCCGACGAGGTCGATGGAATCGATCTGTCGCACGATCATGTCGGCGACATCATCGACCTGTCGACGCGTGAAGCCGGGACGCTGATTGCTGAAGGGTGGGCGGAACGCGATCGGCGCGGCGAAGGCCCGCGCGCATCAATTGTGCTGGCGTTTCGGCGCGCCACCGATCCCGGGCACGTGCGCCCGGACGAAGACGATCACCTGTCGCGCGCGTCGTAGCGGCGTGCGACCACTCTATTAACGCGCCGCTCAGATGTTCAGGCCATGACAGTGAATGGCCGCATCATATCGTTGTCTTCGTGCTCCAAAATGTGGCAGTGGTAGACGTACGTTTGCGGCGTAGTCATACCGGTTGGTAAGTCATACTTCGCGCGCACGGTCGTGAAATATCCCGGATTGACTTTGACGGTGTCCTTGAACCCGCGCTCCGTCGGATCCGGCGGCTCCATCGGTCCCGTCGCGAACGGCGTCGGATCGATCCCGTCAATAACACCTCGCCGACCGCTGTACGCCGCCTGATAGGCAACTGCATCGAATGGCGTGCGGCCGACCACCTGGCATGTGACCAGGTGCGTGTGCATCGGATGCGTGTCTCCCGTCAGGTTGATGTAGACCCAATCCTCCACCGTGCCGACGCGCGGAGTTTCGGTCGGTGCCTCTTCGAAGTCCGCCGCGTTCAGGAGCAGCACCCAGTCAGACGTGCCGGCTCCGATTTCGTTCAGCGTGACATAGCGCGTCATCGCCACCGGACCAGCCAGATTGGCGGCGCGTCCCGGCAGGTTCATCGGAATCAACGAAGGCCCGGCCTGGGTCACACGACTTCCCACACGCAGCTGCATGACCTGAGTCAACGGCGGCGCCGGAGACGAGACCGGCCGTGGCGGTGTGAGATTCTTCATCGGAAGCATCGCGCCGGCGAACGAGCTGAAATCGACGAGCACATCGGCCCGTTCGGCTGGGGCGAGCACGATCCGCTTGATCGGCACTGGGATGTCCCACATGCCGCCCTCGGCGCCGATCTGCCACATCCGTGCACCGCCAAGATCGAGGTTCAGGATGCGCGCGTTGCAGCCGTTTAAGATGCGGAATCGGTACAAGCGCGGTTCGATCTCGAGGAACGGCCACACCTTGCCGTTGACCAGCATCACGTCGCCGAAATACTCACCTATCCAGACCACACCTGGAATATCGCTCCGCGGATAGAGGAAGGTCCCGTCCGGGTTGAATTGCCGGTCCTGAATCACCAAGGGAATCTCATAGCGGCCACCGGGAATACCGATCGGGTTCGGCTCCGCGCCGGTGTCGAACTCGTCCCGAAGGATGTAGGCCGCAGCGAGTCCGGCAAGGACGTTGAGCCGTGTGGTGCCGAGCCCGTGGTCGTGGAACCAGAGTAGCGACGCAGGCATCTCCGGGAGCTGATTCGTGTAGTGAACGGTCTGCGTCTCGCCCCTGCCGAAGCCGTTGGGCGTAATCCATGGGTTGCCGTCACTGTCCGCGGCGACAAAGCCGCCATGAAGATGCGTCATCAACCGCACCTGGTTGCCGAGCGGCGTTTCTCGCGTGTCGACCGGAAGCCAGGTTGGGTAGGTGGCGGGCAGATTGTGCGTGAAGCTGATGTCAACAGGTGTTCCACTGCGTGCAACGACGGCCATCCCGAACGAGCCTGCCTGATCGACAAGCCCAGAGCCGTCATCGTACGCCCAGATTGGCGTCGGCGGCAGATCAGGGTGCAACTGGCGGACAATCTCGGTCTGTGTAAACGAATACTGGTTCGGACCAATGGGCGTGGCGACCACGATTCCGGCGCCAGGCCGGGGCACTGGTTCGACGTACTTCGTAAGTCGTTTCCCGGGGCCGGCTGCCAGCGATGGCGGCACGGCCCACGGCAGTGTCAGAGCAGCGCCGACGCCGTATCGGAGGAAGCGTCGCCTGGTCACCATGCTCATGTCGTTCCGAGGTTGTCGGAGCTGATTGTCGTAACCGTTCCGGTTCGGCGGTTGGCGCGCATCATAAGTGATCTGGCAGCACTGTTCAGGCAGTATGTGTGCCGCCGACTGGCAATGCGAAATCTCAACGATCGTGAACAGGGCGCCGATAGACCGCTGGAATATTCAGGGGCGTCTCGATTTTTTCGCCGCCTCTCAGGCGGATCTCGCTTCCTGACTATTTTGCCTTTGCAGTCTTGCGGGGCAGGTCATGATCGGCAAGATTGGAAAGTTGGCGCGCCCTACAGGATTCGAACCTGTGGCCTTCGGCTCCGGAGGCCGACGCTCTATCCAGCTGAGCTAAGGGCGCGTTGGGATTTGTGATTTCTGATTAATGAGTCGTGATTTCCAATCACGAATCGCCAATCGCGAATCGCGAATCACAAATGAAGAGCGCGCCCGGCAGGACTCGAACCTGCGACCTACGGATTCGAAGTCCGGCGCTCTATCCAACTGAGCTACGGGCGCACGGACTCGCATCATATCAGACGTTACGTGGTCAGCTCTGTGGCGGCGTCGAGTGTGCTGCCGCGCGGCACGCCCACATCGGCGGCCGCCCGCAAGGGCAGACGCACAGTAAACGTCGCGCCCTTTCCTTCTCCCGCGCTGTCGGCCGTGATTGTCCCGCCGTGGCGCTCGACGATGTCGCGCGCGATCGACATGCCGAGACCGAGACCGTGATTTGTCTTGCGCCGGTTCACATCGCCCTGACGGAACCGCTCGAACACGTACGGCAGGAATTCGCGCCTGATGCCGATGCCTTGATCGCGCACGACGATCTCCGCCATCGAATCGTCGCGCCGCAGCTCGACATCGACGACTCCTTCGCCCGGCGAAAACTTCACCGCGTTCGACACGAGGTTGATCACCACCTGCTGCAGACGTTCGGGGTCGACCATCACCAGCGGCAGGCTGCGATCGAGCTGGTTGGCGATGCTCACGTGCTTGTCCTCTGCCTCTGGACGCACCGCATCGAGCGCCGCGGCGACAACGCCGGCGAGATGCGCAGGCGCGAATCGCAGTTCGAGCTTGCCGGAGATCGCGCGCGAGACGTCGAGCAGCTGCTCGAGCATGTGTGCCTGCGCGCGCGCACTGCGCTCGATGGCGTCGCACGCGTATTCCGCTTTTGTCGGGTCGAGCCGGTGCTCGCGCAGCATCGCGGACCATCCCAGCACGGCGTTGATCGGCGTGCGCAGCTCGTGCGACACCATGGCGAGGAATTCGTCCTTCGTCCGGCTGGCAATCTGCGATTCGCGGTAAAGCCGCGCGTTGTCGAGCGCAATCGCCGCGCGACCGGCGAGCTCCTGCGCGACCGCGAGATCCGCGCCGTCGTACTGGCGCGCCCGATCGCGCAGCGCAAGCGTGAGCAGGCCGAGCGTCTGGCCGCGCGCAACGAGCGGAATCAGCAGCAGAGACTGGCATTCGAGCATCTTCATCAGACGCACGTGCTCCGGATCGCCGCCGTCCTCGCCGGTGCGATACGGCACCTCCGGCACCAGCGCCGGTTGACCCGTTCGAATCGCGCGCGAGAACGGACTGTCGGCGCTCAGGTTCGGCGTCTGCCGACGCACGGTGTGCGCGGTGTCGCGGCGAGTTGGATCGACGTCGAGCACTTCGATGCGGCGGACGTGCCCATCCTCCGGCACCAGATCGACGATGGCGCAATCGGCCAGCGCCGGCACGGCAAGCCGCGCCAGATTGATGAGCGTCGCTTCTGGCTCGAGCGCGGCATCAAACACCGTTGCCGTCTGCGCGAGAAAGGCGGCGCGCCTCGTCGACAGCTCCGCCGACGCGCGATGCTGTTTGTCGCGCGAGGCGAGCTCCGCCCGTTCGCCTTCGAGCCGCTTGCGTTCGTACACACCGGCCAGCGTGTAGGCCACGCAGGCAACGAAGTCCGCTTCTTCGGTCGTGTACACACGCCGTGAGACGGAGTACGCCGCAATCACTCCGTACGGCCGTCCACCTGCGGCAATGCGAGCAACGATGCCGCTGCGAACACCCTTCGCGCGCAGCACCTGCGGAAGCGTGAAGCGCTTGTCCGAGGCCGCGTTATCCACCACGACAGGATCGTGCGCATGCAGCGCGTAACCCGCTTGCGTGTCGATGTCTGTTGGAACCAGCAGGCCATCGACATCGCCCATATCCCATCCCGAGGCAAACGCCAGCAGCAGCGAGTCGCCTTCACGCGACAGATTGAAGATCGCGCAGTATTCCAGACCGAGCGCGGTCGTCGTCATCGTTACGGCGTCATGACACAGCGCTTCGATGCCGCCGCCTGCCACTGCACGCGCGCCGAGGTCGAGCAGGACGTTGGCGCGAAGCGCGGCGGCGGACAACTCCCTCGACGCAGCATCCGCACGATTCTTCTGACGACGGCTCAGATGAAAGAGCGCCGCGGCCACGAGCGGGCCGATGACAAAAATCGCCAGCAGTGCGATGTTCGGAGCGGATCGCATGGGACCGATCCGGCCGGCGAGCAAGGATCCTGCCTAACGGATCAGCTGTCCTTTACGCAGATCGCGAATGGGACGCCGTGGGTGGGACGCCCCTTCGCGTGTAGAAATGACATTCAGCGGTAAGTGTTACCGCGTCGATTTGACAGCCGTGTCGGCCGAGCAGCTGAAATTCGTCGCATCGTCGGTACTGCCGGTGCCGTTCCACTTCGCGACCTTCGGGAATACGCACAGCGGCCGCGTGCGGTCGGTCTTCCCCTCGGTGACGTGAGTTGCGGAGATGCGTTCGGGCGCCTTACCGCTCGTCACCCACGCGTCGAGCACCGCGGCTTTGTCCCACGTATCGGGACCTGGACCGCCGTTGCAATGCAGCACACCCGGCTGCATGAACAATTCAATCGATTTTCCTTCGGCGTTCTTCCCCACCTTGTCGAGCACGGCCTGGTGATAACGGATCGCGTTCCACGATGTGACCTGCGGATCCTGGAAGCCCTGCCACAGCAGCAGTTTTCCACCGCGGTCGAAGAACGGTTTCAAATTCGAATTGTCGGACTTGAGAATCCCCTCGGGGTCGGCCTTCAGCGCCTTCTCGACATCCGTTGCCGGATTAAAGGATGCCGGATCCCAGCTCGGATCCTTCATCGCGATGTACTTCATCGCTTCGATGGCGTTGCCGTAGCCGTTGGGACTGTACAGCGTTCCCCACTGCAGCTCGGTGCCACGCATTAGCCCACCGGTGAGGGTCTTGCCCGTTTTCGGATCTTTCGCATCGGAATAGATTCGGTTGGCGGCCTCCACTTGCGGCGCTGTGAGGCACGACACATTGTCCTCGCCCGCTCTGCACTGCAGCACCTTCGGGTCGAAGTGGCAGGCGAGCGGATTTTCGAGCACGCCGTCCTTCACGCCATCGAGTCCATCGCACGCCTGCAGCACCGCATCATGAATCGCAGGATATTTTTCCGGTGGGATGTATGCGCCGGATGTCTTGTGCATGAACGCGCCGGTCATCACGACGCCGACGTACCGCTCCATGCCGCCCCATGCGACCGCGCCGGCGACGATACCATCGTAGTCGGAGGGATAGCGCTGCGCTTCGGTGATTCCCTGGCGACCACCGAGCGAGCAGCCGTTGAAGTACGAGTACTTCGGCGCGGTTCCGTAATAACCGTTGGTGATCGCCTTCGCCTGCACCGTCATCTCGTGCACAGCGCGATACGCGATGTCGGTGAGTTTGTCCGGATGTCCGAGCGCGAACGACGCGGTGTTGCCGACATGGCCAGTGTCGGTGCTCGTTGTCGCGTAGCCGGCGGCGAGTGCTGTCGCCATGGCGGGATACGCGATCGTGCCGGCCCACCCACCGTTACCTACGGCCTGGAACTTTCCATTCCATACTGCGCTGTCCGGGAGCCACACTTCGATCTTGATATCGGAGTCGCTCGACGGCGTCAGCGTCGCCTGCACACGGCAGAACGCGGGAAGCGCAGCGTACGGATTCGGCTGGTTGCCGCGAGCACCGCCGCGTCCAGCACCGCGACCCGCTGCGCCTTCGCGCGCGGGTGCAGCCGGTGGGGCTGGCGGCGTGAACGCGCCGGCGGCAACCGCCTGCGCTGAGGTGATTCGCGCGTTCTGCAGCGGAAGCACGCTGAGGCTGTCACAGGTTGCCGCAGAGGCGAGCGGCGAAGAGACGAGGCCCGCGAAAAGAGCGATGAACAGGGAGCGACGAATCATCAACCCCTCCAGGTTGTCGGTGAGTATACGTCCGGCGCGTGTGGTGCGGTTTACTCATACGGGCGGAATTCTTCGCCTTGTTCACATGTGTGGCTCTGCGGGTCGTCGGTCTTTTTTCAGGCAATTGACGCTCGCCGGGAGCTGGGCGTTAGCTGGCAACCATCTTGTAATTTCAAGCAGTTAGAACCATGGGGCGCTGGGACGTAGACGACCTCACGCATGGGATTGAACACGAGCTGACGCTCAGGCTCGAGCGAGCCAGCGATCTGTCGGAACGCGCCAAGCGAGCCAATGACGCAGCGCAACACGAGATCGAACGTGCGCTGGAGATCGCCGATGAACTGCGCGGCGTCTCCGCCGAATCAGCTTCCCGCGCCAGCCGGTTGCGGGGACTAAGACACGACCGTTAAAATAAACGTTCCCACCTCGCGCAGGAACTCACTTTCACGGTGCGCACGGAATGTGGGCCGCTAGCTCAATTGGCAGAGCAGCAGACTCTTAATCTGCGGGTTCTCGGTTCGATTCCGAGGCGGCTCACCAGACTTCCTCAGGAAGACGCGAAATCGCGACTGGGCGATGCTGAATGTCGGCATCTGCGTCGCACTCGACACGTTACAGGCGCTCGCGCGACGAAAGGCGCGGCGCGACGGCTGCGACCTTTACATGGCAGCGACCAGGAGGGCGAATGTGACGGCGGCAACCACAATCGCGCCGCGGACGATCCACCGATAGTCGCTTGCCACTGCCCTCATCGGCAGGTACATGTCGAAGTCACGACCGTAGAAGAAGCGCGCAGGACGGTCTAGAAACATGCGGTCGTCCCTCCTGTGAACGGTCGCGATGGTTGACAATCGACGCTGCTCTTTTCGATGTGTTCCCGCATCCATTGATTCATGTCAAGAACGTGCGGCAACCGTAGGGCCACGCCGATCATGCGCAGGGTTGCATGCCAGCGCGCGCACTGGAACAAGCGGAACCGCCTTTCGGCCGCAGATATTTCCCGGCGGGGCGAATAATCCCCCTGATCCATCGGCGCATTCGTGATGCTCGCTCACCGGAGGGCGCCGCTGTTACTCGAGGACTCGGGCGATCAGTCGCGGCACGGTCGAACGATTGGCGTGCCTTTAGTGGCGCAGTGCTGACATTGATACTTCATGCCTCTGTAGCCTTGAGAGGTTGCTGGAAGGGGGGCCCAGCCTTCGGCTTCTCGTCGGGCCTCGTCCAGTCTGGATAGATGGAACTGACACGCCACTTCGCCGCGCCGCGACCAGTAGAGCCCGGTCGTCGTGGATGGTAGTGGCATCGGATCCTTTCCAACTTTGATGAGAGAGCCTGACACAGTGAAGGTGGACCGGCTCGGGAAAGTTCGATCATTATCGTGGAGTTGTACCGAGGCGCAAGCAGAGCAATGGGCAGAAACAGCAGACGATCACGCCGATGCGCTACAGCGCAACCGGGCACCTGATGAGCGGCAGATCGCAACGCAGTGCCGCTGTTGCGCGCCACCATCCCTGCGATACGTTTTGAACCAACCCGCGCAGCGCGAGGCGCCGAATCACGCGGGCGACGACCGCTTCCGGAATCTCACCGGCCGTGTGCGCGACATCGCATACAGCGATCCTGTCGCTCTCTAACAGCACAGCAACAATCGACGCGAGTACACGCGCCCGTTCACGCCAGTGACGACGGTCGTTAGATGACATTGCTGTGTTCCGTTACCCACGTGCGGCTCATACCAACGCAGGCAGCAACTCGCATTCCCGGTTGCCATCAAAATTGCCGGGCACATTGCTAAGGCGGCGCAGGTCGTCCGTTCTGGCAGGCCAGCCACGTGCGAATACCTCGGGCTTATCGCGAGCGGAAGAACACGAACCAGACGATGAGAAAACCGGCAAACACCGCGACCCATGTACTTGGCGTCGCGTGCCCCACGGAGTACTCCACACGATCGAGTATCTCGGCGAGGCCTGATCCTCCACCGCCCGTCAACGCGCCGTATTCGCCGAGTCCTTGCGCAATCAGCATGACGGCCGCTCCCTGTTGAGAATGGGGGCGCTCAGTGTACTTCGCTGCGTTCCGGTATTGGCGGGAGAGATGGATCGAGATGCGAGACGTTGAAGCGCTGTGAAACGACCGCCGCCGCGACGGCGCGTGCGATCGATTCGAAGTCGAACGGCTTGACGAGATATGCAACGACTCCCGGACTCAGCGTGACAGCAGGGTCCATGGCAGTCAGCCCGGTGGCAATGACGATCGCGGTGCTGCCGAACGAACGTTGAATCTCGTTGATCAACCAGATGCCATCGCGACCGGGCATCATGATATCCACGAGCGCGACATGAATCGGCCGCGCGCGAAGTACGGTAAGCGCGCTTTCCGCACCGTCAGCGATATACGCCTGATGCCCGAGGAGGTGAATCCAGTCCGTGAGAAGCGCACGCACACCGGGATCGTCGTCAATAATGAGAATTGACCGCCGGTGATCGGTGTCCGTGACAGGTGTCAGACGCTGGGCCATGTGGCGAATCTTCGATGAACTCGCCGTCCGGCGGGCAACGTTCAGGCCACCTCGCAGATCGCCGTATATCCTTCCGTCCTGGAAAGACTTAGCGAATTGCAAGAAGAGAGCAGCCGGAGCTGCTCTTCACGTTTTCAGCGGCGCGATTACACGCCTGTCGGATTCAACCGGCGCGAGTCGTCGGGCTGGAGCAGCAACCGAACGAGGTTCGCATCGGTCGGCCAAAGCAGCGTTCGATGATCGACTTCGACCTTCGGTTCGTTCCAGACGACCACGTGATCGATTGCGGTCGGCTGCACCCTGGGAGCGTTCGCTTCGGCCATGAACAGGATCGTGCTGGCCTCTCGAACGAGCTCGTAGAGTTCGTGCGGAGGTTTCGCCGTCTTCCACATCAACAATGTGCGCGTCACCGAGCCGACCTCCTACGTCACTTGCGCAGCGCAACAGCTATGCCGTAATTCCGGAGCAAACCGCCGGCGGGAATCGAACCTCGTTTACGCCGCAATCACACGAGCGTCAAAAGTTGTCACGTCCACGCGAGCTACAGCTGAGTTCTGCCGCCATGCGCGATTTGGGCCGTCTGACTTACTCGCTGTAGGACTGCCCCGTAAACAGTCGGAACTTCGGAACGCCTTCCGTGGGGCCAGGCGGCAGTACCGGGGACGGAGCGACCGGCAACACCGAAATGCCGCTGGAAGAATTCGATCCCTGCAGAGGGGTGCACCCCGAGGCGAAGAGCGTGGTCGCCACAACCACACCAACCCTGACGAATGCGCCGAGCGCCATTCGCCCCCAGAGGGCAAGACGAGCGCCACACCGATTCCGGCGAGGAACGGGAAAAGCGGCGAATATCGATAGATCTCGTAGTCAGACATTCGCCAGAGCATTCAACAAAATTCTGCTCGGGAGAAGCATTCGAGCCGCGGCTGAAACGCATAATGCCCGCGATCCGCGGATAGTCTGCGACTTTCGTATACCCCAGACTTTGGTCTGGCCCTTGCGATTGGCAGAGCTGCGGCGCATCGTGCGATGCGCCTTGTCAGGAGAACTCGATGAGGGTGAAGGCCGCAGCAACGGTCACCGCGGCGGTGTTCGGGATCGCACTCTGGATTCCGGCAACCGCGGCCGCCGACGACATCGTGTGGAATCCGTTCCTGTTCATTCCGTACTGCTCGACGTGTGGCCCGCTCGTTCCGCTTACGACGGAGCAGGCCGACGCTCGTGACATCCTTCCGGCCGGCGTCCTGTCGGGCGTTCCTCCCATCTCCGATCCTGGTCCGATCGACGACGGCGTCGTGTCGATTCCAGTTCCACCGCCGCCGGTGGACCCTGGCGGCTCTTCCAACGGTGGCGCTCCACCTGTGCAGATTCAGATTCCATCGTCCGGTGGCAACGGCAACAACGGCGGGGGCAACGGCGGTGGGGGTAACAGCGGTGGTGGCAACAGCGGTGGTGGCAACAGCGGGGGTGGTGGCGGCAACGGTGGCGGCATCGATTACACCATCACGGTAACTCCTCCCGGGCCGAATGGCGGACCCGGTGATGGCAACGGGAACCCACCTACCTTTGGCATTGGCGATGGTCCCGGAGGCGGCGGCATCGATCTGCCTCCCTCGAACCCGTCCGACGGTGGGCATGAGGGCCAGACTCTCGTTCCCGAGCCGACGACGCTTCTGCTTCTGGGGTCAGGACTCTCGGCCGCCGCGCTCCGTCGCCGGCGAGCAAAGCGTATCGAGAAGTAGTCTGTCGATTCTCGGGGTCAACCTTCGACTACCTGTCGGAGGGGAGAACGACCCATGGCGACACACACCGTTACGTCGAAAGACGGGACGACCATTGCCTACGAGCGTTCCGGCAGCGGCCCGGCGCTGATTCTCATTGACGGCGCGTTGTGCAGCCGCGCGTTCGGCCCATCGGCGAAGCTTGCGTCGATGCTGGCACAACACTTCACGGTCTACAGATACGACCGACGTGGCCGCGGCGAGAGCGGCAACACCCTGCCATATTCGAGCGCACGCGAAATCGAGGACATCGGCGCCCTGATCGATGTCGCCGGAAGTACCGCATCGCTGCTCGGACTCTCCTCGGGTGCGGCGCTCGCACTCGAAGCAGCTGCGACCGGGCTGGCGGTGGCGAGTGTCATCGCCTACGAGCCGCCGTATGTCGACGAAGCCGGGGGCAGTAAGGGCGAGGCGCATGAACGCGAGCTCGCGCGCCTCATCGCCAGCGGCAATCGCGGCGGCGCTGTTACTTACTTCATGCGGGACATGGTCGATGCGCCGCGCCCGGTGCTGGTGATGCTGCGGCTGATGCCCTGGATCTGGCGAAAGCTGAAAGCGGTCGC
>Ga0310810_10004869_pt1 | contig 14923 bp, 19 predicted proteins | sample NCmetagenome_FD_207641 | JGI IMG/M metagenome (GOLD analysis project Ga0310810, IMG submission 207641) | Soil microbial communities from experimental microcosm in Duke University, North Carolina, United States - NC | ecosystem: Engineered > Artificial ecosystem > Soil microcosm > Unclassified ...
CGCGAGCTGGATCCGCTGCGCCGCGGTCGGCCCGAACAGCTCGGCCGCGACGGCGAGTCCGAAATCGATTCCCGCCGTCACACCCCCTCCGGTAATCCGGTTGCCGTCGCGCACGACGCGTTGCCGAACCGGCTCGGCTCCGAGAAGCGAGAGCAGATCGAGCGACATCCAGTGCGTGGTCGCCCGATACCCCCGGAGCAGACCGGCGGCTCCGAGCAGCAGAGCGCCGCTGCATACCGACGTGATGTAGCGTGCGCGCTCCGAGCGGGAGCGCAGGAAGTCGAGCAGCTCACGGTCGTCGAGGTGCCTGTCGACAGCCCATCCGCCCGGCACGCAGAGCATATCGAGTGGCGGTGCGTCGGCGAACGTGGTGTCAGGCAGAATGGTCAGGCCCCACTCGCTCCGCACCGGCTGGAGCGTCGACGCCACGAGGTGTACTCGGGTGTCAGGCATGCGCGCGAGGACTTCGTAGGCGCCGGTGAGATCGAGCTGCGTGAGGCCCGGGAAGAGCACCATTCCGATGGAGAGCGGAGTGGTTGGAGTCGTCGGTTGCATATCGTGATCGAGGTGATGTGGCGTGGTGACCTTCGCAAGATCCACCGCCTGGCAGCCTCGTTCTATCACGGAACGCGCTTGATGGAACAAACGGGCTGAGGTCTTTCCGCTCACGCCGGCAGGCGGTACCTATAATGGACGGAGCAAGCTCGATGTGCCTCGGGCCTGGAGGGCGCATGACCGCGCCGATCGAGATGGGAAAGTTCGTCGGAGTACCGGTGCGCGCGCAGGCATTCGACGGCGTGTCGATCGCGGAGAGTACCTACGCGGCCGGACAGCGCGTGGCGGCTCACGCGCACGACGAGCCACTTCTGAGCCTCGTCCTCCAGGGACACGCGACCGAGGACATCGGCAGTCAAACCCGGGAGCTGGGCGCGCAGAGCCTGCTCTACACGCCGTCGTACGAGACGCACGGCCACCGGTATCTCACGCCGGGACGCTGGCTCAACATCCAGTTTTCTGCGCGGTGGTTCGCGCGGGTGGGCGCCGGTGAGGCACCGTTGCCCACCGTCTCACAGATCGTGCGCGACGGGGCCGCCGTCACGTGGGCAGCGCGGCTCGGCGCCGAGCTCCGCGAGCCGGACCGCGTGTCGCGGTTCGCGGTCGAGGGCGCTCTCCTTCTCCTCGTGGCCGATCTCGCGCGGCTCCCAATGGTGGGCGAACGGCGACGGCCGCGCTGGCTCCAGCGTGTGGAGGACGCGATCGACGCCGCAGGCGCGGACGCGCCGGCCGTCTCGGATCTCGCGACGCTCGCCGGCGTGCACGCGTCGCATCTGCTGCGCGTGTTCCGCCGCCATCACGGGACGACGATCGCGACGTACGTGAGGCGTCGCCGGATCGAGCGTGCGCGCATCGAGGTGGCGAAGGGCGATCGTCCGCTCTCGATGATCGCGCTGGACGCGGGCTTCTCGGACCAGTCGCACTTTACCCGCATCTTCCGCCAGGCGTTCGGGGAAACTCCCGCGCGCTACGCGCGCTCGCTGCGGGGCCGCTGACCAGTCCTCCGGATTTCGGGCTACGAAACGCCGTCGATCACCGCGTACGAAGAGAACGGGCGCACTGGCCGAACGCCTGGCCGAACGCCTGGCGAAACACCCGCGTGAAATGTGAGCTGGATATTGGTCGGCCGGGGGGTTGGCGCAAGGCGGATCGCGCCACCCAGCCGCCGATTTCGGCGAGCCGATTGTACCAAAAAGTGGGTCTCGTGCTATAGGGCGCGGCGCGATTTCGCGAGCTTCGGGGTGCACACCACTCGAACTCGCGACCCAAGGATCGCTGCCTTTATGGACTCACCCCGTACTCCGCGTGACTGGCGTCGAGTCACCCTCCGCTCGGCGTTGGCGATCGCCGCCGTGAGCGCGCTCGCGATGGGCCGTGGACACTTCCGCGGCAACGTGCCGGGCCCCGACATCCAGACGGTCAAGGCATCAGTGCACGGCCTCTACCGCGTGTCGGTCCGGCCGGACGTCACCCCAATTCCGGTTCGGCGCCTCCAACGGTGGACGCTGCACCTCGACACGATCAACGGGCAGCCCGTCGACACCGCAACGATCACGATGGACGGCGGCATGCCACAGCACGGCCACGGGCTTCCGACCTCGCCTCGAGTCACCCGCGCGCTCGGCAACGGCGACCATCTGGTCGAGGGCGTGAAGTTCAACATGGGCGGCTGGTGGATCGTGCGGTTCGCGATCACGAGTAGCGCCGGCATCGACACCGTCACGTTCAATATCGGGCTCTGAGAGAGGCTGGTATGACTCGCTCACTCATCGCCAGAACGGTGGTCGGCGCGGGCCTCGTGGGCATCGCGGCCGTCAGCATCGGTAACGTCAGACACGGTGTGTCCCGGTGGACACCGGTGGAGCTGGCCACGCTTCGATCGCTTTCACTGACCAGCATCGAACCGTTAGGCCCCGACGCGTCGAACCGGTACGCCGACAACCCCGAAGCCGCGGCGCTCGGACGCGACCTGTTCTTCGACACGCGGCTGAGCGGCAATGGCAAGGTGTCGTGCGCCACCTGCCACGTCGCGACGCAGGATTTTCAGGACGGCAAGCCGCTCGCCAATGGGGTCGGTCGCACCGCGCGTCGGACCATGCCCATAGCCGGTACGGCGCATAGCCCCTGGCTGTTCTGGGACGGTCGCACGGATAGCCAGTGGGCCCAGGCACTCGGTCCGCTCGAGAGCGCGGTCGAGCACGGGGGCAACCGGGCACAGTACGCTCACGTGGTGGCCGAGCGATACCGGGAGCGGTACGAGAGGGTGTTCGGTCGGTTGCCGGACCTAACGAGTGTCCCTCGCGACGCCGGCCCTGTGGCGGACAGCACGGTTCGGACCGCGTGGGGTCGGATGCCCGCGGAGGCCCAGGAACAGATCTCGCGCGTGTACGCGAACATCGGCAAGGCGATCGCGGCCTACGAGCGGCGCATCGAGCCGGGCCTCTCACGCTTCGACCGCTACGTCGATGCCGAGCTCGCAGGCGCGCGTCACACGCCCGAGAGTGCCCTGACGACGGACGAGGAGTCGGGCCTCCGTCTCTTCATCGGGCGCGCGCGCTGCGTGACCTGCCATAACGGGGCGCGGCTCACGGACGATCACTTTCACAACACCGGCGTGCCGCTTCCCGCGGTAACGCTGCCGGCGGACAGTGGACGCGCGGTCGGTGCCCGGCAGGTCGTCGGTGGTGAGTTCAACTGCACCAGCAGGTACAGCGATGCGAAGCCCGAGGACTGTGACGAGCTTCGATTCGCCGTGACCAGCGGCCCGGAGCTCGTGCGGGCGTACAAGACGCCGTCGCTCCGAAACGTCAGCACCCGGGCGCCGTACATGCACGCCGGCCAGATCGCGTCGCTCGATGGCGTGATCGCGCACTACGCCACCGCGCCTGCCGCGCCGTTCGGCCACAGCGAGCTCGTGCCGGTCCGGCTGTCACCTGACGAGCGACGCCAGCTCATCGCCTTCCTCGGGACGCTGTCCGGCCCGATCACCGTGCCGCCCGGCTACGACGGCGCGGCGCCTCTCAGCCAGACCAGACGCTGACCGCCACCCGTAGGGCAGACACCAAATCTCACGTCAGGCGCGGATACCCATGTCGACTCCGAGCGCAGGTTCAGCGCACCACCACCACACCGCGCATGACCACGCGGCCGGGCACGATCACATGGCACACACGGCCCACGAGCACGCCGGTCACCACGTAATGGTGCACGCCCCGGCGGCAGACGTAGCCGAGGACTAACGCAACGCGTACGAGCTCGCGCAGCCCGCTCAAGCCACGAAGCATCGCATGTCAGCCCCCACGTTCAAGTGCGCAGCGAGGTCGCTCGCTAACATTGGCTCAGAGCAGTTCGACGTTGTTCGACTCAGGTGGAGGCACCTATGGCTCGGCGCTTACTAGAATCGACACGCCCGCTCGTCAGCGCGGTGCGCAACAATATCGAAATCTTCGCGACCTTGGCGGCGATCGCCGCGGGCGCGCTCGTCCCGCTCCCGTCGCCCGGTAATCGCGGCGGGGGAGCCACACACGGCGGGTTCTCCGTTCTTTACGAGGATGCGCGCTCGGATGCGACCGAGGCGGCTGGCGACTCTGACGCCTCTTCCTCGATGGGGCGCAACTCGCAGGCGCATTCGAACTCAGGCCAGGTTCGACGGTGGATTTCCACGAATGCCGTAACGATCTCGATCGCCTCCGTTCTGGAGTGAGCGTTGATCAGCGCGTAGCCGCCAATGACTTCCTTGGCTTCGGTGAAAGGCCCGTCGGTGACGCTCACTTTTCCGCGGGCGAGACGAATCGTCGCGGCTTGCGAGCTTGGCTGAAGACCGGCCGTGTCGGTCAGCACGCCGCTCTTGAGCTTCTCATTCACGAAGTCGCCCATCTCGTCGAGCAGCGCCTGCGGGATCGAAGCGTTACGGTAGTCCTCGACGTGTCGGATGAGCATCAGATAGCGCGCCATGGAGGTCTCTCGTCGATAGTGGAGTGGAGCGGGAACGATGGTGATCTGGCTACCCCCACGTCGAGCGAAGCAGCCGGGGATCGACGACACCATACGTGGAATTGTGAACGCGCGCCGGGATCGTTATGCGCCACGTGAGCCACCGCATCCTGAGGCAAACGGATTTAATGTCGCAGGCCTCGAGGTGTGAAGTGCGGCTTTGCACCGCGTCGAGCGTCCTCCCGACCGCATAACGGCCTCGCGGCATGGCGCTCGCTCGGACCGGTTGCATGTCTGCGAGCCACCCACAAGAAGAGATCGCTCCAAAGTCGAGCGCGGCTTCAAGACCGAGCGCCGCGGACCGCGAAGTGCCGGCTCTCGAGCCGGCGCTGCGCGATGGGCTGTCGCAAGCGAGGCCGACCGCCCGGGCCGAGCAGCCAGCCGCCGAGCTCGCACTCCTTGCCGACGTCTCCATCCAGTTGCTGACCGCCCCGCGACCCGAGACGCTAGTGCCGGACCTTCTCGCGCGGCTAGCCGAGCTGCTTCGGTTGGACCTCGCGCTCAATTACCTGCTCGAAGACGACGTCGACGACATCCCGGAGCATGACGCGCCCGGCTCGGCGGCGCGAGCACGGCCGCGGCTGAACGCGAGCGTCGGCGTCGACGACGACACGCGCGCGCTCCTCGACGTACCCGAGATCGGGGCGGCCATTTGTCGCCTCGCCGCTCGGACGCGATCCCCCGTCGTCCACGACGACGTGCAAGCCTCCGCCGACCCGGCGTTGGCGTTGGTCCGCCGACTCGGGGTCGGTGCGTACGCCAGCTTCCCGCTGGTTCCCAACGAGCACATGATCGGGGCGCTCTCGTTCGGCCGAAGTGCCGGGGGCAGGTTCGACACCGGAGAGCTCACGCTGCTCGCGGCGTTCGCCGACCAGCTCGCGCTCGCGCTGCACCGCCGCCGACTGGTCGCGGCGCTCGAGGCGCAGGTCGGGGCGGCGGAGCGGGACCGCGGGGCAGCCGAGCAGGCGCGGCGTGAGGCGGAGGTCGCGCGGGCTGCCGCCGAGACGGCGCGGCTGGAGGCGGCGGAGGCGAGCCGGGCAAAGTCAGGGTTCCTGGCGACGATGTCGCACGAGCTCCGGACGCCGATCAACGCGATACTCGGGTACACGCAGCTTCTCGACCTCGGGCTCGCGGGCCCGCTGACCGAGCAGCAGCGGGGGTACCTGGAGCGCCTAACGATGAGCAGCCAGCACCTGCTCGGCCTCGTCAACGACGTGCTCGACCTCTCCCGTATCGAGGCGGGCGAGACCCGTGTCGCGCGCAGAGACGCGTGGACTGGCCCGGCCGTGTACGCGGCCCTGGAGCTGGTGCGTCCACAGGCGGCGATCCGAGGCGTTCGCCTGATCGACGCCGGCCCGTCCGAGCAGGGGGTGCCGTACGTCGGCGACGAGGACCGGGTGCGGCAAATCCTCGTCAACCTGCTCTCGAACGCGGTGAAGTTCACGGCCGAGGGAGGCACGGTGACGGTCACGTGCGATTGGCTGGCGGAGGCGCCGGCGGCCGATCCTCTTCGCGACCTCCACGGCTCCGGGCCGTGGGTGAGTGTGACGGTCGCGGACACGGGCATAGGCATCGCGCCCGAGGAGCAGGACCAGATTTTCGAGCCGTTCCACCAGGTCGACCGGGGCCACACGCGCACCGCCGGCGGGACGGGGCTCGGGCTCGCGATCAGCCGCCGACTCGCACGGCTCATGGGCGGGGACCTGACGGTGGAAAGTGCCCCGGGAGCCGGGTCCACCTTCACGCTCCGACTGCCGGCGGCGCGGCGTGACGATCGCGGGCAGGCGGAGACGGCTCGGGAGCGGGGACTGCGCTCGAAGCGCGACACGGCGGCCCTGCGCACGCCGGGGCTCGGCGAGCTCGGCGAGATGCTCCGCGACGCGGTCAACGATATCCTGACCGTCTACGCTGATCGTCTCCGGGCCGATCCGGCCGTGCCTAACGCGCGCGTGATGCGCCCTCCCGAGCTGGAGGACCACCAACTGTCGCTCCTCGGGGACTTCGCGCAATCGCTGGTGATCGTGGGAGAAGGCGGGGCCGAAGGGCCCGACCTGCTGCGCGATGGGAGCGCCATCCAGCGCACCATCGCCGACCGCCACGGCGCGCGGCGGTATGCCCAGGGATGGGACGAGGCGGCGGTGCGGCGCGATCACCAGATCCTCCGCGAGGAGGTCGAGCGCGCCGTGCTGGGACGCACGGGCCGCGCGAGCGCGGAGGGGGACGCTGCCCTGACTGTGCTGCTCCGACTCATCGACCGGACGGAGGCGATCAGCGTCGCGGCGTGGAGGCGGGCCGCGGCGGCGGCGAACGAGGGGGGTTGATCCGTGCAGGTGCTGTCCTCGGGCGCGATCCCGTAACGGCGTGTCGGGGCAGCGCGATGCATGGCGAGGTCGATACCGAGCACGTTAGGCGACAGCCCGAGCGTCGTGGAGTGACCTGACAATGGCGCTCCACGCATCGTGGACGCTCGCGTATCTCGGCGCCCACTGCGCCGCGGCTCGAAACCTCCGATTCGAGATCCGCTCCGATCGCGACAGGAGCCGCATCGTCGGCCCGCCGAGCCTCACCATCCACGACGGAATCGGCCTCGGTCTCGGCAAGCCTAACGCGGCGGCCAGCGAGCCTGCCCATTCCGCGCGGCGGAGGGGCTGATCATCACTGACGTTGTACGTACCGGCCGGGACGCCGAGGGCAGCGACGACGGCCGCGGCGGCGTCGCCCTGTGCGAGCGACGAGAAGTACGCGTCGGGGTCGCCAGGCAGGGGCGACCAGCCCTTCCTGAGAAGACGGATCATCTCGACGAGCGTCGAGTCGGGACCGTACAGGGCCGCGAATCGCAGGATCACACCCTCACCGCCGGTCTCCGTGAACTGATTCGCCGACCGCTCGGCATCGAGGACACTCTCGGTGTACCCCGCCGGTGAGACCGCCATCGATTCATCGATCCACGCGTCGCCGCTGTCGGGGTAGATCAGCGCGAACGATTCCTGCACCATTCGCGTGAGCCCTTCGGCCCGCGCGGCGGTCGCAACGGCGAGCGACGCCTCCTTGCGAATTCTGTCGTTCTCTCGCCAGGCCCGGCGCATCAGCATCATCGTCGACGACGAAGGCACGTGGGTAGCGAGGTTGACCACCGCGTCGTGCCCGGCCATCGCGCGACGCAGGCTCGCGACGTTGAACAGGTCGGCCTCGACGGGCGTAGCGCCCAGTTGGCGGAGGATCTCGCGGTTGCGAGCCGATCGTGAGACGGCAGTGACCTGGTGGCCGGCCACGATCATGAGCGGTACTGCCCGTCGCCCGATCTCGCCGGTGGCGCCGGTCATGAAAACACGCATGTCAGTCCTTTTGTGTGAGAGGCAGCAGTGACGGGTGACAGGTCATCGCGTTGCCGAATCAGCTCGGCGGCCGCGTCTCATGTGCAACAGAGGGAAGGGTCGCCCGCTCGCGTCAGTCGGTGACCGGCCCACGACCGAGAACCCGAGCGCCGCGTAGAATCCCACCGCGTCCTCGTTTTGCTCGTTCACATCAACCGCCAACGAGCTCCCGGTCAGTCGTTGCGCATGGGCCACCAGCGCGCTGCCACCTCCCTGGCCGCGGTGATCCGGGTCGATGAACAGGCCTTCGATGCTGTCGTTGGCAAACCCAAGGAACCCGAGCAGCGCGCCCGTCGCTGATTCCAGGACCCACCAGTCGATCGCGTCGCTCGCCAGCTCATGCGCCACGAGCGGCCGCAGTCCATCGACATCCGGTTCGGCCAGGAAGTGGTGGGTGGCTCGAACGGACCGCTCCCACAACACGACCATCGCTTCGCGATCTCCCGGGCGTGCCCGTCGCACTCGCGAGGCGGGAGTGGGCGATCGCCATCGCATTGCGACGCGTCGGGTGGGATCGAGCCCGCGTCGAACCTCGTCCTCGAGGACGGCGCGCAATGCAGGGGTGAGCGCTGCCGGCGCGATCTCCTCGAAGCCGAGGTGGGCGTAGAACGGCATGTTCCAGGGGACATCGCGGAACGTCGTCAGTGTCACGGCGCCGAGCCCGCGGGTCTCGGCCCATCGACACACATGCCTAACGAGCCGCGTGCCGAGACCCTGGCGGCCGTGGTCGGGGAGAACGTCGATCTCCTCGAGATGGGCAGCGCCCGACTCCAGGATCTCGACGAGCGCGAAGCCGACCGGGATATCGCTCGAGAGGGCTACCCAGAGGCGCCCGTCGCGCTGTGCCGCCGCGAGATGCTCGTGCGGCGTAACCTCCGCCAGCACCGCGTCGGGAGCATGGCCCGCGAGGAGCCGAGCGGCGGCCAGCTCGATCGGCGCGATGCGCGGCAGGTCGCCCGGCTTCGCGAGTGCGATCTCGTAGCGGTGCAACGGCCGGTTCACGCGTCCCTCGAGCGCCGCCACTGGTCGACCGACAGCGCGCCTGGCCCCACGAGCGCCAGCGCGGCGAGCGCGCACATGTACAGGAGATTGATCTCGTACCCCGGCGGTCCGAACACCGGGCCAGTCGCGGTCAGTCCGACCGTGTTCACCGCGCTGAAACCGTAGTGCACGTGGATCGTGAGCATCGCGACCACCATCGAGACGAACAGCGGAATGCTCGCCAGGAGCACGAACGCACCGAGGATGATCGCGATGCCGCCTAACACTTCGAGGCCGGTCACGAGCCAGGCGGTCGCGAGCGGGCTCGGCGCGCCGATGAGCATCAGCAGCTTCGCGAACTTCTCTGGACCTCTATGCAGCTTCGCCATGCCGTGGGCGAGGAACCCAACGCCAACGATGACGCGGAGCGGCAGCAGTGCCCACGAACGTGGCGAGATCGATGACGGTGTCATGTCGAGTCGGCCCTCCAGGCCGAGTTCTGCAGCACGACGCGGTAGCCATCGAGGTCCTCGAACGTTCGTCCGCGGACATCCCAGTACGGATTGGCGGAGGACACACCGCGGAATCCCGCGGCGAGCATGCGCGCGCAACGGGTCTCCCACTCGGCCGGGTCAGGCACATAGAAGACGAGCAGGTGCTCTTCCGTTGGTGCTGTTCCCGCGTACTGTCCCGGTCGTGTCGTGAACTCGAGGTGGTAAGGATCCTCGCGAGTCCCGAGGATCGCCCCGTCGAAGCCGTCGTGATCGAGAAACTGCGCGAGCACCGAGAGGCCCAGCCCCTGCGTGTACATCGTGGTGATCGCTGCGAGGTGATCGGTCGGGCGCGCAACGCGCAGGGTCAGGCCAGTCATCCTGGGCGGAGTCGTTAGGCTACGGAGTGGCGAGCTTCGCCAGCACCGCGTCGATGTCCTGGTCGTCGCCCACTCCCGTATAGGCGACGCGGCGGTCCGTGCCCACGACGACGATGTAGGAGGTGTGCGGGACGGCGAACGCCTTCATGGCGGCGCTCGAACGGTCGAACGTGAAGACGCCGGTCAGCTTCCTGTCCTCGACGTAGGCCTTCTGTTTTTCGGGCGTCTGGTTGGCCGGGACGCCCACGCTGACGAACGTCACCTTGCCGTCGTATTTCTCGCGCGCGGCCTGCAGCGACGGTTCGAGCTTCCTGCAGAGCGGACACCAGGTGGCCCAGAACTCGAGCACCACCGGTTGGCGTCCGTAGAAGTCCGCGATGTTCACGGTGCCGCCATCGAGCCGCTCGACGACGGCGGCTGGTGCTTCGGCACCCACCTTCAGCCCGACGTCCCACATCTGGATCTGGGCGGCGGCCGATCGGGGCGCCGCGATCATCGTCGGCAGGGCGACGGCGGCAGCGAGCGCGACACGGGTGATGAGACGTGCAGGAGTCATATCAGGAGCATCCCCATCTGAACGAGGTAATACTCGGCCACGCCGAGCAGGATGAGAGCGAAGGCGCGTTTGACCCAGAGCATCCATGGGCCGGCGCGGGGAAGGCGGAGCGTCGTGTCCGTAGCGAGCGCCGCCACGACCAGCAGCGAGCACATGCCGAGCGAGAACGCGAGCAGGTAGGTGAAGCCGAGGAGCGCGCTGCGTGTGGCGGCGACCCAGGTGAGGATCGCGGCCATCACCGGCGCGCCGCACGGTGCCGCCACGAGCCCCGAGACGACGCCCATGACCAGCACACCCGTCACCTTCCCGCCGACGCCGGCGGAGGCGGCGCGCTCCCGGAGCCGGGTGGGGATGGGGACGGGGATCAGGTCGGCCATCATGGCGGCGGCCGCGAGCATCACGTTGGCCATCGCGAACTGGAGCCACGGATTCGTGCTCACCGAACCGAACAGCGTGCCGGTGAGGCCGGCGAGGAGACCGAGCGCCGCATAGGCGGCAGCGAGCCCGATCACGTAGATGCCGACGAGGCCGATGCGGTGCCATCGACGCCGACCGCCATCGCCCGTCCCGACGATCGATACCGTGATCGGAATCATCGGGTAGAGGCATGGCGTTAGGCTCGTCGCGACGCCGGCGAGGAACACGGCGCCGGTGACGAGGAACGGGTTGGCGGAGAGGTCGATCGACATGACCTCATGAAGCGTGGACACCCGCGCGGAGTTCCCCACAAGCTTCAGGGTGGCGCCGCCTCGTGCGCGAACCTGACAGATCGGAGACAAATGACCTGTTTCGGGTACCTAACGCGTTCTGGTTCATCATGCCACATCTCTTGACTGTTGCGGGCAGCCTGCGGGCGGCGTCCTCCAACGCGGCATTGCTCGCGGCCGTCGCACTGGTCGCGCCCGCGGGGGTCACCGTGTCCCCATATTCGGCGCTCGGGGCGCTCCCCGCATTCAATCCCGATATCGAGGAGAGTGCCGCGCGAGCGCCGTCCGCTGTTTCGCAATGGAGGATGGCGCTGACCGAGGCTGACATGCTTCTCATCTCGACGCCGGAATACGCGCACGGCATTCCTGGAGCGCTCAAGAACGCGCTCGACTGGGTCGTGGGCAGCGGGGAACTCGTGGGGAAACCCGTCGGCGTCGTCAACCCGTCCGCATCCTCGCGCTTCGCGTTCCCACAACTGATCGAGGTGCTCACCGTGATGAGCGCCACGGTCGTGCCTGCGGCGACGGTGGTGCTCGATCTGCCGCGGCGGGGCCTCGCCGCCGCCCAACTCGCCGCCGACGCGACGGTCGCCGCGTCGCTTCGCGGTGTGATCTCCGCGTTACTTGCCGTGTCGGCACCGACGGATTCCATCGGTTCGGCGCAGACGAAACGTCTCTGACGCTCATGAAACGCGTCCGCCGTGAGGCACGGGGGCGCGCGTCCATTTCCCAGCTCGAGCCGTTGACAGTGGAAACCGACATCGTTAAAGTGGACTTGTTAGTCCACTTTCGCTTGTTCGTGTCTGCTGGAGACAACATCGCAATGGCCACGCTGCACAACGGTGATCGCTTCCCCGCGATTGCCATCAACGCGGTCGGTGGCGGTCGCATCTCACTGCCCGGCGACCTTGCTGGCGCATATGGCGTCGTCCTCGTCTATCGTGGATCGTGGTGCCCGTACTGCAACGCGCAGCTCGCGGGGTTCGCCCGGGCACATGCCAAACTTGCGGAGCTCGGCATCAAGGTCGTCGCCCTGTCGGTCGACGACGAGCCGACGTCCGCGGCGCTCATCGACAAACTGCATCTCGAGTTCCCGGTCGGGTACGGCGCCAACGCCGATTGCATCGCTCACACGTTAGGCGCCTACACGAACGCCGACCCGAAGTACCTGCAGGGGACCGGGTTCGTGCTCGATCCGGACGGCCGAGTGCTCATCGCGCTGTACTCCAGCGGTGCCATTGGGCGGCTCGTCGCCGACGACGTCGCGGGGTTCGTACGCTACGTCAAAACGCATCCATGATCGTCCCATTCCGGGCGGTCGTCGAAGCGGCCGCTCGTTGTCAGGTCACCACGATCTCGATGGCACTCTTGACGGCGCCGAGTCTCGGGTTACTGACCTCGGCCCTGACGCGGCACGAGACGTGACGATCCCACTCGCCGCCGGGAGCATCGTGGTCGCAGTGGGAATTCGATTGGCGGTGATGGGCGCGCCGCGCATTCCCTCGCGCGCAGCGCTGCCGCGGGAATCAGCGGCGCGGTCGCCGGGTGCCAGGCCTGGCCGCCGGTCGCCGAGCCGCAGTCGTTAGGCGCTCGGCGACGCGGTCAATGGCGAGGTCCAGCCCGAGTTCGAGTGGCTGGGTGGAACGGGTCGTCTGGGCGAGCAACAGACCACCCTGCAGCGTGGTCAGCAGCAGGGTCGCGAGCTCGATCAATTCCGCGCGAGGGCGTGGTGTCGGGCCCGCAATGGCCTCCAGGGCGACGACGAATTCATCGCGCCACTGGGCGAACCCATCAGCCAACGCCGCCCTCGTTCCCTCCGACTCCGCCAACTCCGACACGAGCGAGCCGAGCGGACACCCACCGGCGCAGTGCTCCTGTCGCGTCAGCTCGACGATCGCGTCCCGCCATCGTCGCAGGCCGGCAATCGATGTCACGCGGCGCAGATACGGGCTGTGCGTTGCGAGCACGCGCTCGGTCTGTCGCTGAATGACCGCGAGCACAAGGTCGTTCTTGTCCGCGAAATAGTGATAGAGTTGCGACTTACTCGTGTCGGTTGCTTCGAGCACGGCGTCGAGGCTCGTGCTCGCAACGCCGCGCGCGCGCACCAGATCTGCCGCGGCGGCGATGATTCGGGCTCGAGTGGCTGCTCCGCGCGCGGTACGCGGGAGATCGCGTGCGATACTCGTCATGATGTCGATGCTATGCGGAGGCACGACGTTGGGCAACCGTTGACCGTCCGGCAACGAGCACCAACCCGCAGCTCGACCCTCCGCCTGGTTAGGCGCGACGGCCCATCACGGGCACGCATTGGCCGTGCCTCTGGTCGGCGTGGCCGTGTCACGGAATTCCCCGATCCCGTCCGGGCACCGCGATCGCGTGCGCCCTGCCTCGGCAACCCACGAGGCACCATCGACCAGCACGCCGAAGCGGCTGAACAGGCGGACGTCATCGGCCGCGTCGAGTGCGAAGGGAAGGGCCGTGTCGTCAATGACCAGGCGACCGCCCGGTGTGACCACCGTGTTCGGCGGGAACGTGTAGACCGGGCCAAAAAAGTTGGCGTCGATGAGCGACCATCCCGCGAGATCGACGGCCGAAGACGTCGTGTTCACGAGCTCGATCCACGCCGTGTTCGACACGCCCCTCGGCTGAACCTCGTTGACGCGAATGGCCGCCGCCTTGGCGACCGTGATGGTCCGCCGGCCCGACTTTCCGTCCACGCTGGCGGTGATCTCGGTGGTTCCCGGGGCGATGGCGAGCATCGCGCCGGTACTCGGGCTGATGACCGCCACCTCCGGGACACGGGACGTCCACACGATTGGCCCGATGTCGACGGGAACGCCGTATTGATCACGACCGGTCGCGGTGGCGGTTGCCTCCTGACCGACTTCCATCCGAGTGGTCGCGACCGACACGTCGATCGTCGTGAGGGATGGCGATGGGGGGCCGGCAGTCGTGTCATCGCTGCAGCCCGCCGCGATGAGGAGGGGGAGGGGGAGGGGAACCAGCGCAAGGGTCCACGCGCGGCGTGTCGTCAGGAATGGTGCGAAGAACATGTGGTGAAGTGCAGGGATTTTCGCTTCGAGAAACGAGGTTCACGACCGCGGGAAGGCCCGAGCCTGGTGAAAAGTTCCGCTTGCGGCGCGATCCGGGAACTCCCGGTGTGCCTCGCGTCTAACCCCTTTGACCATGGAACTCGCACACGATACTCGACGAGCCGCAGCACAGGCTGACTTTCAGCGCGTGGCGCTTCCATGGCTCCCGCACGTGTCGCGGTACGCGCGTCTCCTCGCGCGGAACCCATCGGACGCCGATGACCTCACGCAGGAGACGTTTCTGCGCGCGTATCAAGGTTGGAGCACGTTTCGCCACGGAACGGACTGTCGCCGATGGCTCTTCGCGATCTGCCGAAACACGTTCCTGCGCGTTCGCCATCGCGAACGACGCGCGGTCGTCGTCGATGATCCCGAAGCCGAGGTGCGCGCCACCACGCAGCTGTACTGGGATGCGGTGGGTAGCGGCCTCGATGACGTGTTCGATCGAGTCGACCTTCGACCAGCACTCGAGCGGTGCTTGCGCGCCATGCTGCCGGAGTTTGCCGAAACCGCGCTCCTGGTAGACGTCGAGGGCTACACCTACGCCGACGCCGCGACCGAGCTCGGTGTCCCGGTTGGGACGATCCGGTCGAGGTTGTTCCGCGCGCGACGACTGCTGCAGGAAGGGCTCATCGAGTATGCGCGCGATCTCGGCCTCGAGGCCGCGCGGCCGCCACGCCACGACGAGGAGGAGGACGGGAGAGGCACATGACGACGCCGTCGCGGGACGACATGTCGTGCGAAGAGGTGGCGAGGGCCGTGTGGACGTACCTCGATGCCGAGATCGATGCGGA
>Ga0310810_10004870_pt1 | contig 14922 bp, 10 predicted proteins | sample NCmetagenome_FD_207641 | JGI IMG/M metagenome (GOLD analysis project Ga0310810, IMG submission 207641) | Soil microbial communities from experimental microcosm in Duke University, North Carolina, United States - NC | ecosystem: Engineered > Artificial ecosystem > Soil microcosm > Unclassified ...
TCGCCACCGTGAAGGGCGACGTCCACGACATCGGCAAGAACATCGTCGCGGTGGTCTTGCGCTGCAACGGCTACGAGGTCACCGACCTCGGCGTGATGGTGCCGGCGAACCAGATCCTCGACACCGCCGCGCAGATCAAGGCGGACATCATCGGGCTCTCGGGGCTGATCACGCCGTCGCTCGACGAGATGATCAGCGTGGCGAAGGAGATGACCCGCCGCGAGATGTCGACGCCGCTCCTGATCGGCGGCGCGACCACGAGCGGCAAGCACACCGCCGTGAAGATCGCGCCCGCGTACAGCGGCCCGACGGTGCACGTGCAGGACGCGTCGGTCGCGGTCGGCGTGCTCGGCAAGCTGCTGGGCGATCACCGCGACGGCTATCTGTCCGAGGTCCGGACGAAGCAGGATCAGGTGCGCGCGGCGTACGTCGCCGGGCAGCGGCGACCGATGCTGTCGATCGCGGACGCGCGCCTGCGCCGCGCGAAGCTCGCGTTCGACTCGCTCGCCGTTCCCGCCTTCACCGGCGTGAAGAACCTCGAGCTCGATCTCGCGACGCTGGTGCCGTGGATCGACTGGTCGCCGTTCTTCCACGCGTGGGAGCTGAAGGGCCGCTTCCCCGCGATCTTCGACGACCCGCAGCGCGGCGACGCGGCCAAGCGGCTGTTCGCCGACGGCCAGGCGATCCTGCACAAGATCGTCGACGGCAAGCTGCTCACCGCGCGCGCGACCTACGGCTTCTGGCCGTGCAGCTCCGACGGCGACGACCTCGTGATCCTGTCCGACGATCGCAAGCACGAGCGGCTGCGCATGCCGATGCTGCGCCAGCAAGAGGACAAGGACGTCTGCATGTCGCTGGCGGACTTCATCGCGCCGGCGAACGACTTCGTCGGCGGCTTCATCGTCACCGCGGGCATCGGCACCGACGAGCTCGCGCGCGAATACGAGCGGGATCACGACGACTACTCCGCGATCATCGTGAAGGCGCTCGCCGATCGGTTCGCCGAGGCCGCCGCCGAGCACCTCCACAAGCGCGCGCGCGACGACTTCGGCTACGGCACGCGCGAGGCGCTCTCGCACGAGGAGATCCTGGCCGAGACCTATCGCGGCATCCGCCCCGCGTTCGGCTATCCCGCGTGTCCGGATCACGGACCGAAGCGCGCGCTGTTCGCGCTCCTCGACAACGAGGCGCACCACCACGTGCGCCTGACCGAGTCGCTCGCGATGACGCCGACCGCTTCGGTCGCCGGCCTCTACTTCGCGCACCCCGACGCGCGCTACTTCGCCGTCGGCCGCGTCGGCAAGGACCAGGTCACCGACTACGCGCACCGCGCGGGCGTCTCGGTCGTCGAGGTCGAGCGCATGATTCCGTCGAACCTCGCGTACTGAAGTTGTATGTTCGCGGCTCGATGAAGCACCCCTCCTTCTCTGCCACCTGCGGCGTCTGCCAGTCGCTCTACGGCGACGCGCCCGCGGCCGCGATCTACGAGGACGATCTCTGGCACGTGCGCCACGCCGAGCCGGCCGGCGTGCCCGGCTGGATGCTCTTGATCACGAAGCGCCACGTCGGCGGGCCCGCGCACTTCGACGACGGCGAGGCACGCGCGTTCGGGCCGGCGTTGCGCCACTTCGAGCGCGTGCTCGAGCAGGTCACCGGCGCCTTGCGCATCTACACCGCGGCGATGGGCGAGAGCCACCCGCACTTCCACGCGCACATGGTGCCGCGCTACGCGACGATGCCGCGCGAGGCGAAGGCGTGGTCGGTCTTCGATCTGCAGCGCGCGGTCGGCGCCGGCGAGGTGGCGGTCGATCTCGGCGAGGTCGCGCGCGTGACCGAGGCGTATCGACGCGCGCTCGCCGAGACGCCGCCGCCGCGTTAGGCTGGTCGCGTGGGCGCGCTCGACCGCTTCGAGATCGGGCGGCGGATCGGCGACGGCGCCGCCGGCGTCGTCTTCGAGGCGCGCGATCCCGTGCTCGGGCGCACCGTCGCCCTCGAGCGCGTCGCCGGCGCCGACGAGCGCGTGCTGCGCGCCGCGCGCGCGCAGGCGCAAGTGACGCATCCGAACGTGATCTCCGTCTACGAAGCGATCGCGGGCGACGGCGAGATCGTGATCGTCAAGGAGCTCGCCGAGGGCGAAGCGCTCGAGGCGTGGCGCGCGGCGAAGCCGAGCTGGCGCGCGATCGTCGACGTGTTCGCGGCGATCGGCCGCGGGCTCGCGGCGGCGCACGCGCGCGGCGTCGCGCACGGCGCGATCGAAGCCGGCGTCGTGATCGATCGCGACGGCGTGCCGCGCCTCGGCGACTTCGGGTTGCGCGGCGAAGGCGCGAGCAAGGGCGACGACCTGCGGGCGTACGTGGCGGCGCTGCGCGAAGCGCTCGACGACACGCGCGTGCCGCCGAACGTGCGCGCGCGGCTGGCGCGGATCGATCGCGCGGGCTCGATCGACGCGGCGATCGCGATCCTCGATCGCGCGCGCGGCGGCCCGCGGCGCGCGGCGATCGCGGTCGGCGCGGTCGCGATCGCCGCCGCGGTCGCGACCGGCGCGTGGATCGCGGGCGGTCGCGGCCCCGACGAGGATCCGTGCCCGCCGCCGGCCGCCAAGCTCGATCCGATCTGGGGCGCCGCGCGGCGCGCGTCGATCGTCGAGCACATCCGCGCGCTCGATCGCACGACCGGCGCGCCGCGCGCGAACGCGCTGACGATCCGCATCGATCGCTACGCGCGCAGGTGGTCCGACGTGCGGGTCGACGCGTGCCGCGCGACCCGCGCGCGCGAGCAGCCCGACGCGACGCTCGATCTCCGCATGCGCTGCCTCGATCGCCGCCTCGACGCGCTCGACGACGGCCTCGCCGTGCTCGCGAGCACGCGCGACTTCCGCGCGCTCGATCACGCGCTGTCCGGTCTCACGCAGCTCGAGTCGATCGAAGGCTGCTCCGATCCGAAGGAGCTCGCCGCCGCGATCCCGCCGCCGCGCGATCCGGCGGCGCGCGCCGCGGTGCGCGCGCTCGAGCGCGAGCTCGACGAGATCGAGGCGCGCCACAAGGGCGGCGCGCTCGAGGGGCTCCCCGATCGCTCGCGCGCGGTGGTCGCGCGGGCGCGCGCGCTCCGGTTCGAGCCGACCTTGTCGGCGGCGCTCGCGCAGCAGGTGCAGGTCGCGTTCGACGTCGACGACTTCGCGACCGCCGAGAGCGCGTCGCGCGAGCTCACGCAGGTCGCCGCCGCCGCGCACGCGCCGCGCGACGAAGCGATCGCGTGGACCGGCCTGATCGACATCACCGGCCGGCGCGGCGAGCCCGATCGCGCGCTCGCGCTCGTGCCCGCGGCGAGCGCGGCCGTCGTGCGCGCGGGCGAGCCGATCGATCTGCGCGTCGAGCTGCTCTACGGCGAGGCGGTCGTCCTCGACGAGAGCGCGCGCCCGACCGACGGCCTCGTGCTGATCACGACCGCGCTCGCGCTGCTCGACCGCGCCGGCGCGAGCCAACCCGACTCGCCGCACGCGAAGCTGCGCGGCGACGTCTTGTTCGAGATCGCGAACGCGCAGTGGACGAGCGGGCTCCAGCGCGCGTCGCTCGAGACCTACAAGGAGACGATCGCGTTCTATCGCGGGCTGCTCGGGCCCGACAGCCTCGACGAGGCGTACGCGTGGAGCAACCTCGGCCAGGGCCTGCAGTCGCTCACACGCTACGACGAAGCGAGCGACGCGCTCGAGACCGCGGTGCGGATCCGCGAGGCGCGCCTCGGCGACTCGCCGGCGCTCGCGCTCTCGCTGGTCGGGCTCGCGGTGACGCGCGGCATGCAGGGCAAGAACGATCAATCGCTCGCGCTCTTCGAGCGCGTGCTCGCGATGGATCGCGCGCGGCTCGCCGACGACGATCCGGTGCGCGCGATGGCGCATTTCGGGCGCGCCTCGACGCTCGTCCACTTGCACCGCGACGCCGACGCGCTGCACGAGCTCGACCTCGCGATCGCCGCGATGCAAGCGCAGGGCGGCGCGACCGAGAACCTCGGCCGCGCGTTCGATCAACGCGCCGACCTGCGCGCGCGCCTCGGCCACTGCGACCAGGCGGCCGCCGACTACGCGAGCGCGATCGACGTCGAGGAGCGCGCCGGCGGCGACGACAACCCGGTGCTCGCGTGGCCGCTGCTCGGCATCGGCGAGTGCCTGTACCACACCGGCCGCCCCGCCGACGCGATCGCGCCGCTCTCGCGCGCGCTCGCGCTGCGCCCCGCGCAAGACACCGCGCCGACGGTCGCGATCGCGCGCTTCCAGCTGGATCGCGCGCGCGTCGACTCCGGCCACGACGCGGCCAAGGGCCTCGCGGATGCCCCGGCGGCGTACGCGGCGCTCGATCCGACCGACCCCAGCCACCCGGAGCTCGAGCGCTGGATGCGCGCGCATCATCTACTGACAACCCGCTGACACGCGCGCCGCGCACCGTGATCGCATGACGCTCGCGATCTCGGACATCTCCGTCCGGCCCCCGTTCGACTTCCGCCACACGCTCGACTTCGTGCAGAGCTTCCCGCCGTGCGCGCGCGACTTCGTGATCTCCGGCGACAGCGTGATCGGCGCGCTGGGGATCGGGGACCGCGGCGTCGGCTTCCGGATCCGCGCGGCCGGCGCGTCGCTCGCGCTCGAGCTCGAAGGCGCGGCTTCTGGCGAAGACACGCGCGAGGCCGCGCGGCTCTGCGCGCTGTTCGTCAGCGCCGACGACGATCTCGCCGACTTCTACGCCCGCGCCGCCGGCGACGCGGCGCCGTATCGCGCGTTGGTCGAGCGACTGCGCGGCCTCCATCACGTGCGCTTCCTGACGCTCGCCGAGATCACCTGCTACGCGGTGATCATGCAGCGCACGCCGATCCACCTCGCGGCGGCGCAGAAGGCGAAGCTCGCGCACGCGCTCGGTCCGCGCGCGCGCTTCGGCGCGCACGAGCTGGTCGCGTTCCCCAGCTTCGACGAGCTCGCGCGCGCGCGCGAGGAAGACTTCGCGGCGATCCTCCGCCATCCCGAGAAGGCGCGCCGCATGGTCGCGGCGATCGACGGCGTCGCGTCGCTCGGCGAGGCGTGGCTGCGCGCGGCGCCGTACGACGACGCGTTCGCCGCGCTCACCGCGATCCGCGGCATCGGCCCGTTCTCGGCGCGCGCGATCCTCTTGCGCGGGCTCGGCCGCATGGACCAGCTCGATCCGAACGGCCCCGCGTTCGCGCGCGCCGCGCGCGCGGTCTACGGCCCGCGCTGGTCCGCGGCCGACACGCTCGATCGCTACGCGCACACGATCGGCTACTGGAGCTACTACCTTCGCGTCGGCGCGTAGCGCTACTTGCAGGCGCCGACCGCGCCGATCATCAGGCCGACGCACGCCGTCGCGCCGTCTTTGCCGACGAGCAGGACGCCGTTCGAGTAGAGCGCGGCGCGCGCGTTCGTGATCGGCGTGGCCTTCGCGGGCAAGAGCGTCGGGCCGCCGAGCGTCGAGCCGGACAGCACCGGGTTCGGCGCGAACTGCACGATCGCGCCGCTCGATCCGCCTTGCACGATCGCGACGTCGGTCATCGCGTCGGTGTCGATCTTGCCGGCGAGCACCGCGACGTCCGACGGCGCCATGATCATCGTCGCCACGCACGCGCCGGCGCCGGCCGTCGACGGATCGATCGCGCACAGCTGGCCCGCGCCGCCGGCGCCGGGCGCGAAGCCGATCACCGCCTCGCGGCCGGTGCCGAGATCCGCGGCGGTCTGCCCGATCCACGCCGCGCCGGTGCGCACGTTCGACCACGTGAACATGCCGCCCTGCTCCGGCGGCTTGGTCGGGATCGTCGACGTGTCGATCGACATGCGCGACGCGACCGCGGCGACCTGATCGGCGCCCGACGCGAAGCTGGTCACGACCTGCGGCTCGTGCCACGCGCCCAGGTTCGCGGCCGGCATCGGGTTCACGGCGAACGCGGTCGACGCGAAGTTGGAGAGATCCGCGTGGTGCACGTCGTCGCCGGAGATCACCGCCAAGCGGATGTTGCCGCCGGGGAACGCGATCGGACGCACCGCGACGAGCTGGCCCGACGCGAGCGGGAGCGCGGTCGCGTGATCGCCGGCGATCGTGAGCTCGGCCTTCTCGAACGCGGTCATCTGCAGCTGGTTGTTCGCCTCGTACGCGAAGATCGCGGCCGGCGTGCCGCCGATCGTCGTGAACGTCCCGCTCGCCTGCTCGCCGACGTCGGCGATCGCGCGATAGCTCGTGAAGGACTCGATCGGCGCGTCCGACGACGCGACGAGATCCGTGCCGCCTTTCACGAAGTACGCGCCCGCGCCGGTCGCGGCGGTGCCCGCGACCAGGATGACCGCGTCGGAGGTGCCGTCGCCGTCGAGATCGCCGGTGACGATCGCGGCGACGTCGACGGTCGCGAGCGGCGGCGGCCACGACTTCGCGACGCCGTCGGGCGAGCTCAGGCACGCCGGCACGAGGAGCAGCGAGAGGAAGCGCGCGCGCATCAGAAGGGCGTCGAGTCGTCGGAGCCCGACGCGTGATGGGTGGGAGCGGCGGGCAGCGCGAGCTCGACGTCGCCGCCGCGATCGAGCTTCACCTTCTTGGTCGCGCTGCGCGCGCCGAGCTTCGCGACGATCGTGATCGTGTCGTCGCTGCGCGGCAGCTTCAGATCGAGCGGCGACTTGCCCATCACGTCGCCGTCGATCGTGATCGTCGCGCCGACCGGCTTCGTGATCACGCGCAACGTGATCGCCTCGGGCGGCGGCGCCGGTCGCGTCTCGGGCGTGTCCGGCGGAGGTTGCGGCGCCGGCGCGGGCTGCGACTCGGGCGGCGACGGCTTGATGTCGATCGAAGGAGGAGCAGGAGGCGCCTTCGCGCGCGGCGCGTCGTCGTCGCCGCCGCGCCCGCCGAGCACGAACGCGACGCCGACCGCCGCGGCGATCGCACCCGCGCCGATCACGAGCCACAACCCTCGCCCCGACGCGCCGGCGACCGCGGTCGTCGACGCGGGCACGCGCGCGATCGGCGCCGGCGACGGCGTCTTCACGAGCGGCTTCGGGGTCGCGAGATCCAGCGCGGGAGCCGGAGCCTCGGAGAGCCCGAACCGCACGAGCGGCTTCGCGCCGGTCGCCGGCTCGACCTCGACGGCCACGTCCGCGATCGACTCCGGCGACGCGCTCGCTTTCGGCGCCGGCAGATCGATGCTCGCGACCCTCGCGCGGCCCGGCGTCGGCGTGCGCATCTCGACGGTCTCGGCGATCGGCGAGATCTTCGCCCCGCTCGGCCCCGCGCTGGTCGGATCGTCGATGATCTCGAGCAGGCGCGCGCGCGTCTGCGCCGCGGTCGGCCGCCGCGTCGGATCCGGATCGATCAGCTCCGCGACGATGAACTTGATCGGCACGGGGACCTTCTCGATCGCCGGCCCGGGCTCGAGCTTGCCCGCGATCAGCGCCGGGAAGCTCGACTCCACCCAGAGCGGCGATCCGGTGACGAGCTCGCCGAGGATCACGCCGAGCGCGTAGAGATCGCCGGCGCGCAGCGCGGTGCCGTTCATCGCGGCCTCGGGCGGCATGTAGCGCGGCGTGCCGACGACGACGCCCGACTGGGTCGCGTGCGAGCTGTCGTCCTCGAGGTTCTTGGCGAGCCCGAAGTCGAGCACCTTGATCAGATCGCGGCCCGGCGGGTGATCGAGCACGATCACGTTCTCGAGCTTGAGATCGCGGTGCACGATCTTGAGCGCGTGCGCGGCCTCGAGCGCGTCGCAGATCTGGACGCCGACGCGCGACGCGCGCGCCGCCGAGAACGTGCCTTCCTTGGTCACGACGTCGAACAGCGTGCGGCCGCGGATCAGCTCCATCGCGATGAACAAGCGGCCGTCGGCGGCTTGGCCGAAATCGAAGATGCTGACCGTGTTCGGCTGCGACAGCTGGCTCGCGAGGCGCGCCTCGCGCAGGAAGCGCTTCACGCCCATCGCGTCGCGCGAGTAGCGGCGATCCATCACCTTGATCGCGACCTCGCGCCCGACCGACTTCTGCCACGCGCGATAGACGGTGCCCATGCCGCCTTCGCCGAGCAGATCGCGGACCTCGAAGCGACCGTCGATCACGGTGCCGATCACGTCGTCGTGCGCGCTGCGGATCTCGACGAGCTTGCCGCCGCACTTCGGGCACTCGCCGTCGCTCTCCGCGTCGACCTCGAGATCACAGCTCGAGCAGAAGCGGTGGAGCACACCGCCGGGGCGCGGCGAGGTCGTCACTAGAACTCCCCCGTCAAGGTCAGCGCGCCGCCGCTCGACGACGCCTCGACGCCGACCCGCGAGTGCCCGTGATGATCGATCCACCACCACGCGCCGAACCCGACCGCCGCCGCGCCGATCACGTACGACACGATCGCCTTCGTGCGCGCGCCGCTGAAGCGATCGTCGGCGTCGGTGAACGCGGTCGATCCGACGTACGCGTGGTTCGCGTCGTCCTTGGCCGACAGCGCCTTCACGTGGAAGATCGCGCCCACGCCGATCACCGCCGCGCCGCCGCCGATCGCGGCCCACGCCGGCCACTGGGTCGGCGGCTCCGTCTCCTCGGCGACGCCGGCGTCGGGCAACGCGAGCGAATCGAGATCGTGCACGCCCGCATCAGGCGCGCGCACGCCCGCATCGATCTCCTTCTTCGGCGGCGACGGCGCCGCCAGCGCGATCGCCACGCGCGTCGACGGCGCCGCGACGGTGATCGCCTGCGATCCATCCGGCAAGGAAGGCGCGCGCGCGACGATCGTGTACGGCCCCGGCGCGAGCCACACGACGTGCACGTTGCGCATCGAGATCCCGCCGACCTCGAGCACCGCGTCGGTCGGCACGACGTCGATCGTCACCGGCACGTAGCCCGCCGCGCGCAGCGCCGTCGACAGCTGCTTCGACAGATCGCCCAAGCACCACGACGGCCGTAGGCCGTTGCGCAGCGCGCTCACGTCCCACAGGAGCTGCGCGCGCGTCAGCACGCCGGCGCGCAGGTACGCGAGCGCGAGGTTGCAGTCGTTGACCGCCGCCGGGTGCGCGCGATCGACCTGCTCGAGCAGCTGCACCGCCTCGACGTACTGCTTCTGCTTCGCGAGCTGCTGCGCGCGCGCGACGTCGTCGGCGCCCGCCGAGGCCGCGCCCTGCTCCTCCGCGGTCGGCTCGATGATCCACGCACCGCCGCCGCCGCCCGCGCTGACGATCGGCGCCGCCGCCAACGCAGCGATCCCGACGAGCACCGCGACGCGTGCGCGCTCCCAAGCCATGCGGAGCGACCAGCGTATCACCTCCGCTCAGTGCGCGCGCAGGTAGGCGAGCACCGCTTCGCGGTCGGCGGTCGGGAGATCGCAGCCGAACGTGTGGCCTCCGTCGCCGAACGCCGGGTCGGCGACGCCGCGACGAGGCGTGAGGCAGAGCAGCTGCTCGAGCGAATCGATCGCGCCGTCGTGGAGGAAGCGCGTCATCGCCCACAGCCCGACCAATCGCGGCGACTTGATCCCGTGCGTCAGAAGATCACCGGGCTGGAACGCGATCCCGCAGCACGGCGCGCCGTCGTGATCCGGACCATCCGCCCACCAGCGCATCGCGTCGTCGGTCCCGATCTCTTCGTACGTGTAGACGTGATCGCCCATCCCGCGCGGCCCGCCGTGGCACGACTGGCAGTGCGCGACGTAGACGGCGCGGCCCTGCGTGGAGTCCGACGACGACGGCGGCGCCGGCGCGCGCAGCGAGTAGAGGTAGTCCAAGAGCGGACCGAAACGATCGTCGGGCCAGTCGGCGGGCACGCCGCCGCCGATGTCGACGAAGCCCGCGAGGAAGTTGCGCTCGCTCACCGTCGAGCCGGTCCAGCCGATCATCGCCGATCCGATCCCGTGCGCCTCGCGCTCCGCCGCGTCGGGCATGCCCCACAGCGCGCTGATCTTCGACACCGTGTGCACGCGATCGTCGAGCGGCAGCGGCTGGATCAGGAAGTCCATCGTGCCGCTGCGCCACCGCGCGTACCAATGCTCGTTCTCCTTCGAGAAGACCGGCATGGTCCCACCCAAGAGCGGCAGCAACGCGCCGAGCAGCGCCTGTCCGATCGCCGGATCCGCTTTCATCCGATCGCGCAGCGGCTGGATCGCGGCGAGCGCGTCCGGATCGTGATCGCCTTCGTTCGCGCCCGGGATCGAGAGCGCGGGCAGGACCGCGAGGATCAAGTTCATGCGCCCGTACTCGAACGCGTGGTTCGGCGCGCCGACCGCGTAGCGTCCGTCGGGCAGCCGCGCGAAATGACAGCTCGCACACCCGAACGCGAACGTGTCGACGCTGCCGAGCTTCGCGCCCGGCGGGAAGCCGAGCGGGACGTGCTCGCTCGATCGCGGATCCTCGATCAGGCCGAGCTTCGAGAAGCCGGGGCCGACCTCGTCGGGGAAGCTGCTCGTCGCCCAGGTGAGGAGCGGCTTCGGGACGCCCGCGGTGCCGAACCCCTCGTCGAAGAACATCGCCTTGCCGCACAGGAGGCGCAGGTGTCGATCCGCCGGCGCCTTCGCGTAGTCGGCGCACGCGGTCGCGAGCGCGCCGTGCTCGAGGACCGCGTCGAGATCGGCGCTGACGTTGGTCAGCCCCTCGCCGGTGTCGGGCTGCGCCGCGAACGGATCCGAGGCGCTCCCCGCGTCGGGCGCGCCCGTCGGCGGCGAGCCGCTCGTCCCACAGGCGGCCAGCGCCGCCGCGATCCACGCGATCGATTCCCTCATGGGCGCGCACCTTACCGGCGCCGCCCGATACTGGATAGTTTAACTATCCAGTATCGAGTTGCAGAACCTGTCAACGCGCGCAGGTGTCGGCGAGGACTACCGAAACCGACGCGAAGCGGAGTAACCTCCCGACGTCCAGGGGGGGTCGATGCGATCGAGACCGTTTTTCCTCACGCTGTTCGCGTGCGCCGTCGTCGCCGTGGCCTCAGTGTACGCGCAGGACGCCGGCGCCGCCGCGGAGGCCGCGTTCGATCGCGGACGCCAGCTGATGAACGACGGCAAGTACGCCGACGCGTGCGCCGCCTTCCAACAGAGTTGGAAGCTCGATCCGCAGATCGGCACTCGCTACAACATCGGCGTCTGCTCCGAGAAGCAAGGCAAGCTGACGACCGCGTGGGCCGCGTTCCGCGAGGTCGCGCAGCGTGACACCAACGAAGGCCGCCGCAAGGACGCCGCACGCCGCGCCGACGCGCTCGCGCCGCGTCTGACCAAGCTCCTCGTCAACGCCGCGACCTCGCCGAGCGGCTTCAGCGTGAAGGTCAACGGCAACGACGTCACGAACCTCCTCGGCATCGAGACGCCGGTCGATCCGGGCGACTACGAAGTCGTCGCGACCGCGCCCGGCTTCAAGGAGTGGAGCGCGAAGGTCAGTGCGACCGGTGAGGGATTGACCGTCACCGTCGCGATCCCGCCGCTCGATCGCCCGCAGCCGATCGCGCCCGGCACGCCGCTCCACTCCGAGCCGGGCAAAGAGACGACGACGATCGCGCACATCGAAGCGCACGACGACGCACCTCCTCCGCCGGGCTCGAGCCGCAAGTCGATCGGCGAGATCGTCGTCGGCGGCGGCCTCGCACTCGTCGCGGGTGGTGTGGTCGCCGGCGTGATGGCGAGCGGCAAATGGAGCGACGCGAAGAAGGTCTGCGGCGGCATGACGACGTGCGCGAGCGACGATCTCACCGCGCAAGCCAACGCGCTCGGTGACGCGGCGCGCACGCGCGCGAACCTCGCGACCGGGCTCGTCGCGGTCGGCGTGATCGCGATCGGCGTCGGCGCGACCCTGTGGATCACCGCACCGAGCGAGTCGTCGCACGGCATCGCGATCGCGCCGGCGCTCAGCCCCGACGGCGCATCGGTCACGATCGAAGGTCGCTTCTGATGCGCGCGCTGGCCTTCGTGATCGTCTTCGGTGCTTGCTCGCAAGTCATCGGCATCGACAAGTTCTCGACCTCGGATGCCGCGGCGGTCGATGCATCCGGCGACGCGGCTACGATCGATGCGTCCCCGATCGATGCATCGACGATCGACGCGTCGACGATCGACGCAAGCGTCGACGCCAGGGCGGACGCGAACGTCGACGCAAGGGTGGACGCGAGGCCGCCCGACGCGAACACGTGCGGCGACGGAGCCCAGCAGGCGTGGGAAGCCTGCGATGACGGTAACAACATCACGGAAACCGAATGCGCATACGGCACGGCGTCGTGTGCGAAGTGCAACTCCGACTGCACGGCGGTCCTGAACCTCACCGGACCGTACTGCGGCGACAACGCGATCCAGAGTGGTTCCGGTGAGCAGTGCGACGACGGCAACACCGTCGACAGCGGTAACGGCTGTTCCGCGGCGTGTCTGAAGAACGCCGTCTGTGGCAACAACAAGGTCGAGTCGCTCTACGAGACCTGCGACGACGGCAACACGTCGGATAGTGGCAACGGCTGCAGCGCGACGTGTCAGCGCAACGACGTCTGCGGCGACGGGATCAAGCAGGGCGGCGACGGCCACAACGTGTTCGAGCAGTGCGACGACGCCAACCAGAACAACAACGACGACTGTACAAACGCGTGCAAGACCGCCATATGTCAGGACGGCATCCTGCACAACCGAGGGACCGGTACCGAGCAGTGCGACGACGGCAACAGCATCGGGACCGATGGCTGCAAACAGGATTGCACGCTGCCGTCATGTCCCAACGGGACCATCAACCTCTACGAACAGTGCGATGACAACAACACGACCACCAACGACGACTGCACGAACAACTGCACGAACGCGGTGTGCGGTGACGGCATCAGGCACAACCTTGGTACCGGAACCGAGCAATGCGATACGCAAGGCAACAGTGCGACGTGCGACGCGGATTGCACGACGGCGATCTGCGGCGACGGCTACGTCAATCCCGCGTTCGGCGAGCAATGCGACGACGGCAACACGACCAACGACGGCAACGGGTGTTCCGCGGGATCGTCGCCATCCACGGGTGGCTGCAAGAAGACCGCCGTGTGCGGCGATGGCACGATCCAGTCGCTGTTCGAGAGCTGCGACGACGGCAACACGGTCGACAACGGGAACGGATGTTCGGCGACGTGTCAGCGCAATGATGTTTGCGGCGATGGCCTCCAGCAGTCATTGTTCGAGACGTGCGACGACCACAACAACCTCGCGTGCGGGACATGCAATGCGACTTGTTCCGGCGCTGGGTCGGGCGGCTGCCCGGCGGGGACCGGCTGCAATGTGACGGCGGATTGTGTTTCGGGCCTGACCTGCAGCGGCGCCACGCACACGTGCCAATGAGCGTCAGCCGCGCCAGCCGCGCGTGCCCCAGCGCCAGCCGCTGATCTCGCTCGACGACGACGCGGGCGTCGCGGTCGGCTTCGACGCACCGTTCGCGCCGTTCGACGCCGCGGCCGCGGGGCGCGGTCCGCCGCTGTCGAGCGCGAGCGCGATCAGCGCGGCTTCGAAGTCCGGCCCCGACGCTTTCGGCGTGAGCGCTTCGTGCTCGCGGCCGATGAAGCCGGTGTCGTACTCGCCCGCGACGAACTGCGGATGGCGCAGGCACAGGCGATGGAACGGCAGGTTCGTCTCGATGCCGCGCACCTGGTACTCGTCGAGCGCGCGGCGCATGCGCGCGACCGCTTGCTTGCGATCCTCGCCCCACACGACGAGCTTCGAGATCATCGGATCGTAGTGCACGGGGATCTCGGCGCCTTCGTAGCAGCCGCAGTCGTTGCGCACCCACGGGCCGTCGGGCACGCGCATGTGCGTGATCGTGCCCGGCGACGGCAAGAACTTCACCGGATCCTCGGCGTAGACGCGGCACTCGACCGCGTGACCGCGACGGCGCCCATCGAGCTCTTGTTGCGTGAGAGGCAGCGGCCGTCCTTCGGCCACGTCGATCTGCCACGACACCAGATCGACGCCGTAGATCATCTCCGTCACCGGATGCTCGACCTGCAGGCGCGTGTTCATCTCGAGGAAGTAGAAGCCGCCGTCGGCGCCGAGCAGGAACTCGCACGTGCCGGCGCCGCGGTAGTCGACCGCGCGCGCCGCCGCGACCGCCGCCGCGCCCATCTTCGCGCGCAGCTCCGCGGAGACGACCGGCGACGGCGCCTCCTCGACGACCTTCTGGTGACGGCGTTGGATCGAGCAGTCGCGCTCGCCGAGGTGCACGATCGATCCGTGCTCGTCGCCGAAGACCTGGATCTCGATGTGGCGCGGGCGGATGATCGCCTTCTCGAGATAGACCGTGTCGTCGCCGAACGCGCCGGCGGCCTCGCGCTTCGCGCCTTCGAAGCTCGCGCCGAACTCGGCCTCGGAAGACACCAGGCGCATGCCCTTGCCGCCGCCGCCCGCCGCCGCCTTGATGAGGACCGGGAAGCCGATCTTCTTCGCCGACGCGAGCGCGAGCGCGACATCGGGGAAGCCGTTGCCGTCGGGGCCGTTGTCGCCGGGCACGACCGGCGTGCCCGCCGCGGTCACGGTCTTCCGCGCCTCGGTCTTCGAGCCCATCTTCCGCATCGCGTCCGCGCGCGGTCCGATGAAGATGATGCCCGCCGCTTCGCACGCGTCGGCGAAGTCTTCGTTCTCGGACAAGAAGCCGTAGCCCGGGTGCACCGCGTCGGCGCCCGACGTCTTGCACGCGTCCAAGATCTTGTCGATGCGCAGGTAGCTCTCGCGCGACGGCGCCGGCCCGATCGCGATCGCGTAGTCCGCCATCTGCACGTGCGGCGCGAGGCGATCCGCGTCGGAGTACACCGCGACGGTCTCGATGCCGCGCTCGTGACACGTGCGCATCACACGCACGGCGATCTCGCCACGATTCGCGACGAGGATCCGCTTGATCGATCGATACGACTGCGCCATGGCCGGCGCAGCGTAGCCGAAATGGCATCCTCCGCGCATGAGTGAACACGCTACTGGTGGT
>Ga0310810_10004871_pt1 | contig 14922 bp, 18 predicted proteins | sample NCmetagenome_FD_207641 | JGI IMG/M metagenome (GOLD analysis project Ga0310810, IMG submission 207641) | Soil microbial communities from experimental microcosm in Duke University, North Carolina, United States - NC | ecosystem: Engineered > Artificial ecosystem > Soil microcosm > Unclassified ...
ACCGCCTCAGTCGCGGTCGGACCGCAACAGGCGACTAACCGGCCTTTCTTGAACGGAGGGGTGGGGGACCGGGGACTTCGAAGCGATCTGACACGCGCGGCAGATCGACGCCGAAGACGCATCCCTTGTTCGGCAAGTTGCGTGTCTGGATGCGACCGTTGTTCGCTTCAGCGCCCCAGCGGCTGAAGGCGAGCCCAAGACCCAGGCCGGTTCGGTCCGCGTTTCGCTGTTCGAGCGGTCGGAGTGACGCCGGGCCGTTTCTGCCGGGGAATCCGCCGCATTCGTCCTCGACCTCAATGAGCACACGATCGGCGCTCGACCCCACGCGCAGCGTGACGGTCGAATGCGGCCGCGTGAACTTGAACGCGTTTTGCAGCAGGTTCCCGACCACCGCCGCGAGGACTTGTCGATCCGCCTCGACGGCCAGACCCGCGTCGACCGGCAACACGTTCAGCGCGATCCCCCGCGCGTCGGCGTCCAGCGCTGCGGCGGGCGCGACTTCGTCGACGAAGGCAGACACCAGCAACCGCTCGCGATTCTGGATGCCTTGCGTCAGGCGCACTTCGGCGATCGATCGACCGATGAGCGCGCGCAGTCCCATCAGAGTGCGATGGAGAACGGCGCCGGTGCTCCCCGCCACGCCGACGTTTCCGGTCTTGAGGACCTCGAACGCGACGATCGCCGTGTCGGTCAGATTTCGCAATTCGTGCGTGAAGAACCCGAGGCGCTCGCCTCCGCCCGCCGATTCTTCATCCGTCTCGGACTGGTGTCGTTCGCGCGTGAATTGCGTGACCGCGCCCGCAATCGCCTCGTCGAGACAGCGGTTCAACATCCGAAAATCGTCGGTGCTGACGGGTGCGTTCAGTTCCACGGCCAGTTCGGTGATCGCCTGACAGATGTCGCCGTAGTCGTGCACGACCTGGGAGACGGTGAATCCCTGCCGCAGAAGATCATGGCCGTGCAGGAGGGCGCTTCTCCCGATCTCCGGGGTGGAGTGCAGGCCGAGGCGGAGGGCATCCCCCAGCTGATCGAGAAAGACGGGCACCCCATGATCGATCTCCGCCTTCGTTGGCGCGGGCACCGCCCGCCTTGCAACCTTGGACCGGCATCGCCGAATGATCTCGTCCCTGTTGACGGCGATGAATTCATACAACATGGTCTGGTCCAAGCTTGCCGAGGGAATCACCGGGGTGCTGACTCGTCCTGCACATCGCCCAGACCGACGAGCGCGTGTTACTGAGATGAAGCAGTGCCACGAAGAGCCTGCACAATGAACGCTGTGGTGCGCTGCTGACGCTAAAGAAGGAAGGCCGGCGGCGACATCCCGGACGCCGCCGGCACGCCCAAACAGCCCGAACAGGCGCGCGACATTCACCGCTTCGTGGATGATGTCGATTCGTTGTGTGGCGCATTCTTCTCCAGCACCGCGACGAGATGGCGGCCCGACGCCGGTACCGCCGTCCGCTTGCCGGTGACGATAGCTCGAGCGGTCAGCTTGCGGCCGTACACCTGTTCACTGGCGTCATCGTCGGGACGCAGCGACGTTCCTTCGAGCGACACGCCGGCGAACAGCCCTCGGGACCGGGAATAGCTGAGGATCTCCGCGCGGAGCGACGCGTCGGTCGCCGCCTCGACGTTGCGGCCCTTCGGTCCGGCCGATGCCGACGCATTGCCGCCCAACTTGACCTTGCTGCTGAGCAGCGCATCGACGCCGCGATCATTCATGACGAGAAGGACGACGTCGGTCGATTCCCCGCCGAGCTGCAACCCGAAGCTGCCGCCCTCGAGCGAGTACATCGCGGGTGCGCCCCACGGCCCTTTGAACGTCTTGCCCGATCGACACACCATCGCCCCGCGACCGTAGCTGCCGCCGACCCCGAGCGCCACCTTCGTCATCGACGGGATGACGATCACGCATTCGGCCTTTTCGAGGAGCTCCTGTGGGATGTTGTCCGGCACGTCGAGAATTTCCTGCATCACCACGCCGCAATTCTCCAGGCGCCCTTGTTCTTTGTTGTCGGCCCCGAGGCTGATAGAACCCAAGAGGAAGCAGAGTACGAGACTGAAAGAGCGAAACATGTGTGGACCTTCACTGACGAACACGACCCCTGTGCGGGTGTCGGACGTGAATAACGGACGAGCGCCCGGAGGGTGGGGGTTCCGACCGTCCGGAATCCTATCGTCTGGAGCCGAATGCGTCTGTTCCATTGTGCACACCTTCGTGACTGACTCTCTGTCATGATGGACGTGTGAAATCAGGGCGAAAAGCCAGAAAAGCCTCCAACGGCGGAGCGGCGCCGACAGCGCCGTTCGAGGCGGAGCGTTTTCTCGAATCAGCGGGCGTGGCGAAGACGATCGCCAAATACAATCGCGGCGGCACCGTCTTCACGCAAGGCGACACGTGCGAGCACGTCATGTACATTCAAACCGGCGGCATCAAGCTGTCGGTCTTGTCGAAGACCGGCCGGGAAGCCGTCGTGGCGATGCTGGGGCCCGGCGACTTTTTCGGTGAAGGGTGTCTGGCAGGGCAGCCGCTTCGCATGGGGAGCGCCACAGCCACGATGCCAACGACGATCCTGCTCGTCGACAAGCAGCAGATGCTGGCGCTGCTGCACCAGGAGCATGCGATGTCCGATCGGTTCATCTCGCATATGCTCGCCCGCAATATCCGGATCGAAGAGGACCTGATCGATCAGCTCTTCAACTCGAGCGAGAAGCGCCTGGCGCGGACGCTGCTGCTGCTGGCCCGCTACGGGAAGCAGGACAAACCCGTCCGGGTCGTGCCGACGATCTCGCAGGAGACACTGGCGGAGATGATCGGTACGACGCGCTCGCGCGTGAATTTCTTTCTGAACAAATTCAAGAAGCTCGGTTTCATCGAGTACGGCGGGGACCATCCGCTCAAGATCAACAGCTCGTTGCTGAGCGTCGTGCTGCACGATTGACGACCGCCATGAAACCTCTGGGGATCGTTGGTGTACTGCTGATCGTCGTCGGGCTGGCGGCGCTCGTGTATCAGGGTTTTACCTACACGACTCGGGAGACGGTCGTCGACATCGGGCCGGTGCACGCAACCGCAGAGCGACAGAAGACGCTGCCCTTGCCGCCGGTGCTGGGGATTGCGATGGTCGCGGGTGGCGTGGGGCTGCTGATCGTCGCCGTGCGCAAGCAGACCTAGCCCGACGAATGGGCCTGGTCGCGATCTCGTACCGCCGCGAAACCGATCCAACAAGACGGTGACCGGGAACGGCTCGTCACGCGAGATGAGCAGCGGCCGGAAAGGAGCGGTGTGATCACGAAGCGCGCTCCGAGCAGATGACGGCGCCGGCATCGCAGACCCGCGTCGCATTGCAGGTCCTTGCCATCGTGGGCGGAGTCGCCGCGGGCCTGTGGGTGCTCCACAGGCTGGCGTCCGTCGTCCTGGTCTTGATTCTCGCCGGCCTGTTCGCGTACGTGGTTGCGCCACTCGTGCAACTGGCCGGGCGCCCGTTTCCCTTTGCAGGCGGATCGCGTCGTCTGTCACGAGCGGCTGCGATAGCTCTCGTGTATGTCCTGATTGCTAGCGTGGCGGGGGGAGGGGCGGCACTGTTGCTGCCGAGCGCGAGCGACCAGATCAACGACATGGTGGCGCGCGCTCCGGCGTACGGGGCGTCGATCGTCAGGTGGGAGCATGCCTGGTCGCGGTCTTACGAGCGTCTGCGGATCCCTTCGGAGCTGCGGCGAAGCATCGATCAATCCACGCACGCGGCGGGCCAGAGTGCCGTCGAGTCCGTCAGGGGATCGTTGCTGGCGCTCGTCGGTGCGCTCTCCTACCTGCCGTGGCTCATGTTGATCCCGATCCTTGCGTTTTTCCTCTTGAAGGATGCGGCCACGCTCCGCCGGACGTTCATCAGAGCGCTGCCACATGACGGCCAGTTGAGGGGCCACCGACTATTCGAGGAGCTGAACGCCACGCTCGCTGCCTATACGCGCGCGCAGCTGCTGGCCTGCGTCCTGGTCGGCAGTCTGTGCGGGGTGGGGTTCGCGATCCTCGGCATTCCCTACCCGCTCGTGCTCGGCGTGCTGGCGGGCGTGCTGGAATTCATCCCGCTCGTCGGTCCGCTTGTGCTGGCTGCGCTGGCGGCCACGATCGGCGCGCTCCATGCGCCGATGCTGGCGCTCTGGGCTGTCGTGTTTCTCGGCATCCTCAGAGTGGTCGAGGACTACGTGATTTACCCCCGTCTCATCCGCCAGGGCATCCAATTGCATCCACTGGCCGTGATCCTCGCGGTGCTCGCGGGGGCCGAGCTGGCGGGCGTCGCGGGGATGTTTCTTGCGGTGCCCACCGCGGCGATCGCCTCGGTCGTGTATCGGCATTGGGTCGGCTGGCGGATCGACGATGACCTCGGAGAGGAAACCGGTGCGGCCCCCGGTGCGCGGCGCATCGCGGGTGTCGGCGCCGACTCGACATAACTCGACCACTCGACCATCCGCAAAGGACACGCGATGTCGAGGACACTCCGCGTTCTCGAGCCGGTGCACTCGTCCCGTCCAACGAGCGCGGGTGAAGGACGGATAAGGATGTGCTGTTGGGTACACATCCCGGTCTCATATCGCCCGTAGGATCTTCACGGTCAGCCGGGCCCCCCGTCATCGCGAGTCGTCATTCCAGAAGGAAGTGCCTGATGAAAAGAATCGTCATCGCCACGGCGATGAGCCTGTGGATGGTGTCGCTCGCGGCTATCGCGTCAGCCGACACGTTGATTCTGACAGACGGCACGCGGGTATCGGGTCGAGTGGTGAGCGTCGCCGCTCGAACCATCACCTTCGAGGATGGCGCCGGCGTGGCGCGTCGGTACGACGCGAACCAGGTCGATGCGATCGAATTCGCGACCGTGAGCCGGCAGGAACTCGCCGTCGCGGCGAGCCGAAGCAGGGGACGGGTCGAGACGCTGCCGAGCGGCACGGAGCTCACGGTGCGCACGTCTGAAGACATCGATTCCTCGACGGCTGTCGTGGATCAGACGTTCTCGGCCGTCGTGGAGCGGGACATCCTCAGCGAGTCAGACGCAGTCATCGTTCCCGCAGGGTCCCGCGCCGTACTCGTCGTCCGCGAGGTGTCGTCCGGTGGGACGACCGGCAGTCCTGACATCGTGCTCGACATGCAATCGATGACGGTCGGCGGGCGCCGCTACCTGGTGACGACCGACGACCGCAGGGCAGACAGCGGGACCGGCCTCGGCAAGAACAAGCGGACGGCCGAGACGGTCGGCGGCGGAGCGGCACTGGGCACCATCATCGGCGCAATCGCGGGCGGCGCGAAGGGCGCGGCTATCGGCGTCCTGGTGGGTGCCGCTGGCGGGGCGGGAGTCCAGGTGCTCAACAAGGGGAGAGACGTGCGCGTGCCGGCCGAGACGCTTCTCAGCTTCAGGCTGGACAAGCCTGTGCGCCTGCAGGCGGAGCGCTAGACGGCCTTTGCTCGGTGAGGAGAAAATATGATCACGATTCTGGTCGTTCTCGCGGTGTTGATGCTGCTCGGCGCGTTTCCGGTGTGGCCGCACAGTCGAAATTGGGGATACGGTCCGAGCGGCGGTCTGGGCCTGATCGTGCTGATTGTGATGATCCTGCTGCTCACCGGTCGCCTGTAGTGCCGGCAGAGCTTGGCGCGCCGACCTATTGCCGCCTCCCCGCCTCGCGAGTCTCGAGGAAGACGGCGAGCTCCCGATTGTCGGGAAAGTCCTGCGCGAGCCTTCGCGCCACATCGGTCGCGCGCGCCATGTTGCGCTCCCGGACCTCCATGTCCCACAACGCGAACTCGGCCTCCGCATGCGTGAAGAAGTCTGCGTCCGCTTGCACGGCCTCACGGACGTCAACGAGCGCCTGCTTTCGATTGCCGCCCCCCAGCACCCAGCGCGTGCCCCACGGCATTTTCGTGTCGACGATGTAGTCGATCCAGGCCCGCGCGACGCGCGCGCGCACGTGCCGCGGATTGCGTGCCAGTACCGCGTCAAGCGAGTGTCTCGCTTCCCAATACTCGTCCCAGCCGGTCTTCCGCCGCAGCGGGCCGAGCTGGAGCCAGACGTAGTTCAGATCCAGCTTGCCAAGGAAGAACAACGCCGTTTCGTCGTCGGGAGACGACCGCAGCGCGGCGCGGGCGGCGTTCTGCCCGCGGCGGATGTCGGCGAGAAATGCGGCGATGAGATCGGGACAGGTCGCGCAGCGTGCGAGCGCGGCTTCCTTGCCGGAATGCCCCTCGAGCAAGGCCTTGAGTTGAAAGAGCAAGGCGGAGGTGCGCAGCTCATCGCCGGCCAGATCATCGGCGCCCGGCTGGCGCAGGGAGAGAGCCAGCGCGGCGGCCGCCTCATACCGGGCATTGTAGAAGAGGCTCTGGGCATCCGTCAGGGTCGGTGGATCGAAGGCCGCGCGGTCAGGGACCGACTGAGAGCCGCCGCTGGCCATCGGGATGGTCACTGTCGCGATGCACATCGCGACCACAATGCAGATCCTTGCCACGCCGCCCCCTGGAAATTGGTTCGGCCCCGATCGTCCACGTGGTTGTTGATCGTCGCCGTCGTATGGTCGTGCCGGCTAAGGTCCGCCACCGATGGACGAGAAATCCGAGCCGCTCCGATCATCTGCGACTGTCGCGAGCGCACCTGTCCTGTATTGGACATCCTGTTCAAGGGACGAATCCGCGCGTTCCAGCTCTTCCCTGAGGATCCGTGACCCGTGTGCTGTGCAATCCAAGACATCGCTGCCAGCCGGATCTGAACGACACTGTCTTCGGACGTTCCCAACATGTTCAGATTGATCGCCACGATGAGACGCGGCTCGGCGACCGGACTCGCCGCGGCGTCGGCCCGTTACGCGACGCTCGAGGCGGCCCGGGCGGGCACCGCGACGCTCCTTCGCGACGATCGTGTCTTGCGCGTGATGATCGTGCGCAACGAAATGCCGCCGGCATTTGTCGAGTGGGCCGAGCGGTGAGCCTCAATCGCTTTACTCCGGCCGAGAACACCGCAGCGATTGTTCAACAGGCGGCGCACGGCGGCCGGCCGCTCATGATTCCTGGGGCACGGGAGCCGCGTGTCGGCCCTCCGGTGATTCGACCGGGGGGCACGACGGTCGTGCCGATGACGTCTGGCGCGCATGGCGCGGTCATGGGCGACCGTGAGCGACTGGAGTACGAACGCGAAGGAGGCGGTGCTCCGTGTGAGCGACGGCCGCCCGGCCGATACCGCGCCGCGCTCGCTCGCCTGTGGCATTGGGCGGTTGATTCGGCGGACGTTCCGCCCGCCGGCCGTCCGCTTCCTAAGGAAAGGTGACACGCACGTGATGGATATCAGACCGCTTCACGATCGGCTCATCGTTCGCCGGCTTGCCGAAGGCGAGCAGACAAGCGGGGCGATCATCATCCCGGACACGGCGAAGGAGAAGCCGCAACGTGGTGAGGTGATCGCCACCGGCACCGGCAAGGTCAAGGACGACGGCACACGCGTCCCGCTCGATGTCAAGGCGGGCGATCACATCCTGTTCGGCAAGTACACGAGCCAGGAAGTCACGCTGGATGGCGAGGAGTATCTCATCATGCGTGAGGACGAAGTCCTGGCCGTCCTCGCGGGCGGGACGACCCGCGAGACATAACGAGTCGGCTCGGCGGGACAGGTGAACGCAGAGCCGCTGGAGATCCCTCATGGCAAAACAGATTGTGTACGGCGATTCCTCGCGTCAGGGGATTCTTCGCGGCGTCAACGCGCTGGCCAACGCGGTCCGCGTGACGCTCGGGCCGAAGGGGCGCAACGTCATTCTCGGCAAGTCCTTCGGTTCTCCCACGATCACCAAGGACGGCGTGACCGTCGCGAAGGAGATCGAGTTGAGGGATGCGCTCGAAAACATGGGCGCCCAGATGGTGAAGGAAGTGGCGAGCCAGACGTCGGATCTCGCCGGCGACGGCACCACGACGGCCACGGTGCTGGCCCAGGCGATCTATCGCGAAGGCGCCAAGAACGTCACGGCCGGCGCCAACCCGATGGCCCTCAAGCGCGGCATCGACAAAGCCGTCGCCGCGATGACGGCCGCGCTCGCCGTGATGTCCAAGCCCGTGACCGGGCCGATGATCGCGCAAGTCGGCACCGTTTCGGCGAACCACGACGAGACGATCGGCCGAATCATCGCCGAGGCCATGGACAAGGTCGGCAAGGACGGCGTCATCACCGTCGAAGAAGCCAAGGGCATGGAGACGTCGCTCGACGTGGTCGAAGGGATGCAGTTCGATCGGGGTTATCTCTCGCCGTACTTCGTCACCGACCCTGAACGGATGGAAGTCGTGCTGGAGAATCCATTCATTCTCATTCACGAAAAGCGGATCAGCGCGATGAGAGACCTCCTGCCCGTTCTGGAGCAGGTCGCACAGGCCGGCCGACCGTTGCTGATCGTCGCCGACGACCTCGAAGGCGAAGCGCTCGCGACGCTGGTCGTGAACAAGTTGCGCGGCACCATCAAGGCCGCGGCCGTGAAGGCGCCCGGCTACGGCGATCGCCGGAAGGCGATGCTCGAAGACATCGCCATCCTGACCAACGGCAAGGCCCTCACGGAGGATCTCGGTCTCAAACTCGAGAACATCAAGGTCGAGGACCTGGGTCAGGCGAAAAAGGTCACGATCGACAAGGACACCACGACGATCGTGGAAGGCGCCGGCAGCTCGGCGGCGATCGCCGGCCGTGTGAAGCAGCTCCGCGTGCAGGTCGACGACACGACGTCCGACTACGATCGCGAGAAGCTGCAGGAGCGGCTTGCCAAGCTGGTCGGCGGTGTCGCCATCATCAAGGTCGGCGCGGCGACGGAAACCGAGATGAAGGAGAGGAAGGCGCGCGTCGAAGACGCGATGCACGCCACCAAAGCCGCGGTTGAAGAGGGCGTGGTGCCGGGCGGTGGTGTCGCGCTCCTGCGCGCGTCCAGCGTCCTCAAGGACCTGCAGGCCAGCGGCGACGAGCAGATCGGCGTCAACATCATCATCCGAGCGATCGAAGAGCCGATGCGGTGGATCGCCACCAACGCCGGTCACGAGGGATCGATCGTGGTGCAGCGCGTGAAAGAGATGACGGGCGCAGACGGCTTCAACGCCCAGGCGGAACGCTATGAGAACCTGGTCGAGGCCGGCGTGATCGATCCGACGAAGGTCGTCCGTTCCGCTCTGCAAAACGCGGCGTCGATTGCGTCGCTTCTGCTGACGACGGAAGCGGTGATCTCTCAGATTCCCGAAGCGCACCAGACGGGGGCGCCGTCAGGTGGTGGCATGGGCGGCATGTACTGACGGAGATGGCTGGGAAAGAACGACTGGCGGGTCCTCGCCGTCGCGGAGGTTGTATGGCAATCGCGACCACACAAAAGCTGTTGACCCGGTCCTGGACGGCGGCGGTGGCGACACTGAAGGCAGCCGTCGGCGGCTTCGAGGCAGGGGGCGCCACGAAGAACGACTGCCACGTCGCGTTTTTCGAAATCGCCCGGGACGGTCATCTTCACGTCAACATTACGCACCGGTATCAGACGAGAACGCCGGATGGCTGGACGGGACCGGCGAGCCTGCCGCAAGGGTTTGTCCACAATCGCACGTTCGGTGATTCCCAACCGCGCCAGATCATCCGGCACATCCGCGAGATGGTGTTTGCCTCCCGGATCAGATAGGCCGGCCGGGCACCAGGCGCTTTGCGTCTGGATGGCCCGGGCGTCGGGCAAGGGTGCGGCGGACCGTAATCATTCAGCAACTCCAGGCTGAAATGGCGCGCCGACGCGCATCAGCAGGATGTTCAAGCGGTAGTACAGCGCGTTCTCAAAGAGTCCGGCCGCGACGAGAGGGAACAGGGGCCGCGAGGCCGTCGCGATGACTTGCGTACGCGAGCCCTTCCCGTCCATCCACGCCAATAATCTTCGCTGGTCGTCCCGGCTGAGGGCGGGGGCGTCCCTCAGGACGAGCGCGCGTGCCTCGCCGCTCGGAAGGTCGAATACGGCCGGCGGGTCGTGCTGCGCGATCGGCTTGCCTATATGGGGGTGGAGCAGGCGCAGGACGGCGTCGGTGGCGCCGACAGTCCCTTCGAGCAGCACATTGCACGGCTGCTCGCTGAGGAGCCGCCATTCGGTGTAATGGCTATCCAGGAGCGAGGCGTTCAGATCCATTCCGGGCGCGTTCATCGAGTTTCCTCCGAAACCGTGGTGCGCCGGATGCCGCATCGCCCGGCGAAATCGAACCATATCTCAGCGAAAACGGACCGACTGTCTCATTCTGCACATCCGTCTGCACATCCAGAAGATGCACGTCCGCCTGTGCCAGACAGCACCGACACCGCGCGCAGGGCGTGCCACGATCGATGCGTGCATGCGGAATTGATCTCAACCGCGATTCGCGCACGGCTCGGCGTCGAAGAGTGTGTCGGCCGGGTGTCCGAGGTCGGATCTGTCATGTCAATCGGGGACGGCATCGCGCGCGTGAGCGGAGTCGAGGCGGCCATGTTGGGAGAAATGCTCGAATTTCCCGGTGGTCTCTTCGGGATGGCGCTGAACCTGGAAGACGATCGCGTGGGCACCGCGGCGGCAATGACGAGTACCAGAGCGGACCGTTGGTCGTGGCGGAAGAACAGGCGCCAGTGGGGCCGGGCAGGATCGACGTCCCTCGGTGGGAGAACGAAGGTGGCGCGCCCCGGCGTTCCTCGCCGGCGATGCGTCGCGCGCACATCCTTGGCGCGCTTGTCGGCCCGAGTCGATCACGGCCACGGGACGGAAAGACGCCTGACGGCGACATTCAGCAGCAGTGCTCAAACGCACAGACACAGGACAGACATTGCGGGACACTGGACCGCGTCGGGATTCGCGGATTGCCCGCCCTCGTGACGTGGAGAGGCGACCCGCATTTGCAAGGGAGAGATCACCATGCTGTATACGATCGCCGTCATTCTGCTGATTGCCTGGGTGCTGGGCCTCGTCGGGACGTTCACGATTGGCCCGATCCTTCATGTCCTCCTCCTCGTCGCGATTGTGCTGTTCGTCGTCGGGCTGCTCAGCGGTCGTCGCTCACTGGCATAGGGTTCCGCGGAGGCGTTGATGCTGCCGTTCCAATCCTGTACCCGCGGACGTGCAGGTGCTCGTGGTTGGCACGACGGTACGCCATCTTGTCAGTGAGCGCGGGGGCAGCGGTGGAACGGAAGACGACCGGCCGTTCGCTCGCGAACAAGGAATCGAAGTCGTCGGGCTCTCTATTCATGCGTCGCGGCGTGAGCGGTCGGTGGTGGCGTGTTGGGTGGGATTGTGCCATCCGCCGTCCGCCACGATGATCTGATCGGCGTCCGGCGGGCCCCAGGTATTCGGGTCGTATTCATGCATCGGTGTCCTGTCTCCAAGCACGGGATCGACCACGCGCCACGCGGCTTCGACTGCGCCTTCCCGCACGAAGAGCATCGCGTCGCCACGGATGGCATCGCCGAGCAGGCGTTCGTACGGCGTCATGTCATCGCCAGCCATGTGCCGCACGAGCAACTCGACGGCTTCGCCGATCATGGCTTCACCCGGCAGCTTCACCCGTGCGCCTAACGAGATCGTGACGCTCGGGCTGAGACGGAAGCGCACATAGTCCGCTTCACGTGCGGACACCGTGTCGAAGACCGCCTGCGGCGGCGGCTTGAACTCCACCCGCACTTCGGTCGCGGTGGTCGGCAGACGCTTGCCCGCGCGGATGTAGAACGGCACGCCCGCCCATCGCGGCGTGTCGATGAGCAGCCGGATGGCGGCGAACGTCTCGACGTGCGAATCTGCGGCAACGCCGGCTTCGCTGCGGTAACCGCGAAACTGGCCGCGGACGACATCGGTGGTCGCGAGCGGCCGCATGGCGCCAAACGCGCGCTGCTTCTCGTCCCGCAGCGCGTCCGGATGACGGCCAACGGGCGCTTCCATGGTGAGCAGCGCCACCACCTCGAGCAGGTGATTCTGCACGACGTCGCGGATCGCGCCGACCTCTTCGTAGAACCGGCCGCGTCCCTCGACGCCGACCTCTTCGGCCATGGTCACCTGCACACTCGCGACGTACTGGCGGTTCCAGATCGGCTCGAGAACCGAGTTGGCGAAGCGAAAGTACACCAGGTTCTGGACGGGTTCCTTCCCGAGGTAGTGGTCGATCCGAAAGATGGCTGATTCCGGAAAAGACTGATGCAGCGTTTGGTTCAGCGCTTGGGCTGAGGCGAGGTCTCGGCCGAACGGCTTTTCGACGACGACGCGGGCGCCGTGATGACTGTCCGAACCCGCCAGGCCTTCGGCCACCGTGGCGAAGAGGTCCGGCGGAATCGCGAAGTAATACAGCGGGCGCCGCGCGCCGCCGAGCGCGGTTCGCAGCTGCCGGAACGTCTCAGGATCGTGGTAGTCGCCGTTGACGTATTGAAGACGGGCTGCCAGCGTGGCAAACGCGCGCGGATCGACGCCGCCGTGTTGCGCGAGACTGTCGTGTGCGCGCGCGCGGAGTGCGTCGAGGTCCATGGCCGACTTCGCCACGCCGATGACCGGCATGTCGATATGACCGCGTCGAATCAGCGCCTGGAGGGCGGGAAAGATTTGCCGGAACGCGAGGTCTCCCGTCGCACCAAAGAATACGAACGCATCCGACTCGGGAGCCGTCATCTCGGTCATCGCTTCTTTGCCCGCGCGTGTCTCAGCGCCGATCCTTTGTGAATCGCCACATGATCCGTCTTGACGCTCTTGATGACGTATTGCGGTTCGGCGTTCGAGGCGTGGTGTACGTAGCCCTTCACCCGGACGTTCGAGACCAGCTTCTTGACGATGACCCCGCGCACCCGGCCCGCTTCCGAGTGCCATTCGACGAGGTCGCCACGCTTGAACGCGTTCGGCATCGGCATCTTCACGAGCAGGCGGTTTGCTGCAGTACCACTTTCGCCGTCTCGACGATGTGCTCGGGCGTGAAGCCGAATTCGCGCATGACGGTCGGTCCCGGGGCCGACGCGCCAAAATGGTTGACGCCGATGATGGCGCCTCCCGGGCCGACGTAGCGCTCCCATCCGAACGGCGAGGCCGCCTCGATGCTCACGCGGGCGCGAACGCTCGGCGGGAGGACCGCGTCGCGGTAGGACTGCGGCTGCGCATCGAACAACTCCCATGAGGGCATCGAGACGACCCGGCTGCGGATCCCGTCTCTCGTGAGCTGCCCGTGGGCCTCGAGCGCCATGGATACTTCGGATCCCGTCGCGATCAGAATCACATCGGGCGCCGGTCCGTCGGCGTCCGTCAGGACGTACGCGCCTTGCGACAGGCCGGAGGCTGGGGCGAAGGTCTGGCGGTCGATCACCGGGAGCTTCTGGCGAGTGAGCACGAGACCAACGGGGCCTCCGGTGTGCGTCAGCGCCACGCGCCAGGCCTCAACGGTCTCCGTCGCATCGCTCGGGCGCACGACCATCATGTTCGGCATGGCTCGCAAGCCGGCCAACTGCTCGACCGGCTGATGCGTCGGACCATCCTCGCCGAGCGCGATGCTGTCATGGGTCCAGACGTACATCACACGCGCATGGCTCAACGCCGCGAGGCGAATGCTGGGCCGCATGTCAACATCTTCATGCCGGGTGGCGGACTGGTAGCGCATCGCTGAGAGCAGCTCATCCGCGAAGTCGGCCTGACCGCGCGAGCTGGCCGCGTTCGAACCGATGTGACAGATCGATCACCGTCTGTTCCACGACGGCGGCCGGCACCATCATCCAGGCGACCCGCGGCTTCTTCAGCGCCGCCGCGAACGCGTCGAGAGACGACGCGCCGCGGCCGCCCTCCTTCACGACACGTGCGACGGCGTCGGCATTGACGTCATACACGACGCATTCGTGCCCGCCGCGCATGAAGCGCCGTACCATGCTCGCGCCCATTCGTCCCAGACCGACCATGCCCATCTGCATCGACGTCGCCTCACGCTCCCTTCGCTAACTCGGCGTGTACCCGTGCAGCGCGCGGACGAGCGCCGTCTCGAGCGCGTGCAACCCGGCGCCGACGTCTGGGCCCAGATGCACTCTGAGCGCCCGACGGTCACGTTGGACGAGGACCGCAAAGTCGCCACGCGCCTCAGCCGCCTTGACGACGGCAAACGAATATGTCTCACCGGGCACTGGAATATCCGTGGCGTCGTCGCAGGTGATCTGGAGGAAAACGCCTGTATTCGGGCCCCCCTTGTAGGCCTGACCGGTCGAGTGCAGGAAACGCGGCCCGAAACCCAGGCACGTCGCGGCGTGGGTGCGATCGCGGACGGCGAGGCGCAACGCCTGCAGCACGTCCTCGTGCGGGTCGGTCATCGCCAGGTACGCGAGCATCGCGAAGTAGTCGCCTCGGTGCATCCGGTTCAGGTGGGCGCGCAGGTATCCGACGATAGAGCGGTCGCTGAGGCCTTGGTTCAGGGCGGCAGCGTTCTTAACGTCGGTGAAGAGCTTGAGTCCGGCGCCCTCGAAGATCGGCGTCTCGGTCGTTAACATCCCGGTCTTTGCGAACGCAGCGGTCAACTGGTGCGTCGCGACTTTGCTCGCCTCTACGTCAGGCTGATTGAAGGGATTGATGCCGATGATCGAACCGGCCACCGCCGTGGCCATCTCCCACCGGAAGAATTCCTGGCCGATGTCGTCGATGTCCGGAACGGCGATGCGCACGACGGGCTGTCCCGCACGCTCCAATGCGTCGACCGCGGCGTCTTGCGTCGGATCGGGAGCCGTATCCAGCCGCATATACACGAACAGCCGATCCTGACCGTAAACGGCGGGAGCGCCGACCGGCTCGCGATCGACGGGGATCAGACCCTTCCCCTGTTTGCCTGTGGATTCGGCGATCAGTTGTTCGAGCCACGCGCCAAGGTCCGAGATGCCGGGCGAGGTGATGAAGGTGACCTTGTCACGACCGACGCCGGCCAGCGTGCCCAGGATC
>Ga0310810_10004872_pt1 | contig 14921 bp, 13 predicted proteins | sample NCmetagenome_FD_207641 | JGI IMG/M metagenome (GOLD analysis project Ga0310810, IMG submission 207641) | Soil microbial communities from experimental microcosm in Duke University, North Carolina, United States - NC | ecosystem: Engineered > Artificial ecosystem > Soil microcosm > Unclassified ...
GCAACGAGGGCGAGAAGCCGGTCTACCGGCCCTCGCGCAACAATGATCTCAACTGGTGCATGGCAAACGCCGACGTCAACTATCACTGCACGGTGTCGGTGATCCTCGGGGTCGCCGAGAAATGACCCGGCACTGCTCCGGGTGCGAAACGCCCAGCGCGCGCCATTTAGCAGTTGCGGTCGTGGTTCACCTCACCGCCACCGTCTGCCTCGTCATCGCACTCGCGTGCGCTTCAGGTGCGCGAGCTGCCGATACGCCGTCCTATCCGCAAGGTGCCGCGGCTTTCCAGGGCAACTGCGCCCTCTGCCACGGCACCGCGGGCGCGGGCGTGGCCGGACTCGCACCGCCGCTCACCGCGTATCCCGCCCGTTACGCTGCAACCCCGGAGGGGCGTCGGCAGCTGGCCATGACGCTGCTCTATGGAATGTTCGGCGCGATCAGTGTTGGTGAGGCGCGTTTTAACTCGCAGATGCCCGATTTCGGCCGGCTCGATGATGCGACACTCGCCGCAACGCTCAACTTCGTGGTGTTCGACCTGGCGCACGCCTCCGCGGATGTGAAGCCGCTGACTGCCGCAGAGATCGCCAGCGAGCGTAGTCACCCGGTGGATGCTGCTGCGGTGCGCGCGCACCGCCAGAGCCTCCCCGCGCCGGGGTCCTGAAATATGTGGCCGCGCGCAGTACCGCTCGGCGCCGCGCTGGCAGCGAGCTTCATCGCCCACGCCCTGTGCGCCAGCCCGGCACAGGACTACATGCTCTATTGCATGGGCTGTCACGGCGCTCAGGCGCAGGGTGTGCCCGGAAAGATTCCACCGCTCGCCGTCTCGCTGGCACTTTTCATGCGCACGCCGGAAGGACGCAATTACGTGCTGCGCGTCCCGGGTGCCGCCAACTCCGCGCTCCCCGATGCGCAGCTCGCCGCCGTGCTCAACTGGCTCGCCATCAGCTATGGCGCGCCGGACGGGCCGCCGCCGGCACCTTTCACGGTGTCGGAGGTTTCGAGCGTGCGCCGCATGCCGCTCGCCGATGTGCAGGCTCGGCGGCGCGAGGTCATCGGCACGCTGGCCGCGAGCGGCGCGGCGCCGCCGGCGCAGTACTGAGCGTGCCGGCTGCGCCTCGCCGCGAGCTCACGGGTGCGCGCGCTCCGCGCCGCACCCACCCTGCTTAGTACCGGTAGATCGCGGTGACGCCTATGGTGCGCGGCCTGAAGGTGTACTGGCGCTGCAGGCGGCTGTTGCCATCACCCGGATCGATGGTCCAGTTGTAAGCGGTGATGGCGTGCGTGTTCGTCAGGTTGTCGCAGAACGCCGCGAGCGACAACGAGCCGAATTGCATGCCTCCCCGAACCGTGGTGAAGGTAGTCCCCGGGAGCACGTAGTTGTTCGGGTCGTACTGCAGCGTGTTCGGATCCTGCGCCGCGGTCGGCCACTTGGCGCGCCCCTCGTAGGTGTAGTCCACTCGCAGGAAGCTCTCGTGGGCGAACAGCTTGAAGCGGTACTCGAGCCCGGCCGCTATCGTCACCGGCGTGGTCGCCTGCCCATATCCCGACTCGGCGGTCTGACCCACGATGGCATCGCCGTTGGCAACGATCGGCGAGGTCTCAGAGCCACTCAGCTTCGAGTCCTGCGTGTAGCGCGCCGAGTTGTAGCCCGCCGCCAGATCGAGCAACAGGGAATCGGTGAGCGATGCCTGCAGCTCGAGGTCTGCGCCCTTGGAGGCTGCGCGCCCGAGGTTTGAGATGAAGGAGATCTGGCAGATCGGTGGCACCACGACCTGCTGGATGTTGTTCCACTTGATGTAATAGATGCTGCTGGCGATCCGGATGCGGTTGTTGATGTTGTTCTTGGCGCCGATCTCGTAGCTGTCCACGGTGTCGGAGTCGTACTGCGTCGGCGCGTTCGGGATGCCGAATGCCACGAAGTCCTGCGAGCAGGCCGCGTAAGGCAGCGGATTGTTGGCGCCGCCCGGACGGAAGCCCTTGGCGTAGGTGGCGTAGAACATGTTGTTCGGGTCGGCCTGATACTGAACGCTCAGTTTCGGGGTGAAGGAGTTCTCGGAGTTGCTGCCCGACCCGCGCGCTGATGGTCCAAACAGCTGCGGGCCACCCGTGTAAGTATCGAACGAGTACTTGTTCTTCGAGAAGCGCGCGCCGGCCGTCAGTTTGAGCTTCTCGGTGGCCGCGAACGTTGCCTCGCCGAACACGGCGTACTGCTCATCCTTCGCGTGGGTTTGCAGGAAGTAGGAGTCCTCGGGGAAGTCAGGAGAGTACCCTACGCCGAAGACATCGACGATGTTGGGGTCGCCGATCAGCGCGTTCTGCAACTGGCTCAGCATCGGATCGTGAATCTGCTCCAGATAGCTCTGGCGGTTCTCGCTGAAGAACAATCCGGTGGTCCACAGCAGCCGCGCGTTCGGATCGCTCGACTGCAGGCGGAATTCCTGGCTGATGTTGATCTGCCCGTTATCAACCGTTGAGGGCGAGGTGTAGTTGCTGGCACCCGGAGGCAGGTGAATGCCGTTGCCATCAATGAGCGGATAGGAGCCGCTCACGTACGGTGGGAGGAAGGCATAGATCTGATAAAAGCCCAGGTTGTAGAGCGTGCCCTCGTAGCCGTCCTGGTTGGTGCGGTCGTAGTAGGAGGTGTTGGAGATGAACTGGGCTGCACCGAGGTCCCCCTGGATCTTGAGCGAGGCGAGATAGAATTTGTCGGGCACGCGCCGTTGTGTCGGGTCCGCGTTGATGAACTTGCCGTTGCCCGCATCGGAGTACAGCGGCCAGAAGTTATTGATGTCGTGGCGCTTCGAGTCCTGGTAGTAGATCGCAGGTGTCAACGACCATTTGTCGCTCGGCATCCACAGGAAGGCGAGCCGCGCCAGATAATTGTCGACGTAATTGGCATTGCTCTCGACGGGTGCGAGCGTCACCGGATTGATGTCATCGACCCAGCCGCCATCGCGGCGGTACCAGAGCGTGATGCGCGCCCCGAGCGTGTTGTCGATCAACGGGCCGCCGATGGCGAAGCCGCCCTCATAGCTCGGTGCTCCACCATCGGTGGTGGAGACTTCCGCGCGGGCGTAGACGCTGGTGCGATTCACGCTCGGCTGCGTGGTGATGTAGCGCACCGTGCCGCCCTCGGAACCGGCGCCAAACAGCGTGCCCTGCGGACCCCGCAGCACCTCGACGCGGTCGATGTCGAAGGACTTCGGCAGTGCCTCGTCAGGATTGAAGGCCAGCGCGCGCATCTGGATCGGGGTGTCGTCGATGTAGATGCCGGTGGTACCTGCGCCGCCGGTACCGGCGATGCCGCGGATGGAGATGTTGTTGGTGCCGGAAGTGTCGAAGCTCACTCCCGGGGTGTAGCGCGCGACCTCGGAGAAATCCTTGATGCCGCGAGCATCGAGATTCTCCTCGGTGAGCGCCATCACGCTGATCGGCACCTTGGAGAGACTCTCTTCGCGCCGTGTGGCGGTGACCACGACCTCCTGCAGTCCGGGCACGGCGCCGGTCTCGGCGGCTGGCGCCTGCTCCTGCGCCCAGCTCGTCGGCGCCGCGCTCAGCAAAGCGATCAACACAGACCCTGCCGCACTGCGGCAGACGGCCGCGTGGGTGTTATGGCTGCGATTCATTTCATCTCCCCTCGATGTCTTGGACTCAGCCCCTCGACCAGCATCTCCCCAACCTCAAGACTGTCACAGGCCCGAGCCTAGGCTCAAGCTGCTCGGCGTCCCCGCCCTCATGAGCGCTCCGCCCTCGGCGTCGCGGGCGCGAGGGGGCGCTGCGCGATGCGCCCGCGCGCGGTGAGGTGGCGCGGTTGCAGCGAGCGGCTGAGTTCCGACATGTCTGCCTCTCGTTACTTTCCCGCACGCCGCTCCGGCCTGCGCGCGTGACCGCGCGAGGCGGCGCGTGCGCTCTGCAACAACAGTGGTGCAAGCTTGGTGCGCAGCTGCGCCAGCGTCCAGCGGCTCGTTGGCGCGGAAATGTTCACCGCGGCGAGCGGTGTACCGTCCTCTCCGAGCACCGGGGCGGCAATGGTGACATCGCCGCGGTAATACTCCTGATCGGACCAGGCGTAGCCTGCCTCGCGCGCTGCATCGATACGCTTGCCGATCTGCTGCAGGTCGGTGGGAGTTTGCGGGGTGTGTGCGCTCAGGCGCGAGCGCGCGAGAATGCGGCGTGCCGTCGCCGGCGGCAGTGCCGAGAGATAGGCGCGCCCCGAGGCGGTGCAGTACATCGGCAAACGCCGTCCGACAGGCATATGAATATGGAAGGGTTGCAGGCTCGGAAAGCGCGCGATGAACACCATGTCGGTCCCGTCCGGTTCCGACAGGCTCACCGATTCCCCGCTCGCCTGGTTCAACTCGATCAGATGTGCGGTCGCATGCTCGAGCAGCGCGTGGCCGGAGAGGTAGGCTTCGGTGAGCGACAGGGCGCGTACCGTCAGCACCCAGCGGCGCAATCGCGTGTCGCGGCGCAGATAGCCGAGACGCAGCAGCGTGTGGATACAGCGCTGGGCGGAGCTGGTGGTCATACCCGCGGCCGCCGCGAGCTCGGCGAGGCCGAGCGTACGCCGGTCGCCGCCGAAGGTCTCGAGCATGGTGAGCGCCTTCTGCACCGAGCTGTTGAACAGCGGGTCGCGTGGACGGAGCGGACCACCCTTGCGCGACGAGCGCTTCATTGAATGCAGTATAGGTCTATCGATAATCGATAGTCTACGCGGTGAGCCGCGTCACCCCGCCCATCCATGGCTGCAACGCGCTCGGCACGCTCACTGAGCCATCTGCCTGCTGATAGTTCTCCAGCACCGCGACCAGGGTGCGCCCGATGGCGAGCCCCGAGCCATTCAGCGTGTGTACCGGCTCGGGTTTGCCGCTCGCGGGGTTACGCCAGCGCGCCTGCATGCGCCGCGCCTGGAAAGCCTCGTAATTGCTGCAAGACGAGATCTCGCGATAGCGCTGCTGCGAGGGCAGCCAGGCCTCGAGGTCGTAGGTCTTGGCGCTGCCGAAGCCGACATCGCCGGCGCACAGCGCGACGCGGCGGAACGGGAGCTCGAGCCGCTGCAGCACGGTCTCGGCGTGCGCGGTGAGCTCCTCGAGCGCCGCATAGGAATCCGCCGGCCGCACGATCTGCACGAGCTCCACCTTGTCGAACTGATGGTTGCGAATCATGCCGCGCGTGTCCTTACCGGCCGCGCCCGCTTCCGAGCGGAAGCACGGTGTATGCGCCACGTACCTCAGCGGCAACGCGTCGGCGCTCAGAATCTGTTCGCGCACCAGATTGGTGACCGGCACTTCCGCGGTCGGAATCAGAAAATAAGCCTGCGGACCACCGTGCACGGCGAATAGATCTGCGGCGAACTTGGGCAGCTGCCCGGTGCCGGTGAGCGCTTCTGGCCGCACCAGATACGGGACGTACACTTCGGTGTAGCCGTGCTCACGCGTGTGCAGGTCGAGCATGAACTGTCCGAGCGCACGGTGCAGCCTCGCCACCTGGGCGCGCATGACCACGAAGCGGCTGCCGGCGATGCGTGCCGCGGCTTCGAAGTCGAGTCCGCCGAGCCGCTCGCCGAGCTCGACGTGATCGCGCGCTGGAAACTCGAAGCGGCGCGGCTCGCCCCAGCGCGCAAGCTCCTGATTGGCGTTCTCATCCTGGCCATCGGGTACCGAGGCGTGCAGCAGATTGGGAAGTCCCAGCTGCCACTGCTCGAGCTCGCGCTGCACGCCTTCGAGCTCCGTCTCCGCGCGCACGAGTTCCGCACCGAGCGCTTCGCCGCGAGCGATCAGCGCGCCGGCGTTCTCGCCGCGCGCCTTGGCCTGGCCGACCGCCCTCGCCTGTGCGTTGCGTTCGGCGCGCAGGCGGTCGACCTCCACTGCCCAGGGTTTGCGTTTCTCCTCGAGCCCCTTCAGCGCACTCACATCGAGCACGAAGCCGCGGCGCGCGAGATTGCGCCCGACAGTTTCCGGCTCGGAGCGCAGCAGCTTCGGATCGATCACTCGGATCAGCCTTTCGTTGGCGCCTGCGACCGCAGTCGTGCGAGCGCCTCGCCTATTTTCACTTCCAGCCCGCGCGGGACCGGCCGATAGTATCGCCGATCCGGTAGCGCATCCGGCAGGTAACGCTCTCCGGCCGCGAACGCTTCGGGCTCATCGTGCGCGTAGCGATAGCCACGTCCATAGCCGAGATTTTTCATCAGCCGCGTCGGGGCATTGCGCAGCCGCAGCGGCACATCGAGCGTACCGAACTCCTCCACATCCGCCATGGCCGCGCCCATCGCCACATACACCGCGTTGCTTTTGGGCGCGCATGCCAGATAGACGACCGCAGTCGCGAGCGCCAGCTCGCCCTCGGGCGTGCCGAGGCGTTCATACGCCTGCCAGGCATCGATGCACAGCGTCAGCGCCCGCGGATCGGCGAGGCCGACATCCTCCACCGCCATGCGCGTCACGCGTCGCGCGATATAGATGGGGTCGCATCCACCATCGAGCATGCGGCACAGCCAATACAGCGCTCCATCGGGATCGGTGCCGCGCACCGCCTTGTGAAGCGCAGAGATCTGGTCGTAGAACTGATCGCCGCCCTTGTCGAAGCGCCGGTGGCTGCCAGTGGCTACCTCCTGTCCCATGGCAAGCGTCAGCTGCTGCGTACCCGCCGCCTCGGCGAGCCCGGCGGCGAGCTCGAGCATGTTGAGTGCACGGCGCGCATCCCCATCGGCGGCGTGCGCCAGAAGTTCGAGCGCTGCCGGGTCCGCATCGAGCTGCTGGCCGCCGAGACCGCGCTCGGCATCGCTGAGCGCGGTCCGCAGGAGCGACAACAGATCCTCGACCGACAGCGGACGCAACACGTACACGCGCGCGCGGGATAGCAGCGCGCTGATCACTTCGAACGAAGGGTTCTCGGTCGTCGCACCGATGAATGTCAGGGTCCCATCCTCCAGGTAAGGGAGAAAGGTGTCCTGCTGCGCCTTGTTGAATCGATGCACCTCATCCAGGAACAGCAGCGTCGGACGGCGCTCAGTGGTACGTGCCTTGCGCGCCGCCTCGACCGCCGCGCGGATATCCTTGACTCCGGCCATGACCGCCGAGAGGGCGATGAACTGCGCGCTGGCGGCCTGCGCGATGAGACGCGCGAGCGTCGTCTTGCCGGTGCCGGGCGGCCCCCACAGGATGAGCGAGTGCAGCTGGCCTGCCTCGATGCTGGCCGACAGCGGCTTCCCGGGACCGAGCAGGTGGCGCTGCCCGATGAATTCGGCGAGCTTGCGCGGCCGCATGCGGTCCGCGAGCGGGCGCAGCGGATCGTTCACTTGCGTGGGGTGCCGATGACATCCGCTCCGGCGGGCGGCTTGAAACTCACCTCCGCCGGGCGTACCGGTCCGTTGCGTTCGACCTTCTGGAAGACGATGGTGGCAGTCTGATCGAGCTTGTCCTCGAGAATCATGCGCCGCAGCTCGCCATGCTCGAAGCCAAAGAGCGCGCTGCGGAAATCCGCCTGCGTGCCGGCAGGCTCCACCAGCACCCAATCGAGCCCCTCGCGCTCGCCGACCGGAGAGATGGTGAAGCTCTTGCGCACATCGACCGCACCCGAGAGCAGCATGGCCGGTGTCGCCGACAGGGCCGCATCGACCGGCTTCACGGTGACCTGTTGCAGGTCGCGGTCATAGAACCACAGGTTCGTTCCGTCGCAGACCATGAGCTGCCCGGCACCCCCGGCGGGGGAAGCGGCGCGCGCGCTCGCACCCGCGGCGTCCGCGGTCACCGCCTGCGGATGGATGTCCCAGCTGAATTTACCGGGACGCTGCACGATGAGCGTGCCGGTCGCGCGATCGATCTCCCGTCCGTGCGGATCGGCCAGCGTCTGCAGGAATGTGGTGCGCAGCGTATGCAGGTTATCGAGGTACTTGTCGAGCGGCGTTGGCCCCGCGCTGGCGGGCGCCGCAGCGGGGGGCGCCGGACTTTCTGCTGCGGGCACGGGCGCACCGAGCGCCATGCTCGCCAGTGCCCCGAGCAGCCAGGGCCACTTTGCAGCCAGCACCTCAGTCCTCCGGCGGCGCTGGCGCCAGCACATCGCGTGCGCCATTCGGCTGCAACGGACCGACGAGGCCTGCGAGCTCCATCGCTTCGAGCAGCCGGGCTGCGCGGTTGTAGCCGATTTTCAGCCGCCGCTGCACGTAGGAGATGGAGGGCTTGCGCTCGCTGGTCACGATGCGCACCGCCTCGTCATAGAGCGGGTCGGCTTCAGCGTCCTCTCCGTTACCGCTACCGCTTTCGCCGTCTTCGCCCGTGAGGCCGGGGATCGGCGTCTTCGGGCCCGAGAGCACCTCCTCGATGTAGTTCGGCGGTGCCGGACTCTTCAGCGCCTCCACCACTCGATGGACCTCCTGATCGGAGACGAACGCACCGTGCACGCGGTTCGGGAGCGACGTGCCCGGGGGCAGGTACAGCATGTCGCCATGGCCCAGCAGCGTCTCGGCGCCCATCTGGTCGAGAATGGTGCGCGAGTCGACACGCGCGGAGACCTGGAAAGCGATGCGGCAGGGAATGTTGGCCTTGATCAGCCCGGTGATCACATCCACCGAGGGGCGCTGCGTGGCGAGCACCAGATGGATGCCGGAGGCACGGGCCTTCTGCGCAAGCCGCGTGATGAGCTCTTCGACTTTCTTGCCGACAACCAGCATGAGATCGGCAAGCTCGTCAACCACCACCACCACGTACGGCAGTTGCACGAGATCGGGGATCTCGCGCTGATCGATAGTCGGGTCGTTGGCCGCTCTCATCATCAGGATCGGATCGCGGATCGGCTTTCCCGCATCGTCAGCGTCCTTGATGCGGCGGTTGAAGCCCGCAATGTTGCGTACGCCGAGCGCGGCCATCAGCTGGTAGCGCCGCTCCATCTCCGCCACGCACCAGCGCAGCGCGTTGGCGGCCTGCTTCATGTCGGTGACCACCGGCGCGAGCAGGTGCGGGATGCCTTCGTAAACCGAAAGCTCCAGCATTTTTGGGTCGATCATGATGAGGCGCACGTGCTCGGCGGTCGACTTGTACAGCAGCGACAGCACCATGGCATTGATGCCGACCGACTTACCCGAGCCGGTCGTGCCCGCGATGAGCAGGTGCGGCATGCGGGTGAGGTCGGCGACCACCGGTGCGCCACCGATGTCCTTGCCGAGCGCGAGCGCAAGCGGTGAATGCATCTCGTCGTAGGCCTTGGAGCGGATGATCTCCCCGAGTGTCACCACCTCGCGCTTCTCGTTGGCGATCTCCAGACCCATCACGCTCTTTCCCGGAATCACCTCCACCACCCGTACCGACAGCACCGAGAGCGCGCGTGCCAGGTCCTTGGCGAGCGCGGTGATCTGGCTCGCCTTCACACCGGGCGCCGGGCGCAGCTCGAAGCGCGTCACCACCGGCCCCGGCTGCACCGCTACCACCTCGGCATCGATGGCGAAGTCCTTGAGCTTCATCTCTACGAGCCGCGAGAGCGCCTCGAGCGCTTCGGCGGAGTAAAGCGGCTCGCGCTGGGGCGGGTCATCGAGCAGCTTCAGCGGCGGCAGCTCGCTCGCCTTGGGTGGATCGAATAGCGGCACCTGCCGCTCGCGCTCGGCCCGCGCGCTCTTCTCCATCGCCGGCGCCGGCGCCTCGATGCGCGGTGGAGCGCGGGTCGCAGATTTCTTCTGTGCGCTCTCCACCGATTCCTTGCGCGCCTGGCGCCGCTCGCGGCCCTCCGCCGCATCGCGCGAGGAGCTCCAGCGTGCGCGTACCCAGCCGAGGCCCGCCCAGGCGGCGGAGCCGAGCCGGTCCATGACCGTGAGCCAGGAAACACCGAACGCGAGCGACAGTCCCGCCATCCATGCGCCGATCATCAGGAGTGTGGCGCCGAGGAAATCGAGCCCCGCCGCGAGTCCGCCACCGACGACGCTGCCAACGACCCCGCCCGCGCTCTGGCGCAGCACACCGGGCTGCCAGTGGAGTGTGGTGAGTGCGCAGCTCGCGACGAGTACCAGCGCGAATCCGAGACTGCGCACCAGTGTGTTGGCGCGCGAGCCGCCGCTATCGGTGCGCAGCCGCCGCTGCAGGCCCCAGCAGGCCCCCGCCAGCACCAGCGGGAACAGGAACGCCGGGCGACCGAACAGGAAGAACAGGACGTCCGCCACCCATGCGCCGATTACGCCGATGCGGTTGTGTATCGCGCCCGTGGTGCCGGTGAATGAGAAACCCGGATCCTCGGGGCTGTAGGTGGCAAGCGCCATGAACAGCACCAGCGCCACTATGGCGAGCACGATGATGGCGCTCTCGCGCAGACCGCGGCTCACCGCCGAAGTGAAACGCGACGCACTGCGCGCCTGCACGGAAGATTCCGCCAATCTGTGATGCTCCGTCTTAAGATAGATAGCTGCCATTATAGGGCTTGGTACCGTGAGATACCCATGACACGCACCCGCCACAGCCGCCTCATCATCCTGGGCTCCGGCCCCGCGGGCTACAGCGCAGCGGTCTACGCCGCGCGCGCCAATCGCGCGCCGCTGCTCATCACGGGCGTCGAGCAGGGCGGCCAGCTGATGACCACGACCGACGTTGACAACTGGCCGGGCGATGTCGAGGGGCTGCAGGGGCCGGCGCTAATGGACCGCATGAGACGCCACGCCGAGCGCTTCGCCACGGACATCGTGAACGATCACGTGCAATCGGTGGATCTCACGGTGCAGCCGCTGCTGCTGCGCGGTGATCTCGCTCACTACACCTGCGATGCCCTCATCATCGCCACCGGCGCGGCGGCGAAGTATCTCGGCCTGCCGTCGGAGGAAAAATTCCGTGGACGCGGAGTGTCGGCCTGCGCCACCTGTGACGGCTTTTTCTTCCGCGGGCATCGCGTCGCGGTGGTCGGCGGCGGCAACACAGCGGTCGAGGAGACGCTGTATCTGTCACACATCGCTCAGCACGTCACGCTGGTACACCGGCGCGACAAGCTGCGGGCGGAGAAGATTCTGCAGGACCGGCTGTTCCGCGAAGTGCACGCCGGTAAGATCTCGGTGATCTGGAACCACACGGTGGAAGAGGTACTCGGCGACGACGCGCACGGGGTCACCTCCGTGCGGTTGCGATCGCTGAGCGGCACCGGGCCACGCGGGCTCGAAGTCACCGGACTGTTCGTCGCGATCGGGCACACTCCCAACACTTCGCTGTTCACCGGCCAGCTCGCCATGCGCGAGGGCTATATCATCGTGCGCACCGGTCTCGACGGCGATGCGACCGCCACCAGCATCCCCGGGGTATTCGCCGCGGGCGACGTCGCCGATCACGTGTACCGCCAGGCGATTACCTCTGCGGGCGCCGGCTGCATGGCGGCGCTCGATGCGGATCGTTATCTCGAGATGCTGGCGGCACAGCCGCAGCGGGAGAGCCGCGCGCTGTCATCGACGTGAACAGGACCGACTGTCACCACAGCATCGAGGACCTCGGCGCCGCACAGTGGAACGCGCTCGGCGCGGGCGACAATCCCTTCACCCGCTACGAGTTCCTCGCCGCGCTCGAGCACGCCCGCTGCGTCGGGCGTGGCAGCGGCTGGGAGCCGCGCTACCTGACGCTGCGCGATGCGCACGGCCCGGCCGCGGGAGCGGCGGCCTTCGTGAAAACCCATTCCTTCGGCGAATTCGTGTTCGACTTCGCCTGGGCGCGCGGCTATGAGCGGCTCGGCCGTCGCTACTACCCGAAGCTGACACTCGCAGCGCCGTTCACGCCGGCGACCGGCCCGCGCCTGCTGGTGCGGCCGGATCTCGACTGGCAGGAGCACGCCGACCGGCTGCTCGCCGAGCTCGAGCGCTACTCCATGAGCCACAGCCTGTCCGGAGTTCACGCCCTGTTCCTCGATGAGACGGTCCGCGCAGCCTGTGCGCGGCGCGGCTGGTTGTTGCGGCGTGATTGTCAGTTCCACTGGACCAATCGCGGCTACACGAGCTTCGAGGACTATCTCGCCACCTTCACCGCGGAGAAGCGCAAGAAGGCGCGGCGCGAGCGCCGACGGGTCGCGGAAGCCGGAGTGCACTTCGAGACGCGCTTGGGCGGTGAGCTCGATGAAGCGCTGCTCGATCGCATCTACGCTCTGCACCGCGACACCTTCCTGCGCCACGGGCATGAGCCTTACCTCACGCGCACGTTTTTCGGCGAAGCCGCGCGCACCATGCCGGAATCACTGATGGTCAAGCTCGCGCTACGCGGACGAACCGTGGTGGCGGTGGCCATTTTTTTTCAGAGCGCGCAGGCGCTCTATGGCCGCTACTGGGGGGCGGCAGCCGACTTTCATAGCCTGCACTTCGAGGCCTGCTACCACCAGGGGATCGAGTTCTGCATCGAGCGGCGCATCGAGCGCTTCGAGCCCGGTACCCAGGGTGAGCATAAGGTGAGCCGCGGGTTCGAGCCGGCCATCACCTGGTCGGCGCACTACATCGCCGATGCTGACTTTCGCGCAGCCATCGCCGAATACCTCGAGCGTGAGGGAGCGGCGGTGGATGCCTATGCACTCGAGGTGCAGGGCCACGTACCCTATCGTGAGCGTCGCGGCCTCGGACGTCTGGCATGAAGAGAATCACGTGGCTGTCACCGCAGGATGCGCCCGAGTGGTTCCCACCGCTGGAGCAGGCGCTCGAGGAGCCGGCGGGTCTGCTTGCCGCCGGCGGCGACCTCTCGCCCGAGCGGCTCATCGCGGCTTACCGCGCCGGTATTTTTCCGTGGTATTCACCCGGGCAACCGGTGCTTTGGTGGTCGCCGGATCCGCGCGCGGTGCTCTTCCCCGAGGAGTTTCATTGCACGCGCAGTCTCGCCAAGACGTTGCGCAACGGCGGTTTCACACTCTCGGTCGATCACGATTTCGCGGGCATCATCGACGGATGCGCCGCACCGCGCGCCACGAGCCCCGGCACCTGGATCACCTCCGAGATGCGTGCGGCTTACCTCGAGCTGCACCGCCTCGGGTGTGGGCACAGTGTCGAGGTGTGGCGCGCCGGGACGCTCGCCGGTGGACTCTATGGCGTGCGCCTCGGCGGTGTGTTTTTTGGAGAATCCATGTTCAGCCGCGCACGCGATGCCTCCAAGGCCGCGCTCGCGCATCTGGTGGCGCTGTGCCGCTCCAATGCGATCGTGGCTATCGACTGTCAGCTCCCCTCACGCCATCTGGCAAGCCTCGGGGCGCGCACCATCCCGCGTACTCAGTTCCGCGCGCTGTTGCGGGAGCATGCGCGCGGCGCCTGCGCTCCACTCTTGCCGCCTTGACAGGCCGACCCAGGCGACCAACGCAAGCACGATTTCGTGGCTGGCCGTGGGGTGGCTAGCCAGAGCAACGCGCTTTGTGCTCCAATTCGCGCCCCGTAAAGTCGTTCAGGGCGGTATGTCCAAAGAAGATGCGATACAGATGGAAGGCGAGGTCGTCGAGACCCTGCCCAACACGACTTTCCGGGTGAAGCTCAAGAATGGCCACGTGGTGACTGCGCACATCTCCGGCAAGATGCGCAAGAATTACATCCGCATCCTGACAGGGGATGCGGTTACGGTCGAAATGACGCCTTACGATCTCACCAAGGGCCGCATCATCTATCGCGGGCGCTGATTCACCCGGTGGCTATGGCAACACGGCACGCGCGAGCATGCCGCGGCCCTCAGGCCGGAACTGTCGGTGACTGCGCCGGCTCGCAGGTCAGGGCGAGCGATGCGCCATCCGGCGCAACCGACACCCGCACGTGTCCACCGCCGGCGAGCCGTCCAAACAGCAGCTCTTCGGCGAGCGGTCGCTTGATGTGCTCCTGGATGGTGCGGGCCATGGGCCGCGCGCCCATCTTCGGGTCGTAACCCTTCTCGGCGATCCAGCGCCGTGCCGCGTCATCGAGGGTGATGCTGACGCCCTTCTGCTCGAGCTGCGATTCCACTTCCAAGATGAGCTTGTCCACCACGCGCTCGATGGTGACTGGATCGAGCGCGGCAAACTGGATGACCGCGTCGAGGCGGTTGCGGAACTCGGGAGTGAAGATACGCCGGATCGCCTCCATGCCATCGCTCGCGTTGTCGGCGTGCGTGAAGCCGATCGAGGGACGCGACATCTCCTGTGCACCGGCATTGGTGGTCATCACGATGATGACGTGACGGAAGTCGGCCTTGCGCCCGTTGTTGTCGGTGAGCGTGCCGTGATCCATCACCTGCAGTAGCAGATTGAATACGTCCGGGTGCGCCTTCTCGATCTCATCGAGCAGCAGTACGCAATGCGGATGCTTGGTGATCGCTTCCGTCAGGAGTCCGCCCTGATCGAAGCCCACATAGCCGGGAGGCGCGCCGATGAGGCGCGACACCGTATGCCGCTCCATGTACTCGGACATGTCGAAACGCAGGAACTCCACCCCCATGGCAATGGCGAGCTGGCGCGTCACTTCCGTCTTGCCGACACCGGTGGGACCGGCAAAGAGGAAGCTGCCGACCGGCTTACGCGTCTCACCGAGCCCCGAGCGTGCCATCTTGATTGCAGCCGCCAGCGCCTCGATGGCGCGATCCTGCCCGAAGATGACGAGCTTCAGATTGCGCTCGAGATTCTTGAGGATCTCGCGGTCGGAGGTCGAGACGCTCTTGGCGGGGATGCGCGCCATGCGCGCCACCACATCTTCGATGTGCCGCACTTCGACAGTGGCCTCGCGCTCGGCCACGGGCTTGAGCCGCGCGCGCGCACCGGCTTCATCGACGACGTCGATGGCCTTGTCCGGCAGGTGCCGCTCGTTGATGTGGCGCGCGGCGAGCTCGGCGGCCGCACGCAATGCTTCGTCCGCGTATGTGATGCCGTGGTGCTCCTCGAAGCGCGGCTTGAGGCCGAAGAGAATGTCGATGGTCTCGGCCACCGACGGCTCGACCACGTCGATCTTCTGGAAGCGGCGCGCGAGCGCGTGGTCCTTCTCGAAG
>Ga0310810_10004873_pt1 | contig 14919 bp, 9 predicted proteins | sample NCmetagenome_FD_207641 | JGI IMG/M metagenome (GOLD analysis project Ga0310810, IMG submission 207641) | Soil microbial communities from experimental microcosm in Duke University, North Carolina, United States - NC | ecosystem: Engineered > Artificial ecosystem > Soil microcosm > Unclassified ...
ACTGCTCGGACGCCACCGTGATGAAGATCGCCCAGTAGCCGCTGGAGACGCCGAGCGCGAAGCAGAGCATGTAGAAAGCGCCGGCCGGCACGAGGCCGGGCGCGAAATACAAGCCGACGCACAGGGCGGTCATGCCCACGAACAGCGCGAGGATTTTCTTTCGGCTGCGAATCAACTGCGAGAGCCAGCCGCTGAGCAGCCCGCCGACCGAGATGCCCACGTAGCAGTAGACGACCGCACGCCCAGCCTCAGGCACCGGGCTCAGGCCGATGGCCTTGCCGATCTCGGGCGAGAACGTGATGAGGATCGCCACCACGTACCAGATCGGCACGCCGACGAGGATGGACGCGATGTACCGCGACGCGCGGTGCCACGTCGAGAACAGCTTGAAAAACTGACCACGCGGGTGATCGCTGGCCTGCGCCTGCACGAACAGGCCCGACTCCCGCACGCCGACGCGCAGCAACAGGAGCGCCAGCCCCATGACGCCGCCCACGATGTACGCGGTGCGCCAGTCGAACCGCTGGCCGACCGCGAAGGCCGCCACCGCGCCGCAGATGCCGATCGCCGACACCAGCGACGTCGCGTAGCCACGCGATTCCTTCGGCATCAGCTCGCTCACCAGCGTGATACCCGCGCCGAGCTCGCCCGCCAGCCCGATGCCCGCGATGAGCCGCAGCACCGCGTACTGCGGCACCGTCGTCACCCATGCGTTCGCCAGGTTGGCCAACGAATACAGGATGATCGTGCCGAACAGCACCGACAGCCTGCCGCGCTTGTCGCCGAGCACGCCCCAGACGATGCCGCCGATCAGCATGCCCGACATCTGCATGTTGAGCAGCATCACCCCGGTCGAAAAGATCCGGTCCTGCGGCACGCCGATGGCGCGCAGGCTCGGGACCCGGACGATGCTGAAGAGGATGAGATCGTAGATGTCGACGAAGTAGCCGAGCGCCGCCACGAGGATGGCCAGCGCCACGGCGCGGCGGTTCAACGGCGCACCGGACATGTGCGGCGATTGTAGGCTGGCGCGGTGCTGCAGTGCTACGGTGCTGCAGTGCTACGGTGCTGCAGTGCTACAGTGCTACGGTGCAGCAGTGCTACGGTGCAGCAGTGCTACGGTGCAGCAGTGCTACAGTGCTGCGGTGCTGCGGTGCTGCGGTGCTTCAGTCCGCCAATGCTGCAGTGCTGCGGTGCGGTGACGCTAGCCGGCCGCGCGAACGGCGCGCAGCACGGGGCGCGGCGTCACGTCGGTCCTGGCCACGGGTGCCCGCGCGGCCACCAGCCGCAGGAACTCGTTGACGTAGTCCGTGCCTGCCAGCGCACGCGGGACCACGGCCTGCCACTGCCGGTAGAAGCCGCCAGGCGTCAGCCGGACGCCGACGAGCGATCGGCGTTCGAGATACGGCTGCGCCACCCAGCGGCCCATCGCCGTGACACCCATGCCCGCGCGGACCATCTCGAGGATCGCTTCGGTCAACTGCACCTGGCGCAGGTTCGGCTCGATGCCCGCCGGCGTCAGCAGCTTCCGGAAGACATACGACTCTTCCCGCGGCGAGTACATCAGCATCGTCTGGTCCGCCAGATCCGCCGGTTTCACGAAGGGCTTGCCGGCGAACGGATGGTCGGGGGGCACGACCACGAGGATCTCGTCGCGAAACAGCGAGCTGGCGGCAAGACGGCGATCGCGCACGGGCGAGGTCATGATCGCGAGGTCGAGCTCGCCGGCGAGCAGCGCCGCCAATGGCCGCCACGTCGCCTCTACTTCGATGCGCACCTCGACGCTGGGACACTTCTGGCCGAACTCCTTCAGAACCTGAGGCAGCCAGTGGTAGCACGTGTAGCACGCGGTGGCCACGCGCAGCAGGCCCTGCCGGTTCTGCGCGAGCGAGCGCACGGCCGCTTCGGTGCGTTCCAGCTCGGCCAGGATGGTGGTGGCCGAGTCGAGCACGCGCTGACCGGCAGCCGTTGCCACCATCCGGCGGTTACGTCGCAGGAACAGCGGCGTTCCGAGCCGATCTTCGATGTCGCGCAGCTGGTGGCTGAGCGCCGACTGGGTGAGGTTCAGCCGGTCGGCCGCCGCCGTCAGGCTGCCGAGCGTGGCGACGGTCTGCATCAGGCGCAAATGACGGACTTCCAGGTCCATGGCCTACCTCTCCGCGCGCGCTTCGCTGGCACCCGCAATGCACTCCAGCCGCATCCGGGCGGCGTCGGGTCGTGGCAGCGAGAATCGCGTCACGCCGCCGAAGGTCACTTCGTCCGGCCGGAAACTCGACGACATGAGGCCTCGCGACGCGTGCTCACGCGTCCCCAGCACGTAGTGACCGATCTCGTGCGCCAGCGCGCGGCCCATCACGCGCGGGATGAAGTGCTCGGCTAAAGCCGCCGGCCACTCAGAGATCGGCCGGCCGCCGAGCGTGGCGTGGACAACGAGATGGCGCGCGCTGTTCAGCGACAGGACGATGTCGGTGCCGGGGGCGCCGGCGTGAAACGTGATGCGGCCGACGACGGGCTGGCGAGCGGTTTCGCGGACCGCCGACGCCGGCAGATCGTCGGCAATCAGCACCCGCACGCGGGCTTCGACGCCCTCGCAACCGCGGGCCCCCTCGGCCCAGCAGAGCGTCACGCCGTACGGTGCCCAGACACGCTCGACTTCCCCGGCGAACAGATGCCACTCGAGCGATCCCCATTGCAGGTGCGCCTGCACCTGCACCTCCACGGCCACCGCGCACGGCAGAACGGGCACCCGGGGCAGGTCAGCCGGCGGCAGCCACGGCAGAACGGCGAGCAACGATGACGTCCACGCACGCATGGGGTCCTCCTGTCGTCCCCGTGACGTGCTGCTCCCGCGTCACCGGATGTGAGAGCCAATGTACGGCCCGCGTGACATGAACGCCAGCGCAATGAATTCCTGAATTGCATGAACGCAGCTCATACAGCGGCCGCACTGGCATTGATTTCCGTACAACTCCAGTGGTACTTCTCACGTCCATGCGCGCAGCTCTCCTCGCCGTTTTCATCGGTGTCATGGGGACTGTCCCCCGTGTGGACGCAAGGGGGACAGTCCCCAATAACCCCCGTGTGGACGCAAGGGGGACAGTCCCCACAGTCCCGAAGGCAGTCCCCAAGGTCCCCACCGTCGACGACCTGCTGCACCTGAAAACGGTCGCCGGCGTGCAGATCTCGCCCGACGGCAAGTGGGTCGCGTACGGCATCACCGAGGCGGATTTCGATCAGGACGCGTTCGTCACGAGCATCTGGCTCGCCCCGTTCGGCGGTGGCGAGCCATACCGTCTGACCCAGGGGAAGAAGTCGGCAACCGCCTTCAGGTGGTCGCCGGACGGTCGATGGCTGGCGTTTCTCAGCCCGCGGAAGGACGACAAGAACCAGATCTTCGCGATCAGGCCGGACGGCGGTGAAGCGCTGCAGCTCACAGCGTCGGAGACGGCAGTCAGCGGGTTCGAGTGGTCGCCCGACGGACGCCGGGTCGCGTTCTGGGCGCCGGAGCCGGAATCGAAAGCCCTGAAGTCGCGCAAGGACGAGTTCGGCGACTACGCGGTGGTGCGCCGCGAGTACCCGTTCGAGCACATCTTCATCGCCGAAGTCGCAGAGGCAATGAAGACGCCGGCCGCCGGGACGGCGCACACATCCGGTCACGACTTCAGCGTGAGCGGACTGGCGTGGTCACCAGACGGCACCCGCATCGCGTTCGCCGCGACGATCAACCCGGACTTGATCCAGGGCACGACCAGCGACCTCTACGTGCTGACGCTCGGTGGCGACGCCGTGAAGAAGATCGTGTCGCAGCCAGGGCCCGACGCCAACCCGAAGTGGTCGCCCGATGGCACCCAGATCGCCTTCGAGTCGGCGATGGGCCGCGCGGCTGACTTCTTTCACTCGAACGGCCGGCTCGCGATCGTCTCGGCGGACGGCGGGTCGGTGACGTCGGTCACCGACGCCTTCGACGAGGAGCCCTCGCTGATCGCGTGGACGGGCGGGAGCCTCTGGTTCCAGGCATTGCAGAAGACGGCGGCGCACTTGTTCCGGCTTGACGTTGCCTCGAAGCAGATCACGCGCGTCAGCCAACCCGACGACCTCACCGCCGTCGCGTTCACGCTGTCGGCCGACGCGTCGCGCGTGGGCTTCACCGCCGGCTCGCCCACCTCGATGGTCGAAGTGTTCGCCACGCCGTCCGGTTTCCACGAGCCGAGGCGCCTCACAAGCATGACGGCGCAGCTCGATGCGCTCCAGGTGGGGACCCGTGAAGTCACCTCGTGGAAGAGCCGCGATGGCACGACCATCGAAGGCGTCCTGATCAAGCCGAAGGACTTCACGCCGGCGACAAAGCACCCGCTGCTGGTCGTGATTCACGGCGGGCCGACCGGTATCGATCGCCCGATCGTGCCGGACACGCGCTACTACCCTGTTGACACGTGGGTAGGACGCGGCGCGCTGGTATTGAAAGTGAACTACCGAGGGAGCGCCGGGTACGGCGAGAAGTTCCGCGAGCTGAACGTGAAGAACCTCGGCGTCGGCGACGCGTGGGACGTGCAGTCGGGCGTCGAGAGCCTGGTGGCGAAGGGCTGGGTCGACCCTTCGAAGGTCGGCTGCATGGGATGGAGCCAGGGCGGCTACATCTCGGCGTTCCTCACCACGTCCTCGACGCTGTGCGCGGCGGTGTCGGTCGGCGCGGGCATTTCCAACTGGGCCACCTACTACTACAACACCGACATCACGCCGTTCACGATTCAGTACCTCGGCGCAAACCCGGCCGAGGACCCGGCGATCTACCAGAAGACATCGCCGATGACCTACATCAAGCAGGCGAAGACGCCGACACTCATCCAGCACGGCGAGAACGATCGCCGCGTGCCTATTCCGAACGGGTACGAGCTGCGCCAGGGTCTGGAGGATCGCGGCGTGCCGGTGGAGATGGTGGTCTACAAAGGCTTCGGCCACGGGATCACGAAGCCGAAATCGCAGCGCGCCGTCATGACGCACAACCTTCTGTGGTTCAACCATTACATCTGGGGGGATCCGGCGCCTGATCTCACGGGCTTGTCCGCCGAAGCCCCGTCAGGGGCGAAGGTGGATGTTTCTGGCGCTTCGGGTACAGGTGCTGCAGGCTCGTCCGCCGGAGCGCGGAGCGCGGAGGCGGATGCGGCCCACAGATAGCGCGCTCAGTGCAGCAATCCTCCTCGCCTTCTGTCTCGCAGGCTGCGGCGGTGGAGTCGGAGGGGTGGGATCAACGCCGCCTGGGTCAGGCGTCACGGGCGTCACTGTCACCCCGGCGAATGCTTCGGTAGAGGTCGGCGGGACGCTGCAGTTCGCCGCCGTCGTTTCAGGCGGTAGCAACGTGGATCCGACGGTGAACTGGGCGGTGGATCACACGGACGGCGGCAGCGCGGCGTCGGGAACGATCAGCCCCACGGGCCTCTATGTCACGCCATTCCCCGCGCCGAAGACGGTCGTCGTCACGGCGACGAGCAAGGCCGACGGCACCAAATCGGCAAGCGTCACGGTCACCCTCACGCCGCCACCGCCAGCCCAGGGGCCCGATCTCACCGTGGACGCCGGAGCGTCGCGCCGCGCCATCAACCCGCTGATCTACGGGATGAACCAGTACTCGGCGGCATTCGACGCCGTCGCGCCTGCCGTGCGGTTGCCGGTGGAGCGCTGGGGCGGCGACGCAACCACGCGCTACAACTGGCAGCTCGACGTCTACAACTCCGCCTCGGATTGGTACTTCTCCACCGACCCCAACTCGAACACCGGCTACCCGGATTCCTCAGAGTTCAACAACACCGTGCTGCGCGACCGCGGCGCTGGCGTGAAGACGATGGGGACGGTGCCGATGATCGGCTGGACGACGAAACGCGAGCGCGCGTGCGGGTACAGCGTGGCCAAGTACGGCGCGCAGAAAGAGGTGAACCCCTACAACAGCGACTGCGGCAGGGGAATCCGGTTGGACGGCAGCCAGATCGACAACAACGATCCCAACGATACCAGCATCCCGATCGGTCCGCAGTTCGCGAAGGACTGGATCAAGTACCTTATGCGGCGCTTCGGCGATGCTCGGCACGGCGGCGTCGCCATCTACAGCCTCGACAACGAGCCCGAACTCTGGCAATGGGTGCACATCGACGTCCACCCGGCCTACCCGGGCTACGACGATCTCGCGAACCTCGGGATCACATACGCGACGGCGATCAAGCAGACCGACCCGACGGCGCTCGTGAGCGGCCCGGCAACGTCCACGTGGATGGGCTACTTTTTCTCGCCGCAGGACTGGCAGAGCGGCTGGAACACCGGGCCAGACTACGTCTACTACGGCAACCCCGTGGACCGCCGCGCGCATGGCGACGTGCCGTTTCTCGAGTGGTATCTGAAACAGTTCGCAGCGGCCGAGCGCAAGGCCGGACGCCGGTTGCTCGACTTCCTGGACATTCACGGCTACATCGCGCCCGACGAGGTGCAGTTCAAGCCGGCGGGCGACACTGCGAACCAGATGCTGCGCCTCGAGTCGGTGCGGGCGTTCTGGGACAGCAGCTACTTCGATGCGGCCGTGAACGACACGCCGTATCTCGTGCCGCGCATGCGCGACTGGGTGGCCCGCAACTACCCGCGCACGATGACGGCGATCACCGAATACAACCTGGGCGCGCTCGATCACATCAACGGCGCGCTCGCGCAGGCCGACCTGCTCGGGGTCTTCGGCCGCGAGGGCCTCGACATGGCGGCCATCTGGGCGCCGCCAGGGGCCGGCACGCCCGGGTTTTACGCGTACAAGATCTTCCGCAACTACGACGATGCAGGGAGCGGGTTCGGAGACGTGAGCGTCTCGGCCCGCAGCGAGGATCAGTCGAAGCTGTCGGTCTACGCCGCGGAGCGATCCTCCGACCACGCGCTGACGGTGCTCGTCGTGAACAAGTCGTTCGGCGATCTCTCGAGTACGATCTCGCTGTCTGGTTTCCGCGGCGCAAGCGAGGCGTCTGTTTACCGCTTCAGCAGCTCTGACGCTGGAATCGCTCATCTGCCCGATGAGGCGCTCGGGGACCGCTCGTTTTCCGCCACGTTTCCCGCCGGATCCGTGACTCTCTTCGCCATCGACCAGCGCTGAAGGGGTCTAGGGGCTTCCCGACACCACGCGTCGCGCCTCGACGAGATCGGCTCGCCCTGGCGTATCGGCGCGCTCGCACACCTTGAGCAGCGTGGCGTAGTACGAGCGAGCTTTCTCGCGATTCCCGGCCAGCAGCGCCGACCGCGCGGCGCCGGACAGCGCCCGGAACCGGTTCGGCTCGTGCTCCAGGGTCGCTTCGAATTCCTTCAACGCGCTCGCTGGCTCCTTCATCTGCAGCAGCATCTCCCCGACCAGCTCGCGCGCCGGCGCCAGCGGCCCGGGCGTGACGGCCGACTTCTCCGTTGCGTCCTCCATGTCCGCGGCGGCCCGCATCTCGGCGAGAGCTTCCATCGGACGCCCCTCGGCAAACGCCAGCCACGCCGACGCGGAGCGCAGCTGGATCGCGGTCTGCCCGGCCCAGTAGGGCTCTTCCTGCTGCGCCAGCCGATCGCGGATCGCGCGGAGCCCCTCGATCGCTCCGCGCGCGGTGGCCCGATCGCCGATGCGCGTGGCGCCGATGGCCTTCGCGTAGTACGTCATCGCCTCCGGGTACAGGTATCGGCTGGCCTGGGCGACGAGCTTCGCGGCGTCGGGCCATGCGCCCCGCTCGAGCGCGTACCGTGCCGGTATCGCCGCCAGCGCGAACACACCGGCCGATCCCGGAGCGCCCGATCCGATGGCGTTGGGGTCGAATCGCGCTCTGACCTCGGGCAGCGCGTCGAGCAGCTGCCGGGCGGCGGCATCCTGTCCAGTCTGCAGATACGCATACGCCCGGTAGTCCATCGAGTGAAGCTCTTCGGCCGTCACGCCCTCGCGCCTGGCGACCTCCGCCGCGGCAAGGTTGGACTCGATGGATTCCTGCCATAACCCCATGCGCGTGAACGTGTGGGAGGGCATGTGGAGCGCGTGCGGCGAGGCGGGCGCGATGATCGCGTACCGGCGTGCGGCGGCCAGCGCGTGATCGGCCAGCGGCGGCACGTCGTAGCTATGGATGATGTAGTGCGCGAGGCCGGGGTGGTCCGGCGCAGCAGCGAAGAGCTTTTCGAGGATCCCGCCGGCCTTCAGCAGGTCCGCATACGTCTTGTCGGCCGGTGACGCCGCCGCGGCGAGGGCCAGCGCGTAGAAGATCGAGGCCTCGGAGTCGTCCGGGTAATCCGCCGCGAGCGCCCCCATCCGATCGCGATACGCCAGCAGCCGCGCCGGCTGATCCGAGTTCTCGACGTTCACGTAGAGCTGTGAGACCGCCTCGACGTACGCGGTTTCGCGCGGGGTCTTCAGCCCGATGGCCTTCGCCTGCGTCACGGCGTCCAGTCCCTGGCGCAGCACCCCGGCGGGGCGCACGCCGGGCGCAAAGAAATTGCTCCACCGGCTGAGGGCGATACCCCAGTCGGCCATCGCGCACGTCGGGTCGGCGGCTAGCGCGGCGTTGAACCCGGCGATGGCGCGCGAGAACTCGAAGGAGTGCAGCAGCGCGACAGCGCGGTTGAACAGCGGTTGCGCCTGGGCCGTGCAGGAGGTCTGAAAGCTGACGGTACCGAGCTTCTCGGCCTGACCGGCGCCGTGCTCATGCTGCTGCGCAGCCGCGCCGATCGACAGGAGGAGCACCAGGACAGCGAAAAGGTTCGAGCGGTGAAGCGTCATGCCGCAATGATGCCACCGGTCGTCGCCGGCCGAGCGAGCCGCTGCATTTAGCGGCGCTCCTGGTTGCAGGACGGCACGGGCACGATCTTCATCGGCAGCGCCAGCTTCGGGTCCGGAGTGACGACCGGCATCTTCGATTTGAAGTTGGGATCGACCGGCTTCACCATCCCGCAGTCCGTCGGCTCGGGAATGAATTCGAGCATGAATACGACGGGCTTCGACGTCACTCCGGCCCTCTGGGCCGCCATTGAAAGGGCCGCGACGAGCACCACTGTTCCCGGTCCCATGGGCTCACCCTCCTTCCGTCACCTACATCGGACGCTGGAGCGCCTCAGAAGGCCTGCCCTGCTCAGACGATGTCTTCCGCCTTCTCGTCCCAGGTGACGGTGCGGCCCTGGCGGTAGGACCGCACGGCCATCTGGCAGGCGATCGCGCTGCGGAAGCCGATCTCGAGCGGGCAGTTCGGCTCCTTCCGGCTGCGCACGCAGTCGAAGAAGTTCTGCATGTGCGCATCGGTGGCCTCGGCGTACTCGCCGGTCGATCCCGTGCTCGCCTCGGACAACCTGGCGCCCTTCTCCTGCGGGATGTACCGGGGCTTGTCGGTCTCGTCGTGGACGATGGTGCCCTTGGTGCCCAGCAGCAGATCGTGCCCCTCGCCGAAGTAGTTGTTGGTGAACATCGAGTTCCAGGTGAAGAGAATCTTCTCCGCCGTATGGTGCATCGTCACGTCCATCACGTCCGGCGGATCCATTTTCGGCGACAGGTAGTTCCCCCCTGTCATGGTCACGGCATGCGGGATCTTGAGATTCAGCACGGTGTGCCAGTAGCCGACCTGGTGAACCATGTTCTCGAAGACGTTGCCGCCTGAGTAGTCCCAGAAGAACCGCCAGTTCACGTATCGCTGCGGATCGAATTCGTGCGGCGCGGCTTCGCCCTGGAATGTGCGCCAGTCGACATGGCTCGCGTCGCAATCCGCCGGAATCTCGCGCATCCAGCCGCCGTACGGCGCGTTGCGATAGTGATGCGTGTGGATGTGAGTGATCACGCCCATGCGCTCCGGCGTCGCGTACTCGCGCACCATCTTGATGCCGGGCCCGCTGATCATCTGAATGCCGATCTGGACCACGCGGCCCGATCCGTCCAGCGCCTTGCGCATGCGCTTCGCATGATCAGGACTGAACGCCATCGTCTTTTCCTGGTAGACGTCCTTGCCGGCCTGGATGGCGGGCACGAAGTTCAGCGCGTGCTGGTGCTGCGGTGTCGCGATCAGGACGGCGTCGACGTTCTTGTCGTCGAGCAACTGCCGGAAGTCCTTGTACGGCTTGATGGCCGGCGCGAGCGCCTTCACCTCGTCCAGCCGGCGCGTGTAGACGTCGGCGGCGGCGACGGCCTCGGCGTTGGGGCTCCGCATCGCCGCCTGGAAGATCTCCTTGCCGCGGCTGCCGCAGCCAATCAGCCCGAACCGGACTCGGTCGTTCGCGCCCAGGACGCGGCGGGACGATACCAGGCCGGACACGGCGATTCCCACGGCGCCCTTCGCGCACTGACCGATGAACGTGCGACGGTCCGCCATCACGTGCCTCCTTTGGAGTGCGGACGGAATGATATGTGAAAAGGAGCCCAGGTGCGCGAAGTGCTCAGGGCGCTTGCCTCGCCGAATGCGCAACGTGCTTAGGGCTTGCCTCGCCGAAGCGGCGAAGCCGGGTGCGGGGTCAGGCCGAACATCGTCGTGACGTTGTCTGGTGTTCCGTCACGAAGGGCATAAACGCCAGGCGCTCGAGCGACCCAGCCGGGGAAAACAGGAACCCCTGGCCGGCGATGCAGCCAAGCGCGAGCAGGGCTTCCGCCTGGGCCTCCGACTCGATCCCCTCGGCAATCGTGTCGATGCCGAGCGTGTCGCCGAGGCTCACGACGGCGCGGGCCAGCTCGGGTCCGTCTCCCTCGGTCACGAGGCGCAGGACGAACGAGCGATCGATCTTCAGCACGTCGATCGGGAAGCGGTGCAGGTAGGCAAGCGAGGAATAGCCCGTCCCGAAGTCGTCGATCGCGAGCCGGACGCCGAGCGCCTTCAGCTGTCGCAGACGTTCGAGGTTGGCCTCGGTGTTGTGCATCATCGTGCTCTCGGTCAGCTCGATGACGAGGTTCGCCGGCGCGAGGCCCGACTGCTGCAGCGCCCCGGCGACGTCGCGCTCGAGCTCGCCCTGCTGCAGATGACGGCCCGAGACGTTGAGGGTGACGTACAGGCCCTGGTCGGCGAACCCCATCGCGTCGCACCAGCGGCGCCAGTCCTCGCAGGCCCGCTGCAGCACGAAGCGCCCGAGCTCGATGATGTGGCCCGACTCCTCGGCCAGGTGGATGAACTGCCGCGGCATCAGCACGCCGCGTTCGGGGTGCCGCCACCGCGCCAGCGCCTCGCAGCCGAGCAGCGCGCCCGTACGGAGCGCGACGATGGGCTGGTACTCCAGGAAGAACTCTCCCTCGGCGAGCGCACGCTCGATGTCGGCCTCGAGGCGCAGGCGCTCGCGAAGCGCCTCCTGCATGTGGGGCTCGAAGACGATATAGCGGTCCTTGCCCGCCGCCTTGGCATGGTACATCGCGATGTCTGCGTTGCTCAGCAGATCCTCTGCTGCGCTCTCTTGCGTGGACATCGCCACGCCCACACTGATGCCAACCTGTATGCCGCTCTCGCCGATCGAGAACGGCATGCCGAGCGCCTCGACCAGTGCCGCGGCGGGCCGCTCGACGTCGGAGAGCCCGTCAACGCCTTCGAGCAGGACGGCGAACTCGTCGCCGGCCAGCCGGGCCACGGTGTCGGTGGTGCGCATGCTGGTGACCAGCCGCTCGGCCACAGCCTGCAGCAGCCGATCGCCGGCGTCGTGGCCGAGCGTGTCGTTGACGTTCTTGAAGTCGTCGAGATCGAGAAACATGACGGCCACGTGGTGGCCGGCGCGGCGCGCGATCGCCAGCGCGTGCTGGACGCGATCGCGGAAGAGGTTCCGGTTGGCGAGCCTGGTCAACGGGTCGTGAAACGCCAGCTCCCGCAGCTTCTCTTCGAGCCCCTTGCGTTCGCTGATGTCCCGCAGGTTGAGCGCCAGGCCCTGCACCGCCGGGTCGGCGGTCAGATTGCTACCGACAATCTCGAGCGTGAAGCGCTCCTCGCCCCGCTCGACGCGCAGCTCCACCGGGCCAACGGCGCCTGCCGGAGTGGCCGCGACCTCGGCGAGAAACGCCTTCAGCCGCTCCCCATCGTCGCCCGCCCACAGGTCGAGCAGGTTGAGGGTAGTGACCTGCTCGGGTTTCGCGCCGAAGGTGCGCTCGAATGCCGGCGACGCGAATTGCAGCGCGCCGTCCGGCGCCACGATCAGGATGACGTCCGAGGCATTCGCGATGAGCGACGCGTAGCGCGCCTCCACCAACTCCTTCGCCCGGCGCTCGCGCATCTTCGCGTCATGGCGCAACGTCGCTCCCTGACGGAGCATGATGAGGAGCGTCACGACGAAGACGACAATGGTCATCTCGGCCACCGGGCCGGAGACCTCCGCGCGGGCGACGTACACGAGCAGGAGAAAGGCTGCCAGCATCGCCGTGTACGGCAGCGCCTGCGCGAGTGAGTGCGAGACCCCCGACGAGGGGCGGGCCGGCGTGGAGGCGGCACGCAACTGGGCGTGCGCGGCGATGGCGATCGGCAGGTAGCAGGCGACGTAGAGCACGTCCTGAAGGCCGCCAGGCAGGTAGCCGCCGCCCACCTTCCCAAGGGCCCACAGAATGTCCCCGAGGAACATCGTGGTGAATCCCGCCAGCAACGCGAGGGGGATGCGGCGGTTGTCGGCCTCGGTCAGGAGCAACACGCCGAAGGCGAGCATCAGCAGGCAGTTGAGCACCACGTAGCTCTGGCTGAGCGCCTGCCTCACCACGTCGACTTCGCTAGCCGTCGATGCGGGGCGGATCACCAGGATCCAGAAGAACGCGCCGAAGCCGACGACGAAGATCACGCCGTCCAGCGCGAGCCGCGCCCACGGCATCCGCATCAGCCTGGCGCGAGCCAGGAACAGCACGGCTGCGAACGCGGGCGGATAGAAGGCGAGGTAGAACAGGTCGGCCGGGCCGGGAAACGGGTCGACGCCACGCAGCCAGGACACCTGTCCGATCACGGTGCCGACGAAGTACAGCGCCAGCGCGGCCGAGATCAGGGCCCACCCTGTCCGTAGCGCGCCGCGCGGCAGCAGGCGTGCCGCCGCGAAGGTCATGATGACGGCGACGAGGTTGGCTGGGCCGTCGGCCAGCAGGCCCACGTAATGCTGGGTCCTGGCGCCTCCCGCCCCGGTCATCATCCAGAGGCTGGTGCCGACGACGTACACGACGAGAGCAAGCAGGAGCCTGCTCATCCACCGAGGGACAGAGTTCGAGTCGCCGGGCCTGGTCGCCACCGCTCACTTCATCGGCCTTTTGTGACGAAGGCTGTATTGGCCGAGACGGACGGCCGGAAGAATAGATGAAATGCCGCCCCGGTGGACGGGCTTCGAAGAGGTCAGCGAGCAGGACTGCACAGATCTGCAGGTGCTGGCGCCCCTTCTCACGGGGACGCGCTTGAAAGGTTGGACTATCTCCGTGACGGCCAGGTGGGCGCGATCAGATCGATCTGCCACAAAGGCCCGTCGGCGAACATCGGCGACTGCGATCGGAGGAACGCGGGGACCTCCTCCTGCAGGATCCAGACGTGAGAGTCCGGCGGCTGCTTGCCCACAATGGGCGCGACCACGCCGGCAATGCCACCGATGTCCACCTTCAACACGTAGTGCACCGCGCGACGCCGCGCGCCGCCGATCGAGAGGGAGTCGTTGCCCGCCGACGTGATCTTCAGCTTCACCAGGCGCGGCTTCGGCGTTGCCGCCACCATCGACAGGGTCGTCTTCGGCGTTGCGCGCAGGTTCTTGAGCAGCGTGGTGATCAGGCCGTTCGCCAGGTCCGCCGGCAGCTCCATGCGCTCCGATTCGACTTTCTCCTCGCCGTGATCGTTGGTGTAGCGAACAGTGACCTCGCCGGTGCTGCCGTCGATCGCAAGATCGAGCGGACGCGGAAACGCGGGGCCTTTCTGCACGAGATGGTCGGCGATCAGCTTGAAGTGCCCTCGCTGCGAGAACACGGCCGTCTCCTCGCTGATCGAGCCGTCGCGGAACTTGAACACGAGCTTCGCCGTGACGCGGCCGGCGGCGACGGTCTGCAGTAGATCTCCGGTCGCCAGCGTCTGGCCGTCAGGCCCGCGCAGAGACAGGAACCCGTGCAGGCTGCCCTCGGTGAACCGGACGGGGACCGGATCGGCGAAGGCCTGGCCGGCCCCCAGCGACGAAGCCACGATGGCCGCAACGAGCGCGAATCGCATACGACCATTGTGCCTCGCCCGTCACGGTCGAGTTGCGTGAGAGGCGGCGTCGCGCAGCCGGGCTGCGATCGCGTCCGCGATCACGCTGGCGGCTCGTGCATTCGGATGCCGGTCCCATGCAAGCCGCCAGTCGGTATCGACCACCACGAGCACGTACGGAAGCCCTTCGTCGAGAACCCTGCGCCTGAGCGCCTCCTCGGCACGATCCTCGGGGCCGAACTGCGGCACGATGATGAGGGGCGTCGCGCCGTGTCCGCGCGCGAGCCCGACGGTGGCGTGGAGCACGGCGCGCGTCACGCCGGTCCCCCGCTCCACCGTCCGATCGGCACGGAACGGGACGATCAGATGGATGAGCGAGGCGAGCCGCGTGGAAGTCTGAGCGGGCAGCCACACGAGACCCGGGCCCAGGTGCGGCCTGTCTTCGTCAAGATTGCGGCCGAACAGTGCCGTCATGAAAAGCGATACCACGGCAATCGGGTGCTGGAAACGAGGCAACTCCTGCTCGAGCCGCAGGTACGCCTGATCGCTGCTGTAGCCGTGGACGGCAAGATTTGCGACAGGCACTCCAAGCCGCGCGCCCACCTGAGCGGGGATCGTCTCGTCCCACTGGAGTCCCTCGCCGAACATCACCGATTCGCCTGCAAACACCAGCGTCGGGCGGGCCGGATCGACCGGATCGTCCACACGCCGCACGCGGTATCCGGCGGGATCGATCGCGTAGTCGATCCCGCGCCCGCCGATGCTGGCGTGACCGGTTCGCGCCGGCATCAACACCCAG
>Ga0310810_10004874_pt1 | contig 14918 bp, 9 predicted proteins | sample NCmetagenome_FD_207641 | JGI IMG/M metagenome (GOLD analysis project Ga0310810, IMG submission 207641) | Soil microbial communities from experimental microcosm in Duke University, North Carolina, United States - NC | ecosystem: Engineered > Artificial ecosystem > Soil microcosm > Unclassified ...
GCGATCGCCTTCGTCACGGTGGTCGCCGGAATGCTGAAGAAGCTGATCGTACCGCTGCGACCCTTCGACACAATCGTGAGGTCGCCATTCGGTCGGACGCCGAGCGCTTCCGCATCCGTCGGCCCAGACGGATACCGATAGCGCAACGTCCGCGCCGCGACCGTGGAGGAAGATCCAGCACCGCTGAGGCGAGGTTCAGGGACGACGTAGATCGAGACGTCGGGACGGACCTGATCGTTATCACCGGTGTCGGCGATGAAGAGGCATGACGCGGGCGCTGCTGATGATTCCGGTGCCGTGCTGTCGGCTGGACATGGACCAGCGGCGATGTCCTCCCAATCGCGCGCCATCGCGCCCGTCACTCGAAACACAGCGAGCAATTTTCCAGAGACGTCGATCGCGTAGAGATTGGGACCGTCGCCCGAGTCGTTGTGCGACCAGAGCACACCAGGCTGCGTGCGACTGATCGCGAGACCGGAGCTCTCCTTGAGTTCGTCCGGTACGGCACCCGTGACTTCGAGCACTCGCGGCGCGACGCTCTTCCCGCCTCGGAGGCTGGCGGCCACCGCACCCTCGGACTCGTAGTCACCGAGCGAGTGCCATATCAGCAGCCCACTCGCAATGATCACGACACTGGCGAACGCAGAAGCGGTCCTGGCCACAGTCTCGATCATATCCGGTTCATCCTTGACTATCCCACACGTAAGGCGTAAAAGCCGGACAACACACCCATACCGTTCACTCGCGGATCTCGGTTCACGCGCGGCCCAACACGACACCACCCAGTCGCCTGTTGGAGCGGAAGGAGTTAGACATGCGCAGACTGACTCACGCGGTAGTAGTCCTGACGTGTCTGGTGTTGGTTCCGTCCTGGGCAGCGGCCCAATCCTCCATAACAGGCATCGTCAGGGATACGTCGGGAGCAGTCCTGCCCGGCGTCAACGTGGAAGCCTCGAGCGATGTGCTCATTGAAAAATCCCGCTCAGCCGTAACGGATGAATCAGGTCAGTATCGAATCCTCGAGCTACGGCCGGGCACCTACACCGTCACGTTCACGCTGACGGGATTCAACACAGTAAAGCGTGAGCAACTGGAACTACCGGCCGATTTCGTCTCGACCTTGAACGCCGATATGCGCATCGGCACGCTCGAGGAAACCGTGACAGTGACGGGCGAGAGCCCGATTGTCGACGTGCAGAGTGCGCGGCGGCGACGAACGCTTGATGAAACCCTGATCGAGTCGCTGCCCACCGCGCAGGGGTACGCGGCGGTCATGGTCTTGATGCCATCGATGGTTCAAAGCAACGGTGGCAACAACAACGTCTTACTGAGCCCTGGGATGATTGTCTTCGGCGGGCGCGGCGGGCGCGGCAACGAGGGCGTCGCCCAGACGGACGGGATCGGCACCGGCGCCGCCATCAACGGAGGCGGTGTCTCGGGTTACGGCCGGCTCGACACGACAGAAGAGGTCGTGCTGACCGCCAGTGGCGGCCTCGGCGACGTCGAGGTCGGCGGTCCAATCGTCAACCTGATCCCGCGCAACGGCAGCAATCGGTTTGAGAATCGCTTTCAGGCATCAGGCTTGAGCGGCGGCATGCAGGGAGACAACTTCACGCAGGAGTTGAAGGACGCCGGCCTGCGAACACCCGCGAAAACAAATTACCAGTGGGACTCGAGCCTGATGAACAGCGGTCCGATCATGAAGGACCGTTTCTGGTTCTTCTACGCGACCAGGTACTCGGGAAGCGGGAACGATCTGCCGGGCATCTTCTACAACAAGAACGCCGGCGACATCACCAAGTGGACCTACGATCCGGATCTCACGCGTCCGGCGAACAACAGCTCCTCGGGCTCGATCACTCCGACACTTCGACTGACCGCGCAACTCAATCGCAGCATGCAGGTGGGGGTCTTCGTCGATGCCGGAGGCTTCAGACTGAGTGACTATCCGCAAATCGGTGTGGTCGGGGCGGTCCCGTTGGCCACGCCGGAGACGGGCACTGTCGGTGGAAGCGGACGCTCTCCGATGTTCCAGTACAAGGGATCCTGGACTGTCACGAGCAGGCTCCTGCTGGACGCGAGCTACGGGTCGTACCACCAGGATTGGAACGGACGCGAAGTGCCCGGCAACAATCGCGACCTGATCCGCATGACGGAACAGTGCACGGCCGGCTGTGCGAACAACGGTGGCGGCGTCCCCGGCCTCGTCTATCGAGCGCAGGTGTGGAACGCCGACTACATGGAGCCGAACCGCTGGCAGGCGGCAGCGACCTACGTGACCGGCGGACACAACACGAAGGTCGGGTATCAAGGCGTGTTCCACTTGAACCAGACCGGGCCACACGGCAACAACCAGAACCTCGAATACCGGGTCAACAACGGCGTGCCGAACCAGCTCACGCAGTTGGCCAGGCCGTACTTCACGGACTCGCGCGTGCGATACGACGCGTTGTACGCACAGGACCAGTGGACGCGCGGAAAGTTCACCGTGCAGGGAGCTATCCGCTACGACCACGCCTGGAGCTACTACCCCGAGCAGCAGATCGGACCCACGCAATTCATCCCGGAGGCGCTCGTCTTTCCGAAGTCCAAAGGGGTGATCGGATATCACGACATCAACCCGCGGTTTGGCCTTGCCTACGACCTGTTCGGCAACGGGAAGACGGCGTTGAAGTTCAACACGGGCCGCTACCTCGAAGCCGCGGTCAACGGCAATGGCAATTACTCGGCGTTGCAGCCGAGCAACCGCGTTCCAACCAGCGTCACGCGGTCGTGGACTGACGCCAACGGCAACCTCACCCCCGACTGCGATTTGCTGAACGGTGAGGCGCAGGATCTCCGATCGCGCGGCGGCGACAGCTGCGGGCGATGGAGCAACTTGAACTTCGGCAAGAACGTGTACAGCCTCTCCTACGACGAGGAGATCCTCAAAGGTTGGTACAACCGGCCGTCCGACTGGCAGGTCGGCGTGACCGCGCAGCATGAACTGCTCCCGCGCGTCTCGTTGGAGGTGAGCTATCTGCGCCGCTGGCTCCAGAACTTCACCGTGACGGACAACCGTGCGGTGTCGCCAGCCGACTTCACAGCGTTCAATGTGGTGGCCCCGCTCGACCCGCGCCTTCCCGGCGGTGGCGGCTACACGGTTGGCCCGATCTACAACGTCAACCCCGACAAGTTCGGGGTCACCGACGACTACCGCACCTATTCGCCTGCCTATGGCAATGTGTCGCAGGTCTACAACGGCGTCGACCTCTCCGTGAACGCGCGCCTGCGAAACGGCCTGCAGGTGCAAGCGGGAACCAGCACTGGACAGACGGTCGTCGATGCCTGCGAGGTGCGGGACAAACTGCCGGAACAGGTGTCAACGGGTGCGGCCAACGCCGGAGGCATTCCGTACAACCCGACGAACCCGTTCTGTCACATCGCGCCGGGCATCACGACGCGGTTCACTTCCGCGGGCTCGTACATCGTGCCGAAGCTGGACGTACAGGTCGCCTTCGCGCTGACCAGCAGTCCCGGCGTGCCGCTCGAGGCGAACTGGAACATACCCAACGCGGTCGTACGGCAGTGGCTCGGACGTGATCTGGCGGGCGGCGCGCCCAACCTCGCGGTGAACCTGCTTGCTCCCGACCAGATGCGGAGCGATCGGATCAACATCCTCGACTTCAGGGTCGGTAAGGTGATGCGCTTCGGAAATCAGCGCGCGCTCTTCGCGCTCGATCTCTTCAACGCGCTGAACCTCGACACTGTTCTTGTGAACAACTTTACGTTCAGCCCGGGAGGGGCATGGCTGGTGCCGCAGGAAGTGCTCACGGCACGGACGGCGAAGATCACTGTGCAGTACGACTTCTGATCCGATTCGAATAAGCGACAGGTAGGGCGGGTCCTGATTTTGGACCCGCCTTAAGATTCGCCGGGTCTAAAGAACAAGACCCGGCCTACTCTACAGGCGTGCTGCTTCGTTACAAGCGTGCCGTCGAGTTGTTCGAGGGCACGCGCTGTTCAATCCAGCCTCGGATTACTTCGAACACCTGCCGCCGGTTGTTCTCGAACATCGCGAAGTGACTGTTCCCAAGGATGCCGCGATCCTTGAGATCGATCAGCTCCGCCTTTGCACCCGACTGCGTCAGCGCGTCGATAATCGGGCGGCCGTCGCGTCCGCCACGCTCCGAGAGGAGATACATGATCGGCATGTTCTTCAGATTCGGAAGCGGCGTCCCTGCTGCGCCTCCGGGGCCGACGAGCGGCGCCGTTGCGCCTTCAAACGACACCACTGCCTTGACCAGATTCGGCCGCTCGTTGGCGACGAGCCATCCGAATGGACCACCGGCCGAGTGCGTGACGATGACCGATGGGCCGACACGATCGATCAGCTCCCCGCCGTACTGCTTCCACAACGTTTGTGCGAGCTGGTTGTCGCGCGGCGCCGAGTTCGCTGCCGCGACGAGTTGATCGACGAGCGGATCGCCGACATCGCCGGTCGTTCCGGGCCACTGCTTGTTCGGTGTCCGCGCCGACGTCACCGTGTCGCGTGTGAGCGCATCGTAGGTGACGAGGTTGCCGATCTCGCCGAGCGCATCGGGATGATAGAGCGATCGGCCGTGACCCGGGCGATCGACGAGGTAGACCTTGTAGCCGGCCTGGACGAAGTGATGCGCCCAGCCCGACATCCCACCGAGCCCGAAGTAGTGGACCATCTGGCCACCACCGCCGTGCACGAGCACGACCGGCATCGGGTGACGCAGCTGTGCGGGTTCGAAGTACTGCACGAACATCGGCGCCTGATGAATCGTGCCGTATGGCATCTTCTTGGTGTTCGACGTGCCCACCCAGAACATCCCGGCGTCGGCGAGCTTGAGCGACAGCGAATCGTTGCCCGCACGCCGTGGCGCAGGCGCCTGGCTGTTGCTTCCGGCCACGTTCTTGTGCATCCAGTCGATGAGCGGCTGGAGTACCTGACGGCTGTTCTTCTCCATCATCATCGCGTGGCCGTTGCCATTCATCCCAAGCTTGCCCCAGCGCAACTCCTCGGCCTGCACACCGGCCTGCCTAAGGAATGCAACGGCGCCGGGACTGCCCGGCGAGGCGAATGACGAATCCGCCGTCGCGAGGAGCACCTTGGTGTTCTTCAGATTCGGCAGTTTGCGAGCGGGCTCTTCCTGGATGTAATAGCCAGCGACCCCCGGTTCCGGATTCGCCACCCACTTCGTCTTGATCTCCGCGGGATCATTGACGGGCGGATCGTACGTGACGGGAATCGAGGACATTCCCCATCGGCTGCCAAATCCGAATGCGCCGCCCCCGGCGCCTTCGATGATGATCGTCGCCTTCACGAGATTGGGACGCGCTTCGGCGACGAGCAATCCGAATGGCCCACCGGCCGAGTGCGTCATGATGATCGCCGGACCGATCTTGTCGAGCAGGTCCGCGCCCGCCTGACGCCACGTCAGATGCTGGACGTTGAGCGCACCTGCCGGCTGCTGATTCGATGGCGGCGGAGGACCGGCGGGCGCAGCGCCCGCTCCCTGGCCGCGTCCACCACCGGGTGCACCAGGCGCTCCGCCTCTTCCCGCTGCAGCAGCGGGCTGCACGACATAGCTGCCACCCATTCCCGCCGTCAGCCGGGCGAGATCGTCAGAGCCGACATTGCCAGGGCCGGGCCACTGGTTGTGATTCTTCTGGTACTCGTTCGGGATGTTGGCCGGATTCGCGCTGGGCGGCGTGAAGCGTCCCGCGATGCTCTCGAGCGTCAGCGCCTGTGCCGGGAATCCACCATGCAACTCGGGATGAATCGGTGATCGCCCGTGCCCGGGACGATCGACGACGTACACCTTGAAGCCCTCCGCGACGAGGTACTGGAACCAACCCGGTCGGCCGTCGGGTGTGCCGAGCCAGTCCGTTCCCTGTCCGCCACCGCCGTGCACGAGCACGACAGGGAATGGATGGCGCACCTGCGCGGGAATCATGTACTCGACGTACATCTGCTGCCCGCCGACGAACGCGCCACGCGCCGTCTCGGCGCGCTTGATGTTGACCCACATGTAGCTCCACTCGGCGACATCGAGCGGAATCCTGGTCGACGCGGCGGCCGTCTGCTGCGCGAGGACGTCAGCTGGTGCCGCAAGTGAGCCGAGTGCAGCAGCCGCTGCCCCGGCAACACCCATCGCGGTCGCTCGACGCATGAAATCGCGACGGCTGACGTGACCGGCGGCGAAGCCTTCGTACAACTCTTGCAACTGTTGCTCGACGTGGAGTTCGTTCTGTTCGCTCATATGTGCGCTCCGGCTGGCACAGGATACAACCCTTCGACTATTCCGCCCAGATGACGCCCGATCCACCGGCGTGCAGATGCTCGACGTGCATCGCCCGCCGCTCGAGGACCGCGCGTTGATTGATATAGCCCTTGTCCGTAATCTCCCCTTCGTCGATCGACGGCGGCAGGTCGAGCACGAGCAGACGCGACGGTGCCGTCGACCCGCCGGTAGAGCCGAGACGCAGCTCGGCAAGCGCTGTCTGAAGGCGAGTTTTCAGCGCCTTCTCATCCAGGCCAAGCGACTTCACAGCCGTCAGATTCACCCACACAAGTGCACCCACTTCCGGCCGGTCGTGCCCGGTGATCACCGCATCCTGAATCAGCGGATTGCACGCGGCGATGAGGCTCACACGCAGGGACCCGGCGGACACCCAGGTGCCCGACTGAATCTTGAAGTCTTCAGCCACACGACCGTCGAAGGCCAGGCCGCGCACGGCATCCTCGTCATCGACGAAGCGCATCGCGTCGCCGATCTTGTAGAAGCCGTCCTCGTCGAACGCCGCGCGAGTGAGATCCGGGCGACCGTAGTAGCCGGGCGTGACGTTCGGTCCTTTCACACGCACTTCGAGCTTCTCTCCCGACGGCACGAGCTTCAGCTCGATGCCCGGCGCCGGATTGCCGACGACCGCGGCTCGGTCGATTGGAAAATGCACACAGGTGGCAAGCGGTGCGGTTTCAGTCGATCCCCACCCTGACAGCATGCACGTCCGCCGGCCAGACGCGGCGGGCAGCAAGGCCTGCAGGCGCTCGTAAAGATTTTGCGGCAAGGCTGCGCCGGCGTAGAACACCCCGTCGAGCCTGGAGAAGAAGGAACGACGGAGCTCCTCGTCGGCCTCGAGCAAGGGCAGCAACAGGTCGTAGCCACGGGGCACGTTGAAGTACAGCGTCGGCGCAATCTCGCGCAGGTTGCGCGCCGTGGTCGCGATCAGATCGGGCGTCGGCTTACCACCATCGATGTAGAGAGTTCCTCCGTTCCGCAGCACGATGTTGAACGTGGCGTTGCCGCCGAAGGTGTGATTCCACGGGAGCCACTCGCACAAAACCGGCGGACCATCCTCGAGGAACGGCCAGACCTGCGCCCAGCTTTGCTGGTTGGAGCACAACATGCGTTGCGTGTTGATGACACCCTTCGGCGTGCCGGTGGAGCCCGAGGTGAACAGGATCTTCGCTACAGAGTCCGGGCCGACCGCGGCAAACGCCTCGTCAACGCGATCGCGATGTTCGCCCTCGAGCAGCGCAGCGATCGGCGTGGCCGTTGCGCCGACCGCCGCCAACGCAGGCGCAAAGCGCGCCGGATCCTGAGCGAACACGAGTCCGGGCCGCACCAGATCGAAAATGCCTGTGAGCTTGGCGTGATCCTTCGAGAGCAACGAATACGCCGGCGAGATCGGCGCCACCGGAATGCCCACGTGCATCGCGCCAAGCGCGAGCAGCGCGTGGTCGATGGAGTTGTCAGAAAGAATGGCCACGGGCGTTGCCGCCGTCAGGCCACGCGTGAGGAGCGAACCGCCGATGCGACGGACTGCGTCGATTGCCCCGGCGTACGTGACGCGACGCCACTCGTCACCGGCGCGCTCCGCCAGGAAGCAGCGGTCGGGCGCGAGCGATGCCCAGTTGACGAGCCACTCACCGACGGCGCGGGCGAATGGACGAAGGGCTTCAGGCGACCGGAGCAACATCGTGCCGTCGGAGCGCTGCTCAACGTCCACTCTCGGCGGGGCAAAACGTGGACCCGCGACTGCACTGGCCATGTGGTCGCGAATTATACGCTCCGCGTTCCCTTGCGGGGCATTCCCGCGCGCATTACCATCCGGCGTATGTTCAAGCCGACACAGATTTGCCTGTCTCTCACACTCGTCGTCATGACGGCGACGGCGGGGATGGCGCAGGGAGCGAAGACGAGGTTCCACCTGGAAGAGGCCACGATCGCCGGCATCCAGGAGGCGATCAAAGGCGGGCAGATCACCACCGTCAGCCTGGTGGAGCTGTATCTGAAACGCATCAAGGCCTACAACGGCACGTGCGTGAACCAGCCGCAAGGCATCCTCGGTCCGATCACCACGATCGCCAACGCAGGACAGATCAACGCGCTTTCGACGATCAACCTGCGCCCGGCCACGCGCACCAAGTGGGGCTTCGACGATCGCAAGGCGCGCAGCCTGACCGATCGCGTTGACGACAGTCGAACGATGCCCGACGCACTCGAGGTCGCCGCCGCGCAGGACCGTCAGTTCAAACAGACCGGGAGACTCGCCGGCCCGCTCCACGGCGTCGTCATGGCCATCAAGGACCAGTACGACACCTTCGACATGCGCACCACGTCGGGCGGCGACGCCCAGTACGCAAACGATCGCCCGCCCGACGATGCGACGTTCGTTCGCCGGTTGCGTGACGCGGGCGCGATCATTTTGGCGAAGGCGAACCTCGCGGAGTACGCCGTGGACGGCGCGCGAAGCTCGTTCGGCGGCACGTTCTGCAATCCGTACGACACCGAGCGCGAGCCAGGCATGTCGAGCGCCGGCTCGGCGAGCTCCGTGGCGGCCAATCTCGTGACGTGCGCCATCGGCGAAGAGACCGTCGTGTCCATCCGATGGCCGGCGGCAGTGAACAGCCTCGTTGGCCTGGCGCCGACACAGGAACTGGTCAGCCGCGACGGCATGATGGGCGCCGGCCTCAACATGCGCACCGGTCCCATCTGCCGCAGCGTGGCCGACGCCGCGAAGATCCTCGACGTCATCGCGGGCTACGACCCGAAGGACGACATCACCGTACTGAGCGTGGCCAGGAAGCCGTCACGCTCCTATGCGAGCTCTGCGACGGCCGGGCGACTCGACGGCCTTCGCATTGGCGTCGTCCGCGAGTATCTGAATAAGAAGCTGTTCAGCCAGGCCGACGAGCAGAGCATCGACCTGGTCGAGCGCGCCATCGCCGATCTGCGGAAGCTCGGCGCGACAGTCGTGGATCCCGGTGCGGCGGGCTCGATCTTCCAGCCATGCATTGCGAAGTCTGCTCCACGACTGCTCAATGCCTCGTTCACGCGGCAATACCAGCAGGCGTTTCCCGTCGACAGTGCCGGCCAGCCCTCGGGCGATCACATCGCGTTGCTGCTCGAGCTCGCTGCGGATCCGTCTCGCATACCCGAGGGCCTCTCGCTGCGCGGCCTCGGCGGATTCGGCGCGCCCGGCGAGGACCGCTACATGATGAACAAATACCTGCGCGAGCGTGGTGACACCAACATCAAGACCAACGCCGATCTCGCGGCGAAAGCGACGTTCTACTCCGACCCGAACTTCCCCGATCGCAAGCAGGCTCGCCTCAACGCCGAGCGCGGACAGGTGCTCGACACGACGACCCGCGTGCAGACGCGCTACGCGATGCAGATCATGCTGCTGCAGTGCATGCAGGAGCAGCGACTGGACGCGCTCGTCGCGCCGATGGCCACCGTCCCGCCGCGCAAGCTCACCGCGCCGCGCGAGCCGACCGTCAACGGACGATCACCAGTGGGCTGGTCGATGTTCGGACAGCAGGGATTTCCGGTCATCACCGTGCCGGCGGGGTTCACGACTGACGTGTGGGATCGCGCGCGCGATGGCAACGAGACGCGGCTGGTTGGTCCGATCGCCGCGCGGCTTCCCGTGGGCGTGGACTTCGTTGGCCGCCCCTTCGACGAAGGGCTGATCATCCGCATCGCGTCGGCGTACGAGGCCGCGACAAAACACCGCATGCCGCCGACTGCCTTTGGCCCGCTCGCTGGTGAGCCTTGAGAACTCCCAACTACCAACGCCCAATTCCCAGACCCCGTTAGCGCTCGGGAGTTTGTTGGGAGTTGGAAGTTGGGAGTTGACGAGCGTCAGGATTTACAAGGCTTCGGTGCCCACTTCGCGCCGTCGGCTTCCTTCTTGAAATGTGTGCTGGTCACGAAGTCTGTATTCAGATACTTGGGGTCGGAGACGATCGTCGTGACCACGAACCATTCCTCGTTGTTCGGGGCCGGGAACCGATCGTAATACTCCGTCAGCGTCGCGTTCTCGCTGTAGGGGACGCCGTTTTTCCGCAACCATCCCCCGCTCATCATCGTCGTCGTGACCTTGAGGTTGCCGCGACGAGGACCGGCCGGCGCGCCGCGCCCGCCTGCCCCGACGATCTCCCATTCCGCCGCTGAATAGCCCTGCAGCGATCGTTGCGCCGGCGGCTGCGCGCCACCGAACACAAAGCGGCGAGTCTGCACGCCCGAATCGGTTTCGATCTTCAGCGTCTGCGGGTTCTCCCACGTGATGTGGAGGCGCGTCGGCTCGCGCATCAGACCTGCGGCGCCGTACGCGAGACACGAGCCGTCGGTGGCTGGATCCCACGAATTGGCGACCTTCGTGCCCTCCGGATTCAGTGGCACGCTCGCGACGTCGCCCTTGGGCGGCGTCACCATCCGCCACCGCCAGTCCTCGGTCACCACCGAGACCCAATAACCGGTGAGATCGATCGGTGCTCCCGCTTGCGGCGTCGGCGGCGGCGCCGGCGGTCCCCCGGCGCGACCACCGCCTTGCTGTGCCGACAACACGATCGCCGACCCGATAAGCACCGCTGCCGCAGCAACAACCTGGATGCGTCTGGTCAATGAGGTTCTCCCTGGCTACTTCTTGAGACTGCGATACGCGGCTTCGACGAACGCATCGGCCGTGGCCGCTCCACGAGCCGCGCCGTAGCGCCCTTCGTAATCGCGAACGAGGCGCGCCGCCTTCACCTGCTCGAGCGTCATGCCTTTATCGATGGCGTTCTGGATGCGATCGCGAATGATCGTCATCATGTCGCGATACTCGACCACGTCGGCTTCGTCAGTCAGCCGGCCATGGCCAGGGATCACGTAAGTGCCACCTTCCTGCTTGTCCTCGGGAACCGTGATGTCGAGGATTTGATTGAGCGACTTCACGATGCCGTTCAGGCTGCCGCCCTCTTCCATGTTGATGACGGGAAAGCTGGTCGTGTTGAACACGTCACCCGCGACGAGCACGTCGGACTTCCTGAAGAACACCATCACGTCACCGTCACTGTGTCCATTCGGCACGTGGATGAACTGGACGGCCTCGCCGTTGAAGTGAATCTCGAACTCGTCGGTGAAAAACGTGTCCGTCGGCAGGGCCTGCTGCGGCAACGCCGGCTGCACCTTGACCAGTCGCGCCTCGACATTTTCGTGCGTCAGCACCTTGGCAAAGTTCGCCGCCTTCTGGCCGGCCTGACCGACGAAGTTGCCGGCGATGATCGACTCGCCAGCCTCGGCGACCTTGGCATTGCCTCCCGTGTGATCCGGATCGTCCTGGGTGTTCACGACCCAGCGAATCGGCTTGTTGCCGGCCAGCTTCCTGATCTCCGCGACGACTTTTTCGCCGAGTCCAGCTGTCATCGTGTCGACGACGAGCACGCCCTCGTCACCAATCTGCACCGCCGCGTTGACGCCGTTGCCGTGCAGCATCCAGACGTTGCCCTGGACGTGGAGTGAATGCACCTCGTTGTCCGCCACGGGAGCGGGCTTCTTGATCGGCGGATCCGGCCTGGGCGGCGCAGGCTCCGCCGCGGTAGCCATGAATTCCGGCAACGCCGTTTCAGCGCCTCCTCGCACCCCCCTCTGCGGAAGGTTGTGCTTCTTCGCAAACTCCTCGAGGAACGGGTTCTCGCCTGGCAGATGGCTTGGAACGTCGCCCTTCTCGCGCGGCACTTCCACCGTCGGGTAGCACGGATACGGCTGCATCGCCGGATTCGGCGTGAGCTGGAATCCATTCGTCTTGATGAGCGGTTCGGTGAGGTAATTGGGATCCTCGATCATGTAAATGTGCGTGAGGTAGTTCCCGTGCCTGATGAACCGCTCGGTCATCGTCGCTTCGTCCGTGATCAGCAGACCATTGCGACGAACCCATCCCGCCTTGAGATGCGTGGTCTTGACGACGAGGACGTTGCCCTCCCACGTGCCGGTGGAGAAGCCCTGCCAGGTGTGGGGGGCATAGTCGGGAGGATGCGGCCTCCCGTCCATCCAGATATCGCGCCGCTGCTCCTGCCACTGAATGTGCGTGTGGAGCTTGATGATCGATTGCGTCTTGTCGTCGACCTCCGCGGTAATCCGCAGGTTGCCGACGCCACGGAACCCGTAGGTCGAGGGGTGCGGCTTGCACTGATGCTCGGGCAGCGTCAGCAGCGAGGCGTCCCAGGTGTCGGCGCGCAGGCGCAAGGCATCGTTAATCGGCAGGCCGGCGTAATCGCCCACGTCCGGGCCGGGGATCCGTTCGACCTGATCCTCGTGGAAGATCGGCGCCCACATCCCGCTCAGGTCGACTTGAGCGGAGGCCGGTGCAGCCACGCTGGTTGCGAGGAGACTACACACGACGATGCGCAGGAGAGATCGCGTCATAAGGCCCTCGAAGATGACTCGTACGGGCCGGAATATTAGTGCCGTGTGGACTTTTTGTCGAATCGGCAATAGACTCCCCGTCGGTCTGCCGAGCCTGTGTCCACGTTGATTCAGTCCAGTCCTGTCCCCGATTTTCTCCCCTGGACAGCATCCAACCAATGCGGCAGCGGCCGTAGTAGATAGAGTTATGGATCCCACACATCTTCACCTGCTGTTGAACCACGTGCCCACCGTCGGGTTCGGCATTGCCATCGCGATGTTCGTGCTCGGACTTGCGGGGCGCAGCAACGACCTCAAACAAGCCAGCCTGGTCATCTTCGTTGGCGTGGCGCTCATCACGATTCCCACGTATGTCACGGGCAACGCGGCCCAGGTACATCTCCAGGATCGGGGTGAGGTCTCCGACGGAACAAGCGAAGGCATGGTCACGCTGTCCCTCATCGAGACGCACGAGGGTGCCGCGTTTCTCGCCCTTTCCTTCATGGAGCTGACAGGGGCACTCGCGTGGCTGGCGCTGTGGCGGTTCCGGCGCACCATGAACGTGTCGCCCGGCATGTATGGCGTCCTCCTCGTCTTGTCGCTCGCGACACTGGGGCTGATGGCGCAGGCGGCCAACGTGGGCGGAATGATCAACCACCCGGAGATTCGTGGCGCTGAGGAGATGACCACCTTTGCCGGTCACTTCGGCCGCATAGCTGGCGACTACGTCCGCGACACGCCGTGGACCTGGATCGCTGCCGAAACGATTCACTTCATCGGGCTGTCGATGCTCGTCGGCGTCATCCTGCTGATCGACTTGCGGATGCTCGGGGTTATGAAGTTCGTCTCGTTTGCCGCGCTCGATCGGCTGCTCCCGTGGGCCATGCTCGGTTTCGCGATGAACACGTTCACCGGCATGCTGTTCTTCGCCGCGGCCTACGGCCAGTACGTGAACAATCCAGCCTTCTTCTGGAAGCTGGTGTTCGTGCTCCTGGCCGGTGCGAACACGCTGTACTTCACATTCGATCGCACGTGGGCGCTGGAACCCGGACGCGACGCACCAATGCTGTCGAAGGCCGCAGCCGCCGGTGCCATGTTCTTCTGGGTCGGCGTGATGTATTGGGGCAGCATGCTCCCGTTCATCGGGAACGCCTTCTAACTGGAGAGGCCGGGATGCAGCTGGCAATGACCGTGTTTTCCGTGGTCCTGGGAGTGACCGTCGTCGTGGCGATCTTCGGATATCTGATCGACCGAACCGTCGCGGGTCACGAGCGCAAAGAGGGTCGCTGACGATGGAATTTCTGAACTGGCTCGAGACGCTGTCGTACAGCACCTGGGTGCGTGAATCTCCAAGCCTGTGGGCGTTCCCGGCGCTTCTCTTCGTGCACACCCTGGGGATGTCGCTCGTCGCCGGCGGATCCATGGTGATCTCGATGGCACTGCTCGGCTTCTGGCCGAAGACGGCGCTCAAGCCACTCGAGCGTCTCTATCCCGTCATGTGGTTCGGCTTCGGGATCAACCTGTTTACCGGTGTCTCGATCTTCCTGAAAGACGCCAGCATCTACGGACGGAACTTCGACCTCTACGTGAAACTGGCGTTCGTGATCGCTGGCGTCGCGCTCATCAAGGTCATGCGCAAGCAGGTCTTCGGCGACCCGACGCTCGACAGCGCTCCCGTCACGGGCAAGATGAAGATGCTGGCGTGGGCTTCCCTCGCCTGCTGGTTCTGCGCCATCGTCGCCGGGCGACTGATCGCGTACGTCGGTCCTGTTCCTGGTCTTTAAGCAGAACCCAGTCAACTCCCAACGCCCAACTTCCAACTACCAACTACCAAGAAACCAACTCCCAAATGGCAAGTTGCATTTGGGGGTTGGGGTTTTCGAATAGCGCATCGGCACGGTCCGTTCAGCGGTGATTCATTCACTCGCCGCCGTCCAGCGTCTCCCTTATCAACGCGGCGATTGCCGCTCCCGACGGCGTGGCCTCGCGTTCCAGCGCTTCAACGACACCGACTCTGTCGGAGATCGACCGATTCTGGCTTACCTTCCATTTACCCACGAGCTTCGTGATGGAGATCTCGATTCCGACGACTGCGGCCACCATCTTTTCGACGAAGTCAGCGGGTGCGTCGGTCACTGCCCACGGAGGGTCCTGCTTTCCTTCATGTTCGCGCGTCAACGCTTCTACGTGTGATCGCACCCAGGCAGGGTCATCAACAAATCGAAGGACTCC
>Ga0310810_10004875_pt1 | contig 14918 bp, 11 predicted proteins | sample NCmetagenome_FD_207641 | JGI IMG/M metagenome (GOLD analysis project Ga0310810, IMG submission 207641) | Soil microbial communities from experimental microcosm in Duke University, North Carolina, United States - NC | ecosystem: Engineered > Artificial ecosystem > Soil microcosm > Unclassified ...
CCACGGCCGGCCTTCGCTCGACAGAAAGAGGATGTTCCCGTCGAGCGCCACGCCTTCGCCTTGTGCTTCATTCAACCCGTCGATCGGAATGTGCAGGTAAGGAACGTTCCTGCCGTGGATCAGATCGTCCGTCCGGTACAGGACAGCTTCGTGGGACGTTCGTACCACGACGGACTTCTCGTCGCGGGACGCCTCGGCATCGGTGACGGCGGCGAGCCCAAGCTGACCGATGCGTTGAAACGTGAGCTCGCGGCCGGCGGAAGCAGTCGCCCGGTAGACGCCGCCAAGGCGGTCTCTTGTGACGATGAAGAGGTCCGCGCCGACGACGAACATGGCCTCGGCGTTGTGCGAACCATCCAGGTAGGTGCCGTTGAAGACCTCCGGGGCCGCCGTTTCCGCGTCGCCGGGCGCCGGCTCCGGCACGCGATAGATTTGCACCTGCCGGCGTACACCTTTGTTGTCGCCGATGTCCGCGATGTACAGGCAGTCGCTCGACCCGCAGCGCGCCGCCGACACGTCTTCCCAGTCGCGGGTGCGAACGGGCACCCGCACGCGCCCGACCGTCTTTCCCGCCGTGTCGAGCGCGAAAAGCACGGTCGCATTGCCCGAATCGTTGTGCGACCAGAGCACGCCTGGATTCCGGCGGCTGACCGCCAGGCCGCTCGACTCCGGGATTTCGGGAAGCATCGCCGGGCCGCCGGCAATCACGCACGGCCCCCCCGGCTCAGGTCTCAGCAATTCCCGCGCGAACAGCACCGAGACGACCGCCACGAACATGACGGCGGCTCCGATCTCGACTAGTCTGCCGCTGTGCATAACTGACGACCGTCCTAACATAGTCCTGTTTTCGACGTAGGACTGCGACCGACAAATCGTGTGGCCGATCTACCCGCGAAAAAGGGGTCGCAAATGTTTCGTTGACAACGCCGGCGGCAGGTAGAGAATGCGGCGAATAGCGAGGGGTTGGACATGAGTGATTTCACTGTTCATCTGCTTGACGTCGGCGCGTTCAACTACGGCGATTCGATCCTGTGCCGCTTCGGCGGCACCACCGTCCTCATCGACGGCGGCACGCCGCGGAGCGGCACCGCGTCGCAGTCGGTGGTGCTCGGCGAAGACGTCCAGCACTCGCCGATCCAGGATCAGGCACGCAAGATTCTCGGACAAACCGGCTCGACCTTGAAGGTCGATCTGCTGGTCGTCACGCATTGCCATTCCGATCACATGGGCTGCCTGCCGGACTTGGTTCAGGCAGGGAAACTCACGTGTGACTGGGCGCTGGTCGCCGACCCGCAGCTGGGATACGGCATCACGTCCGATTCGGACGAGCCGCCCGTGCCGGAGCAGATGTCGGGCCGCGACAAGCTGTGGCTCGCGCTGCGCGAAGAGCCGTTGTTCGACGCGAGCGACGAACAGATCGCGATGTTCATCGCCGACTCCGCGGAGGAATACGGAAAGTACGTCGCGTTCGTGAACCATCTGAAGGACGCGCTCGGCGACCGGTGCGTGATCTACCGCGGCCTTGCCGAGACCGACTCGCCGGGACTCGCAGCGCTGCTCGCACAGTTCGGCGACACGGGCCTTCACGTCTACGGACCGTCGTTCGACCTGCTCGCGGGATGCGCCGAGCGGCTGGTCGGGCGCAGCGAAGACGTGATGCCCGACGAAGTCGGCGACAGCACCGGGGAGCTGGTCGAGGCGTACCGCACCGCGGTACAGGCCTTCCGGAACCAGGACGCGGAAGACGGCGAGGACGGCGCGGCCGTCAACTGTCAAAGCCTGGTCATGCGCGTGGGCCCCGCCGGCCAGCGCGTGCTCCTGACCGGTGACATGCAGTTCGCCAGTCCGGCCGTCGGCAGTGTCGCCACGCCCCTGGTGAAGACGCTGCTGACGACGGTGAACGCCGACGCCCCCTTTGCCGCGGTGAAGCTGTCGCATCATGGCGCGAGCAACGGACAGAACAAGACCATCCTGACGAAATGGGGCGCGCCGCTCCTGGCGATCTCGACGGGCAGCAAGAGCACGAAGCATCCCACCGAACCGGTCCTCGTGGCACTCGAACAGATCGAGAGCAGCGGCGTGACGTGGGCCCGCGTCGACATGAACGGACGCTGCACGTTCACGTCCGCGCAGGGCACGATGGCGTTGTCGGTCGAGCGCGGCGCGGTCAACGACAAAACGCGGCCGAGCGCTCGCAGCGGCGACGCGGTCGTGGAGAAGGGGCCGCCTAGTCCGCCGGAGGTGCCCCGGGTGTCGCACGTCACGGTGCCGCACCGCAGGACGAAAGTCACGGTGACGATTCAGGTGGAGCCGGACGATGCCGGCCCTTTCGGTGAGGCCATCGCTGCCCGCAGGCAGCGCGTCGACGCCCCGCAGCGTCGGCTCGGCGATGGCCGTCAGCTGCCACGGCTCGTCTTCGCCACCGATCCCGCCCGGCTCTCGCAGCTGATTGGCGCGGCCGCCGTGCAGCAGATCTCGGCATCGCTGCAAGGCGGCCCCCACGTGTTCGTCACCGGGCGCGGCGACGAGCTGCTCGCACGCGTCCGCACCGCGATCAAGTCCGACACCGCCATCAAGGGCGTCGTCCTCCTCGGCGGCTACGGCGTCGTCCCGTCGCAGATCATCAGCACGCTTCCGGCGGAGCTCGCCGACCTGCGGATTCCCGACAGGGACCGGCTTCAGGTGTGGAGCGACGACGGCTACGGCGACAGGGACGGGGACGGCGTGCCGGAGCTGCCGGTCAGCCGCGTCCCCGACGGCCGGAGCGCCGAGTTCCTTCTGGGCGCGCTGAAGGCGGCGCCGCAGCGCACGGCCGGCGAGCGGAGCGGCATCCGCAACATCCGCCGCCCCTTTGCCAACGGCGTCTATGGACTGCTGCCCGGACGGCGTCCGCTCTTCACCTCCGCGCCGACCCCGCCGGACGTTCCGCCCTTTCCGCTCTCGGGGGACGTCCTCTACCTGATGCTGCACGGGATGTCGTCGGACACCTCCGTGTTCACGGGCGAGGACGATGATGGAGGCTATCCGGTGGCCCTGTCGGTGGACGACGTCCCGACGCCGTGTCCGCCGGTGGTCCTGACCGGCTGCTGCTATGGCGCGCTGATCGTCGACACGCGGGCGCGCGACGCGCAGCCCGGGGTATCGGTCGAGGATATCCGCGTCAGGGATTCGATCGCGCTGACCTGCCTGCAGCGCGGCGCGAACGCGTTCATCGGCTGCACCGGCGTGCACTACTCGCCGACGCAGGGCACGCTCACCTACTTCGGCGAGCCGATGCACCGGCGTTTCGTGGAGCACGTGCTGAGCGGCAAGACACCGTCGGAGGCGCTCTGGTCCGCGAAGGTGGACTACGCCGCGGGCATCCCGCACCGGCCTGGAGCGCGCCCGGAAGAGATCGCCTACGAACACAAAATCCTGCGGCAATTCACGTGTTTGGGCTTAGGCTGGTAGCAGGGAGGACGCCATGGATCGCAAGAAGATTCGAGAGTTCGTGCGCCAGGCGCATCCCAAGCGGCGGATCCTGACGAACGACGTCCCGGAACCGCCGGCGACGACCGCATCCAGCGACGATCGCGACGTGGACGCGGGCAATCTCAAGCTGTCGAACTGGAAAAAATTCGGCAACCCGCCGAGCCGCTCGACCGCGCGGCGAGAGACGTCCCGGAAAGAAACACCCATGAGCACCGATACTCGCGACAGCGATCCGCGGGAGAAGTTCCGCCCGCGAAAGTTGACCGGCGGTACGGCGGACGGCGCCGCGCGGCCGAAGCCGAGAGCGGTCCCGGATTACGCGCCACCCGCGCGAGGGCCCCGTCAAGGCGCGGGAAAAATCGCGCTCGAGCGGCTGGACGTGACCGGCAACGGCGCCCCCGGCGACAGCGCGCAGGATTCGCTGGATCTCCTGGTCGACGAGGAACACGGCATCATCGGCGAGAGCGACAGCGGCCCCGAGAAGCGGCGATAAGGCCTGAGCTCGCTGGGCTCGTGAGCCGAAATCGAATCGGCTCACGCCTTCCCCGTCAGCGCCATGCGTCCCACAGTGGCACAGACGGTCGTGACCTCCACCTTGATCGTGGCATTCGCCACGATCGGGGCGTCTCGTTCGCTTGCTCAGACGCGTCTTACCTCCCTCGACGAGCTGCGCCGCCAGCTCGCCGCCGGCGATGTCATCACCATCGTCCCCACCGCTGGAGCGCCGGTTGCCGGACGGGTGGTGCGGCTCGGTACTGACGACATCGCCCTCCGGCCAGCCAGGCGCAGTCCACAGAAGAGCGGCGCGCGGGACGTCACCATTCCGCTCGATACCATCGTGTCGCTCGAACGCCCACGCGACCCGGCGCGAAATGGCGCGGTCCGCGGGGCTATGGTCGGCGCGGGGATCGGAGGAGGACTGTTCCTGTATGCGCTCGCCGTCGACCGTAACGAGATCGACGAGTGGGCGGGGTTCTACGCCGGCGTCGCGGCGGCCACCACCGGGGTGGGCGCGTTGATCGGATGGGCGGTGGACGCCGCCCACTCGAAACCGGCCATCAGGTTCGACGCGTCCCCTGAGGCGAGAACCAAAATCAGAGTGCACCCGGCGTTTGCACGGGGGCGTGGGATCGCCCTGGTGGTATCGATCTCGCGATAACCGATCGGATCAGTTCGAACGACTCTCGCTGGAGTTGGCCGCGTCGGCGGCAACACCTTCCCCGCCCAACAGCCGCGCGTTCAACACACCGCCGGAAAACAACATTTCGTGCAGGGCGGCTTCGGCCGTGGCACGAGACACCTCGCCCTGCGTCTCCGCGTCGAGATGATGCTGCGCGATGCGGCGGAGAAACTCCTTGATGAACGCGGGACTCGCGCCGTCGGTCCGTCGTGCGAGATCCTTGACGAGCGCGTCGGGAACCGGCAGGGTCCTCGCGTACAGCGCCACGAGCCGCCGCCGAAGCGCTTCGTCCGGCAGCGGGAACTCGATGGTCTGATCGATGCGGCCCGGGCGGCTCGCCAGCGCCGGCTCCAGCGTTTCCGGGCGGTTCGTGGTGAGGATGAAGAACACGTCCGCCCGCTCGCGGAGACCGTCGAGCTCGTTCAGCAGCCGGTTGAGCATGACCTCGTCGCAGGCGCTGGTACGCGCGCTGCGATCACGCGCGATCAGGTCGGCGTCCTCGATGACCACCATGGCGGGCTGCAGCAGGCGCGCGAGCGCCATGTATTCGGGCAGTACGCCCATCTCCTCTGCCGTGACGAGCAGCGTGGTGTGGCCCGGCAGCCGTCCGGCCAGATAGCGGATGCAGTGGGTCTTGCCCGTTCCGGGGGCGCCGTGAAACAGCAGGCCCTTCTGCGTCGACAACCCGAGCGCGCGCAGCGCGGATCGCTGTTCGGCGAACTTGAGGACGTTCCGTTCGACGGCCTGAAGCGTCTGTTCGGGAAGGATGATCTCGTCGCGCGAGACGGGCTCGAGTGTGTGCACCCGGATTCGTGTGGCGTGCCCCGTGTACTGCTGTCCCCCTTCGAGAGACAGGATGCGCCCCCGATAGCAGCTGCCCTTCGAGAGCCGGGCCTCGAGGGCGTCGAAGACCCGTGACGACAACGCCGCGCCCAGCTCGCCCGGAGGAGCGGCGACTTCCACGACGACACTGCTTCCCTGCCCGTAGTTGTCGTGCTGCGACAGCACGACCACGTAGGGCGCGCGCTCGTCCTGAAGGAGCCAGAGCCCGTTCTTCAGACACCTTACGGTTTCACCGCGGCCGATGTCGACGTCTTCGAGCTGGGCCGGCGCCACCTCCACGCCGCCGCGGCTCTGTTCCAGCAGCTTCGAGAAATCCAGGAGCTCGTGCCGGTACTCGTGGCGAATCCCGACGAAGTTCTGCGGCACGCTGCGTTCGCCGAACAGGTCGTCGAGCGCCTTCTGAAGGTCGGCCTGCTGGCGCAGCGGATAGGTCCGGGACGTGGCCAGCATGGCGTGCGGCCGCAACGGCGCGAAGTGCCGTGTCAGCCGCTGAAAGACGAAACGATCCGCCCGGTCCTGGGGCTCCTCCTGCACCGGACCCTGCCGTAGAAGGGTGGCGCACGCTTCGACGCATTCGCTGCAGATGACGCCCGAGTCCCCGGCGATCAGGTGCGCCACGCTGGCCGCCGTGCGATGGCAGAACTGGCAGCGTCCGTCTGAAACGAAGAGCTGAGTCACCCTGTGAAGTTACCATGCCCCGACTGTGCTAGCCTCCTCGGCTGCGCCGCGTCAGCGTGGGTCTCATGCCGGCGCGTGCGTGAGGAGGACAGACAACATGCGAAAGAACGTATTGCTCCTGGGAGGTCTGGCCCTGGTCGTCTGCGTGGTGCTCGGCGGCATCGCGGCACGCGCCGATGGCGACGGACCGGCGCCGTGCCGCGACGTGCCGTCCCACGCCGCGCTGCGCGCCGCGCTGGAGAGCGCCCGCGCTCAGCCGAACGGGGGCTTCAATCTCGACATGTGGGGCACGGTCGTCAACCGCGACGGCGTCGTGTGCGCAGTGGCCTTCACCGGCAACAACCGCGGCGATCAGTGGCCGGGAAGCCGGGTCATCTCCGCGCAGAAAGCCAACACGGCCAACGCGTTCAGCCTGCCCGGGCTCGCCCTGTCGACGGCGAACCTGTACACCGCGACGCAGCCGGGCGGCAGCCTCTTCGGTCTCCAGGCGAGCAACCCCGTGGACACCGGCGTGGCGTACGGCGGCAATCCCGCGAACAACGGCCAGACCAACGATCCGATGGTGGGCGGCCGGATCGGCGGCGTCAATGTCTTCGGCGGCGGTCTTGCGCTTTACAACTCCAGCGGAAAGCTCGTCGGCGCCGTCGGCGTCAGCGGCGACTCGTCGTGCGCGGATCACAACATCGCCTGGCGGACCCGTCACAACCTGAACCTGGACTTCGTCCCGGGCGGCGTCAGCGGGAACGCGAGCCGGCCCGACAACATCGTCTACGACATCACGCCGCAGCCGGGCCAGATGCCCGGAACGAGCGCGAGCGGATGGGGCCACCCCGCCTGCAGCGCCGCCGCCACCGCGATCGCTGCCGCACTGCCAGCGGTGCAATGACGGCGCGTCGCCGTTGACGCGGAGCCGGGGAACGCCTGGCTCCGCGCGTCCGTTGCTTGAATAGACGGTCTTAATATAGACTGTCTTCATATGGAGCCTCTCTACGGCGTGCTCGACATGCTGGTCCTCCGGACGCTGCTGTTCGGGCCCCTCCACGGTTACGCCATCGCGGGCGCGATCCGCGACAACTCGGGCGACGCGCTGACGATCGAATTCGGATCGTTGTATCCGGCGTTGAAGCGGCTCGAGCTGAAAGGATGGATCGCCGCGAAATGGGAAACGTCCGAGCGCAACCGGCGGGCGAAGGTCTATCGCCTCACCCCCGCCGGACGCCGGAAACTGCTGAAAGAGAAGTCCGAGTGGGCGGAGTTCGTGAGCGCGGTCGCGCGGATCATGAAGCCCACCGCGGGCGAGATCGACTGATGATGCTCTGGAAGCGGCTGGCGTACCTGCTGCCGTGGCGCCGGCGCGCGGCGGAACGCGACATGCGGGACGAGCTCCAGTCGATCGCCGCGATGGCCCGCCCCGGCGAGCTCGGCAACCTGACCATCGCCGCCGAGGACGCCCGCGCCGAGTGGGGATGGACGCGATTGGAGCAGACGATGCAGGACCTTGGCTACGCGGTCCGTACGCTGCGAAGGAGCCCGGGCTTCACCGCGACGGCGGTGCTCTCGCTCGCGCTCGGCATCGGCGCCAACACGGCGCTCTTCACGATCGTCAACGCCGTGACGTGGCGCCTGCTGCCGATCGCCCACCCCGAGACGCTCCTCCTGCTGGGCCAGCGGCAAGGCACGGCCATCGACAACGGCTTCTCGTACCAGCAGTACAGGATGATTCGCGATCACACTCGCGTCGTGGATCTCGCCGCGTACGGACGGGCGCGCCTCAACGTCAGCATCGACGGCCGCGCGGAGCCCGCCGCGGAGGGCCAGCTGGTGTCGGGCCGCTACTTCCCGCTCCTCGGCGTGGCCCCGGCCATCGGCCGCGCGCTTGGTCCTGACGACGACCGCGTGCCGGCCGGACATCCGGTAGCGATGATCAGCCACGGGTACTGGAAGCGCCGCTTCGGGCTCGACCCCGCGGTCGTGGGCCGTTCGATCTCGCTCTCCGGCGTGGCGTTCACGATCGTCGGCGTGACGCCGCCGGAATTCTTCGGCGTCGAAGTCGGCACGTCACCCGATCTGTTCGTGCCCGTCATGATGCAGCCGGTGGTGATGCCGGTCTCGGAGAACCTGCTCGCCGATCCGATCAACGGCGTGTCGTGGCTGCGGGTCATCGCGCGCCTGGAACCGGGCGTCTCGATCGCGCAGGCCCATGCGGCGCTGGGCTCGCTGGCGCCGGCAGTCGAGTGGAGGCCGCGAAACAAACGCGGCGACGTGGTTGCCGACGTCACGCTCGCGCTCACGCCGGCTGCCACCGGACTCTCCGATCTGCGGGCCCAGTTCTCGACGCCGCTCCGCATCCTGATGGGGGTCGTCGGCATCATCCTCCTGATCGCGTGCGCCAACGTCGGCAGCCTCGTCCTGGCGCGGTCGGCCGCGCGCCGGAGCGAGTTCGCCGTCCGGCTGGCGCTGGGCGCCAGCCGATCCCGATTGATTCGGCAGGTGCTGGTCGAGGGTCTCGTGCTCGCGAGCCTGGCCGGCGCGTGCGGCATCGGGCTCGCCTATCTGATGATGCGAGTGCTGGTCACCTACGTCTCGGCCGGCCGCAGTCCCGTGACCCTCGACCTGGCACCGGATGCGCGGCTCCTGGGGTTCACCGCGGCGGTCTCGCTGCTGACCGGGCTGTTGTTCGCGAGCGTCCCCGCGTTCCGGGCGTCGCGTCTCGATATGGCGGCCGCGGGACGGAAGGATCTTGCCGGCACGCGACATTCGGTGGGCAGTCTGCATCCGGGACGGTGGCTGGTCGTCTCCCAGGTGGCGCTGTCGCTCCTGCTGCTCATCGCGGCGGGACTGTTCGTGCGCAGTCTGCAGAATCTGCAGCGCCAGGACGCCGCCGCGGATCGCCATCAGGTCCTGATCGTCCGCGTGGAGCCGCGCGGCAGCGATCAACGCAACATCCCGGGCACGTCGGCACGCCTCGACGGCATCTACCGCGACCTGCTCGCCCGCGTCGAGCGCATCCCGGGCGTGCAGTCGGCGAGCCTCGCGCGCACGGCGCCGCTGGCGCCGATCTCATTGGGCACCCGGCTGACGACGCCGTCGGGCGGCGAGGTGGAAACCCGGATTCTCACGATCTACCCGAGGTACTTCACGACGATGGGCCTGTCGATCGCGCGCGGGCGTGATTTCAGCGAGGACGACTTGCGGCCCGACGCGCCCCTTGTCGCGCTTGTGAACGAGACCTTCGTGCGCAGGGTGCTCGAAGGGCGCGACACCCAAGGTCCCGCGGCCGTCACGCTCTCCGGCCAGCGGATCGAGATCATCGGCGTCGTCAAGGATTCCCGCTATCCGGATCTTCGTCGCCCGACCCCTCCGATCCTGTACCAAACATTCCTGCAGACCCGGACGGGGCGGGGACAGATGGTGCTGCACGTCCGCGTGGCCGGCAGCGCGGCGCGCGCGATCCCGCAACTCCGCGAGGCGGTGCAGCGCATCGACCCTGACGTGCCCATCTTCGACATCCAGAGCCTGGTGGAAGAGATGAACGCCGCCTTCGTGCAGGAGCGGCTGGTGGCGACGCTGTCGGGCTTCTTCGGCATTGTCGCCCTGACGCTGGTCTGCGTCGGGCTGTACGGATTGATGTCGTTCACCGTGGCGCGGCGCACGCCGGAGATTGGCGTGCGCGTGGCGCTCGGCGCCGCGCGGTCCGACGTCGCGTGGATGATCGCGCGACAGACGCTCGCGCTGGTGGCCATGGGCATCGCGGCCGGGCTGCCGCTCGCATGGGTGCTGGGGCGTCTCGCGTCGCGGCAGATGTCGGCGCTGCTGTTCGAGCTCACGCCGGTCGATCCGCTCACGATCGCCGGTGCGATCGGGGTGCTCATCCTTGTGGCGATGGGCGCGGGATGGGCGCCCGCGCGCCGCGCGGCGCGGATCGACCCGATGGTGGCGCTGCGCAACGAGTGAGAATGCAACCCTTCTCTCCCTTCATCCGTCTAAGCTGCCAGGATATTCCCCACAATGTGGTTTAAATCCAAATCCGCGCTTGGCGACTTCGAGCAGCTCGTCCTGCTGGGCGTCCTGCGGCTCGGCGACGAGGCCTACGGGGCCGCCATCCGGCAGGAGATCCACGCGCGTTCGGGCCGCGACGTCTCCATCAACGCCGTCTACACGACCCTCGATCGCCTCGAAGCCAAGGGGCTCTTGCGCTCCTGGACGGGCGCGCCGACCGCGCAGCGCGGCGGGCGCCGCCGCAAGTTCTACGCGCTTCGCGCCGCCGGCGTCACCGCGATGCGGCAGGCCTACCAGGCGTTCCGCTCGATGGCCGACGGGCTCGAAGGACGGCTGGACACGAAGTGAGCGCCGCACCGCCGCGTGTCGCCGTCCGGATGCTGGCGTGGCGGCTGCCGGACGAGTGGCGCGACTTCGTCCTCGGCGACCTCGAAGAAGAGTTCCGCCTGCGCGCGGCCACCTCACCGGCCCTGGCGCGCCGCTGGTTCTGGCGCCAGACGATCCGTTGCCTGCTGGCGCCTCCACAACCTCCAGCCTCCAGGCTCCAGCCCCAAGGGAGAGATCCGTTCATGCGTACCGTCCTGTCAGACTGTCGCCACGCGTTTCGTGTGTTCAGGCGCGCCCCTTCGTTCGCGATCGCGGTCGTCGCCGTGCTCGCGCTCGGCATCGGCGCGAATACCGCGATCTTCAGCATCGTGAACGCGGTGCTGCTGCGGCCGCTGCCTTTCGAGGAGCCCGATCAGCTGGTGCGCCTCTTTCACATTCCGCCGCAGGCGACCTTCCCGGGCATGCCAACCTTTTCGCTGTCCCCCGCGAATTTCCTGGACTGGAAACGCGACGCGATGTCCTTCGACGGCCTGGCGGCCTACAACTTTCGCCAGTTGACGCTGACCGGCAGCGGTAACGCCGAGGCGCTCCGCGTCGCGGTCGTCGGGCCGGGTTTCTTCAGCATCGTCCGCACCCAGCCGGCTCTCGGACGCACGTTCCTGCCGGAGGAATACACGGCGACCGCGAGGGTCCTCGTCATCAGCGACGGGTTCTGGCGCAGCCACCTCGGCGCCGCACGCGACGCGGTCGGACGGACGCTGACGTTCGACCGGCAGAGCTACACCATCGTCGGCGTCATGCCGCGGCAATTCTCGCTCGCCGCCTGGGGCGCGACCGCCGTCCCGCTGTGGGCGCCGCTCGCGTGGACCGACAAGGAGGCGGCCGTCCGCGAGAACCATAACTACCAGGCGATCGCGCGGCTGAAGGCCGGCGCGACGCTCGAACAGGCGAAATCGGAGCTGCAGGTGATCTCGAAACGGCTCGAGCAGGCGTATCCGGCCGAGAACGCCGGATGGGGCGGCACCGCCATCCCGCTGCAGGAGCTGATCGTCGGGGACGTGAGAACCTCGCTGCTCATGCTGCTGGCGGCGGTGGCCCTGGTTCTGCTGATCGCGTGCGCGAACGTCGGCAATCTGATCCTGGCGCGCTCCATGAACCGGCGGAAGGAAATCGCGATCCGCGCCGCGCTCGGCGCGGGCCGGCGCCGTGTCTTCCAGCACCTGCTGGTGGAATCGATGGTGCTCGCGCTCGTGGGAGGCATCACAGGGCTCGTGCTGGCGCGCGGGGCAATCGGCGCCGGCGCCTCGCTGCTCGCCGACCAGGTTCCGCGTGCGGAAGAGGCGTCCATCGACGCGCGCGTGCTGCTGTTCGTGGTTGCGGCGTCGATCGTGACCGGCATCCTCGCGGGTCTCGTCCCCGCGCTGCGCGCCGGCCGGACGGATCTCAACGACACACTCAAGGAAGGCGGCCGCAGCGACGCCGCGGGCGCGGGCAACCTCGTGCGCCGCGCGCTGATCGTCGCGGAAGTCGCGCTGTCGCTGATGCTCCTGATGGGCGCCGGGGTCATGCTGAGAAGCCTGCACGCGCTGCGGCACGTGGACGCCGGATTCAACCCGCGCAACGTGCTCAGAATGGATCTCAACCTGCCCGACGCCACCTACCCGGAACCCGCCCGCCGGCGCGCCTTCTACGACTCGTTGATGGATCGCCTCCGCGTGCTGCCCGGCGTGCAGGCGGCGGGCTGGGTCGACACGCTGCCCGTCACGGGCGGAGGGTCCGTGCAGCCGATGGTCATCGAAGGGCGAGCCGAGCTGAACCCGCGGGAGCAGCCGACCGTTTCGGTGCGGATCGCGAGCGCCGGGTATCTGCGGACGATGGAGATCCCGATGCTGCGGGGTCGCGATTTCGCCGGCAGCGACGTCGACGCGCTCCTCGTCAGCGCGTCGGCGGCGAAACTGCTGTGGGGCGACACCGATCCCGTCGGCCGCCGCGCCACGCTCCCGCTGGTGTCCCGAACCCGCGCCATCGAAGTCATCGGGGTCGTCGGCGACGTGAAGGAGAGCCTGGCCGAGAAGCCGCCACCGACGGTCTATTACTACATGCGGGACCTGCCGTTCGGCGACGCCGTCATCGCGATCCGCACAGCGGGCGACCCGGCCGGCCTCGCGCATTCGGCGGTGGCGGCCGTGCACGCCATCGACGCGCAACTCCCCGTGCAGGAGATCCACTCCATGGAAGAAGTGATCGAGGGCACCCTCGTGGCCGAGCGCTTCCGCGCGCTCCTGCTCGAAGTGTTCGCGGCCGCGGCGCTGACGCTCGCCTCGGTGGGCATCTACAGCGTGCTGTCCTATCTCGTGCGCGGCCGGCGTCGAGAGATCGGCATCCGCACCGCGCTCGGCGCCCGCACGTCAGACGTGCTGCGCCTGGTCCTGCTCGAGGGATTGAAGCCGGCGCTGCTGGGGATCGTCCTCGGCGCCGCTGGAGCGCTGCTGGCGGCGGGGCTGCTCGAGAAGCTCGTCTTTGGCGTGAAGGCTTCCGATCCGCTGACGCTCGCCGTCGTCGCCGGCTCGCTGCTGCTGGTGGCGGTGGCGGCCAGCCTGTTACCGGCCTGGCGCGCGGCAAAGCTGGATCCGCTGACAGTCCTGCGGGACAGCTAGAGTCAACGGTCTCGAACCGATGGGCGGTTCTCGAACCGCCCCTACACTCCCAAGACCCGTTTGGCCTGGGCGTTGTGGCGGATCGTGTGGGCCGTCGCCCAGTCGCCGATCTGCCGCAGCGTCACCGTGCCGACGATCGGATGGGTGATAGCCTGGCTCAACCCGCGAGCCTCGTCGAGGCTGGCGAGCGCCGCGTCCATCTTCGCGGCCGCATCCGCGAGCGCGCGCAGCGCGTCGTCGCGCCCCACCGCCGGCGGCGGCTGGACGCGCTTCCCCGCTTCCAGTTTGCCGGGGATGCCTTTCACAATCTCCGACCACGGCTTCTCGGCCACGCCGTCCGGCAGCGGCTGCGGCCCCGGACGTTCTCCCGAGACCAGTCCGGCGAACGACGCATCGACTGCCGCGACGTGCCAGCCGATCTGCGCCGCCGACCAGCCTCCATCGGCCGGCGCGCGCTCGACCGCGTCTGCCGGCGCCTCGGTCAGCCGCTTCACGAACCGCGCGTGCGCCTCGCGATACGCCTGGCGCATGCGAGCGATCCGATCGGCGTGTGATTCTGTCATTGAAACGTTCCCGTTTTGTGTTGTTGCTAGCCGCCGAAGTACGACGGAATCGGCATGTCGCGCATCGTGTGCAGGCCGGGCGCGACCTCGAGGATCTTCGGGATCGAGTTCACGGTAATCGAGGCCGTGGCCACGTCGCCGTGCACGCCGCCGGCGATCTTGCTCTTGATGTTCGGCGACCCCGCGATGTCGACCTGATCGTACGACTCGGGAGCGCCGAGGTACGCCTCCATGTGCAGCGTGATGACCGGCTTGCCGCCGCGGTAACCGACGCCGTCCTGGACGATGCCGCAGACGTAGCCGGCGTCCACTGCAAGGTACTCGCTCGCCACCGTCGCGGTTGCCATCTTCGGCTGGATGTCGTCGGTGATCTTGTCCAGCTTCCATCCCATCGCGTCGGCAATCATCGAGACCGATTCGGCCAGCCCCACGTGGCGCACGCTCGCGTCGTCCACCTTCTTCTGGAACTGCTCGCGCGTCAGCCCGGCGCCGATCTTCTGCTGGAACGGCAGCCGGCGGACGCGCGCATCCTGGATGCGATCCACGCGGATGCTGTCGACGCGCTCGCACACGCCGGTCAGCGTGATCGGCAGGGCGTCCATCGTGAAGCCGGGGTTGACCCCGGTGCCGAGCACCGCCACCTTCGCCTTTTTCGCCATCTCGTGGAGGGCGCGCGCGTACTTCATGTTTCCGCTCGTCGGATACGCCAGCTCCTCGGTGGTCGAGACGATGGGGACCTTCAGCTTGAGGATCTCCTCCATCTGCGGCAGGACCTTCTTGAGCGACGAGACCGTGCAGAGCACGACGACGTCGGGGTCCGTGGCCTTGATCGTCTTCCTCGCGTCGTTCGAGACCTTGATGCCCAACTTCCTGCCGACCCCCGCGATGTCGGCGAGATCGCGTCCGGCCTTCGCGGGATCGATGTCGACCGCGCCGACGATCCTGAAACCGCGGCGGGTGGCGATCTGCCGCACGATCGCCGCGCCGATGGGCCCCAGGCCGTAATGCAGAACCTTGATGGGCCCCTTCCGTCCAGCCATCTATGACTCCTCGCTGAATGAATCCAAGCCGCCGATTATACCTTTGTTGATGTTACGATTCCGCCTGTGGTCGCCCGCCTCGGCGCTCTTCCATGCCTGATCGTTCTGCTGGGCGCATCGTTTGCGGCCCAGGACAGCGGTGCGCCCGCGCCGCCGCCGC
>Ga0310810_10004877_pt1 | contig 14915 bp, 15 predicted proteins | sample NCmetagenome_FD_207641 | JGI IMG/M metagenome (GOLD analysis project Ga0310810, IMG submission 207641) | Soil microbial communities from experimental microcosm in Duke University, North Carolina, United States - NC | ecosystem: Engineered > Artificial ecosystem > Soil microcosm > Unclassified ...
CAGATGGATTTTTTTCATTTCCTCCCACGTCGTCGGCAGAACGGGAAGGCCCAGATGCGCGTCCAGCGGCGACTGCCCTTGTCCCGGAAAATGCTTTGCGCATGCGGAGACCCCGGCTTCCTGCATTCCGGCAATGCGGGCGGCGCCGAGGCGCGCTGTAAGGTCCGGATTCCGTCCGTAAGAACGGATGCCGATGTTCGGGCTGTGAACTTCCGTCAGAACGTCGAGAGTTGGGGCAAGATTCAGGTCAATTCCCAGGCGCCGGAGTTCCAAAGCCTCGATGCGCCCCTGTTCCCGCACGTACTTTTCGCGGCCCGCATAGCCGGCCGCCAGATTATCGGGAAAAAAGGTAATGCCTTCCTTCAAATGGATGACGCGCCCGCCCTCATGGTCCACAGCGATGAGAAGCTTCCGCTGCAAGGCGCCTTCGAGCGAAGCAAGAAAAGTGCGAAGCTGCTCCGTGGAATGGAAATTCCTGCGGAAAAGGATCAAACCTCCCGCGAAGGTTTCGCGGAAAAGGGCGACAAGCTCGGGCGTCACCTCCTGCCCGGCAACGCCGATCATCAAAGTCTGGCCGATACGTTCTTCCAGTTTCATCGCGGCGATTTTATCACAATTGCCGCGGGCATCCTATCTCCCGGTCCCGGATCGGACCGGGACTGAGAAAACCGTTTCGGCGTAAAGCCGGAATCGCTGCCGGTCCCCGTTGTCACGGCGGCTCCTAATATGTTATGCTCCCTCACTTCTATGAAAAAAATCGACTACGCCAAATTACTGACCGAGCAGCGCAACCCGCGCACGCGGAACCTGGACCGGCTCGACACCGCAGGAATTCTCCGGCTCATGCACCATGAAGACATGAGCGTTCCACGCGCGGTGTGGAAAGTGCGCAAGCAGGTCGCGCGCGGGGTGGACATGGTCGTGGCGGCCGTACGGGCCAAAGGCCGCGTTTTCTTCGCCGGCGCCGGCACGAGCGGAAGGCTCGGAGTGCTCGAGGCGGCTGAATGCCCGCCGACGTTCAACACGCCGCCGGGTCTCTTCCAGGCCGTCATCGCGGGCGGTAAAAAGGCCGTGTTCCGTTCCCAGGAAGGCGCGGAAGACCGCGAACAGGAAGCCTTCCGCATTTTTTCCAAAAAACTGCGCCGGGGAGATCTTGTCATCGGCATTGCGGCCAGCGGCGTCACGCCTTTCGTGCGCGGGGCCCTGCGAGCCGCGCGCAAAAAGCAGAACAAGACGATTCTCGTCTCCTGCAACAAGAAAACACTTCCCCGCGAACTTGTCGACTGCCTCATCGTTCCGGAAACCGGCCCTGAAGTCATTTCCGGATCCACGCGCCTCAAAGCGGGAACGGCGACGAAACTTGTCTTGAACATGCTCACCGCAGCCTCGATGGTCCGCCTCGGAAAAGTCTATGAAAACTGGATGGTCGACCTCCAGCCCAAGTCCAAAAAGCTGCGCAGCCGCGCCCTCCGGATCATCCAGCATCTCGGCGAAGTCTCGCCGCGCGAGGCCGAAAACTGCCTCGCCGAGTCGCGCAGGAATGTAAAAGTGGCGATTCTCATGGCGAAGAAAGGCTGGGATTACGAACAGGCCCGTTCCCGTCTGAAAGAAACCGCGGGCTTTCTCGGCAAGGCCCTGTCCTGATGGGGAAACTCGCGCTGGGGCTCATGTCCGGCACCTCCGCAGACGGAGTTTCTGTCGCGGCCGGAAGCTTTGGCGGCGATTTCAAAATTTACGGGTACGAAACCTACGATTTTCCTCCCGCTCTCGCGCTTCAAATCAAGCGAGCCCGTTCGCTTAAGATTGACGAGTTCTCGCGGCTGAACGTTTCCCTCGGAAAATTCTTCGGGCGGTGCGCGCTTTCTTTCATCACGAAAAACAAATTAAGCCGTTCACGGATCGCGGTCATCGGCTCTCACGGACAAACCCTCTACCATGGACCCGCGGACAATCCCCCTAACACCCTGCAGGCCGGCGAACCGAGCGAAATCGCGGAGATCACCGGCCTTCCCGTGGTCGCGGACTTCCGGCCCCGTGACATCGCGGCAGGCGGCGAGGGAGCCCCGCTCATTCCTTTCTTCGACCAGTTCTTTTTCGGCAAGGGGCGGCCACGCGCCTTGCAAAACATTGGCGGAATCGGAAACGTTTCGCTTGTCGGGAAACCGGTACGGCCGCTGGCCTTTGATACGGGGCCGGGCAATTGCCTGATGGATTTGGCAGCCGCAAGATTTTCGCGCGGGAAGAGTTCCTGCGATCGAAACGGCATTCTCGCTTCACGCGGGAAAGTGGATTTCAAAGCCGTGAACGAAATGATGCGCCATCCTTTCTTCCGCCGGAAGCCTCCCAAATCCACGGGACTGGAACTTTTCAATGAACGTTTCGTCCCCGCGCGCCTGTGGCGCCAGGAGAGAGAAGACTGCCTGGCGACGCTGACGTATTTCACGGCGCATGCGATCCGCCAAAGCTATGAGGCATTTCTTCCCCGCGGCGTCGCGGAAGTCATCGTGAGCGGCGGCGGCGCTTTCAACAAGACGCTGATGAAATTTCTCCGACAACTCCTCGCGCCCGTACCCGTCCGGTCCATCGCCGACTACGGCATGCACCCGCAGGCCAAAGAACCTCTGGCATTTGCTTTTTTTGCGTGGGAAGCGATCCACGGCAGAATCAATCATTTTCCCGCAGGGACGGGAGCTCAAAAAACGCGCGTGCTGGGAAAAATCATTCCGGGAGGACGTGGTGCATCTCATTGATTGGCTTGTCATCCTCGTTTATACCGTCATTACTCTGGGGCTGGGCTTTCTTCTAACCCGAAAAGCTTCCAAGGGCATTGAGTCTTATTTTGCTTCGGACCGCAAACTCGCATGGTGGCTGGCGGGAACCTCCATGGCAGCCACGGCATTTTCTTCGGATACTCCCCTTCTTGTCACGGGTATCGTGAGAAGAAAAGGCATCTGGGGCAACTGGGAAATATGGGCGCTGGCGATCAGCACCATGTTTTCCGTTTTCTTCTTTTCGCGGCTGTGGAAACGCGCTGGCGTCCTGACCGAAGTCGAGCTCGTGGAATTACGCTACAGCGGCAAGCCCGCGGCTTTTCTGCGCGGCTTCAAGGCGATTTACTGGGGCATGATTTACAACGCCTTCATCATGGGGGCCTGGCCCATGACCGGACTCGTCAAAGTGATGCAGGAGACGACGGACTGGTCCAAAGTCACTTCGATCATTTTTTGCATGGCCATCACCATGATCTATTGCCATTTTTCCGGCTACTGGGGCGTGGTGGTTACGGACTTTTTTCAGTACATCACGGCCATGGCGGGCGCCATTCTGCTGGCTTTCTATGCGGTCCACGCGGCCGGCGGCATGCAGGCCATGCTTCATCAATTGAGCCCGGAAAAGCTTATGATCATCCCGCCGGCTTCGGGACATGCGCCTCTAGAATACCTGCAGTCCCCTTTCGGATGGTTTCTCGCTCTTCTTACGATCCAGTGGTGGGCCTGGAAAAATACGGACGGCGGCGGCATCCTGGTCCAGAGAATCGCCTCCTGCAAAAACGAGCGCCATGCGGTGCTGGCCACGCTGTGGTTCAACATCGCGCAGTATGCGCTGCGGTCCTGGCCCTGGATCATTACCGCGCTTGCCTCGCTCGTCCTTATCCCGGACCTGGCGGACCATGAGCGCGCTTATCCCCGCTTGATCGCCATGCTGCTTCCCACGGGCCTGAAAGGCATGATGATCGCTTCATTCTTTGCCGCCTTCATGTCGACCATGAGCACGCATCTGAACTGGGGGGCTTCCTATTTCGTGAATGATTTTTACAAGCGTTTCATACGTCCCGAAGCCTCGGAGAAACATCTGGTGACCGTCGCGCGCCTGGCCCAGATATTTCTCGCCTGCGCGGCCATGGGCGTGGCTTTTTTTACAAGCAGCATTTCCGGCGTTTTCACGTTTGTCCTGAACCTGAGCGCGGCCATCGGCCCGGTTTATCTTCTGCGGTGGTTTTGGTGGCGGACCAATGCCTGGAGCGAAGTCCTGGCGCTGGCTTCAAGCCTTCCGGTGATTTTGCTGCGGCCGCACTTTTTCCACGCGCTCGGAGTTCCGGAAAATCTGGCCTTTGATCTCCTCTTCATGATCCTGGGCAGCGCGGCGGTCTGGCTGCCGGTGACTTTGATGACGGCGCCCGCCCCTGACGATCAGCTGCGGCTCTTTTACGCAAAAGTCCGTCCCCCCGGGTTCTGGTCCCGATTTGCGCAGGAAACGGAAGCCGCGAGCGAATGGACTGAAGCTCTCAAAGTTTGGGGGATTTCGACGGCCGCGATCCTGCTCGTCACGATCGGGCCCTTGAAGCTGCTGCTCGGTCAAATACTGAGCGGCGCGCTTTTGACGGGATCCGCCGTAATCTTGTGGATCTACGTCGGAACCAAACTGCAGGAAAAGAAATAATTACAAATACCCTCTTAGGATCCGCCACGCGTTTTGCCGTAAAGCCATAAGATCGGAACGCAGGTCCGGCTGTTCACCTGCGATCAAATCTTCAAAATCCTTTTGCGGAAGATCGAGCGACGCGACCGCGGCCATGGTGCGCCGGTCCGTTTCCGAACGAAGCGTTCCCATGATTTCCCCGGTGCTTCTCCCGTCGACAAAGCGGAGGCGCACGAATTCGGCGATCCTGTTAAGGGCCCTACGGAACGAAGATCGGTGCTTTTTGGGGTGTCCCTCTTTTATCTTCATGATTCCCTCTTTCAGAATTCGAACTTACTAAAGCTTAATAGAAAGGTACTTCCCCCTTATTGAGGGAACAAGTGCTTCTTACTAGCAACAGATAGCCTGCTATCCTTTGACAATTTTTTGATGAAATTGATTCAATTTATTTTTGAATGCTTTTCTTGAATTTCGCCCATTTTGAGGTTAGTTTTGTTAGTACTAATTGTCACCACCTCAAACGAGACGGCTAATAAAGGGAATCCTTCATGAAAACGATGCATGCGCGAAACGTCCTCATTCTCATTACCGGGTTACTATTGGCGGGATGCGGCGGCCAGGTAGACCCCGCGGCATCGGTGAAAACGCCCAATTCGCTGGAAGCGGCCATGTCGCTTTTAAATCAGGGAAAAACCCTGGAAGCCGTGGGCAACCTTACGGAAATCATCAAAGCGGATCCGAACAATGCCGAAGCGTTCCGGATGATGGGCGATATCTTTTTCGCGAAAAACGAGATTCAGCGGGCGGAATCGTTCTACATGCGTGCGGTGGAACTGAACACGCCGAACGGCGCGGTGTACGACAGCCTCGGGCAGCTCTACATTAAAAAGGGAGACGCGCCGGGCGCGGTGCAGTTTTTTCTCAAGGCCGCCGAAAAATCTCCGAATCTTCCCGACCCTTACTATCACCTTGGCGTGCTCGCGCTGGCTTCGAAGGAAACCGAGGCCGCCATCAACTTCTTCAAGAAAGCTTTGGCCGTGGATCCGAACCATCAGCCGACGCTCGTGATGGTGGCGCAATTGGAAGAAGCGGCCAAAAAAGTGGAAGCCGCCGGTGGCCAGCAGCAACAGCCGCCGCAGCAGTAACCCTCAGGAATCGGTCAACTCCGGCAGAAGGATCACTCGCAGAGTCTCGCTATTTTCGTTCCGGAAGAATTTGGTCTCGAATTCCGATTTGCGCCCCCCCACTTCCACGGGCTCACCCGGCGGCACTTGGTAGGTGGCAGCCAGCCGGCTGACCGCGACAACGCCTTTCCCTTCCTCGGTCTGATAAGAAATTCCCGGTACGACCTCGATTTGGATCACGGCTCCCTCCACTTTAGGGTGAAGCAGGAGAACCGATTCCACTCCGCTGAGCGGGACGGAGCTGGCGAGATAGCCTTCCTTTTTGAGATAACCCTCATACCATTCAGGCTCTGCGGTTTTGGAAAGGGGAAGTTTTATCTCCTCGCCTTCTTTGACCTGGAAGAAAAGCATGGCGTCCGGCGGTTGAGGCTTAGAAGACGCGGGCGCGTCCGGAGCGCCGACCGGTTCCATGATTTTGATTTTGGCGACGAGCTGGATTTTTTCGCCGGCTGCGCGGCAAGGAGAGGAATAGAAAAAGACCGCGCAAAAGACGGCGGCCAGCAGGCCTGCGGAAAAGTATTTTTTTGCCGCATCAAGAGACATGAATCTACCGTCCCGACAGCTTGGCAAAACAGCCGCAGGCAATCAGGCCTGTTCCTACGATATAGATGTTGATGGCCTGGAACTCAAAAACCGCCGCCTGGTGCAAGAACCTGCCGATGACGCTCGCAATGCACACCACGATCCCCAGCACTCCGATAAAATTTCCGATGTGTTTCATGGAAGCCTTCCTTTCGAGAAAGGGTTGTTTAGGCCTTTTTGACCGTCATGCGGGCCTGGCTTTTTTCCCGTAGGCGGCGTTCATGTTCGACGGCGGCGCGGAGATCCAGGGCTTCCGCCAGAGGATCGTAATTCCGGTCGTAGGCCACCGTCTCTTCGGCATTGTCTTTTTCATGAATGGGCTGGATGCTGTTTTTCGTTTTCACGTTTCCTCCCGTTTGCTTTTTAAGCCTTGGACTGCCGCGAGCTTCTCCTTCAAAAAAAATTGCTCCAAAATGTCATGCGCCTGCACGAGGACCGGCTCGCCGTCCCCGACCAGAATGATCTCAAAAAAAAGCGCCCGGAGCCGTTCCAATCCGAGCCGCGCTTTGGCGGCATCCTTGTATTTTGCCGCCGGAAGCAGATTGAGCCGCCCCGCGGGCACGCCGATAAGCGCATCGCCCAGAATCAAAAGGCCGCGGTTCCGCGCGTAAAAAGCACATTCGCCCGGCGATTTCTGGTCCGGCAAATGCAGCACTTCCAGGCCGCAGGCCAGCCTTTCGCCTTCCCTGAAAACGTGATCCGGCGCTTCCTTCAGAAACGGTTTGTCCTTTTCGTGGATCGCGACAGGTATTTTCCAATCGCGCCGCAAGTCATAGGCCGTGCGCTCATGATCTTTGTTGGTCAGATAAATGGCTTGGAAAGGCCCCAGCGCTTCCACCTGCCCGCGCTCCTCGTCCGACATCACCGCGGGATCGACGAGGACTCTCTCCTGGCCCGCGGCCAACACGGTTCCGTTGAACGCGTAGCCTTTTTCGGGAGACCTCCACGACCACGTCCAGACGTCTTTGACGATTTGCCTGAGCACGGCAAGCTCCGGTTCTCAGCCCGCGGCGGCCGGGACAAGGGGCGCGAAAACATGACTGCCATTTTCCAGTTCCCAGCGCCTTTTGCCTTTGTGTTCGAGATAAAGGGACCTTAGGGAAGCGATGAGACCGCCATTTTCCTCGCGGATCCAGGGAAACGTGCTGCCCGACGATCTGAGATTTTTCTTCTTGTCGCAGGGATAGCCCAGGAGGATCGTGTCCCCTTCGTTCAAATCCAGGCCTTCGGGCTTGCGGATGATTTTTTTTACCTGATACTTTGCCTCGCAGCGGCAGGCAAGATGCGCCAGGGATTTGGCGCCGCAAAAAGATTCGCTTCCGGATTTCAAATAAGTGAGCTCGGCCTCGACATCCACACGCTTGACATAGCCCTGGACCCAGGAATCGTAAACCGCCGAAGGCACCGCAGCCTGCGCGCCGGCAGGAAGAACGAGAAGGATGGAGAGCATCGCAAGAAAACCACGGCGTTTCATTTTTCCTCCCTGGGATGGGCCGATCGATCCGCGGGTTTACTGCCCGGGCATCGACAATTCGGCATAAGGGCTGTCGTCCGTATTTGGATCCGGCGCTTTTTCCACCTTTTCCTTAGGCGGGGCGGCAGGCCGGCTTTTTTGCTTCATGATTTTTTCGATCCGCTTGCGCGTCGAAGGATGCTGAAAGGACATTTTGGCTTTGATCAAGAACGGAGAAAAGTCGTAATACTCCTCGTATAAATAAGGCTCCAGGTAAGAAACAAAAACCGCCCTTTCCACCCGCTCGTCCTCGTTTTGCGCGGCCGCGGTGAATTTATCCACGGCACGCTGGAGAAAATCCGCTTTCCAGCGCGGAAAAAAATCGCTTTCGACGACCGAGGGTTCGTGGATGAAGACTTGCGTCTGGCTCGATTTCGGAGCGTCCTTGTAAGCGATCAGCAGCGTGAAGATGGTCCGGAATTTTCCGGAAGGCAGCGCGGCAGTCGCCACGTAATATTCGATTTTCGCGAGCGGAACACGGCGTCCCGCGGCATCGATGTCGCTCAAACCAAACGAGGTGCCCTGGATGCGCTCGGGAACCGGGAATTCGCGGCCCTCTTCGGATTCGCTGACGATGTTCAACTCTTCGTCCCTGCGGTAATCTTCCTGGCGCACGGTCATTGCCGTTTTGGAAGATCCGCGGGCCTTGCGCGCGGAAGGCGCGGACACGGCGGCGGATTGTTTTGCCCTGTCTTCCGCGGCATCTTTATCGATCATGGCCTTGATGACCGCCGGCAGCTCCCGCAGGGTTTTTTCCACGTAACGTGACGAAAATTCAACGAGTGCCTGCGCGAAATCGCCGCCGTACTGCGCTTCGAGAGCGAAAAACTGGCCCCGGACCAGCGACGAGAAACGGTCGCGGAAATTGCGCACGAAAACCGGATCAAAGGCGAAATCGCCGCTTCCGACCGTGGTCGACATCCTCAGACTTTTCGTGCCGCCGTCCGGCATGCGCAGGGTAATAGATACGCGCACTTCGTAAAATCCCTGTTTGAACGGCTTGAGCACGACCTCCGAATCGAAATGGCCGAGGTTCAAGGCCGTACCGTCGGGATTGAGCCCGCTTTTGATCTTGGCGGAGATCTGGGAAGACCCGGTGGTGACGATTTCCCGGGCTTTCAAAAGCGGCGCGCCGTCCGGGACAAGAAGGCCGGCCTGCGGCAGGGCGCGGACGGACATTTGGTATTCCGAAGGGCTGTTGTGGATGTCGATGGCAGTCAGCCTCGAGTCTTCGGCATGCGCGGAAACCGCAGCCGAAAAAATCAAAATGGCAGCCATCCAGATTTTTTTTTGAGCCATTGTTTTCATGGGAAGCCTGTTAGGGGCTGGCGGATTATACTATGCCTGACTCAAAATCCCAAGGTCCCGGACCTTGAAATCTCCGCATCTTTCTATTGCTCCGAATCGTTTTCAGGTATAATACGGGCGCCTTTCGAAAAAAAGAGGGAGAACCCATGAAGATCTTGTCTTACCTTACTCTCTTCGGCATTTTTTTGGAAAAAAACGCCTGGGCTGCGGAAGCTCAGAGCTCCCATTCGGGCATGACGCTCTGGCAGACCCTCCAGTCGGGCGGCGTGGTGATGGTCATTCTCGGGATTCTGTCCCTGATCATCCTTTCCCTCATGATTTTCCTGCTTCTTTACCTGGATCCGCTCAAGCTCGTGCCTTCGGAGCTCACGCACAAATGCCTCCAATACGTGACCCAGAAAAAATACGATCTCGCGCGCAAGGCCATTTCCGGCAACGAGAGCCTGGTCAAAAACATCATCCTGGCCGGCCTGGACCGGGTGAACCTCGGCGAAGAGGCGGTGCATGAAACCGTGGAGCTGACCGCCCGCAAAGAAGTAACGACCTTGTGGAGCTTCCTCAACTACATTTCCGACATCGGGCAGGTCGCGCCCATGCTGGGACTGCTCGGCAACGTGCTGGGCATGATCCGCGCTTTCAATAACGTGGCCTTCGAAACCGGCGTCGTCAAGCCCATCGCGCTTGCCGGCGGCGTGGCCGAAGCCATGATCACGACCGCGGGCGGACTTTCCATCGGCATTCTGGCCATGATCATCTACCCTATCATCCGCGCGCGCGTGCAGAACATCACGAACCTTCTCGAAACCGAAACCTCCGTCATCCTCAAGGCCTTCAGCCATGGCACGGCTTGATCCCCCGGAATACAGCAAACGCCCCCCGACGATCCAGATCGCCCCGCTGGTCGATATCGCCTTCATCACGCTCATTTTCTTCATGACCATGTCGGTCTTCAACCAGCTCGAGAACGAGCTCTCGATCAATGTCCCCAAAGCCAAAGAGTCGAAAGAAATGGAGCGCACCCCGGGCGAGATTGTGATCAACGTCGACCGCGAAGGTGCCGTCGTCGTGAACCAGAAGAAATTCGACCCCGCGGAACTGGAGCAGATGCTCAAACGCCTTTCCTCGCTGTACCCCAATCAGCCCGTCATCATCCGGGCCGATGCCAAGACCACCCACGAGCATGTCATCCGCGTCCTCGACGCCTGCGCCGGCGCCGGCATCTGGAACATTGCTTTTGCGACTTCAAAAGAAGAAAAAACTTCTTAAAGGAAAAAACATGAGAATCCGCATTTCCCTTCTCTGTGGCCTGTTGTGTGCCTTGTCTCTGTCCATGCTTCCCGCGGTTCGGGCCGAAGAGCCGGCCGCGGCTCCGGCACCGGCGGCCTCCGGCATCGATGACCGGTTCGATTTCGCCGATGGCCTTTACGCCCGCAACATGTACGACATGGCTGCCACCGAATATCAGAACCTTATAAAGGAAGCGCCGGATCATCCCCGCACGCGCGATGCCTCTTACAGGCTGGCCGAGTCGTATTTCTTCCTGAAGCAATACGACAAGGCCATGGCCGGATACCAGGCTTGGCTTGCGAAATTTCCGTCTGAGGCCCAGGCTGACAGCGCGAAGCTCCGCATCGCGGAAAGCCTTTACTATCAAGGTAAAACTGACGAAGCCCTGGCCCAATTCGGAACCATGGCCGGAAGCCCGAAGCCGCTGGTCAAAAGCGCCGCCCATTATTATCTCGGTAAAATCCTGCTGGAAACCGGACGCGAGGCGGAAGCCAAGCCGCATTTCGAGGCGCTTCGCGAACCCGGGCCGGACAATGGCTTTTCCGAAATCGCCGTGTACCACCTGGGCCAGATCGCCTTGAAAGACAAGGATTACAAAACCGCGGCGGACGAATTCAAAAAACTCGGATCGAGCGAAAAGGCGGATTTAAAAGAGCTGGCCGCCTTCGGCCTCGGTCAGGTCTCGTTTCTCTCCGGCGATTACGAACAGGCCCGTCAGGCTTTTCTGCAGACGTTCCAGCTTTCCAAAAAGCCCGAAGTCCGCCAGGAAGCGCTTTTGAATGCCGCGAAATCGCTTTTCGAACTCAAGCAGTATTCCGGCATCCTCGATCTGATGAAGCCCGAAAATCTGCAGGGACTTCCGAACGCGGCTCCCCTGAAAATGATGGCGGCCACGGCGCGTTTCGAATTGGGGCAATTCAATGAAGCGCTCGCGCTTTATGACGAAATCCTGGTCCTCCCGGGAATTACGGCCCAGGAAAAAGAAGCCGCGGAACTGGGAAAGGTCGAGGCGATCCTCCGCAGCGGCGATGCGGCCAAGGCGCTGGCCGCGGCCCAGGCTATGCCGCAGGAGCGTTCCTTTTTCAAAGACCGCTGGACGTACCTCATGGCAGAAGTCATGAAGCAGGCCGGAAAATCCGACGAGGCGCTGAAGCTTCTCGATTCCCTGCCCCAGGACACGGATCCGGAATTCCGTTCCCGCGCCGAACTCAACCGCGCGCATATTCTCCTGGATTCGGGGGACTTGAAAGGCGCGCGCGCGCAGATGGACCAATTCCTGAAGGATCATCCGGATCATCCCCTGGCCAAGCAGACGCTGATGAACCGCATCAGCCTGGACATCAAGCTGGGCGAGCTCCAGGAGGCGACCAAGAGCTCCGACGCCTTTCTCCAGAAATTCGGCGAGACCCCTGAAGGCAAGCAGGTGCGGTACCAACTGGCGTCCCTTTATCTCTCGCTCAAAGATTATCCCGGCGCGTTTTCCGCATATGAAAAGTACCTCCAGCTTTATCCGGACGACGAAAAAAAGCACGAGGCACTTTTCTACATGGGCTACGCGAAGCAGCTCGCGGGCGACATTCAAAAGGCCGTGGAGTATTACACCCAGGTGCAGCAGGGAAAATTGCGGGAGGATCTGTACGCGGGCGCTTTAAAAAATCTCGCTTACTGTTACGTACGCCTCGAAAAATGGGACGCCGCGGCCGCCGCTTACCGCCAGCTGTTGAAATCGGGTTCCGGCAGCGACGTGGGACCGGACATTTATCTGTGGCTGGCGGAATATTACCGCTCGCGTCAGGATGGCCCGGCGCTCACTGAAGTCATGGAGTCCTTCAAGTCCTCGCCCAAGGCCGCGGAAAATGCCGCGGAGGCGGAATACTTTTCGGGCGAGGCCGCGCGTCTTACGAACCAGCCGGACAAGGCGCTCGCGCATTATGATGCTTGCCTTCAGAAAGAATCCCCGGTGAAGGCCAAGGCGCTTCTCGGAAAAGCCACAGTCATGCTGGACCGGAATGATCCCGCGGCCGCGGTCCCGATTCTAGAAGACGCCATCCGGCAGTCCAAAGACGACCAGGAAATGAATCTCGAGGCGCGCATGAAGCTGGCTTCGGTTTATAAAATCCAGAGCAACTTCCTCGAGGCGGCCAAGGCTTATCTGGCTGTCGCCATTCTTTACGATGATCCCGCCTCCACGCCTGACGCCCTGTGGAACGCCGGGGAAAATTTCGAGAAGGCGGAGCATTCCGATGAAGCGCGCAAGGCCTATCAGGAACTCACGCAGCGTTATCCCAGCCATCCGCTTGCCGCTCAGGCCCAGAGCAAATTGGGAACCTCGCCGTCATGAAAGAAAGAAACATTTTCTTCCTGTCCGCCGGCGTTTCGCTTTTGGCCCACCTGGCCATCCTCTGCGCCACCTTCTTTATATGGATTCCCGGCGTCACGGGCTCGGCCATGAATGCCGCGACCGTCCCTCAAGCCCGCCAGATTTTTCACGTCAAAAGCATCGCGCCTGAAAAGGTCTCCGCTACGGCAGGAAGCGTCCAGGCCGGACGCGTGAGGAAGATCAAATTCGAAAATCCCGCGATGGCCGCGGCCGGCAAGGCTGCCGCGGAAAGTTCTTTTTCGCAGGCGCCGCCGCAGATCAAGGCCCCGGACATCCTGGGAAACGTGCTGCCGGAAAAAATGTCGATGGACACGTCCGCCCCCCTGCCCCAGCCCGAGGCGGCGCCCGAAGTCCTCAAGGAAAAAATCCAGCTCGCGACGCGGCAGGTCGACCGGAATCAGGCGCTGGGAAAGGCGGAAGTGTTCGTGTCCTCGACAAATCTCACGGAAAGCGCGGGTGCCATGGAGCTGCCGAAAGAATTCCGCGAACAGATGCCGGCCTTTACGCCGGAAAAATTTCTGCAGGGAACCCTGACGCCGTCCAACGGCGGCGCGGACTCGGGCGTAGCTTCCGGCATCATGAACGGCGAGTTCGGCTTCCAGCCGGACGAACAGAACGAATCGCTCGATGCCTTCCTCAATGTGAGCTTTTTGACTTACCGCGATCCCGCGGACGGGCAGGGTTATTACCAGATCTCCATTTATTCCTCACCGCAGGCCAAGGATCTGGAAGTTCTGCCCAAGGAAATCATCTTCCTGGTCGACGCGTCACTCAGCATTCAAAGGCGCCGGCTCAACGGCTTCCGAGAAGGAATCAAGTACGCCCTGCAGCATTTGAATCCCGAAGACAAATTCAACATCTTCGTTTTCAAAAACGAAATCATCCCTTTTGCCGAAACGTCCGTCAGCACACGCACGGATTCAATCCTCCGCGCCATGGATTTCATGGACCGTATCGAGCCCAGCAACCGCACGGACATTTATACCGCGTTCTTTCAGACCATCCAGAAGCCGGCGGCGCTGGAGCCTTCTTACATTGTCCTGCTCAGCGACGGACGTCCGAGCGAAGGCGAGTCGTCGACTGGGAAATTGATCTCGGAAATCACGCGCAAGAATGACCAGAAGCGCCCCATTTTCGCGTTCAGCGGAGGCGCGCGCGTCAACCGGTTTCTCCTGGACTTCCTCGCTTACCCCAACCGCGGATGGTCGGAGTTCGCGCCGTATGATTCCCAGATCCAGGAAAAATTTTCCGCCTTCTACGACAAAATCCAGAATCCCATCCTCGCAAATTTACGGTACCAGCTCACGCCTCTGGACGAAAAGCAGGCCTATCCCAAAAATCTTCCGGACTTTTACCGAGATACATTGTTCACCGTGTACGGAACCTTTAAAGACGAGACGAAATTTTCGATTCGGATCCTCGGGGAAGAGGGCGGGAACACCAAAGAATTCATTTTCTCGCACGATCTCAGGCAAGCGCAGCAGGGAACCTCGGAGATCGCCAAACACTGGGCCTTCAACAAGGTCTATTATTTGATCAGCCAGATGACCTTGCACGGCCCGACGCCGGAACAGAAGGAGGAGATCCAGAAACTGGTCAAAAAATTCGGACTGGATATCCCCTACAACGTGGACGAACTTATTTAAATCCCCCACTTTTGACTTAATTTATGCTTAAAATTGGGCTGGTCTCTATCTTTTTGGCTATTTTTCTTATTTATCTGGGCGATCATCAAAATAGCTTAAAATAACGCCCTCCAGCCACAAGTCCTGCCTCCAAGGCCATTTTCCACTCACAAATCCTAAATGACCTCCGCGGGAAACCAGGCAAAGCCGCAGGCTGGCATTGCTCTCGATCGCTTTCAAAGGCAGGTATCGTCCTTCGAAAAATGGATCGTCCGCAGCATGAATCAAAAGCGTGGGAACGCGAATCGAGTCCAGATAGCGGGCGGAGCTGGACTCCGTCCAATAATGCAGCGCGCTGTGGAAATGATTCAAGCGCGCGGTCACTTCTTCATCGAATTCGCGAAAAGTCGTGCATTTCAGGACTTTGGCAATATCGATGAGGCCCGGGAAATCTTTCTCCTTCTCCAGGGACTTGGCCTTGAGCGAACTCAAAAGGCTGCGCGTATAAACGCGGCGGTTGAAACCCTGGTCCATCAATTCCACGGATTTGACGAGGTCGTATGGTACGGAAACCGCGGCGGCTTTTTTAATTTGGCCGGCGGCAGAGGCTCCCTGCT
>Ga0310810_10004878_pt1 | contig 14914 bp, 11 predicted proteins | sample NCmetagenome_FD_207641 | JGI IMG/M metagenome (GOLD analysis project Ga0310810, IMG submission 207641) | Soil microbial communities from experimental microcosm in Duke University, North Carolina, United States - NC | ecosystem: Engineered > Artificial ecosystem > Soil microcosm > Unclassified ...
AGCGCAAAGCGGTTCGGCTCGTCGAGGCCGGCGGCAAGCGCACGCAGCCATCCGGCATCCGCCGCCGTGTCGTTGTTCAGAAACGCGACCAGCCGGCCGCGAGCTTCGCGGGCCCCGATGTTGCTGCCGGCCGCGAAACCGCGGTTCTCGCCGAGCGTTACCAGCCTGACCCACGGAAAGCGTGACCGCACGTATTCGGGAGTGTCGTCCGTCGACGCGTTGTCAACGACGATCGTCTCGGTGCGGACCCCACGTTGCGCCGCAACGCTCTGCAGGCACGTCTGCAGGTGCTGGCGTCCGTTCCACGTGACGATCACGATCGAGATGTCAGGTTCCACCCACGACCTCGCGGTAAACCTCAAGCGTACGGCGGGCCGTACGCTGCCAGGTGAAGGTCGCCGCCCGGGCAAGGCCGCGCGCCCGTAAATCGTCGCGCAGCGCTGCGTCGTTGACCAGCCGGATAATCGCGTCCCGCCACGCGGAGACGTCACGGGGATCGAGCAGCACGCCCGCGCCGCCGAGTACTTCCGGCATCGACGCTTCGTGTGACGCGAGCACGGGCGTCCCGCTGGCCATCGCTTCGACGAGCGGCAGCCCGAAGCCTTCATACAGAGACGGGTACACGAGGGCGAGGGCGCCGCGATACAACGCGTGTATCCGATTCTCTTCGACGGGTCCGAGCGCGACGACGGCTTCCGGTGCGCCGGCCTCGGCAGCCATCGCACACAGTCCCTCACCCATCCCACGATCGACGCCCGCGAGCACGAGCGACATCGCCGCCGCGCCACCGAAGTGACGGCGTGCCTCGAGCAGCGCTTCAACGACGACGACGAGATTCCGGCGTTCGTGCAAATCACCGACATGCAGCAGAAACGGCTCCATGACGGTCGAGGGGAGTTCGAGCGGCAGATTCGAATCGCCTGCGCCGAACGCCGGATGCACGCCGAGCGGAATCACGGCAACGCGCTCCGAGGTGATGCCGTAGGCGCGGGAGATTTCAGAGGCAGAAAAGGCGGAATCGGTGACGACACGCGCCGCCCCCTGGGCGCTGCGTCGGTAGAAGTACCGCCGCAGCCAGTCGCGGCGATACGGGTACCACTCCGGATGAAGCTCGTAGCTGACGTCGTGAATGGTCAGAACGACGGGAACGCCGGCCCAGAAGGGAGCCGTGTAGGAGGGAGCATGGATCAGCTGAACGCCGGCGCGAGCGGCCGTTCGCGGCAGGCCGATCAGCGTCCAGCCGGCATTGCTTGGCGGATGCGCGGAGCCGGCGACGTGTGCGACTCCCGACGGAATGGCCCCCGGATGACCACCGAGCGCAACGATCTGCAGCGGTTCACCGAGGCCGACCAGCGCGGACACCAGTTCGGTTGCATAGCGGCGGATTCCGGCGGCCGGAGAGCTGAAGGCGCGGCCGTCGAACCCGACTCGGAGCAATTACTGAATACTCATATGAAGCCGGCGGACCGGACGTTCAAGCGACGAGCAGACTTCGCGAATGGTGTGTTCGATGCTGCCGTTGATGGCGGGGCTGCTCAGGATCACTTCGTCGACCTTGTACCTGTGCATCGTTGCCTCGAGCTGATCGAGCGTACCGCGAACCGGAACCCCCATGATCCAGCGATGCGCTTTCATCGGATCGTCGTCGATGAAGGCCACAGGGTTCATTCGCCAATGCGGGTTCGCGCGCATCTCCCGCACGATCAGCTTTCCAAACGCGCCGGCGCCGTAGACCAGCACGCGTCGGCTGCGCTTGCTGCGTGAGGCCGCGACCAGACTCATACTGCGGAAGGACGCGCGTGTCGCGACGATCGCGACCATCAGCAGCAGTCCGTCCATGATGAAGACCACGCGTGAGAAGCCTTCGAAGCGGTAGAAGTAGGCGGCCGCGAGCACCGACAGCAGCGATCCCATGAACACGCCGCGGACGACGACCGCCATATCACGCAGGCTGAACGTGTCCCACGACCGCTGATACAGGCCGGAGGCGTACAGCGACGCGAGCTTGCAACCGAGCACGACCGGCAGAGAGGCCGTGAAGTACGGGAAGAAGTGATCCAGGTCCTGCCCTTCGAATCGCAGCCGATAGGCAAAGTAGTAGCACGCGGTGATGAGGACCAGATCGAGCATCACCTCGCCGGCGTGCCATTTGAACGTCAGGTCCTTCAATAGCGGCGCAAACGCTGATCGTTCGAGCGCCTTGAAATCCTGTGCGTTGTACGCAGGAACGCGTGCCAGGTGGATGCCGACCAGCGTCACCAGCACGGCAAAGAGCGCGGCAACCGGAATCATCGGCTCGATGCCGCCGGTGACGAGGGCCCATGCGGTCAGTCCCCCGACGATGCCGAGGAGATACAGGATGCGTACGGCGCTGCGCTCGGAAAAGCCGAGCGACACCAGCCGATGCGAGACGTGGTCGGTGCCGCCGCGCGTGGCGCTGCGTCCGGCGAAGCGCCTGAGGACGAGCACGAAGCCGGTATCGAACAGCGGCACGACCAGAATGGCGACCACCAGGAGCGATGTCCACGGAAATGCCGTTCGTTCCTGCAGAACAGGGACGAGCGACGCACCCGCAATCACGGCGCCGATGAAAAGGCTTCCGCAGTCACCCATGAACAGGCGCGCCGGTGGTCGGTTCCAGTAGAGAAACCCGATCAGGGCGCCGCACAATGCGGTTAGCAGGACGACGATCGCGGTGCCGAGCGCCGGCTCCAGCAGCCATGCCAGGAACCCGGCGGCGACCACCGCCACGCCAGCCGCCAGCCCATCCATGTTGTCGAGCAGGTTGAACGCATGACACACGCCCGCAAACCAGATCGTCGCCACGAGCGTGTGCGTGAGCGGCAGGGCGTTATCGGGACGTCGCGCCAGCGAGAACACCAGGAATGCGCCGATGATGAGCGACGACACCAGCTTCGCCAGTGGCGAGAGCTGCAGCCGATCGTCGAGCACGCCGACGACGAACATGGCGAGGCCGGCCAGCGGGATCGGCAACCATTCGGCGGAAGTCGTCCCGCCGCTCACATGCGGCACGACCGCCGTGAACCCGAGCACAGTTGCGGTCGCGATCGCGATGCCGCCCATGGTCGGCGTCGGCTCGCTGTGCCACCGGTCGGGGCGCGGGGGCACGACCGCGCCGACAACAGGTGCACCCCGGCGCACGACGGCGCACAGGGCCACCGATGCGAGCAGCGAAATGAGCAGCGCGAGTGGAAGGAAGATCAACTTACCCGCCGGACGCCGGCTGGTGCGCGCGCGCCAGGTGGTCCTCGACGCCGCGGAGCTCTTCAACGGCGTCGGCCCTCAACCGGACGTGCCTGTCGCGTAGCACGAACGGCGCTTTCGACAAAATCCCTTCGCAGATGACGTCGAGACCGGATGAAGCCCCAGGCAGCAGCTGCTGCAGACGATCGAGCTTGAGGCGGTAGATCGGATACCCGGCTTTCGGCTCGATAAATGGCAGCGGGATCATCCGGTTGAAGAAGAAGTGATACGCGTAGCGGCGCGCGCGCGCCAGCTGCGGTGCCGACAGCCGCTCCTGCAGGGGCAGCCGTGACAGCAGCCGGAAGTACTCTTCCGGCGAACTGGCATCGAGTGTGATGCCCTTGTTACGGATCCATGCCTCGCCCGCGACGATGACCGGCAGCCCGACGCTCGTCAACTCGACACCCATTTTCGTGCCGTAGATGATTGCGCAGTTGCACATCGACATCAGCGCATAGGTGCTGAGCCCGCTCTCCGGCGGCACCACGATGATGTTTGGCGCCAGACGCGGCAGACGCTTGCGCAGCTCGGCAAGGATAGGCTGGCGCGACGGCGGGAAACCGCTGATCTCCGCGGGATGGACGCGAATCAACAGCTGCAGATCCGGCCGAGTGGCGAAGTACTCGCAGGTTTGCGCGAGCCACTCGAGCATGTTGGGGAACGCGTTCGCCGGGTAGTGCAGCTGCGCGTCCCACGAGACATTGGTGAGCAGTCCGATCACCGGCTTCGCGGGATCGAGTCCAATGTGCTTGGCGATCGTCGCCGGATCCTGGCTCGTCGGCCGGTGGAACACGATCCAGTCGAAGGTGCCCTCCCGGCGGCTGCCCAGATACTGCATCAGCTCATGATCCTGCGCGGGCGACAGCTCGAGGCGTTCCCAGTGCTCGCGAGGCTCGCTGAGGAGTGTGTGGTGATACGTATCGTCCTGACTGAAAATGAATCGGCGCTTGCGGTAGGCGACGTTCCAGTTGGAGACGTGGATGCGCTCCTGACGCGCCACCTCGCCCACGATTCCCCACGGCACGTAGATCCCGTGCGTGAACACCGCCGATCTGAATCCGATGGTGCGGATCAGGCTCCGTGTTGCAAAGCCGGTCAGCAGCGCCGCCTCCACATACCGTCTGAGAATTGGCTCGGCCAGCGGCTCTTCGTCGAGGGTGCCGGTCGCAAAGAACCGCAGCGCGCCCGCATGGGCGTGTTCGCCGATGTTCAGGCCGTCGTACGTGAACTGCTCGATCTGATCGCGTGGCAAGGAAGAGGCGAGGCGCCTGGCCTCGGCGCGGTCGGACGGCGTCAACCACTCGCTCATGCGGTGGACTTTGAGGCCCAGCGTCTTGTAGACGTTCTCCGCCGGCCAGCTGCAGTCGCGGCACAGATCGCGGGAGGGACCGTGCTGCACGAAGCGCCGAAGATCCGGGTACATCGACGCTTCGCATTCGGCGCAGGCGCTCATCGTGCCATCGCACAGCAGCGCGTGTACTTCGGCCCCTCGAAACGTCAACGCTGCGGCGAGCGCACTCTCGAGCGTCACCGCGTGCGCATATGAACCGATGGCGGTCGCCATCAGCACACGCGGTCCGGCTTGTGCAGACGCTCGAGCCGAATTCCATAGCGCCGGATCGGCGCCGAGCACGGCACTCCAATCGGGATAAGCGTCGCGGCGGGCGTGATACCAGCGACGGGCCAGCCGCGTTGCGCGCCAGATCGACGGAAATTTCCGGATAAGGTGTTTCAACCGCGCGCGCTTTCCGTCGCCGCCTCCGCCGCCGAAGCGCCGCCGGGCGCCGAAACGGATCGGCCAACTCCAATCAATTCCAGAAACTCATCCGACGGTGGAAGCTGGTCGAACACCCGCCACGGATGACGGGCAGACAGCTCCTGGACCGAGTAGCCACCGGTCGCGACAGCAATCGTACGCGCGTGGATGGCGTCCGCGGCTTCGATGTCGTGCGGGGTGTCGCCAATGACGAACATCTGCTCCTCCACGACGGGACCATTACGACGCGCCAGCTCGAGCGCGCGCGACGCGATTGACGAGCGGGCACTCTGATCCTCCGCAAATGCGCCGTCCGGAAAAAACGTGAACAGATCGTAGTGCGTCAGCTTCGCGCGAGCGCCGCGGCGGGTGTTGCCGGTCAACAGATAGGACCGCACGTTGCTCCGCGCGCGCAGCGCCTCCAGAATCTCCCGGACGTGTGGCAATACACGCCCCTGTTTGAGCGGCAGCGACGACGGAAGCAGGTCCTCGTACCGCGTCACCATCCGTTCGAGCAGGTCGTCGCCAGGGTGCAGTCCGAGCAGTTCAAACGTGCGCGCGGCAATCTGAAAGTCCGTCAGACCCGGCACTCGAATCGACGAGAGCTGAAAGTCCTTGCCCGTCGTTTCGCGCACGGCGGCTTCCCAGGCGGGAACGCCGGCTTTGCCTGTGGTGAGAAGAGTGCCGTCGATATCCCAGAACAGAATCGTCATGCGATTTGAGTGACCGGACCTTCGGTCGTCGTTCGACGAGCCGACTGCTCGATTGCGACGCGGAACTGCTCGAGGAGTCCCGCCACATCGAGACGGTGATACGCAAGCACTTCATCGTTGGTGCCGCACTTCGGCAGCTCACCGACGCCAATGCGCGACACGCGCACGCCTGGATGAAGTCCCAGCTCCGCGACGGCTGCCGCCAGCATTTCGCCCTGGCCGCCTTGCACGTAATGATTGTCCAGCGTGATCACCGTACGGCGCGCGCCGATCGTCTGCTGCAGCCATCCGGCATCGACGCGGTTGAGCCATGGCAGGTTGACGATGCTGAGGCTCGCACCGCCATTCTGTTCGAGCTGTTCCGCCGCGTGCCACGCGTTCGACAGCATCCAGGGTCCGTAGCCGAACACCACCGCATCAGTTCCGGGACGCACGGTCCAACCCCTCCCTGGCTGCACTCGAATGTTCGACGGATACGCGAATGGTAGCGGCCACTTGACTGATACGAGTCGCAGGTAAGCGCTGTGGCTTGTCTGATTGACGAGATAGTCCAGCAGCGCGTGCACTTCGGGTTCCGCCGCCGGCTCCGCCAGAAGAAGATGTGGAACCGCGCTCAGCGCGCTGATGTCGCGCACCGACTGATGAGAATGCCCCGGACCTCCCGGCAGGACGCCGGCCAGCGAGCCGACGTAAATGACTTTCGAACCTTCGCTGCACTGGTTGTAGATCTGCTCGTTGGGCCGCGTCGAAAGAAAGCACGCAAACGAGTGCGCAATCGGCAGCACACCGCGCCGTGCCATTCCGCCGGCCATCGACACCATGTCCTGCTCGGCGATCCCGCATTCGACGAATCGATCCGGATACTTCGCGGCAAACTCGAGGAGACCACAGTCTTTGATCAGATCGGCATCGAGCGCCATCAGATGCCGATGCGTATCGGCCTGCGCCACGAGCGCCTTTCCGTACGCCGCGATGAGGTTATGCGTGTCACGCGGCTCGCGACGCGGGTTACGGATACGGGTCTCGGTCGTCAGCTCACCCAAGTCGAGCACCGTGAGCGCCCGCCGTGCCGTGTCGAGGAGCTCGCGAAGACCGTCGACGTACTGCTGCTCCGGCGGTGCGCCCGAGTGAAACAGATAGAGATCGTCATCCTTCCGCAGCGCGCTCGGCCCTTCCATGAACGAGACGCCGCGCCCTTTTGTCGTGTCAGCGACAATCACCTTCGGGCGATCGATGACGTGATCGAGCGAACGGAATACGCGCTCCAGGTCGGCGACGTCGTGGCCGTCGCACCGTGCCACATGCCAGCCAAACGCGCCGAGCTTCGCCTGGATATCCCCCAGATCGCTGACGTTTCGCACCCACGTGTCGGATTGAATCTTGTTGTGATCGACGATTGCGACGATCTCGCCCAGGCCCCTGTTCGCTGCCGAGCCGAGCGATTCCCAGAACTGCCCTTCCTGCAGCTCGCCGTCGCCCGTCAGGACGAAGATTCGACGACGGCGATGCGTAAGCCGGTTCGCGAGTGCGATCCCCTTTGCTTTCGAGATGCCCATGCCGAGTGAACCGGTATTGGCGTGGATGTACGGCGTCTCGACGTGCGGATGTCCCGGCAGGCCGCCGATGCGTCGAAGCTCGTGCAGCTTGTCCGCGGGCAGCAGGCCAAGGCCGATCAGCACGGAATACAGAGCGGGCGCGTCATGTCCCTTCGAGGAGAAGAAAATGTCGGCGGCGTCCGGGCCCTTCTCGAGATCGCGCAACTCGTTCAGGAACAGCCAGCTCATGATCTCGAGCGAGCTGAAGCTGGTACCGATATGCCCCGACCACGCGCCGGCAACCATGTACAGCGTGTTGATTCGCGCCAGCGCGGCAAACGCGGCCGCCTTCGCCACCGGACTGGCGTCCGCGTTCAGCACGCGTGCGAATTCGGCGACCGGCACATAGCGAAGCTCTAAGCTTTCGCCCTGTTCTGTCTGGAGATCTCCCATTTAGCGACTCGTGGCGACAGTAGTGGTAACGGTTGCGTTGAACGGTTGCTGCGGCACGGGCGGCAACGTCACCGCGCCATCGGCCAGCAGGCGCTCCGCAATCATCCAGTCATGCGGATCGTTGATATCGAACCCTTCGTAGCCCTCCGTGATGAACGGCACCAGCACGTCGCCGGCGATCGTCCCCTTCTCCAGCACGACACGGGTCCAGGCGATCTCGAGCGACGCGTTCTGCACGTAGACGCGCGGCAGCGCCTGATACGGCGTGCTGTGCCACGGCTGCGTCCGCGGTTCCGGCTGTTCGAGCAAAGGCCGCATGCGGTCCCCTTCGATGACCCACATCTTGCCCGGATGTTGCGCGCACAGCTCCACCGCCCGGAGGGAGTCGACGCCAGCCTGTGACGCGAACACCTGCCAGGCGCGGCGAATCGTGTCGGCGGTGCGGAACGGACTGGTCGGACGGAGGAGCGAAAAGGCGTCCCACTGCCGTCCACGCTGCGCGAGCTCACGCACTGTGAACTCCACCCACTCGATGTCGGGCGACGTGTCGGTCGCAAACGCGGCCGGGCGCAGGAACGGCACTTCGGCACCGTAATGTCTCGCCATGGATGCGGTTTCGTCGGAGTCGGTCGACACAATCACCGCGTCGAATACGCGGCTCTGGAGGGCGGACGCAATGGTGTAGGCCAGCATCGGATGCCCATTCAACGGCCGGATGTTCTTGCCCGGAACGCGTTTCGAGCCTTGACGCGCAGGAATAAGTGCTATGCAGTTCACCGTTCTGGGTTCTCGGTTCTCAGTGCCTGTTCATGTTCGTCGTTCGGTGCCATGTTCTAGGTTTCTCTGTTATGTGCGGTGCAGCGAATCTGACCTGAACCGAACGCTGCACCTGAAAACGAACACCAACCGAGAACACAGAATTCAGAAGCGTGAACTGGAACTATACGTGCTCCGGATTGTGATTGATGTACACCGTCTTCAAGTCCGAGTACACGTCCAACGCCTGCGTGCCGGCCTCGCGCCAGCCATTGCCTGACTGACGCAGGCCGCCAAACGGCATGTGCGGCTCGCTGCCGTATGTGCCGCCGTTGACCACTGCCACGCCGGCCTGTATCCGTCCGATGAAGGTCATCGCGCGGTGGATGTTCTGCGTGTGGATCGCAGCGGTCAGGCCGAACGGCGAGTCGTTCGCCAGCGCGATCGCCTCGTCAAAATCCTTGACGCGGTAGAGGCAGGTGATAGGTCCGAACAGCTCGCTCCGTGTGATCTCGTCATTCGGTCCGACATGCTCGATGATTGTCGGCGCCACGAAATAGCCATCCCCGTACGCCGGGCCGGTCAGCCGCGCGCCTCCCGTGAGCACGACAGCCCCTGCATCCTTTGCACGCGCCACCGAGGCGAGCATGTTGCGCATCTGCTCTTCGTTGATCACGGGGCCGTAATCGTCGGTGTCACCGGTGCCGACTTTCAATCGTCCGGTTGCCTCCACGAGCATCGCCTTGAAGCGATCGTAGACTTCGTCGAACACAAGGATGCGGCTGCCCGCAGCGCAGCGCTGGCCGGCGTTGCTGAACGCCGAACCGACCGTCCACGTCACCGCGTTCGCCAGGTCCGCATCGTCACAGACGATCAACGGGTTCTTGCCGCCAAGCTCGAGGCACACTTTCGCGAGCCTCCGGCCGGCGGTTTCCGCAATCCACTTCCCGACTTCGCAGGAACCGGTGAAGCTGACGATGGCAACATCTGGATGCTCGACGAGCGGCGCGCCGGCTTCCTCGCCGAAGCCGTGCAGCGTGGTGTACACGCCGTCGGGCACCCCTGCTTCGCGCGCGAGCACGCCGAAGGCCCATGCCGACAGCGGCGTGTCTTCCGCCGCCTTCAGAATGGCCGCGTTGCCGCACAGCAATGCGGGGAACGCTTTCCAGGCGACATTGGCAATCGGAGTGTTCGCCGCGATGATGAGCCCCGCGACACCAAGGGGCTGCCGCACGACCATCGCCGACTTGTTGGGTACCGCGCTGGTCGTCGTCTGACCATAGAACCGGCGGCCTTCACCGGCCACGAAGAAACCCATTTCGATGGCGGCGTCCGTTTCGCCAAGCGCATCCTTCCTGGACTTGCCCGTTTCGGCGGCGACGAGCGCCGCAATCGAGTCGCGATGCTCGCGCATCAAGAGCGCGATCTGCCTCAGCACGTCGCCGCGTCGAACGACGGTTGATGCGGCCCATGCAAGCTGCGCCGCCTTCGCCGTGCTGACGGCCAGCTCGACGTCGGTGCGTGTCGATCGCGCAACGTCGCACAGCGGACGGCCAGTGGCGGGGTTCATCTTCGTGAACGACTGCCCGCTGTCAGCTACCCTGTCCAGATGTCCGATCTGATTCGGTATTCGCGCGGGTATGGTCAACAGATCGGACGTTGCCGCCGGCGTCACTGATACGTTCGCGCTCATTTCGTCCGTGAGAGTGGAGATGCCGCGATACGCGGATATGTCTGCATCGTGGAAGTGTCGGTCTCGTTGTCCAAGATTACCAAGGGAACGCCTTCGCGCGACATCCGTTGGAGAATGTGCGTCACAAGTACGCGAACGTCAGAGCTGCGACGGCAGGGCAGAGTGCATGGATGCTCCCGCGATACCGAAATCGGGACGTCAGCCCGCGGACCCTCCAAGGATCGTGCGCGACCGCAACGACTCTCGACCTGTCTCGATGGGCCCATCGTCGAGCTGCATCTCGTCGATGACGAGTGCGCGATCGTCGCCTGCGATCACCATCGTTTCGCGGGCGGGCCCTCTCACCACCTCACCAGGACGGCCATAGTAGGGCGACGAAAACACGTGCGCCTTCCAAATGGTGAGACGCCGTCCGTCGCAGGACGTGAACGCGCCGGGGTATGGTCGCGACTGGGCCCGAATCCACCGTTGGATCCGCTCGGCGGGATCGCGCCACTGAATCCATCCGTAGTCACGGTGGCGAACCGTGCCGTAGGTCGCCTTGCTCGCGTCCTGTGGAACCGGAGCCACCTCGTCGTTGACGATGCGCGGGTAGACGCGGCGAATCATCGCGTCGCAGGCGTCCTCCAGGCGCGTGAGCACGTCACCGATGTACTCATCCGGACCGACTGGCGTCGAGGTCTGCGCCCACACGTCGCCGTCGTCCATGCCGCTGGTGAGCGTGTACATCGACAGGCCCACTTCGCGTTCGCCGTGAAGCATCGCCCAGACGAGCGGCGCCGCGCCCCGATATCGCGGGAGCAGAGAGTTGTGGACGCCGATAAACCCGCGCCGCACGGCAGCACGAACGTCCGCGCCAATCATCGAGTACCAGCCGCAGACGATCGCCAACTCCGCGTCCGCCGCGCGAACCGCCGCGTTCAAATCGGCGGCGCCATGCGTGACGACGACCGGAATGCGCTGCTGCTCGCCGTAGCAATGCAACTCCTGAAACACATGTCGCGTATCGGACCTGTCGTCGAACGTGATGATGCTGACGATCTCGCTGCTGCGCGTCTCGTGCATCGCGGTCAGGCAGCGCAGGCCCATCCGCTTGCTGCCGATGAACGCGACGCGCGGCCGTCCGGTTACCAGGCCGTAAATCCTCCGTCGACTCGTAACTCGTGGCCGGTTACGTAAGACGAAGCGGCTGACGCGAGAAAGACCAACGGACCTTTGAGATCCTCGGCCTGGGCCATGCGGCCGAGCGGCACGCGTGATCCGTATTTCTGTTTGAACTGATCGTCCTGGCCGCCGGCGACGCCGCCAGGTGACAACGTGTTGACGCGAACGCCATGCGCGCCCCACAGCGTGGAGAAATACTTCGTCAAATTGACGACCGCCGCTTTCGATGCGCCATAGGCGGGCGACTTGAGAAACGGGAGGTCACCAGGAAGATGATCGTAGAAACGCTGATCGGGTGACACCGATGCGTAGAGCGAGCCAATGTTGATGATCGATCCGTCGCCGCGCTGCACCATCGCGGAGCCAAACGCCTGCGTCACCTGGAACGTCCCCATCAGGTTCACTTCGAGCATCCGGCGGAATTGATCGATTGACAGATCCTCGATGCGCGACCGTGTGGCCGCGGTATCCGGCGGCTGATCGACTCCGGCGTTGTTCACGAGGATCGACGCCGCACCCATGCGCGCTTCAACGGCCTGCAACGCGTCCGTGATCGACTGGCGGCTGGTGATATCGCACTCGAAGCGCTGGATCCGATCCGACGCGCGCTGGTCCAGCGCGCGAAATGCAGGAGAAGGAGAAGCGCCGGGCAGCTCCAGCGCGGCGACCCGCGCCCCGGCATCTACGAGCGCCTCGATCCAGATCGGGCCGAGCTTGCCGCACGCGCCGGTCACGACCGCGATCTGGTCGTCGACGCTGAACCGATCCCTCGACGTTGCTCCGGACCGATCCGTCACGAACGCGCGAGCTCGACGTCCGGCTTGCTCAGCACCTCGAAAGTCAGGAAGTCGTCCTCCATGAGCGGCCGCAGCGTCACCCGGCCGAGGACGTTGTCCAGCTCGTATGGCGGAATACCGCCACCCGGCGACTTCATGACGATGTCGTCGGGGCCGAGAATGTGCCCGCTCGGCAAATCGCGCGCGACGACGAGGCTCTTGCCCATCTTCATGATGGGGGCCCGTTCGCTGTCGTAGATCTTCTTCACCCCGTTGCCGAGCGCCTTGTGGGTACGCTCGAGATCGCGAACCATCTTGCGCAGACCAACGGGCTCGAGCGAGAACGCATGGTCGGTCCCTTTGCTGGTGCGGTTCAGCGTGAAGTGCTTCTCCACAATCCGCGCGCCGAGCATGTAGGCAGCCACCGGCATGGCGATGCCGTTGTCATGGCTGGAGAAGCCGATCACGGCGTCAGGGAACCGCTCGCGGAACGTGCTGATGACGCCCAGGTCGAGCTCTTCGAAGGCCGCCGGATAGCCCGCCGTGCACTGCAGGATCGCGAGCTGCTGGTTGATCGGCATGATCGTGTCGTAGGCGCGCCGGACGTCATCGAGCAGGGCGCCACCGGTGGAAACGACGAGCGGCTTGCCGAAGCTGGCCACGTGGCGCAGGAGTGGAACGCTCTTCAGATCGCCGGACGCGATCTTGTACGCCGGCACGTTGAGCGCGTGGAGGAAATCGGCGCTCGCGAGGTCGAAGGCCGTGGAAAAGAAGTCGACGCCGAGCTCCGCCGCATACGCCTGCAGCGCGCGGTACTCCCGCAAACCGAATTCGAGGAACTCACGGTGCTCGCCGTAGGTCGAGCCGAAGCTGTTCTCGTTGTCGTACGGCTTGTTGTAGGCGGCACGCGTATACAAACCACGGTTGTCGCGCTTCTGCAGCTTGACGGCATGCGCACCGGCCAGCTTCGCTTCGCGGAACAGCTCGCGGGCCTTGTCCAGACTCCCCTGGTGGTTGTGTCCGATTTCAGCAATGACGTAGCACTTCGAATGGTCGCCGATTTCGTGCTGTCCGATGGTGATCGTTCCTGCCAATGGTTGTCTCCCTACGCTTCGACGACCGGCCGCAGGTGCGCGACCAGCTGATCCCACCCGTAGTCGGCGTGCGCAATGTCCCGCGCCGCGCGACCAATCTTCTCCGCCTCGTCATGATCCGGCAGGCGCTCGCAGCGGTTGATGTCGATGACGTTCTTCATGTGCACCAGACCGCTCGGCGAGTGCTCGTCGAGGTTTGTGACGACCGCACAGCCAACCTCCATCGCGGCGTTCACCGTGGTGTTGTTCGCGCGCAGACCCTTTTCGAAGAACGCCGCCAGAAACGTGCAATCGACAAGGTGATTGAACACGGCCGTGTCGGACAGATAACCCATGAAGTAGACGCGTCCGTTGAAGACGGACTGCAGCTCCTCGAACCGCACGACGAAAGAGTCGTCGAAACTCGTGTTCTCGTGGAGCGCCGTGGAGACGAATACCGAATAGCTCTTGCCGGTTGCTTCGAGCAGGTCGCGAAGTCGCCGGTAGAGCGGAACCCGGATCTTGTGCGCCATGCCGAAGGTGAAGACCTTGACCTCCGTATCGTCGAATCGCTGCGGGTTCAGCAGGGTTCCCGGACAGAACGCCTCGACAATATCCGGCCGCGCCGGGCGCAGGGTCTCGAAGAGCTCCCGGTTGCCGCATGACACCCGGGCCGCCGCCACCAGCATCCGCTTCTCGAGCGCGGTGTGGTCGAACGCGTGCAGAAAGAGCTCGAACTCGCCCGCGTGCTGTTCGATCCAGGTGTCCAACGCCAGCGCGTCTTCCGCCGAAAATTCGGACATCTTCAGCGACAACAGCGGACGCCGGTACCCCCCCAACTCGGGTGAGCCGATGCGCACGACGGGCAGGTCGAGGCGCCGCGCGAGGATCGCGTTGAATTTCGCGATGCCGCACGTCCACGGATTCAGGTGATAACCGGCAATACAGTCGATCAAACGGACCTCAAGGGTGCCTGGATGTTCGTTGGGTTGAGGGGAAGCCCGCACAGCCCAGCCGTTAGGCGCGCGGAAGTCCTCATTCTACTGCAGCTTGGCAGCTTCCCGGTGTCCCGCTACCGCCTCGATCAGATACGCCGGACGCCTTCGCGATTCCTCCAGGGCACGCCACACGTACTCGCCGACGATGCCAACCGCAACCAGTTGGAGTCCGGCCAGTCCGATGATCAGCGAGAGGAGGAGGAGGATGCCTCCGCCCAGCTGCGGGAGCAGCGCCAGCGCGAAGATCAACAGCACGAGCGCGGATGCACCCAACGTCGCGCCGGTGTACGTGCAGACGCGGATCGGAAAGTTCGAAAAAGAGGTGATCGAATCGACGACAAGCTTGACCTTGCGCGACAGCGTCCAGCCTGACTGTCCCGACAGGCGCGGCTGCTTGTCGTACTCGACAAACTCCTGTCGAAAACCGAGCCACGTGATGAGCGCGAGCACGCTGACGTTCCGCTCGGCAAACCGGCGGAACGCATCGACAACCACGCGGTCGAGCAGGAAGAAGTCGGCGCCGCGCGCGGGCATCTCCTTCATGCCGACCAGCCGGCGCATCATCCAGTAATAGAGCGCGGCAAATCCCTTGTGTGACGCGTCACCAGGCTGGACGCGGCGCGTCGCCCAGACGACCTGCGCGCCCTGCCGCCAGCGCGCCACCATGGACGCCAGCGTTTCGGGAGGATCCTGCAGATCCGCCGCCATCATGACCGCGGCATCCGCGTCGACC
>Ga0310810_10004879_pt1 | contig 14913 bp, 12 predicted proteins | sample NCmetagenome_FD_207641 | JGI IMG/M metagenome (GOLD analysis project Ga0310810, IMG submission 207641) | Soil microbial communities from experimental microcosm in Duke University, North Carolina, United States - NC | ecosystem: Engineered > Artificial ecosystem > Soil microcosm > Unclassified ...
CCGGTACCGGCACGCCGGCGGAGCTGAGGACACTCTTCGCGATGTCTTTCTTCATCGCCAGCGCCGAGGCGAGCACGCCGGAATGGCTGTAAGGAATGCCGAGAACCTCGAGCAGCCCTTGCAATGTGCCGTCTTCGCCCGGACGGCCGTGAAGAACATTGAGCGCGACGTCCGGCTTGCGCGCGCGCAAGGTGGCCGCGACATCGCGATCAACATCGACCCGGCTCACCTGATAGCCCGAACGCTCGAGGGCATCGGCGCACGCCTTGCCCGAACGCAGCGAAATCTCGCGCTCGGCCGACCAGCCTCCCATCAGAACGGCCACGTGCTTCATCGTCTCAAGCCTTAACCCCGACCCGCTTGATTTCCCATTCCAGCTCGATGCCGGAATGGGTCTTCACGCGCTCGCGGACCGTTTCGCCCAAAGTCTCGATATCGGCTGCGCTGGCGCCGCCGAGATTGATGAGAAAATTGCTGTGCAACCCGGACACCTGCGCGCCGCCGATGGTGAGACCGCGGCAGCCGGCGTCGTCAACCAGTTTCCACGCGCTGTGACCCGGTGGATTTTTGAAGGTCGACCCGCCGGTGCGGTTGCGCGGCTGGCTTGCTTCGCGCTTCTTTTTGATGTCCGCCATCTCCGCAGCGATCTCTTCAGGCGTTCCTGCACGGCCCTGAAAAACAGCCGAGGTAAACGTCACGTCATCGGCTACCGAGCAATGACGGTAGGAAAAGCCCATGTCGCCATTGCCGAACGTGCGGATATTGCCCTGCCGGTCGACGCCGCGCGCTTCGACAAAAACATCCTTGGTCTCGCCGCCATAGGCGCCGCCGTTCATGCGCAAAGCGCCGCCGATCGTTCCAGGAATGCCGCTGAGAAACGCCAATCCGGCGATACCGGCCGTCTGCGCGGCCCGCGCCACCATCACGTCGAGCATTGCCGTTCCCGCGGTGACGCGATGGCCCTCGATTGTGACGTCATTGAAGCCGCGCCCCAGCCTGATCACGACTCCCGGCACGCCGCCGTCGCGCACGACGAGATTTGAGCCGGCGCCGATGACGACCACCGGAAATTCCGGCGGCAGGTTGCGCAGGAAATATGCGAGGTCGTTTTCATCCTCGGGCATGAAAAACGCCTGCGCAGGCCCGCCGACCCTGAACCAGGTGAATTCTCCCAGCGACTGATTGGCGAGCAACCGGCCCCGCAACTCGGGCATTTTCGCCTTCAGCTCGGGAACGATGTCGGGAAAGCTCATAGCGCCTTCAATTCCGCCGGAAGGGCATAGGCCCATTGCGTGATCGAGCCGGCGCCGAGGCAAACCACATAGTCGCCCGGCTTCGCCAGATTTTTTATCATCGGCGCCAGCTTCTCGGGTCCCTCCAACGGCATTGCCTGCTTGTGCCCGCGCGAGCGCAAGCCGGTCACCAGCGAATCGCGGTCGGCGCCGGCGATGGGCTGCTCGCCGGCCGGATAGACGGGCGTGATGATGACACGGTCGGCGTCGTTGAAGCACGTGCAGAACTGCTCGAACAGGTCGTGCAGCCGTGTGTAGCGATGCGGCTGCATCACCGCGATCACCTGACCCTTGGCGCTCTCGCGGGCGGCACGCAGCACCGCCGCGATCTCCACCGGATGGTGCGCATAGTCGTCGATGATGACCGCGCCGTTCCATTCGCCCACGCGCGTAAAACGCCGCTTGACGCCGCCGAACCCGGCAAGCGCCTTGCGGATGACGTCGGCCTTGACCCCGAGCGCGTGCGCAACCGCAATGGCCGCAGTCGCGTTCAATGCGTTATGGCGGCCCGGCATCGGCAGGCTGAGCCTGTCGATTGTGTGAGCGTTCTTGCCTTCGCGATCGCGGAAGTGAACGGAAAACCGGGACTCGCCGTTGAGATGGCCGAGATCGGTGAGACGAACATCGGCCTGCGGATTTTCGCCGTAAGTAAGAATACGCAGGTCTTCGAGCCTGCCGACCAGCGTCTGAACAACCGGATGGTCCGTGCACATCACCGCAAAGCCATAGAAGGGCACGTTCTCGACGAAGGCACGAAATGCGTCCTGCACGGCATCAAACGTGCGGAAGTGATCGAGATGCTCGGGGTCGACGTTCGTCACGATGGCGACGTCCGCGGGCAACTTGAGAAACGTGCCGTCGGATTCGTCCGCCTCGACCACCATCCAGTCGCCCGCGCCCAGGTGCGCATTGGTGCCGTAGGCATTGATGATGCCACCGTTGATCACGGTGGGGTCGAGGCCGCCAGCGTCGAGCAGAGAGGCAACGAGCGAGGTCGTGGTCGTCTTTCCGTGCGTTCCGGCAACGGCAACACAGCTTTTCAGCCGCATGAGTTCCGCGAGCATTTCGGCGCGCCGCACAACCGGCAGACGTTTGGCACGCGCAGCAACCAGTTCGGGATTGTCGCGCTTGATCGCCGAGGAAACGACCACCACGTCGGCCCCGTCGATATTTTCAGTTTTGTGCCCGATCGCGACTTTCACGCCCTTGTCGCGCAGCCGCTTGACGTTGGCGCTATCGGCGACATCGGAGCCGGTCACGCTGTAACCGAGATTGACCAGCACTTCGGCAATGCCGCTCATGCCAATGCCGCCGACGCCGACGAAGTGCACCGGGCCGATATCGCGCGGCAGTTTCATGAAGGTCGCCCTTAACCTCTAAGCCGTCATGCCCGGCCCTGTGCCGGGCATCCACGTCTTATATGACTAATGCAAGACGTGGATAGCCGGGACAAGCCCGGCCATGACGAAAACCTAAATTGCGGCAACTTTAATGACCAGGTCGGCCAGCCTTTCGGCGGCATCGGTCGTGCCACAGCTTTTGGCGCCCTGGGCCATCTTTGCAAGCCGCGTCGGGTCATTCGATAGCGCCGTGATTTCTTTGGCCAGGCGCTCGGCCGTGAAGTCCCGCTGCTCGATGCGGATCGCCCCGCCGGCGGCCTCGATGACCCCCGCATTGGCGAGCTGATCCTGATCCAGCGCGTGCGGCAGCGGGACCAGAATGGCGGGACGGCCGATCGCCGAAAGCTCGGCCACGGTCGACGCGCCCGAGCGCGACACCACCAGGTGCGCGGCGGCAATGCGCGCGGGGAGATCCATGAAAAAGGGCGCGACTTCCGCGGCAACACCGAGCCGGGCATAGGTCGTGCGCACCGCGTCGAGATCCTCGGCCCGGCACTGCTGGACAATGTTGAGCCGCATCCCGAGACTCGCGTCGAGTTGCCCGACCGCCGCCGGCACAATGTCCGACATCACCTTCGCACCTTGGCTGCCACCGAACACCAGCAGGTTAAGCTTTCCGTCCGCCGGCACGGCATAGGGAATCTGGCCGGCCGCGATGACCTGAGGCCGCAGAGGATTGCCGGTGAACGTGATCTTGCTCTGCCAGTGCCGATTGAAATTCTTCAGCGAACGAAACCCGGTCGCGATGGCCGTCACCCGGGGCGCAAGAAAAGCGTTGGCCCGGCCCATGACGCTGTTCTGCTCGTGCAGCACCGTCGGTATCTTGCGCCAGCTTGCCGCAAGCAACGGTGGGACGGTCGGATAACCGCCAAAGCCCACGACGGCCTTGGGCGCGATCCGGCCCAACAGCATCCACGCCTTGGCGCTGCCTAAAGACAAATACGTCGCCGTGCGCACCAGCGATATCGGATCCCGCCCGCGCAATGTCGCGCTGGGAATTATATGCAGAGCCTGCGCCGGGAATTTGTAGTGTGCCGCGCGATGGTCGGTCGCGAGTTCAATCGCAACGCCACGCTTGTCGAGTGCGATTGCAAGCGCTTCCGCCGGAAACAGGTGGCCGCCGGTGCCGCCGGCCGCGAGCAGGACGAGCGGCGCGCCGCTCGCAGGCATCAAATGCGACTCCCGGCCACCGCAAGGTCGGGCGCGATCATCGCCGCGCGCGGTTGCTCCCGCGTCAGCGCCAACAGCATACCCATCGCATAGCCGAGCGAAATCATCGAGGAACCGCCGTAGGAAATGAACGGCAACGTCATGCCTTTGGCCGGGATCAGGTGCAAGTTCACCGCCATGTTGATCGCCGATTGCGTGGCGAAAAGAATGGTCAGACCGGCTGCGGCAAACCGCGTAAAGGGATCGTCGTTGCGCATTGCCCGCAGCAACATGCGGATGACGATGAAGGCGAACAATGCGACGATCACAAGGCAGAGCGCTATGCCAAATTCCTCCGCGGCCACCGCGAACACGAAGTCTGTATGGCTCTCTGGCAATAGTCGCTTCACCGTCCCCTCACCCGGTCCCTTGCCGAACCAGCCGCCACGCATGAAGCTTTCGGTTGCGATGTCGATGTTGAAGGTGTCGCCCGACGCGGGGTCGAGGAACCGCTGAATCCGGCGCGCGACGTGCGGTACCGTGTAGTAGGCGCTGAGCAGGCCGACACCGGCCAGCCCGGCAATGCCGAAGACCCAGACCACACGCATGCCCGCCATGAAGAAGAGCGCGCTCCACACCAGGGCGATCAGCATCGTCTGGCCGAAGTCCGGCTGCAGCACTAGCAGCGCAACCACCGTCAACAGCAGCATCAGGGAGAACGTGTTCGCCGGCATGTCGGGACGTTTTGCAGATTCGCCGAACAGCCAGGCGACGATGATGACGAAGGCGGGCTTGAGGAACTCGGACGGCTGAATGCTGACGCTGAACAGGACCAGCCAGCGCCGTGCACCCTTGATCTCAGGGCCGAAGAAAGGTGTCGCTGCGGCGAGAACCAGACTCACGGCAAAGATGAGCAATGACAGCCGGCGCACCTGCTGCGGGTTGAGGAAGGAGACGCCGAGCATCACGGCGATGGACGGCAGAAGAAAGAGAATGTGGCGGTTGACGAAGTAAAACGGCTCGAGACCGAGCCGGCCCGCAACCGGCGGGCTTGCCGCAAGCGAGAGTACGACTCCGGCCAGCATCAGCGCGCCGATGGCGGCGAGCGTCAGCCGGTCGACTGTCCACCACCATTCGCCGAAGAGCGTGCGTTGAGCCCGCGAATGCATCCCTGAATCCCCGTCCGGCTCAAGCTGACGCTTCGCGGTTTAGGAAGCATTAACGCTGCGACCGCTGCCGTCTGACGGGACATTCACTGCCCGTTCGATCGCCTCGTCCGTACGCCTGATTATCGCGCACACCGACAGCGCCTAGGTTGATTGCACCCAGCAAAGGAGATCGGCATGGCAGGTTTTGACCAACCCCACACATTCGTCCTCGGCTCGCATACCGTGAACCGGGTTGGCTACGGTGCCATCCAGCTCGCGGGACCCGGCGTTTTCGGGCCGCCGAAGGATCGTGACGCTGCGCGCGCAGTGCTGCGCGAGGCCGTAGCCTCCGGTGTAAATCACATCGACACCAGTGATTTCTATGGCCCGCACATCACCAACAAATTGATCCGCGAGGCGCTGCATCCCTATCCGGACGACCTTCTCATCGTCACCAAGATCGGCGCCCGGCGCGGTCAGGACGGATCTTGGCTTCCGGCCATGTCACCAGCAGAATTGAGCCAGGCGGTCCATGACAACCTCCACAATCTCGGTCTTGATGTGCTCGATGTTGTCAACCTGCGCAGCCTGTTCGGCCGCAGCGAACCCGCCGAAGGCTCGATCGAGGCGCCCCTCACGGTTCTTGCCGAGCTCCAGCGCAAGGGTCTGGTGCGGCATATCGGGCTGAGCAATGTAACGCCCGCTCAGATCGAGGAAGCAAGCCGGATCGCGACAATCGTCTGCGTGCAGAACCAATACAATGTGGCGCATCGGACCGACGATGACCTTATCGACGATCTTTACCGCAACGGCATCGCCTACGTGCCGTTCTTTCCGCTCGGCCGCTTTACCCCGTCGCAGTCGTCCACGCTGTCCAACGTCGCCCGGCGGCTCGGTGCCAGTCCTATGCAGGTTGCGCTCGCCTGGCTGCTACGTCGTGCGCCCAACATACTTCCGATCCCCGGCACATCGTCCATCGCACATCTGCGCGAGAACCGCGCCGCAATCGAGCTCAGCCTGCCAGACGACGCTCTTCACGAGTTGGACTCTGTAGCGAGCAACCCTCGCATTCCTGTCGGCCGAGAATCTGCGGAATGACCCCCGGTTAAGCGGGATGAACAGTCGTTGTCATGCCAGGTATTGCCAGCACCGCGTCGGTAAAGGCTTTGCCGCGCACTTCGAAATTCCGGTACTGGTCGAAAGAGGCGCAGGCCGGCGATAGCAGCACGACAGGCTCATTGAGCTTCGCAGCGGCGGCATCGCGAGCTGCTGCATCGACCGCAGCGGACAACACCCCGCTGATCTCGTACGGCACCCGACCTTCCAGCGTCTGTGCGAATTCCTTTGCCGCCTCGCCGATCAGATAGGCCTTGCGGATGCGCGGGAAAAATTCGGCAAGGCTCACAATCCCGCCGGTTTTTGGCTTTCCGCCGGCAATCCAGTAAATGTCGCTGAAACTTGCCAGCGCCTTCGCCGCTGAATCGGCATTGGTCGCCTTCGAGTCATTGACGAACAACACGTTTCCCTTGCGGCCGATCTGCTGCATGCGGTGTGCAAGGCCAGGAAAACTGGTGAGACCTTTTTGAATCGCGGCCAGATCGACGCCGAGCGCAACGCAGGCCGCAACCGCGCAGGCGGCGTTCTGCGCGTTGTGCGATCCCCGCAGCGAGGCAATTCCGGCCAGATCCGCCACAGCTTCGACCTTGCCGCCGGCAGCGCGGACAATGCGGCTCCCTTGCCCGAAATATCCGTCGCGCAATGACGACTCTACCGAAACACGAACGACAGTTTTGCCCGCGCGCTGAATTCGATCAGCCGCCGCGCGAGTGTAAGAGTCGTCAATATCGATGATCGCCGTGCCGATCTTCTCAACATCCGCAGCGAGGCGTTCCTTGATCGCGGCATAGCGTTCCATCGTGCCGTGGCGATCGAGATGATCTTCCGTGACGTTCAACAGGATTCCGACAGTCGCTTTCAGCGAAGGTGCAAGATCGATCTGATAGGATGAAACCTCCAGAACGTAGGCTCGGCCCGCCTTGAACTGCGCCAGCGCCAGAACGGGCACGCCGATATTGCCCCCCATCTGCGCGTCAACGCCGGCGCTCTGCAAAAGATGCGTCGTCAGCGCCGTCGTTGTCGATTTGCCGTTGGTGCCGGTGATCGCCACGAGCGGGCATTTCGCTCCGGACTTTGCTCGTTCGCGGCAAAACAGCTCGATGTCTCCGATCACCTCAACATTGGCTTTGCGCGCCAAGGCGACAGTCCAGTGCGGTTGCGGATGCGTCAGCGGCACGCCGGGCGACAGCACCAGAGCCGCTGTTTTCGTCCAGTCGAGATTGCGCAGATCCTGTGTCTTTATCCCCGCGGCCTGCGCTTCGGCGATTTTTTGGGCGTCATCGTCAAAGGCGATCACGCCGGCGCCGCCGTCTTTCAGCGCACGCGCCGCTAAAAGACCGGAACTACCGAGGCCGAAGAGCGCGACCTGTTGTCCGGCGAACGTCGTGACGGGAATCAAGGTGACACCTTCTGGATCCCGGATAGCCGTCGCCATGCGACGGCTTCCGGGATGATATTCATGGCGTTCGTGCACGCCATGAATGTCATCTCAACTTGAGTGTCGCCAGCCCTGCCAGCGCCAGCACGACCGCGACGATCCAGAAGCGGATAACGATCTGCGACTCGGTCCAGCCAAGCTGCTCGTAGTGGTGATGGATTGGGGCCATCTTGAATACGCGTTTGCCCGTCAATTTGAATGACACCACCTGCACGATCACCGACACGGCTTCGAGCACAAACAGGCCGCCCACAATAGCAAGCACGATCTCATGTTTGATGGCGACGGCAACGGCACCAATCAGCCCACCGAGCGCCAGCGACCCCGTATCTCCCATGAAGATCGAAGCCGGCGGCGCGTTGAACCAGAGAAATCCGAGGCCGGCGCCGATCACCGCCCCGCATAACACCGCGAGTTCGCCGGTGCCGGCGAGGTAGGAAATCAACCCGAAGGTCGCTGCCGCGATCATGACCGGGACGATCGCCAGGCCATCGAGGCCGTCGGTGAGATTGACGGCGTTGCCCGCGCCAACGATCACAAAGCCACCGAGCAACACGAATGCCCAACCGAGATTGATCGCCAGATCCTTGAAGAACGGGAACACCAGCGACGTCGAAATTGCACCACGGCCAAGATGCATCAACGCCGTGGCGGCGAGCACTGCGACCACGGTCTCGATGATCAATCGGGTACGCCCGGAAAATCCGGCATCGGTCTGTTTGGTAATTTTGAGATAGTCGTCATAGAAGCCAATGATACCGAATGAGAGCGTCACCCCGAGCACGACCCACACATAAGGGCTTCGCGGATTGGCCCAAAGCAAAGTCGACACCAGCAGTCCCGACAGAATCATCAGCCCGCCCATGGTCGGCGTGCCCTTCTTGGTGACGAGATGCGACGGCGGACCGTCGCTGCGGATCGGTTGTCCTTTGCCTTGCTTGAGGCGCAGGACGTCGATGATCGGGCCGCCGAACAGGAAGACAAAGACGAGCGCAGTGACGATCGCCCCGCCAGTGCGGAAGGTGATGTAACGAAAGACGTTGAAAAACGAGATTTTGTCGGAAAGCTCGGTCAGCCAATAGAACATCGGGTCAAACCCTGACTTTCAGCCTGGCGCCCTCGCGAGCGCGATCAGCTTGGGGAATTGCTTCTCCAATGCTTTGACGATCGGACCCATTTTCGAACCGAGGGACCCCTTCACCATCACGACGTCACCGGCACCGATGGCCTCGAGCACAGCCGGCTCCAGCGCCGCCGCGGTCTCGGCATAGCCGCCCCGGGCACGTGAGGGAAGAGCCTCCCACAACTGGTGCATAAGTGGTCCCGAGCAAAACACGAGATCGATGCCCTTTTCCCCGATCACATTTGCGATTGAACGGTGCAACTCGCCGCCTTGCGGGCCAAGCTCCAGCATGTCGCCTAGAACGGCAATGCGGCGGCCTTGCTGTCCGATCGGAGCCTCAGCCAGCAGCGCGATCGCCGCCCGCATGGATGCCGGATTGGCATTATAGCTTTCGTCGATCAGTAGAGCGGTTCCTCCGGGAACAGTAAGCGTGCTGCGCGTGCCGCGGCCACTCGGCGGCTTGAGATTGCCCAGCGCAAGCGCGGCGAGCGCGAGATCGGCTCCGGCGAGCGACGCCGCTGCCAGGACGGCAAGCGAGTTCAGTGCAATATGGCGGCCCGGCATGCCGACCTTGTAGGTCACTGGCTGCCGCAAGATGCTGGCTTCCACGGTCGATGAGTCAGCCTGTACTGAAATGCGCAACAGCCGCGCATCCGCCTCGCCATGTTCGCCGAACGAAATTATGCGCTTGATGCCAGCCGCACCGGCGGCAGCCGTAAGCTGCGCATACTGCGCATTGTCGCGGTTGAGCACGACCGCGCCGCCCGGCTCAACGCCCACGAATATCTCAGCCTTGGCCTCGGCGATCTTTCCGAGCGTTCCGAAATACTCCAGATGCACCGGCTCGATCGCGGTGATGATGGCGACGTGCGGACGGGCGAGCTTCGTCAGCGGCGTTATTTCACCGGCATGATTCATGCCGATCTCGAAGACGGCATACTTCGCCGACGCCGGGCAGCGCGCGAGCGAGAGCGGGACACCCCAGTGATTATTATACGAGGCAACGGATGCGTGCGTTTCGCCGTCCGCCGATAGCGCAAGCCGGAGCGCCTCCTTGGTCGTGGTCTTGCCCACCGAACCGGTGACTGCGATGACCTTGCCGTGCAGGCGCTCGCGCCCGGCGCGCGCCAGCGCCCTCAGGCCTTCAAGTGCATCGCCGACGATCAGCAGTGACGCGTCGGCGAACCGTTGGTGCTGACCTTTCGCCACCACGGCAAGACCGGCGCCGGCTTTCAGCGCGGCAGCCACGAAATCGTGACCGTCGCGATTGTCGCCCTGGATGGCGAAGAATGCGTCGCCTTTGCTCAGCGTGCGGCTGTCAATGGATATGCCGGGTATTTCGGCTGGCAAAGCGCCGGCGCGATCAGCCTTCATGGCTGCCGCCATTGCCTCAATCGACCAGAGCGCGCTCATGCCACCCTGCCCTGCAATGCGGCCATCACTGCGTCATGATCCGAAAACGGCAGGACACGATCGCCAATGATCTGACCGGTTTCATGGCCTTTACCAGCGATCAACAGAACGTCCCCGCTCTTGAGATCCGCGATTGCGTTGCGGATTGCGTCAGCGCGGTCGCCGATTTCGACCGCTCCCCGCGCATCGGCAAGAATGGCGGCGCGGATCGCGGCGGGATTCTCGCTGCGCGGATTGTCGTCGGTGACGATGACTTTGTCTGCCCCTTCAACGGCAATGCGCCCCATGATCGGCCGCTTGCCGCTGTCGCGGTCGCCGCCTGCACCGAACACCACCGTCAGCTTCCCCTTCGCGTAAGGGCGCAGGCTCGCCAGCGCCTTCTTGAGCGCGTCCGGCTTGTGCGCATAGTCGATGAAGACCGGCGCGCCGTTGCGATCGCCGACGAGCTCGAGCCGCCCTTTGGCGCCGGTGAGGTGTTCCAGCGCCGCGAATGTTGGCGCCGGCTCGGCCCCGGTTGCGATGGCGAGCCCGGCCGCAAGAGCGGCGTTCTGCACCTGGAAGGCGCCGACCAGCGGCAGTTTGACTTTATATCTGCGGCCGCCATGAGCGATGTCGATGACCTGCGTGAAGCCGTCGATGCTGCCGCCAGCCAGCTTTATGTCCTCGCCCTGCTCACCGACGGTCATGATCTTCAGCCGCCGCTTGCGCGCGGCATCGATAACCTGCCCGGCATAGCAATCGTCAATTCCGACGACCGCCGTGCCGCCAGCCACGATCAGATCCTCGAACAGGCGGAGCTTGGCGGCCAGATAGGCTTCAATGGTCGGGTGATAGTCGAGATGATCGCGCGAAAGATTCGTGAACCCGCCGGCCGCAATGCGGACGCCGTCGAGCCGGTGCTGGTCGAGACCGTGAGAGGACGCTTCGAGTGCAAGATGCGTGACCCCCTCACCTGCCAACCGGTCGAGCGTGTGGTGCAAGTCGACCGGATCGGGCGTCGTGAGCGACCCGTACTGCTCGCCTTTCGGCGACACGACGCCGACCGTGCCAATGCTTGCCGACTGCAATCCCAGTGTCTTCCAGATCTGGCGCGTGAACGCGGCGACCGACGTCTTGCCGCTGGTGCCGGTGACGGCCGCAATCGTTTGCGGCTGACGCGGATAAAATTTCGCGGCGGCTAATGCAAGCGCGCGGCGTGCGTTGTGAACCTGAATAAAAGCCACGGCGGGCGGCAAGCCCTCCGGCTGCTGCTCGGCCACAACTGCCGCGGCGCCAGCCGCTGCGGCCTGCTTTGCGAAATGCGCGCCGTCGGCCTTGGCACCGGCGATCGCGATAAAAAGAAATCCGGATTTGACCTTGCGGCTGTCGGCGGTGAGCCCCGCAATGTCGATCGCAGCCTGCCGCGCATCGATCGCCGCCTCCGGCAGAAGATCGCGCAGCTTCACCGCGTCTCCTTCGCACTCGCCAAAAGCAGCTGATCGGCCTTTGGCAGATCGAAGCGCGGCCGGATGTCGAGGAGCGGCGCGACGCGCTCGATGACCTTTGCGCCGACGGGAACGGCATTCCAGCCTGAGGTGCTGAAGCCGTGGGTCTCGGGCAGTCCTTGCGGTTCGTCGAGCATGATGAGCAGCAGATAACGGGGCTTATCGGCCGGCAGGATGGCGGTGAAACTGGTCAAGACTTTGGTCTTCGAATACCGCCCGCCGACCACTTTCTCCGATGTGCCGGTCTTTCCACCGACATAATAGCCCATAACATTGGCACGGGTTGCCGTGCCTTTTTCAACATTCAGCCGCATCAGGTAGCGCATTTTCTCGGCGGTTTCGGGCTTTATGACCCGTTTAGCCAGCTGGTCGGCTTCCGCCTGGTCGCGCTTGAGGAAGGTCGGCGGAATCAGCTTGCCGCCATTCACCAGGGCAGAAATGCCCATGACCGCCTGCAATGGGGCAACGGAAAGGCCGTGGCCGAAGGCGATGGTGACCGTGTTGAGCTCGCCCCAGTGTTTGGGGACCAGTGGCTCGGCGCTTTCCGGCAGTTCCGTGCGCAACCGGTCCAGCTGGCCGAGTTTCCTCAGGAAGGCCTTGTGGTATTCGACCCCGAGCGAGAGCGCCATTCGTGCCGTGCCGATGTTCGACGAATAGGTGAAAATCTCCGGGACGGTCAGGACACGCCGCTGCGCGTGGAAATCGTTGATCTCGAACTTGCCGTAGCGCAACGGCATGCGCGCGTCGAACGACGACGACAAGGAGATCCGTCCGCTGTCGAGTGCCATCGCCAGTGTGAGCGCCTTGAAGGTCGAGCCCATCTCGTAGACGCCAGTGGTCAGCCGGTTGAGATGATCGGGGTCATTCGCGATGCGCGGATTGTTCGGGTCGAAATCCGGTTCCGACACCATCGCGATGACCTCGCCGGTGTTCACGTCGGCGATGACACCAGCCGCAGCCTTCGCCTTGAATTTGTCGCGCGCGGCGGCCAGCTCCTCGCGTAGCGCGTATTGTGCACGCAAATCGACGGCCAGATTGACCGGGCGCTGCAGCTGGTCGGTTGCAAGCCCTGCCATGTGCAGCGCGGCGAGTCCCTGCCCATCGAGCCACTTCTCGATCCCTGCGATGCCCTGGTTGTCGATGTTCACGTAGCCGATCTCGTGCGAAACGATCGGCCCATTTGGATACACGCGCTTGTTCTCGATCAGGAAGCCGATGCCCGGGATCCCGAGGCGATGAATGTCGCGTTGCTGGGCGGCGGTGATTTCGCGCCTGAGCCAGACGAAGCCGCGCTTCGACGACAGTCGCTCGCGCACCTCGTTGACATCGAGATCGGGCAGGACGGCGGTGAGCAATTCAACCGCCTCGTCAACGTCGATGATCTTGCGTGGCTCGGCAAATAGCGACGGCGTCTTTATATCTGTCGCGATGATTTGGCCGTTACGGTCGAGAATGTCAGGGCGCGCCGTCGCGACGGCATCCTGCGAGACGCTGCGGCGGCCACCATGGCCTTCGCTGACCGATGCAAACATCACCAGGCGAAAGGTAATGACGGAAAAAATCCCGATGAAAGCAACGATCGCCAGCCCAAGCCGCGCCTTTGACTTCACATTGCGATCGACATCACGGCCGTAGAGCACCGAACGTAGCGCGCGCTGCCATCCGCTTTCCGGTTTTTTTGCCCTTGCGTGCATCTGGTCACCGGGCGCGCGGCGGCGGCGGAATGCTGCCGGTCATTTCAGGAGAGGTCGGCACAAGCATGGCACCGATCGGATCGGCATTCGGCCCGGACGGGGCTGGACGTTCGGGCAACCGGTCGAGCGCGTCGAACTGCGTCGGTCCGACCCGTCGCAACGTGAGATGCCGGTCGGCGAGACCCTGGACGCGACTGGGTGTATCGAGTTTCGCCCATTCCGCGCGCAGAACGGCAATGGCGTTGCGCTCGTTGCGCAATTCGCCGCGCAGCTTGGCAACACGTTCAGCCTGGAGCGTTGAGTCAAACTTGATCTTGTAGACAAAGGATGCCGCCAAGATCAGGGCGCCGATGACGAGAATGTTGAGGAGGCGCATCGTCCTATCGCCCCTTCAGCACAGAGGACAGCGCGGGCAAATGCGGCAGCAGATGCGGCGGCAAGCCGCGCCGGGCGGCGGCCTCGGTCCGCTCGGCGGCACGCAACTTGGCCGAGCGCGCGCGCGGATTGCGGGCGACCTCGTCTTCGTCCGGGGTCAGCGGACGCTTGGTGAGAGCATGGAAGATCGACGCATGGTGCCTCACTTCGGGCGCGTGGCGGGAGCCGGCGCGGGTATCGCCACGATCCGCAAGGAAGGTTTTGACGATCCGGTCCTCCAGCGAATGAAATGACACCACAACCAGCCGTCCGCCCGGCTTCAGAATCCGCTCGGCCGCCTGCAGCACCGCGATCAGCTCGCCGAGCTCGTCGTTCACAAAAATGCGCAAGGCCTGGAACGTGCGCGTCGCCGGATGAATATCGCCGGCGCGCGGGCGGACAATGGTTGCCACGATCTGGGCAAGCTCATGCGTCGTCGCAATCGGCGCAATGATGCGCGCATTGACGATGGCACGTGCGATCGCGCGCGAATGTCTCTCGTCACCCAAGGTGAAGATGATACCGGCGAGATCGCGCTCGCTGGCTGCGTTGACGATATCAGCCGCGCTCGCGCCTTCGCCACTCATGCGCATATCGAGCGGTCCGTCGTGACGGAACGAGAAGCCGCGCGCTCCGCTATCAAGTTGCATCGAGGAGACGCCAAGATCGAGCACGATGCCGTCGACTGCCTCATGCCCGGCATCGTGCGCGATGGCGTCAAGATTGGAAAAGCGGTCTTCGATCAGGGTCAGGCGGCCGCCCGCCTGCTCGACCAGGTCCGCGCCCAGCGCGATCGCGGTCTGATCGCGATCGATGCCGATCACCTTGCAATCGGCCGCGGCAAGAATGGCGCTCGTATAGCCGCCGGCGCCGAAGGTGCCGTCGATATAGACGCCGCCGTTGCGCACATTAAGGAAACCGATCGCGTGGCGGCCGAGCACAGGAGTGTGGAGAGCCGAGCCGCCGGCCGCCATCATTTCCGGGCTCCAGGACGTGCGCTGTACGACGCGTGCCGAACGAGCGCTGCGCGAAATTGTCCGTGAATGGACCCGCCTGCCTCGCGATCGAGGCCTTGGGCACAATTTGCCACCAAGCGGTTCATACCTCGCACCCCATACCGGCTCGACGCCACCTGGGGCAGTCTTAAAACCGGGCCTCAAGCTCCAAGTGCCGGCGGACGATCGAGACCGGCTCGCGAGATCGCTGTCCCGTACTGGGAAGTCCTGGCATTTCATGGGGTTA
>Ga0310810_10004880_pt1 | contig 14912 bp, 13 predicted proteins | sample NCmetagenome_FD_207641 | JGI IMG/M metagenome (GOLD analysis project Ga0310810, IMG submission 207641) | Soil microbial communities from experimental microcosm in Duke University, North Carolina, United States - NC | ecosystem: Engineered > Artificial ecosystem > Soil microcosm > Unclassified ...
GGCTGGGAAATCCGCGATGAACCATGGGCCGTCTACGGAAAAGGAGACCGCGCCTACGGCCTCGCGCTGGAACTGACGACGTGGACACACGACATCGTCGTGTGCACGGACGGCCCTGCGGACATGGACCGCCGACAGCGATCACGGCTCGAGCGGCTCGGCATGTCCATTCGTGAAGATCGTGTCGCGCGGCTCGACGGCGCGGACGGCGTGCTCGCGCGCATCGTCTTCGAGACGGGCGATCCGCTTCCCCGGCGTGCGCTCTTCTTCACCACCGGACAGGAACAGCGGTCGCAGCTCGCGCTGTCACTCGGCTGCGAGTTCAACGACAAGGGTACTGTCCGCACCGGGAAATACGAGGCCACTCACCTGCCCGGCCTCTATGTCGCCGGGGACGCCTCACGAGCGGTCCAATGGGTCGTCGTCGCGGCGGCCGAGGGGGCCGAGGCGGCATTCGCCATCAACACTGACCTGATTCGCGAAGATCTCGAGCGGAAAGCGCCTCCGGGAAGGGAATAAACCGGCGGATTCGTGAGTTTGTGAATGGTGGGATTTAGGGGTCGCGCCATTGGCATTGTATTGGACTGCTCATCGGCGCCTCCAACGCTGGATTGGACTGATTTCCGCCGTCCGGCAATGATGTGATCGCAATCATGTTGAGCATCGAACGTCAGTTCGTCAGGACTCATCGGCCCCTCTACGGTCACCTGGTGTCGCTCCTGGAAACCGCGATCGCGAGCGGCGAGCTGCCGTCCGGCTCGCGGCTTCCGCCGGAGCGGACGCTGGCCGAGCGCCTCAGCATCAGCCGCACGACCGTCGTCAGCGCGTATCGGGAACTCGAAGCGCGCGGACTGCTCCGCGGCTACGTCGGCCGGGGCACCTTCGTCTGCGCCGCGCCCGAACCCGAAGGGACCCCGTTTGCCTGGCGCGGGAAAATCGCCGCGGCGGCGCTCCGCACGAGCGACTCGACGCTGCGCGACATCGTCCGCCACTCGTCGGATGCGCGGCTGCTCTCGCTCGCCGCGGGTGAACCCGCCATCGACAAGTTCCCCAACGAGGCGTTCCTCGAGGCCGTCAATCACGTGCTGCGAACCGATCCCTCCTCGGCGTGGCGCCACGGTCCCACGGAAGGGCAGCCTGCGTTGCGAGAAGCGATTGCGGATCGCTACGGCGTGCCGTCGGACAGCGTGCTGATTCTTTCGGGCGCGCAGCAAGGCCTCGATCTGCTTGCGCGTTGCCTCATCGATCCCGGCGACGCCGTGATCATCGACCGTCCCGGCTATCTCGGCGCGATCCAGTCGTTCCGCGCGGCGGGGGCCAAGCTGACGGGTTGGGACATCCTTCGCGGCGACACGGACGAACTCGAGGATCTTCTCGTCCGGTACCGGCCGAAACTCATTTACACGAATCCCACGTTCCACAACCCGACCGGGACGACGCTGCCGGTGCGGGTGCGGCGTGAGGTGCTGTCGCTCGCGCAGCGGTATCGCGTGCCGATCGTGGAGGACGCCACCTATCGCGATCTGTTTTTCTCGGAACCGCCGCCGCCGTCGCTGCGCGAGCTGGACGACGCGAACATCGTGATTTATCTCAACAGCTTCTCGAAGGTGATGGCGCCCGGCCTTCGCCTCGGATGGATTGCAGCGGCGCCGTCCATCGTGGACCAGATCGCGATCATCAAGCAGCGGCTCGACCCGCATACGCCGAACCTCGTGCAGTTCGCGGTCGCGCGGCTGATGGGACAGGGGGCGTTCGACGGGCACCTCGCCACGATCCGCGCCGAACACGCGAAGCGATGCACGCAGATGATCGCGGCGATCCAGCGGTACGTGCCTGCGGGAGCGCTGCGGTTCGCGCGCCCGGCAGGAGGGCTGTATCTCTGGTGCCGGCTCCCGACGGGCGTGAGCGCGAGCGCGCTCTATGACCGCGCGCTCGCCGCCGGCGTCGCGTTCGTGCAGGGTTCCGCGTTCTACGCGGATCCCGCCGGTGATTCGGAACTGCGCCTCTGTTTCAGCGGCGTGCTCCCGTCGGCTATCGACGAGAGCATCAGAAAGCTCGCCGGGTGCTTCGGGAGTTCCCGCGTCGTGCTCTCCGCGTAGGGCAATTCACGAGCTTTACGACTCTTCGCTGCCTCGAGCCGCGCGCAGGCTCCGTTATGATGGGTCGCAGGAGGCGACCATGGTCAAAGACCCCGTCTGCGGGATGACGATCGACGAGAAGACAGCGAAGGGCAAGAGCGAGTACAAAGGGCAGACCTATTATTTCTGCGCGACGTCGTGCAAGACGAAGTTCGATGCCGCACCCGAGCAGTACGTCGGTTCCCAGCGCTGACCCGCTCCGCCTGTCCCCAGCACGATGCCGGACTGGAACGCCACGAGCTATCACGAGCTGTCGACACCGCAGCAGGCGTGGGGACGGCGGGTTCTGGAACGCATCGACGCGGAAGGATCCGAACGTGCGCTCGATATCGGCTGCGGAACCGGGCGGCTCACAGCGGAACTCGCGCGCATCCTTCCGCGCGGTACCGTCGTCGGCGTCGATCGATCCGAATCGATGCTCGAGGCGGCGGGCGCCTGGCTGAAGACCGCCGCGCCTCGTACCCGGCTCATTCTCGCCGACGCCGCCGCCCTTCCGTTCACCCGCGCGTTCGACATCGTGTTCAGCACTGCGACATTCCACTGGGTGCCGGACCACAGCGCGCTGTTCCGGTCCGTGATCATCGCGTTGAAACCGGGTGGACGCCTCGTTGCGCAGTGCGGCGGCGGGCCGAACATCGCGCTCCTGCACGCGCGCGCGGAACGGCTGATGCGGACGCGGTATCTGCCGTGGTTCGACGGCTGGCGCGACCCCTGGTACTTCGCGGACGTTGAATCCACCCGCCGCCGGCTGGCGGCCGTCGGTTTCGAACGCATCGAACTCTCGCTCGAAGAGGCGCCGACGACGTTCCCGAGCGCGCGCGCGTTTGCCGAATTCATCACGACCGTGTGCGTGCGCACGCACCTGGAGCGCCTGCCGCGCATCGAACGCCAGGCGTTCGTGGATGCACTCACGGTCGAAGCCGCCGCGGACACTCCGCCGTTCACACTCGATTACTGGCGGCTGAATATCTCCGCCCACCGTCCGCGCGCATGACGCCCCGCGAGTGGTATGTCGCGCGTCTCGCGCACTGGACGGCCGTGCGCGAGGCGAAGGAACGGATCGCGACGACGCTGTCGCGGCTTCGTCTGGTGACGTTCCTCGCTGGCGCCGTGCTGCTATGGGTCGGGCTCCGGCACGGCCCGACGACGCTGGCGTACGCCGGGGTCGTGTCGTTCGTCCTGTTCGGCGTTCTGGTCGCCGTTCATGACCGCAGCCTGGAACAGGTGGCCCGGGCGACTGCCGGCGAAACGCTCAGCACAATCGGCCTGGCGCGCCTCGAGCGCGACTGGAAAGTGCTCCCGCCGGTCGACGACCCCGACAACGACTCCGCGGGGCCGCCGGTGTTTGCCGCGGATCTGGATGTCGTCGGTCCGGCGTCGCTGCGGCAGTGGCTCGGACGGTCCGCGACGATTGAGGGGACGCGCCGCCTGCGAGCCTGGCTGTTCGTTCCTGCCGGACGTCTCACCATCGATCGCCGCCAATCGGCGGTCCGCGAACTGGCGCCGCAGGCGTTGTGGCGCGAGTCGCTTCTGATGGAGGGCGCCCGCGGCGTGTCGGCTGCGGCAGAACTCGACCGATTCTTCGAGTGGGCCGAATCGAAGGCTTCCGCCGTCCCGCGATCCTTGCAGACCGCGGTCCCGCTCCTGACAGCGGCGACGCTGGGCCTCCTGACGGCGGAGGCGACGGGGTGGATTGACGGTGCGTGGTGGATTTCGCCGATGCTCGCCGGCGTCGTGCTGTCGTTTGCGTTTGCGGCGGCGATTTACCGCACCTTCGACACCATTTCGATCGGGGAGCGGGTGCTGCGGCAGCACGCGGCGATGTTCGCGCTGGTCGAGCACGAACAGTGGTCATCGCCCGTGCTGGCGGACATGTCCGAACGGCTGCGTCGAAACGGCTCCGCGTCGCGGATGGTGTCACGTCTCTCGCGTCTGGGCCAGTGGTCGGAACTCCGCCGCTCTGCCGCGCTGCTGCACTTTCCCATCCAGGCGTTCACGCTGTGGGACTTCCACCTCCTCTTCGCCACCGAGCGCTGGCGCCGTCGATGCGGAGCATTCGTGCGCGACTGGTTCGACGCGCTGGGCGAGATTGACGCGCTCGCGACGCTGGCAACCATCCACCATGACGAGCCGGCGTGGGCGCTGCCGGAAATCGATTACGAGTTCCAGTCGATCGAAGCGGACGACCTGGGACACCCGCTCATCGCGCCGGAACGGCGTGTCGGCAACGACATCACGCTCGGGCCGCCGGGAAGCGTGCTGCTCGTGACCGGCTCCAACATGTCCGGCAAGAGCACGTTGCTGCGTGCGATCGGGCTGAACGTGCTGCTCGCGCAGGCGGGCGCTCCGGTGTGCGCCGCACGGCTGAGGCTGCCGCCGTGCGATCTGCAGACCAGCCTGCTCATCCAGGATTCGCTCGAACGCGGCGTGTCATATTTCATGGCAGCGCTCGCGCGCCTCAAGACCATCGTCGATGCCGCGGACCGCGAACGCAAGGGACCTCGCCGCGTTGTCTACCTGCTGGACGAGCTGTTGCAGGGGACCAACAGCGCCGAGCGGGCGGTCGCGGTCCGGGCTGTCGCGCGGCACCTCCTCAATGCCGGCGCCATCGGCGCAATGACCACGCACGATCTCGCGATCGCGTCGTACGAGCCGTTTGCGTCGCATGCCCGGCTCGTGCACTTTTCGGAACAAGTGCACCCCGACGGCAGCATGACGTTCGACTACGTGCTCCGCGAGGGCATCGCCACATCCAGGAATGCGCTTCGTCTGATGCAATTGATCGGGATCGAACCGAAATGAGCCCGAGACGCAGTGGTCTTGTCGCGGCGGTCATCCTCACAGCGGCGTGGCTCGTCATCACGTGGCCGCAGCCCCGCGTCCTCGCGACGGCTGCGTATCCGCATCAGGACGTGTACTTCAACATGTGGCGCCTCGAATGGCTGGCGCACATCGTCGTCCGCGATCCGCGGCATCTCCTCGACGGCAACATGTTCTACCCGGAGACGCGTACGCTGACCTATTCCGACGCGGTCCCCGTCGAAGGCGCAGTCGCCGCGCCGTTGATCTGGATGCACGTTCCGCCCGTCCTGGTGCAGAACCTCATGATTTTCGGCGCGATGATCGTGTCGGGGTGCGCGATGTTCGCGCTCGTCCGATACCTGACGGCTTCGGCTGGCGCGGCGCTCATTGCCGCGCTCGGGTTCGCGTTTGCTCCCTATCGAATCGACCACGTCATGCACCTCGAGCTGCAGTGGGTGATGTGGTCGCCGCTCGCGTTTTTGTACCTGCATCGAACGTTCGAGACAGGGCGCCTGAAGTATGGTGTGCTGACGGGCCTGATGGTCGCGCTGCAGATGCTCTCGAGCATCTATTACGGCGTGTTCCTGGCGACGCTGCTCGGTGCGGGTACAGCGCTGCTCTTTCTCGCGCGCCGGCTGGAACATCCCAGGCAAACGATGATCGCGCTCGCGGCGGGCGCCCTGCTCGCCGCGACGATCTGCGGGGCCTACGCGGTTCCATACCTGAAGACCCGCGCTCACGTCGGTGAACGGTCGGTCGAACAGGTGGCGATGTTCAGCGCGCGACCGTCGAATTATCTGACCGCGACGCCGGACAACTGGTTGTACGGGCACGTACTGGAATCACGCGGTCGTCCGGAGCGCCGGCTGTTCCCCGGCGCGATCATCGGCCTCCTCGCGATGATCGGGCTGCTGCTGCGGCCGCCGGCGCGGACGGGGATCGTGTACCTGCTGCTGCTCGTGCTCGCGTTCGAGATGTCGCTGGGTTTCAGCGGACACATCTACGCGTGGCTCTACCACTATGTGCCGGTGTATCGCGGCTTGCGGGCGGTTGCGCGGCTTGGCGTGTACGTGTTGCTGTTCGTGTGCGTATTGGCGGGGTACGGGTTCACAGCATTGTCATACGCGTGGGGACGGAGGGCCCGGATTGCGTTGGCGGCCGTGCTGATAGCGGCGGTCACCGCGGAGTACCGCGTGTCGCTGCCGTTGAGCGACGATCCGGCGAACACAGCGCCGCCCGTTTATCGCATTCTCGCGCGCCAGCCTCGCGGGGTCGTCGCGGAATTTCCCATGACCGACCCGAGCCACCTTCCCGGGCTCGACCCGCAATATCTGTATTGCTCGACGTTTCACTGGTTTCCGCTCGTCAACGGATACAGCGGCATGTACCCCCAGTCGTACATCGATCGTCTGATCCGCCTTGAACACTTTCCGGACGCCCGGTCGCTCCAGCAACTGCAGTCCGACGACGTCCGCTACATCATCCTGCACGACTGGGAAGGCCGAGACGCCGCCAGACGGGCGCTTTCGATGTCCACCGACTACACCTTTCTCGGCGAATTCGGCGACATGCCGACGGGGACGGCGTTCCTGTATCAGGCTCGCGACTGAGCTCTGCCGTGTGGCATTCAAGTTGCTCCGGAACGCGGTGGAGGCCTTCGTGACCAAACGTACCTGGGGGATTCTGGCTGGAATTGCTGGCTCGGCGTTCGGCGCCTGGTATTTCCGTTCCCGGCTGGGACGCCGTTCTTCCATCTCGGCGGACCGCGACCGCGGCACCGTCATTTTCGACAATACGCCGACGGCGTCGGACGTGGACGCGATCGTCTGACCCGGCAAGCCGCGACGACGGTCGCATCCCCGTGAAGCTCATCAGCGCAGAGCTGTCGCGTCCGCTCCCCGCGATTCCGCCGTGCTCGATCGGCGAGCAGTGGGTGCTCGTGCGTCTTCACGGTGAACCGCTCGGCTTCGTCACCCCGCCCGCGGCGGGGGCGTCACCCTCCCGGCTTTCGGCGCTCATCCTCGACCGCTTGTCGTTTCCGATCGTGCGCCACCTGGTGGGGGACGGCATGGCGGCGACGGGAACCCTGACGGATCTGGCGCGGATTCCGCGGGAGTGTCCGCACGAACCGCGTCCGGCACTTCGCGTCACCGTCGCCGTGTGCACGAGGAACCGCGCAACGCACCTGCGCACGTGCCTCGACGCGATTCAGGCGGTCGAATATCCGCGCGAACTGCTGGAATGCCTCGTCGTCGACAACGCGCCGGAAGACGACACCACACGCAACGTCGTTTCACGCTATCCCGGCGTTCGTTACGCGTGCGAACCGCGCCCCGGCCTGGATCGCGCACGCAACCGCGCGATCGTCGAATCCACGGGCGCGATCATCGCGTTCACGGACGACGACGCCCGCGTGGATCCGCTGTGGGTGCGCGCGGTCGCGGCCGCGTTCGAAGAGGAGCCGCACGCGATGTGCGTGACCGGCCTGGTCGTGCCGGGCGAACTCGACACGCCGGCGCAGTTGCTGTTCGAACGCTACGGCGGCTTCAGCCGCGGCGTGAACCGCTTCGTGTTTCTGGCGGACCGGCAGGAGCCGGTCGGGAACCGGTACGCAGGCGCAGGCAGGTTCGGGACCGGCGCCAACATGGCGTTTCGTCGCGCATTCTTCGATGCCCACGGACTGTTCGATCCGGCGCTCGATGTCGGCACGCCAACCAACGGCGGGGGCGATCTCGAGATGTTCTTCCGGGTGCTGAAAGAAGGGCACGCGCTCGTGTACGAGCCGAGCGCCATCGTCGGTCACCTCCATCGACGCGAGTATCGTGAACTGCGCTCGCAAATCGAGAACAACGGGATCGGGTTCTATTCGTACATCGTACGAAGCGCGCGTGCGTATCCACGGGAGCGCGCGGCGCTGGCGCGGTTCGGCGCGGCGTGGTGGTGGAGGTGGAACGCCCGTCGGCTGCTGCGTTCGTTGGCCGGACGCGAATCGATTCCGCGAGACCTGATCTTCGCCGAGTGCGTCGGCTCGTTCAAAGGCCTGTGGCGATACGGCACGTCTCGACGGCGGCTCGCCGGAGAGGGCGAGTCATGATCGAAGGCCGCGAATGGCCGATCGCCGTTCGGTCCGTCGAGGTCAGCGTACCAGTCGCGCCCATCACGGACGTCACCGGATATCCACGAACGCGGGTGTTCGTCCGTCAGACGGGCACGCTCGTCGGATCGGTGGACATCTGGAACGGCGGCGGACCGATCTCCGCCACGCGGCTGCGGCAGGCGATCGCCGGCGGACTCGCGTGGCCCTTGATGCGGCGGGCGCTCGAGGGACAGCTCGGCGAACGGCATGAGGCCAATCCGAACGCCGGCGCCCGCACATCCGGCGAGGCAGCGATGAGGCCGATGTCCGTGTCGGTCGTGATTGCCACGTGCAACCGTCCGGACGATCTCCGCCGATGCCTGTCGTCGCTGCGCGCGCTTCGCCCGTCCATCCCGCTCGAACTCGTCGTCGTCGACAACCGCCCGGCCGGCGGCGCAACGCCTGCTGTCGTTCGCGAATTCGGCGACGTGCGATTCATCGAGGAACCGCGTCCCGGGCTCTCATACGCGCGAAATGCCGGGTTCATGGCAGCAAGCGGCGACATCGCGATCGCGATCGACGATGACGTGACGGTGCCGCAAGGATGGCTGGAGCGGCTCGTTGCGCCGTTTTCGCGCCGCGAGGTCATGTGCGTCACCGGAAACGTGCTGCCGGTGGCGCTGGACACCGAAGCGCAATGCCGCTTCGAGGCGTATGGCGGACTCGGGAAAGGGTTCGAACCCATCGAAGCCGGTCCCGACTGGTTCCGGGCATGGCGCACCGCCGTCCCGACGTGGCGGCTCGGCGCGACGGCAAATGCCGCATTCCGGCGGAGCATCTTCTTCGACCCCCGAATCGGGCTGCTCGACGAAGCACTCGGCGCCGGCATGCCGACCGGCTGCAGCGAGGATACGTACCTCTTCTACCGAATCCTGAAGGCTGGCTACACGATCGTCTACGACCCGGCGGCGTGGGTCTGGCATCGGCATCGTGTGGAGCAGCGCTCGCTGCGGCATCAGATCTTTTCGTACAGCAAGGGGCACGTCGCATATCAGCTCACGACGCTTGCGCGCGAGGGGGACCGGCGGGCGCTCGTGCGCCTGCTGTATTCGCTGCCCCGGGTGTACGCGGCCCGCACATGGGAGCGCCTGCGCGGCCGGAGTGAATATCCGTTGCCGCTCATCGCCACGGAAGTGCTCGGGACGCTCGCGGGCCCGCTGGCGTTGTGGCGCGCGCGGCGGCGCGTCCGCCGCCTGGGCCCGAGTCTGAGGACGCAACCGCATGCTGTATCGGTGGAAAGTCCGGTCACTGAAACGTCCGGCTCTTAACGGGCTCTGGCGGCGGTGGCGCGCGCGACGCGGAGACGCGGTCGGCAACTACGCGTCCCTTCCCGACTACATCCGTCAGCACGCCCCCGGCCGATCGTTCGCAGACATCGGCTGCATGTGGGGCGTCAACGGCGAATTCTCGTTCATGGCGGAGGATGCCGGCGCGACCCACGTCGTCGCCGTCGACGTCTTCGGCCCCACGCCGGAGTTCGAGGAGAAGCAGCGCGCGCGCCGATCGCGCGTGCGCTTCGTGCTCGGCGACATCACGCGCCAGTCGACGCTCGAAGCGGTAGGGCCGGTCGACGTCGTGTTCTGCGCCGGCGTGCTGTATCACCATCCGAGCCCGTACGATCTGCTCGTCGCGCTCCGCCGCATCTGCCGGGAGACGCTGATTCTGCGCTCGTCGACCATTCCGGAAGTGCGCGGGCTGCCCAACGCCGCCGTGTTCTTTCCGATGCTCGACGCGCGGGGGCGGGAACTGTGGAACCTGAGTTCGCTGGGCGTGCTGCACCAGGCCGGGATCACCAATGAGTTCCAGCCGTCGGATGGCTACGGCAACTGGTTCTGGGGCCTGACCCCGAGCTGTCTCGAATCGCTCCTGCGCCTGGCCGGCTTCCGGGTGGATGCCCGCGCGACGGAAGCGTTCGCGCAGACGTGCATCTGCACAGCCGTATCGCCGCCGCTCGAACACCAGTTGCCCGACGAGGACTCCGCCCGCCACATCGCCGCCAATATCTCCGCGTCAGGAGTCGCCCGCCCGGCGTAGCGCGCTCCGCGCGTGGTGCTCGGTGCTCCGTGCTCGGTGCTGGGTGCTCGGTGCTCGACGCGAACATCGAACATCGAGCATCGAACATCGAACATCGAGCATCGAACATCGAGCATCGTCAGATCTTCAGATCTTTGCTGCCGTCAGCGCGGCCTTCTTGCGGGCCTCGCGCCACAGCACGCCGGGTGCCAGGCGAGCGAGCGTCAACGCTTTCGTCACGACATCTGACATCGCACCTTGGCGGTAATCCCGCCTCATCTCTTCGACGAGCTGCGTGCCGTAAAAATCGCGCCACATCGCGCATCCTGCGCGCCAGTCTGCGATGAGCCGTGCATCGTGCGGCTTGTGACGCCGCATGACAGCCTGCGTGTCGCGCAGCATGAGCGCCGCGCTTCCGCTCATGTTGCCGCCGTGCCGTCGATAGCCGGCGACAGCCTGACCGAGGTCGCACGCGCGATGATGGCGGGTCACTCGCAGGTACAGGTCGTAGTCGGCCGCCGCGTCGAATCCGTGCGCGAAGCCGCCCGCTTCGCGGACGATGGAGGTGCGCAGCATCGCGGCCGCCGGCGTCCAGATGTAATTGTTGCGGAGAAACGCGGCATGCGCGTCGCCGCCCACGCGCGGGGAGACGGGCGTGTCGAGCAGCGAGCCCGCCTCGTCCATCATCACGCACCGCCCCCACACCAGCGCGCAATCCGGATCACCGGTCAACGCCGCGGCCCCGGTGTCCAGCGCAGCTGGAAGCAGCCGGTCGTCGGCGTCGAGAAAGACGATGAACTCACCGTGCGCAGCATTCAGCCCACGGTTTCGCGCGGCCACGACTCCCTGATTCTGCTGGCGGATGCACGTCACACCCGCGGTTCGGGTGATTGCGGATATCTCCTCGGTCGAACCGTCGTCGACCACGATGATTTCCGGTTGAAGGGTGTTCGCACGCGCGCTGGCGATGGCGTCGCAAAGAAATTGCCCCTGATTGAAGCAGGGGATGACCACCGAGACCGCGGGGGTCACGACAGCCGGCCCTTCACGAACCCACCGAAAAACCGAAGCCGCAGTTCGGCGGCAAAGGCGCCGTCCCAGTCGCCGCGGATGGCGCAGGCAGCCCAATGCGCCGCGTCCGTCGCCGCGCCGCGCAGCAGATGTCCCGGGACGCCGAGTACCCGCACGCGCGACCGCTCGACCTCGTCGCTGCGCATCAACGCGTGAAAGAACCCGTGGCCGGCGTGCCATCGCCGGTGGTATGCGCGGGCGCACCGCTCCCGCGGAACGCGCGTCATCACAATCATGTGCGGCGTGTACAGCGCCCGCCCGCCGGACGCATACAGGCGGTGCAGCAGTTCGTGATCTTCGGTGGATCCGATGCTGTCCTTCACGCGCTGGACGGCCGGCGAGAACGTGCCGACGCGCTCGAACACGCTGCGTCGGAATGCAACGTTCGCCCCGATCAGGCCGATGGGCGATGCGCGGTCGAATACTCGATTCACGTCGCCGTGGTCCTGCAGTGCCAGCGGCGCCCAGTGGGTCGGCGTCAGCCAGGACGGCTTGTCCTCGGGCCACGCCGGCAGCACACGCCCGCCCACCGCGTCCACGTCGGGGTGCGCGGCCATCGTCGTCGTGATCGTGTCGATCCAGTCGGGCGCGACCTCTACGTCATCGTCGGTCAACGCGACGATTGGTGATCGCGATGCGGCGAGCCCGGTATTCCGCGCGTACGACAGCCCCTGGCGCGGTTCCCTGACCACCACCACGCGCGGGTCGTCGAGCGACGCGAGGAACTCGACGCTGCCGTCACTGGAATTGTTATTGACCACGACGATTTCGTACGAGTCCCGCGGCGCGTTTTGCCGCAGCAGGGCATCCATCGCCGCGCGAAGCAGCGTCGCGCGGTTATACGTCGGCAGAATGACGCTGACGTTCGGCGACATCCGCCCATCTCCAACTGTGAGGCGCGTAGAAGTATCCGCGCACGTTCTTGCCGGGCTCGATCATCAGCAGGCGCGTGCCGTACCACCAGTCGAGTGCCGCTGCGCTCGTGCGATCTCGAACCGAAGCGCCGACCGCATAAACGCCCGGCTGCAGTCCCATCTCGGGGCAGGTGAACTCGAGGCTGCGACGGCCTTCCCACAGCGGCAGCATCTCCGGGGTGAGCGCCGTCGTCTGTTGACAGTGCAGCGTGCGGCCGTCCCTCGAGTAGTAGAAGACTTCGACGACGGCGTCAGCAATTGGCGAGAGGACGTCGATGTCGACGCGCGCACATAGCGGACCGCCGGTGCGCGTGCCGCGGACCTCTTCCCCGTGCTCATTCCGGAACGTGACATCGACCACCCGCGCTGCGCCTGGCATTGCGACGTGCGCGGCATCGGCAAGGCGTCCGGCGGAGTTGTCGTCCGTCATCTGGTCGTACGCGCGGATGACGTCCCGCGGAGATCCTGCCGCGGCAATGACTCCCGCATTCATCAACAGCACGCGATCGCACAGGCGATCGACGGACGTCAAATCATGCGAGATGAAGAGCATTGTCGTGCCCTGCCGGCGCAGTTCGCCGATGCGTTCGTAGCACTGGAGCTGGAAGGCCGCGTCGCCGACGGCAAGGACCTCGTCGACGAGCAGGATATCGGCTTCGAGGTGCGCGGCGATGGCGAACCCGAGCCGCACGTACATGCCCGACGAGTACCATTTCACCGGCACGTCGATGAAGGAGCCGACGCCGGAGAACTCGATGATGCGTTCCAGCTTGGCGGCAATTTCCCGTCGCTTCATTCCGAGAATGGAGCCGCTGAGGAATATGTTTTCGCGACCCGTGAGCTCCGGATGGAAACCGGAACCGACCTCGATGAGCGCCGCCACGCGGCCGTCGAGCGTGATGGTGCCCGCCGAGGGAGCGGTGATCCGTGACAACAGCTTGAGCACGGTGCTCTTGCCCGCGCCATTGGGGCCGATGATGCCCAGCGTCTCGCCATGCGGCACTTCGAACGTGACGTCGCGAACGGCCCAGAAATCTCCCGGGGTGGGCGCCTCACCAGCAGCGGCGGGGCGCCGGATCCGATAACGCTTCGAAACGCCGTCGAACCGGATGTCGATCATCAGATGACGTCCGCCATGGTTGCTTCTGCGCGCTTGAAGAACGCATAGGCGATCGGAAGCACGACTGCGGTGACCACGATCCCTGCCTGGAGCGCCGGCACGTCACCGATGGGGCGCTGCAGCAAGGCGTCCCGGAATGCGGCGATGATCCCCGTCATCGGGTTCACGTCGTACCACCATCGCCACCGGCCGGGAACGACGCTCAAGGGATAAATCACCGGCGAGGCGAACATCCAGAGCTGCACGATGACGGGGAGCGCCACGCCCACGTCACGAAATCGAACCTGCACCGCCGCGAGCACGAGCATCACCGCGAGCGCCCACGCGCAGAGCAGCACGAGCAGCGGAATGACCGCGAGGAGATACGGTGTGGGGGGAACTCGATACCAGGCCATCAGCAGCGCAAGGACGACAAGTCCCATGACGAAGTCGAAGAGCGCTGCCACGAGATACGTCACCGGGAGGATCTCCCGGGGGAAATACACCTTCGTGATGAGTTGCGTGTGGGTGACGAGCGAGTTCGTGCCGTTCGCGACGGCCGTGCTGAACAGCGTCCACGGCAGCAGTGCGGTGTACGCGAACAGCGCATACGGAACACCTTCGCTGGGAATCCGCGCCAGCTTCGAGAAGACGATGGTAAAGATCACCATCATCAGCAACGGCTGGAGCACGGCCCACAGCACGCCGGCCACGGTCTGCTTGTACCGGACGCTGATGCGGTGGAGGCTCAGCGTGTAGAGCAGGTCCGTGTAGGCGGCCAGCGTTCGGAGATGCTGGTCGATTCTCAACCAGCCGCGCGACGCCGGGCGAATGACGACGTGCATCCAGCCTTCAGCTAGCAAAGCCTCTGCCGTATCGGAGTTCGGCCGCGTGCCGACTTTAGGCGCGAGAATCGCGGAAAGAATCAGCCGCGGACGCGGTCCTCGACGGTGTCGACCGGCGCCTCGTCCAGCGGCATCGGGAGAGGACGCCTGCGTTTGGACGGGTGCGGTGCACGGCGAGCGTACACATGACGCCCGTAGAGGAACCCGAGCGCATCCCAGATCCGAAGCTCATCCCTGAACCGCTCGGTCCGGGCGCGCCGCCGCGCGAGATCACGACCCAGGTTCAAAGCCCCCCGCGTCGCCGACCCCAGGATGAATCGCGGGACCCCCATGAGATGCGGCACCGTCTGCGGGTGCCACGGCGACATGATGCCGCGCGAAACGCCGCGCCAGAAGCACCACTGCCGGAAATACTGCCGCGTCAGGCGCTCTGCCGAAACATGGTGATAGATCACCAGATCGGGCCGATATTCGCCGCGGGCGCCCGTCTCGAGGAGCCGAAGATACATGTCTTCGTCTTCGCACGAGAACAGGCGCTGCGACGGACCCGGCCCGAGCTCCTCCGCATACCCTCCGAGCCGCGCCAGCGTCGTCCGTCGCACGACGGCATTGCCGCCTTTCAGAATGCCTGGGAACTCCGGTCCAAATGGGCGCCGGTGCGGTCCGGCGTCCGCGGACCCGATCACCGCCAGGTATTCCGGGGGGAGCCAATCCGGCTGATGGTCGCCCCAGACGGGCACGTAGGGGCCGCCGATGAACTCCACGGTCGGCTCGGAAAATGCGTCGGCGATGACCGTCAGCCACGACGGGTCGACCTCTTCGTCGTCGTCGATCATCCCGATCAAATCGGCGGTCGATCGGGAGATGCCAACGTTGAGCGCCGTCGATTTGCCC
>Ga0310810_10004882_pt1 | contig 14911 bp, 14 predicted proteins | sample NCmetagenome_FD_207641 | JGI IMG/M metagenome (GOLD analysis project Ga0310810, IMG submission 207641) | Soil microbial communities from experimental microcosm in Duke University, North Carolina, United States - NC | ecosystem: Engineered > Artificial ecosystem > Soil microcosm > Unclassified ...
CGGAGAGGCCCGCGCGGCCGGTGCGGCCGATGCGGTGGACGTAGTCGTCCGGGTTCTCGGGAACGTCGTAGTTGATGACCGCGGCGATGCCGGTGACGTCGATGCCGCGGGCCGCGATGTCGGTGGCCACCAGCACGCGGTAGCGGCCGGCCTTGAAGCCGTCGAGCGCCTCGCGGCGCTGCGCAAGCGAGCGGTTGGAGTGCAGCTCGGCCGAGGTGTGACCCATGGTCTTCACCGCGCGCATGATCTTCTTGGCGCCGAACTTGGTGCGCGAGAAGACCAGCACGCTGCCGCGGTGCTCGTCGAGCATCTTTTCGAGCAGGCGGTTCTTGTCCTCCTTGCGGACGACGAAGAGTTCCTGCGTGACGTTGTCGGCGGTTGTGCCGGCGCGGGCGATCTCGATGCGCACGGGCAGCTTCATGTAGTTCGTGGCGATGCGGACGATCTCGTCGGGCATCGTGGCCGAGAACAGCATCGTCTGGCGGTCCTTGGGGACGCTGCTCAGGATGCGGCGGATCTGCGGCTCGAAGCCCATGTCGAGCATGCGGTCGGCCTCGTCGAGGACGAGCACCTTCACGTTCTCGAGACTGACCGTCTTCTGGTTGAGATGGTCGATGAGGCGTCCCGGGGTCGCGACGATGACGTGCGGGTTGGCCTTGAGCATCTGGTTCTGGCGGTACATCGAAGCGCCGCCGATGAGCACGGCGGTGCGCAGGTTGATGGCCTTGCCGATCTTCATGAACGTCTCGTCGACCTGGAGCGCGAGCTCGCGGGTGGGGAGTATGACAAGACCGCGGCCCTTCACCTGGGCGAGCCGCTGGAGCATCGGGACGCCGAACGCGAGCGTCTTGCCCGTGCCCGTCTGCGCGATGCCGATGAGGTCCTTGCCCTCGATGGCCATCGGGATCGCATCCCGCTGGATGGGCGTGGGGACGATGTACTTATGCAACGTGAGGATCTCGAGCAGCTTCGGCGCAATGCCAAGGCCGCTGAAGCCGCCTTCCGGCGGCGCATTATGAAGTGGCGACATACGTGAGTAGGGTGACCCGATCCCTGCATGGTCACCCTACGTGTCCCACCTGAGGTTCGAGTCCAGGCTGCCCGTCTTAAGGCGGGTGCCGGATTGATTACGTTGGAGCATACCACGTCTTGGCCTGGGCGTCAACCCCCCCGAGGGCCAGGTCTTGGCCTTACCTAGCGAAAAAAAGAAAACCCCGACGCGATGTCGGGGTCGTTCAGCGGTCTTTGATGAGCTCCGCTTCGAGCACGTCGGGCTCGTCGGAGGGCTTGCGGCCGGTGAAGCAGGTGGTGCAGTAGGCGCTCGTGGAGCCCTCGCCGAGGGCCTCGTAGAGGTCGTCGACCGTGAGGTAGGCCAGCGAGTCCACGCGCAGCGCCTTGGCGAGCTGCTCGGGAGACGCGTTCGCCGCCGCCAGCTCCGCGCGCCGGGGCGTGTCGATGCCCCAGAAGCAGGGATGGATGACGGGCGGCGAGCCGATGCGCAGGTGCACCTGGGTCGCGCCTGCCTCGCGGAGGAGGTCGGCGACCTTCATCGCCGTCGTGCCGCGCACGAGCGAGTCGTCGACGACGACGACGGACTTCCCGTGCACCGCGCTCTTCACGGCGTTGAGCTTCATGCGCACGCCGAGCTCGCGGGACGTCTGCTTCGGCGTGATGAAGGTCCGCCCCGTGTAGTGGTTGCGGATGAGCGCGAACCGGAACGGGACATGGAGCGCCTCGGCGTACGAGAGCGCCACGACGTTCGACGAGTCGGGCACGGCCGTGACCACGTCGGCGGCAACGGGTGCCCGCTTCGCGAGCAGCGCGCCGAGCCTTTCGCGCACCAGGTTCGACGACACGCCGAAGGCGTGCGAGTCCGGGCGCGAGAAGTAGATGTGCTCGAAGCTGCAGCGGCGCGTGAACGCCGGTTCCGCGAACGATACGGACGCGGAGCCCGTTGCGTCGACGGCGATGATCCTGCCGGGCAGGACGGGCAGCGACGGTTTGACGCCGAGCAGGTCGAACGCGCAGGTCTCGGAGGCGAAGAGGAACCCGTCGCCCATGCGCGCGACCGCGAGCGGACGGAAGCCGAGCGGATCGACCGCGGCGTGCAGCGAGTCCTTCGTCAGCACGAGGAGCGACCACGCGCCTTCGACCTGGCCGAAGCTCTCCTTGAGCCGGCCGACCGTGTCGGCGGCGTGGGAGCGCGCCATGAGGTGCAGGAACAGCTCGGTGTCGCTGCCCGACTGGAAGATCGCGCCCTGGTCCTCGAGCTTCTCGCGCATCGCGCGGTAGTTCGTGAGGTTGCCGTTGTGCGCGATCGCGGCCGGGCCGTAGCGCAGCGCCGCGGTGAGCGGCTGGATGCACTCGGGCGCGTCGGACGCGCCGGTCGTGGCGTAGCGGAGATGGCCGACGGCCGCGGTGCCGGGCAGCTTCGACGCGAAGTCGACGTCGCCGAACACCTCGTCCGCGAGGCCGAATCCGCGATGCTCGTGGAACGTCGCGCCGGTCGTCGAGACGATGCCCGCGGCCTCCTGGCCGCGATGCTGCATCGCCTTGAGCATGAGCGAGATGACGTAGGATGCGTTCGGCACGTTGAACGCGCCGGCGATAGCGCACATGGCTGGCTCCTTTTGCGGGTGGAAAGGGCTTCCCGGCGGCGCCGGGGGTGCCGCGGTTTTACCATGCGCGCGGCCGCGATGCAAGGTGCGGAGGTGAGAGCTCTAAAGGTCAGAGAGGCTTGGTTTCAGACACAAAAAACCGGCCAACAGGCCGGCTTACGCTCGGAGCTTGGAGCTCGGAGCTTGGAACTTTCCGTCAGGCCACCAGTACGAGCCATGTCCCTTTTTCGTCCAGCTTCTCGCCGAGCGGCAGCGCTTTGGCGCAGAGCGATACGAGCGGCCCTACCTCCGCCATCGTCGCGGCGTCGGCGGTCGCGGCCGAGGCGACATAGAGGAACAGACGGTGCCAGAGCGCCATGCCGTGGTGCAGCGAGAGCGGGACCTTCAGGGAATCCGGCACGCAGTTCTCGAGACTGGTCCAGAGGCTCTCGCCGAGATGCTCGATGAAGGCGCGCCAGCAGGGGATGCCGAGCGTCATCTTGAGCTTTTCCACGCGTTCGTCGAGCGCCGGCGCGAGCAGGTCGCGGTAGCTCGAGAGCAGCGTCTCGGAGACGAACAGGTCGTACTGCCGGGTTCCCATCCAGGGCGGTCGGGCGACCGGTTCGGCGAGCGAGACGGTCACGATCCCGGTGACGGGCCGTTTGACGGCGCGCGAGATCGCCTCGACGGCTTCGGCATGATCGAGCTCCGCTGCGGGGCAGAGCACGAACTGATCGGCTTCGGCCTGGGCGAAATACGGCGCCAGGCGCTCCATCGCTTCCGGCACGAGCGCCGGGCGCGGCGTGTTCGCGACCAGGAAATCGTACAGCGCGTCCCTTGAGACGGGCATGAGGGCCTCCTTTAAAAAGATCGACGCTCAAGCTTAAGGGAAAAGATTGAAAGAGTAAAGAATAGAGAGGAGAGACAGAAATGAAGATTCCTTATGGTCTTTATTCTCTACTTCTTTATTCTTTCCGTCTCGCGCGCCGCATCTGGATTTTTTCCCGGAAACGTGCTAGCGTCGCGGACAGGACTTTCACAAGGAAGGTGCGACATGGAACGGACGATCCGCATGTGCCTGGTCGCGGCCGCCGTTCTGGCCGGCTGCGCTGAACGCGTACCCGCCGCTTCCGCGACGGCGCCGCTCTACCCGTACTGGCCCGTTGCCGCGCTCCCCGCGCGCATGGCCGTGGACAAGGCTCCGCCGCCTGCCGGCGGCGCGGTGCTCGTCGCGAACGGCTACCTGCTCACCACGACCTACGGCATGGGCGCGGTCGCCGACGACTTCGGCCTCGACCCGGCGGTCTTCGTCTATGACGGGACCGCCTGGCACGAAGGCCGCTACGTCGACCGCGACAAGCGGCTGCATCTCGCGCTCATCCGCGCCGACGTGCCCGGCACGCCCGTGCGCCTGGCGCGCGCGGCGGGGCGCCCGGCGCGGCTCCTCGGCCTCGGCCCGCTCGCGGTCAACGTGCAGCGTTCGTCGCCCGTGAACGCGGCGCGCTGCCGCGAGGTCCCGCGCTGGGCCGTGAGCGACTTCGGGATGGCGCCGCAGCAGACGTGGTGCTTCTCCGAGGTGGTGCACGATCTCGCGGGCGGCATCTTCCTCGACGAGGACGGCGCGCTCGCCGGCATCCAGACGAACCCCTTCGGTTCGACGGAGACCGCCGGTCCCGACGCCGCGGACATCAGGTCGTATCTCGACCTGTACTTCGCGACCTGGGGCGCGTCCGTGAAACCGAAGCCCTCCTATTGAAAGAGGCCCCTGCAAGGGGCCTTTATTTTTTTCCGAGCACGGCGCGGATGATGCGCGTCGAGCTCAGGTCCTTCGTCGGGATGAGCCCCGCGCCGGCGGCGGCGATGAAGAACTCGTCACGCGTGAAGAGCGAGTCCGGCCGGTCGAACCAGCGGAACACCGGGTTCCAGAGCGCGAGCAGCTCGTCCATGACGGCCATCGCGCCGCCCGGAACGAGCGCGCGGGCGCATTCGCGGAACGCCGCCTGCCAGCGCTCGACGTGATGGAACGTGTTGAACTCGACGACGAGGTCGAACGAGGCGTCCGGGAAGGGCAGCGCCGCGGCGTCCGCCTGACGGAACGAGGCGCGCGCGTTCGAGACGCGCCCGCCGGCGAGCGCGACCTGCGCAGGATCGAAATCGGTCGCGACGATGGTCGCGCCGGGATAGCGCGCGAGCAGCAGCTTCGTCGTGTCGCCGCGGCCGCAGCCGATCTCGAGGATGCGCCGCGGCGCGCGCGGCATGGCCTCGAAGAGCGGCGGCAGGAACCAGCGCTCGAGCAGGGCAGCCCAGAGCGAAGAGTTCACGAAGGTCTTGAGCAGCGGGTTCATCTCCATGCCGCCATCATAGCGCGACCGGCCGCCGCGTGGTATCGTGCGGGGCGGTTCCTTGGAAGGAGGAAGAACATGGAAGGCACGAAGCTTGCCGAGGGCAAGACCAAGGTCATCCGGGCCATCGAGGGCTCGGACGAGGTGCTCATCGAGAGCAAGGACGACATCACCGCGGGCGACGGCGCACGGAAACACTCGTTCCCGGACAAAGGCGCGATCTCGACCGCCACCGCGGTCAACTGCTTCCGCCTGCTCGAGGGAAAGGGGATCCGCACGCACTTCGTGGCACAGGTCGCGCCGAACGTCTTCCGCGCGCGGCGCTGCGTCATGATCCCCATCGAGATCGTCACGCGGCGGCTGGCCGCGGGCTCGTACCTCAAGCGGCATCCGGACGTCGCCGAAGGCGCGCGTTTCGACGAGCCGCCGGTCGAGTTCTATCTCAAGGACGACGCCCGGCACGACCCGCTCATGCTGCTCGACGAGGCTACGAGCACCTGGATGCTCCACGACGCCAAGGCGCCGGCCGGCTCGCCGCCGATCGGCACGCGGCCGCTCTACGCGCAGCTGTTCGGCCACTGGTCGCTCGACCGCATCTTCATCGACAGGTTGCGGGCTATCGCGCGAAGCGCGTTCCTGGCCTTCGAAGAGGCCTGGGCGAAGCAGGGCGTCACGCTCGTCGACCTCAAGATCGAATGCGGCGTCGACCCGGAGACGTACGCGCTGCTCGTGGCCGACGTCATCGACAACGACGCCTGGCGCATCTGGCCCGGTGGCGACAAGGCGAAGATGCTCGACAAGCAGGTCTACCGGAACCTCGCCGACGTCACGCCCGAGGCGCTGGAGGCCGTGGCTGCGAACTACGCGCAGGTAGCTGCGGCCACCGAGAGGTTCCTCGTTCCTTGAACGAATCCCCGCACCATGGTGCGGGGATTTTTAGAATTGAGAATTTAGAGTTGAGAATTGAGAAGTTTCTAAACTCTCAATTCTCAATTCTCTTTTTCTTGTACGTATCAAGGCCGGCGGCCAAAAGCGCCATCCCTTCCATGAGCATCTTCGGCGGCCGCACCAGCGCGACGCGGACCTCGTTCGCGCCGCGGCCCGGCGTGGCGTAGAAGTCCCTGATCGGCGTGACGGTCACGGTCTTGCCGTTCCTGCGGAAATCGTTGATGAGGAAGCGGACGAACCTGTCGGCGTCGTCGACGGGCAGCCGCGCGACGACATAGAAGGCACCCTCGGGCTTGGCCGTCACGACCCCTTTGATCTTCCGCAGCGCGGCGACGGCGGCGTCGCGCCGTTCCCTGTAAGCCGCCACGACCTTCTTCACGTACGTCTCGGGAGAGCGCAACAGCGGGATGACGGCGAGCTGCTCGAGCGTCGGCGTGGAGAGCCGCGCCATCGCGAACTTCAGCACGCCGCCCATGACGTCGGCGTTGAAGCTCACGACCGCGCCCATGCGCGCGCCGGGGATGGAGAACCGTTTCGAGAGGCTGTCGACCACGACGACGCGGTCGCGGTGCTTCTTGAACGACAGCATCGTCGACGGTCTTCCGGTGAAGACGATCTCGCGGTAGGTCTCGTCGGCGATGACGAACAGCCCCTTGCGCGCTGCGACCTCGAGCACGGCTTCGAGCTCCGCCTTCTTCCAGACCTTGCCGGTCGGATTGTCGGGGTTGATGACGATGACGGCCTTCGTCTTCGGCGTGACGCGGGCCTCGATCTCCGCCGCCGAGGGCAGCCTGAAGCCGTTCTCGATGCCGAGCGGCACCGGCACGAGGTTCACGCCGAACATCCGGGCCGCGGCCTTGAAGCCGGTGTAGAGCGGTTCGAAGCAGAGCAGGTCGTCGCCGGGATCGGTCACGGCCATCATGGCGAGCTGGATCGCCTCGGCGCAGCCGGCAGTCGGCACGATGTTCGCCGGCGCGATGGCCACGCCGAGCTTCTTATAGTAGGTCTGCCAGGCGGCGACGTGCGAGGGCAGGCCGCTCGACGGCGCGTACGGGAGCGTCTTGCTGCCGTAGAGGCGCAGCGCGGACAGCATCCGCGTCGGCGCGTCGAGGTCGGGGTCGCCGATGTGGAGCTTGATGACCTTCGCGCCGCCGTCCTCGGCCGCCTTGATGAGCGGCGCGTACTTGCGGATGGGCGAGGCGATGACGTTCTTGGCGCGTTCGCTGACATTGAGCGGCATATGTTCCCATGGTAGCGCGGGCACGATGGCTTGTCATGGGCTTGCGGCCATGCCACGATGCGGCAACGGTCTTTCTACGCGACCGGCACGCCGCCCCGCGGCGGAACAGGAGAACGCATGGGCGTCATCAGGAAGATACGGGCGTACGCGGCTCTCGGTCTCTATCTGCTCGGCGTCGCCCTGTTCGGCGCGCCGCACCTCTACGCGCTGCTCCTCTGGGACAGGATCGCCCGCGTCGGCAGGACGGCGCATCGGCGCCGCGTCGCCGGCTGGCAGATGTTCTGGGGATGCGCGTTCGCGAACGTCACGTTCCGGATCATGGGCATCGAGATCGGCTTCGACCTGCCGCGGTTCCCGCAGGACCGGCCGCTCGTCGTCGTCTCGAACCATCCCTCCGGCCCGCTCGACGGCTTCCTGCTGATGCTCATGTTCTCGCGCATGGGCCGCCGGGATTTCCGCTCGATCATGAAACGGGAGGTCACGAAGATTCCCGTCATCGGACGCTCGTGCGTCGAGACGGCCTGCGCCTTCCTGACGCGCGGCAAGGACAAAGACGCCGACCTCGCGGAGATCGCGCGGTGCGCGCGCGCCGCCTTCGCCGACCGCGCCGCCGTCCTCATCTTCCCGGAAGGCACGCGCTTCCGCGGGCCGAAGGCCGGCTCGGGATTCTCGCGCGTGCTGCCTCCCAAGAGCGCCGGTCTCCGCGCGCTCCTCCAGGAGATGCCGGACTGTCCGGTGCTGTCGGTCACCATCGCCTGGGACCGGGAGATCAGGAACGGCGCGCACACGTCGTCGACCATCGGCTCGTACGTCGGCGCCAGGGTCTCCATCCACGCGACCGTGCTCGAGGACATGGACCCGGGCTACGTCGAGGAGTGGCTCCGCGGAGAGTGGCGTCGCAAGGACGACCGGCTCGCCGCGCAGGGAACTTGAAAGACCGCCTTGGCGGTCTTTTTTAAGTCGAGAGTCCAGAGTCGAGAGTCGAAAGGACGCGACCGGTCGCCCTCTCGACTCTCGACTTTCAACTTTCGACTTCCAATGTTACGGTCCCGGTGCTCTTTTCTTGCGCTGTTCCGCGCATTCGCCGGAGGATGTCCCTGCATGAAAACGTTCTGGCGGGCCCGCGCCGTCGCGGCCCTGATAGCGTTCGCGGCGGCCATCGTGCTGCTCGCGTTCCCGCATCTGTACCTCATCTTCGCGGTCTGTCGCGTCAAAGGCGTCGCGCCCCGCGAACGCCGCGATCGCATCGCCCGATGGCAGTCGTTCTGGGGGGTCGCCGGCTACCGTCTCTGCACGGTCTTCGGCGGCGTGCGCGGACGCTTCGTCGTCGAGGACCATCCGTACCTCGCCGGCAAAGGACCGTTCATCGTCATCGCCAACCACTATGGCGCCTTCGACGGACCGCTCATCGCGGCGCTGCTCAAGTCCATCGGACGGCATGATTTCCGCGCCGTCGCCAAACAGGAGGTGGGCGCCATCCCCGTCGTCGGACGCGCCTGGCGCGAGCTCGGCGTGGCCTTCCTGGCGCGCGACCACCGCAAGTCGGACGTCGACGCGGTCGCGGCCCTGGCCGAACTCGCCATCGAGGACCAGGCGAGCATCCTCATCTTCCCGGAAGGGACGGTGTACGATCCGGCGAAGCTCTGCGCGCCCTTCACGAAGATCCTTCCGCCCCGCGGCGGAGGTTTCCGCCGGCTGGTGCAGGAGCTGCCGGGGTATCACGTCCTCTCGGTGACCATCCATTGGCGCGACTTCGCGCCTGGAAGGCTCACCGTAGAGGGCGCCATACCGCCCGGCCACATCGTCACGGTCTCGGCCCGCGTACTCGAGCCGCCGGAGCCCGACGACACCGATCGCCTGCTGCTCGACGAGTGGCGCGACAAGGAACGGACGCTCGCATCGTAAAGACCCCGCGGCATCGCGGGGTCTTTTTTCATTGCTTGATGGGAGAAGTGAACGGCATCGGCGGCGGCGCGAGCAGGTACGCGAGGAAGTAGCCGGCCACGCCGGAGATGACGATGACGCCGGACCACATGTGGACGCTCCACCAGACGCCTTCGGTCGCGAGCAGCGTCATGAAGACCGCGAGCGCGTAGACCATCGGCACCTTCGCGCCGAAGCGGCGGAGCGCGACGGGGTCCTTGATGGACGGCGCGAGCTTGCGGTTCATCCAGTCGGCGGCGAGCCCGGCGAGGATCGCGCCCCAGACGAGCCGCTGCTCGTCGGTCATCTGCGACATGCCGAACATGTTCGCGCCGAAGACGACGGCGAACGCGCCCATCGGCAGCGACCTGCCCCAGCGGCGCACCGCGAGCAGCGCGAACCCGGCGAGCAGCGCGGTCTGCATGACGAACCCGGCGGCCGCGCGGCCCTGGAGCACGTCGGCCATCGTCCCGTCGGGCTTCACGCCGGTGGCCGCGTGACGGACCGGATGCGCGAACTGCGTCATGAAGGTCACGAGCGAGAGCATGAACGTCATCGAGAGCAGCATCGGCAGCGAAGCGATGAGTCCCTTGGGCGGCTCGGACCGCCGCCAGGCCGCGCGGAACGGTCCGCCGACGACGAGCACGGCGCCGAGCGCGAGGATGAGATGGGCGGGGGAGAGCAGCGCCTCGATGTTCTTCTCGATGCCGAAGGTCAGGTGCCAGAACAGGTCGAAGCCGCCGCCCGCGGCGAAGATCCCTGCGCCGGCGAGCGAGGGCATGTAGCCGGCCGGCAGCGAGCGTGACCAGGCGTAGCCCCTGCGGCGGTTGATGACGGCCGCAACGGCGAGCGCCAGAGCGCAGGCCGTGAACCCCGAGTACATCACCGCGTGCCACGGCGTGAAGAACGTCTCGAGCGCGGACGCCAGGTGATTGTGCGCCCAGCCGTCGAGGAAGACGCCGCCCGCGAACCAGAGGCCGAGCACGGTCATGAGCCAGTCGAACCTGGCGCTCTGCGGAGGCGTCGCGCCAGCCGCTTCACGGATCCTTCGTATCGCCGCGATGAGGGTCTTGAACATAGAAGAGTGAATGGTCACGGGCAGTATCCCAGATTTTTCTGCCGGGGACAAAGCGGCGGCCCGTTGACCCGCGGGCCATGCCGTGGGACGATGGCGGTCGACCGTATGTCGCAAGACCGCCCCCGTTCCGTCGCGCCGATCATCTTCACGGTCTTCATCGACCTGCTGGGCTTCGGCATCGTCATCCCCATCCTCGCCCCGCTGTTCCTCGACCGCGCGGGCGGCATCCTGCCGCCGGGAACGGCCTTCGCGACGCGCACCGAGGTGCTCGGCGCGCTCATCGCCGTCTTCTCGATCATGCAGTTCTTCGGCGCGCCGGTCTTCGGCGCGCTCTCGGACCGCTACGGACGCAAGCCGATGCTGCTCCTGGCGCTCGCGGGGACCTGCATCGGCTATCTCTGCTTCGCCGTCGGCATCATGACGCGGAACCTCGGCCTGCTGTTCTTCGGCCGCGCGCTCGACGGCTTCATGGGCGGCAGCATCTCCACGGCGAACTCGGCCATCGCCGACCTGAGCGACGAGGAATCCAAGCCGCGCAACTTCGGGCTCGTCGGCATGGCCTTCGGCCTCGGCTTCATCCTCGGCCCGTTCCTCGGCGGCAAGCTCGGCGACCCGACGGTGCTGCCGTGGTTCACGTACTCCACGCCGTTCTGGCTCGCCGCCGCGCTCACGGCATTCAACTTCCTGCTCGTGGCGGTCCGTTTCCGCGAGACGAACATGCACCGCCGGCACACGCCCGTGAGCGCCTTCACCGGCGCGCGCAACCTCGCCAAGGCGTTCAGGATGAAGAACCTGCGCACGCTCTTCATCATGATCTTCCTGATGACCTTCGGCTTCAATTCGTTCACGCAGTTCTTCCAGGTGTTCATGGTCGAGAAGTTCAGGTACACGCAGTCGCAGATCGGCGACATCTTCGCCTACATCGGCCTGTGGATCGTGCTCACGCAGGGCCTGCTCACCGGCCGCGTGGCGAAGCGTTGGAAGCCGGGCCGCGTCCTTGAGGTCACGCTCCTCGCGCTCGGACTCACGCTGCCGCTCCTGCTGCTGCCGAGCCATCCCGCGGTCCTGTACGCCATCTTCCCGTTCATCGCCGTCTCGAACGGACTGACCATGCCGAACGTCACGTCGCTCGTGTCCGGCACCGCGGGCAAGGAATCGCAGGGCGAGGTCATGGGTCTGCAGCAGTCGGTGCAGGCCGCGGCCATGACGCTGCCGCCGCTCATCGCCGGGTTCGTGGTGGCCTTCCACGTGAACCTTCCCATCCTTCTCGCCTCGTTCTCCGTCCTCGCCGCCTGGGCCGTGTTCATGCTCGCCTTCGATTCGCGCAGGCGCGAGGCGTTCCACGAGGTCTGACGCGGAACGAAAAAAGACCCCGGCGAGATGCCGGGGTCTTTGCGTTGCGGGCCGCGGGACGCGGCGCGTCAGTCCTTGCGCTTGCCCATGAGCGAGAGCAGGCGGAGGAAGATGTTGATGAAGTCGAGATAGATGCCGACGGCGCAGTCGATGGCGTTGTCGTGCGTGCGCTCGACGCGCATGGCGCGGTTGAGGTCGTAGATGACCAGGAGCGAGAACAGTCCGACGCCCAGCCAGTCGAGCGCGGTCATCGCGGCGCCGACGTGCACGCCGAAGGCCGCGAGGATGATGACCGCGAACTGCGCCAGGATCAGCACCAGGAGGCCGCCGATGAGGAAGATACCCCATGACTCGAGCGACTTCGGGTAGACGGCGCCGGCGATGCCGAGGCCGACGACCATGCCGGTCGTGATGGCCAGCACCTTCACCACGCTCGCCGCCGTGTACATCGCGACGATCGGGCCCATCGAGAGGCCGAACGGCACGACCACCAGGCCGTAGCCCAGGAGCGACACCAACGGGTTCGTGCTCTTCGCCGCCAGCAGGATGCCGGCGAACGGGATGAGCATGAGCAGGATGAGCGGCAGGAGCCCCGGACGCCAGTCGAGCGTCGCATAGGCGCAGCCCGCGCTCACCGCGATGCCGGCCGCGGTCCAGAAGCAGAGCATCGCGGCGAAGGCGTTCTTGGAAAGCGTGTGGCCGGAGCCGAAACGCTCGAACGCGGGATTGGACATGAACGAACCGGTCGAAGATGCCATGGTCTCCTCCATCGCCTGTGAAAGGGCGGTATCCCGCCGCCGGAACATTTCCGGCCGGGAACGCCGTGAGTGTGCCGAACGCGCGCGTTTTGTCAACCGGGAGAGGCAAGGAATTGAAGGTCGAAAGAAAGAGATCTCGTCAAAAAACCGGCCAAGAGGCCGGTTTTCACGCTCGAGGCTCGGAGCTCGAAGCTCTCACCTTCGTCGCGGCAGCGTCGTGACGACGCGGGTGAGGTAGTCGCCGATGAGCGGCGCGCGTTCCTTGGAGCGGCGCAGGTTCTCTTCGTGCGAGTGCGGCTCGAAGGCCGAGTTGGTGATGAGCGCGAACGGCACGACGCGCACGTCGGGGTACAGCGCGGCGACGCAGGCTTCGGGCAGGACGCTCATACCGACCGCTTTCGCGCCGGTCGCGGCGAGGAGGGCCTTGTCGTAGCGCCGTCCTTCGAACTGCGGGCCGCGCAGCATCGCGTAGCCGCCCTTCTTCACCGAGTTCGCGTTCGGCGGAATGAACTGCGTGAAGGCGTGCGTCAGCGCGCCGCCGTCGAGCGCGTCCTCTGGCGAGACGAACTCGCCGCCGAGGAGCGGCATCGGCGGCGCGAACGCCGTCACGAAGCCGTCGATGATGACGACGTCGCCGACCTCGACCTCCTTCTGGAGGCTGCCCGCGCCGCAGGTGACGACGAGCGTCTTCACGCCGAGGTGCAGGAGCATCTCGGTCTGCAGGCGCACCATCTTCCAGTGGTCGGGATCGTGCGACTCGTTGAGATGCACGCGGCCGCGGAGCAGCACCGCCGGCGTGCGGCCGGCGAGGACGCCCATGGACACCTTGCGGTCGTGGCCTTCGAGGCTGCCGAGCTTCTCGAAGCCCGGGAGCTCCTTGCACGCGACCTCCTTGGCGTCGTCGAGCGTGAGCGTGTCGCCCCAGCCGGTGCCGAGGATGATGCCGACGGGCACCGTGACGTCGGGCGCGAGGCCCATCTGCGAACGGATGCGGAACGCGGCGACTCGGGCGTTGTTCTCGAGCGATGGACTTCTCATGGAAAGACCTCCGTCTTCATGCAAAGACGCCGCCACCGTAGCGCAGAGAGAGAAAAGAGAAAAGGGAAGAGGGAAAAGACGTCATGGTTGACCCGCGCGGCGCTGGCTGCTATAAGGAGACTTCCCGTTCCTTTCCAGGCATCATGGAGGAGACATGCCCATCACGTTCATCACCGGCAACGCCAACAAGTTCGCCGAGGCCCGCGCCATCGTTCCGGCGCTCGAAATGGAAGACATCGATCTTCCCGAGATCCAGTCCCTCGAGCCGCAGGCGGTCATTCGCGCCAAGCTGCGCGAGGCGGCGAAGCACCGTCCCGGCCCGTTCGTGGTCGAGGACACCTCGCTCTCGCTCGACTGCCTCGGCGGCCTGCCGGGGACCTTCATCAAGTGGTTCCTGCAGGCCATGGGCCCGCGCGGCCTCTACGAGACCGCGTCGCGGTTCAAGGACTTCCGCGCCACGGCGCTGACGATGATCGGCTACATGGACGTGACCGGCGAAGTGCGGTTCTTCGAGGGCTCGCTCGCCGGCACGATCATCGCTCCGCGCGGCGAGACCAAGTTCGGCTGGGACCCGGTGTTCCGCCCCTCGGGGCATCTCAAGACCTTCGCCGAGATGACGAAGGACGAGAAGAACGCGATCAGCATGCGGCGCCGGGCCTTCGAAGGCCTCCGGCGCCATCTCGACGGCGCGAACGGCCGTTGACGCCAGGACGGGACGGTGGCACGATGCCACGTTCCGTTCTTTTTTTCGGAGGAGACACGAGATGCTCAAGGACAAATGGTGCTCGCTCTGGCAGCGCGCCGGCGGCCGCGACAGCGGCTGGCTCCGCCCGTACGAACGGCTCGTCGCGCGGTACGCCGAACCGCACCGGCACTACCACACGCTCGCGCACGTCCAGCACTGCCTCCGCGAGTTCGACGCGATCCGCGACCTCGCGGACCACGCCGATTCCGTGGAGATGGCCGTCTGGTTCCATGACGCCATCTACGACACCAGGGCCAAGGACAGCGAGGCCCGGAGCGCGGCCCTCGCGAGGAACGTCCTCGACGTCGGCGGCTTCCGTGAGGAGTTCGGCGAACGCGTCGCGGAGCTCGTCATGGCGACCTGTCACGCCGCGCCGCCGTCGTGCAACGACGCCGCGCTGCTCGTCGAGGCCGACCTCGCCATCCTCGGGCAGCCCGAGGCGACGTTCGATGCGTACGAACGCCAGGTCCGGCGCGAGTATGACTGGGTCGACGACGCCGCGTTCGCGGCAGGACGCGCGACCGTCATCGAGTCGTTCCTGCGCCGACCGGTCATCTTCCGCGTGCATTCGCTCCATCGCGCCTACGAGGACGCCGCGCGCGCGAACCTACGCCGCTCCCTCGACCGCCTCCGCGCCGGCATCGTGCCGGCATGAAGCCGACCGACCTTCCCAAGGTCGGTCTTTTTTTCGGCGCGGCGGGCCGCGTTGACATTTCGCGCTGTCCGCGCTAGATTTCGCCGTTTCCCGATACGCGGGGAACATCGGACCTTTCACGGAAAAAGAGGTGGGTCTTGGACAAGCTCGAGGCTCTCGGCAGGCTGCAGAATTTCGTTCGCTGGCTCACGGAGTCCGGCGTCACGGACCGTCCGTCGTACCGGCTCTGGCTGA
>Ga0310810_10004884_pt1 | contig 14911 bp, 10 predicted proteins | sample NCmetagenome_FD_207641 | JGI IMG/M metagenome (GOLD analysis project Ga0310810, IMG submission 207641) | Soil microbial communities from experimental microcosm in Duke University, North Carolina, United States - NC | ecosystem: Engineered > Artificial ecosystem > Soil microcosm > Unclassified ...
ACGGCCGGGCAGGGGACCGCGGCGGCGAACGCGTTCAACGCGCTCACCTCGTCGCAGAAGACCGACCTGGTCAACTTCCTCCAGACGCTGTAGCGGAAGCCGACCCAGTCAGAACCACCGACGGGGCGGCGCCTCAGCGCCGCCTCGTCGTCGTCTGTTCGGGAAGAGCGGTCACATCGGTCGTTGTAGAGCCACGACCATGTCGCTCAACGGGGTGATGTTTCAGTTTTTCCATTGGTTCTTGCCCCACGATTGCGGGCTCTGGAATAGCCTGGCGGCCGCGGCCGACGACCTGCGTACCGCCGGCGTCGACGCTGTCTGGATCCCGCCGCCGCAGAAATGCCGCGCGGGCGGATACAGCAACGGATACGACGTCTTCGACCATTTCGACCTGGGCGAGTTCGCTCAGCAGGGCACGACCCCGACCAAGTACGGCAGCAAGCAGGAGCTCCACGACGCCGTCAACGCCTTGCACGGATTTCAGCAGACGCCGGGCGGCCTGGTTCCGCGGGGCGTGCGCTACATCCAGGTGTACGTCGACATCGTGCTCAACCAAAAGTCGGGCGGCGCTACGAGCGTGGCGAGATCGAGATCAAGGCGTACACCTACTTCCGCTTCCCGAGCCGCGGCGGCCAGTACTCGACCTTCGAATGGCGCGCCCACCACTTCGACAGCGTCGACACCACCGAATCGATCCGGCAGAACGGCAACACATTCAACGACCCGGCTGGCCGCTACATCTACCGCTTCCTGCACAACGAACTGGGCTACGCGCCGCAGGACAAGTCGTTCGGGACCTGGGTCTCGCTGGAGAAGGGGAACTACGAATTCCTGAGCGACGTCGACATCGACTTCGGCCGCTACGACGTACGCGAAGAGTTGAAGTACTGGGGCGCCTGGCTCGCGAACACCATCGGCGCCGACGGTCTCAGGCTCGACGCCGTGAAGCACTACACCGCGAACTACGCGCGCGAGTTCACGGGCCACGTCCGGGCGCGCGCCGACAAGCCGCTGTTCACTGTCGGGGAGTACATCGCCGGCGACACCGGACCGCTGCACGCCTACCTGACCCAGGTGACCGCCAACGGCGACTATCCCCAGGACGTCTCGCTGTTCGATTTTCCCCTGCGCTTCAAGCTCAAGGACTGCAGCTGGGCGGGGGACCAGTACGATCTGCGCGAGCTCAATCGCGGCACGCTGACGGCGGAGCAGCCCGCCAAGGCCGTCACGTTCGTCGAGAACCACGACTACCAGTACGGGCGCGCGTTCAACTCTCACGTCAAGGACTGGCTGAAGCCGATCGCGTACGCATACATCCTGCTGCGCGCCGGCGGCTACCCCTGCATCTTCCACGGCGATTACTACGGTATCGACCGGGCGCTCGACGGGCGCGGGCAGCCGCGGGGAAAGGAGTACCTCGATCTCCTCATCAAGGTGCGCAAGCAGTTCGCGCTCGGCGAGGAGCGCTACTACGACGACCGGAACGTCGCCGGGTGGGTGCGCATGGGCGGTGTGGCGGGCGCGCGCGGGGCGCTGGCTGTCGTCATCAACACCGCCCGGGAGGGCGTGCAGGCCGTCAACATGGACACCGGACGGGTGAACAAGCGCTTCTATCATCTCGCGACGATCAAGCCCGTGGGCTGGGAAGGGGCCGATGGGTTCCTCGTCGTGAGGTCGGCCTACGATCGCTATGGCGACAAGTCTCAGGGCCTCACGACCGGGTCCGACGGCAGGGCCGATTTCGTCGCCGACTCCGGCTGCGTCTCGCTCTGGCTCGAGGACGGCGTCGGGCTGGCTACCTGAAAAAACAATAGTCGCACACCGCGCCTGCGGCGCGGAGCGACTAGCCCGCGCGCCGGAAGTCGTTCCAGTCGTCGCCGTGGAAAAGCTTCGAGGTGATGGCGATGCCCGCGCCCGGCAGCAGAGGGAGCGCCCCGCCCGGCAGGACGAAGGCGCGCCGCTTTTGCACCCGCTCGTCGTTGATGGGCACCAGCTCGAAGAGTCCCTCGCACGCAAGCGTTCGAGCGCAGGTTGGAGGCGGCGACTTCTCGCCGGTGCTGGCGCTGCTCCATGCCGGGCCCACGAGAAGGCCGGAATCACGGCACACGATCGCGTGCGATAGCTTTTCAGCCTTCGCGGGTCCGTAGTTGATCCCGCCGGCGGCATCGACGGCGGCTTCCACGCGATCGATTTCGAGGCGGACGAGGCCGGGCGACCGGGCGGCACGTCCATGCCAGGTCCGCTTCACGCGCGTGAAGCGGTGGACAAACTGGCGGCTACCTCCTCGGCGAAATTCCCCCACGGAAGGTCCGAAGCTGCCGCCTTCGAACGTTTCGGCGACGACTGTGACTTCATCCTTGTCGCTCACGTTCACGACAAGCTCCGTCATGCTGCTCGCCGTCTCGACAGACTGAGAGCAGCCGTGCTCGACGCTGAGCTCGATCTTGGCCTTGAACGAGAGCGCTTCGCCGGTGAGCGGCCGGCCGCCGTGCGGCGTACAGACCGCCCCTTCCACGGCGGCGGCATCCGCCGCCGTCGCGACGCGCCCTGTCGGCACGGCCAGGACTACCGCCGCTGTCCACGTGCACCAACGTGGCGAGCGCCTGCTCATTCCTGTCCGGACGCGCGCGATCGCGCGAGGTCGCGTTGCCTCTGGGATCACTGCGCCAGCGAATCCCGGAGGTGGTCCAGGCTGTCGTTCCCGTCTCGATCGCCGGCCCCGCGCGCGATCGCCTTCTCCAGCGCGGGAAGGGCTTCGGCCCCGTAAATGTCGCGGATGGCGCGCGCGGCATTGCGACCGGCGACCCGGTGCGTGGCCGCCTTCAGCAAGTCCTCGAGCATCTGCGGATCGCCACGGCCGGTCGGATCGGCGCGGTAGGCGCGCTGGTATCGCTCCACGGAGTCGCTCATCCAGCCGAGCTGCGCATAGGCGTGGGCGATCAGAAGCCAGCCGCGTGGATCGGTTGGATTCTGGCGCGCGAAGGCGTACGCCGGGCCGAGCGCCCCCTCGTTCAGGCGCGCTCCGTGTTCCAGCTTTTCGCGGAGCGGCTTGAGGGCTTCGGGCACCGGTTCCTGCCAGGGATCCCGGGCCCGCTGCCCCGGTGTCCCAGCGCTCGCGGGCTTCGTCGGTGTTTGCGTCGGGGCCGCCGTTGTCGGTGACGGCGGTTGCGCCGGCGCATGGGCGGGCGGTGTCGGCGTCGTTTGCGGATCGGGTGCGGGCGCTTGCGCCGCAACAGGTTCGGCGTTCTCGACCAGCGAGCCACGGTGACGACGGAGAAACGTCGCCCCGGTGGCGACCGCGGCGGCGACCACGACAAGCGCGATCGCCGTTCGCCACGGGCGCGACCGCGGCACGCCCGACACGGGTTCAATGTCCTTCAGCGTCGGCGGCTCGCGCGGCGCGGGGGCTCGTCGCACATTCCGAACCGGTGGAAGATTCTTCAGCGTCGGTGTCGGCGCGAGCACGCCGCTCGGCGCCGCGACGTGCGACCCGCCATCGATCGCCTCCAGCGCCGACAGCATCCACAGCGCCTTCGGGTATCGATCCGCCGGCTTCTTGGCCATCGCCCGATCGATCACAGGCTGCACGAGCGGGGCGATCGAAAGGTCGGGCCGCGCTTCGGCCAGCGACGGAACCGGCTCGAAGACATGCGCCTCCATGACGGCCTGGGGCGTGTCGGCCACGTACGGCGGCCGTCCGGCCAGCAGCTCGAACAGGATCGCGCCCGCCGCGTAGATGTCCGCCCTCGTGTCTACGCGTTCCGCCTTGGCCTGCTCGGGGGCCATGTACGAGGGCGTTCCGAAGACGGCACCGACGCGCGACGGGTTCTCGGCCGCGCCCGGCGCGTTCACGCCCTCGAGGAACTTCGCCGTCCCGAAGTCGAGGAGTCGAACTTGATCGGTTTGATCAGGCAGCGCCTGCAAGAAAATGTTGGCGGGCTTCAGGTCGCGGTGAGCGATCCCCTTGTCGTGGGCGAACGCGAGCCCGCGCAGCGTCTGGCGCACGACGCCGAGCGCGCGTGTCGCCGACACCGATTCTTCGTTGATCAGATCTGCCAGCGTCTTCCCCTCCAGCAGCTCCATCACCAGATAAGGCACATCGCCGTCGACGCCAAAGTCAGTGAGCGGGACGACGTTGGGGTGCCGCAGTGCAGAGAGCGCCCGCGCCTCGCGCTCGAAACGGCGACGCCACTCGGGCGACGCGGCCGCGCTCTGCTGCAGCACCTTGATCGCCACCGGCCGATCGAGCTCTACCTGGCGGCCTTGATAGACTACGCCGACGCCGCCGACGCCCAGGCGCGCCAGCATCTCGTAGCGTCCGTTGAGGGTCCGACCGATGAACGGATCAGGTACGGACGCGGGTGGGAACAGGTCTACGCCCACAAACTATCTATATCCCGAAACCGCCGCCGGGGAATCCGTCGACATCCGGCCCGCGGGCGTTCAGCTCGCGCGGCTGTGGTTCGGCGCTAGCCGCCCCGCGCGAAGCGCGGGATCGCGGCTACCGGACGAACAATAGTCGCACACCGCGCCTGCCGCGCGGAGCGACTAGCCTGCCACCGGTTCGGCGCGCCGCGCGCCGAGGCGGAGGCCGGCCCGGGTCGCGCCGTAGGCGACGAGCGCCGACGGAATGATGACGATCGGCGCGATCACGAGCGCGGCGGCGCCCGCGAACACCAGCGCGTACAGCGTCGCGAGCACGGCGTGGATCCGCACCGTCCGAAACGCGAGGCGGTGCGCGTCGCGCCGCACCGATCCGGGGGCGCGGCGTCGGGCGAAAAGCGCCGACGGGAGGAGACACGACATCGCGATGAGCGTGGCGAGAGCAAGCAGCTGCACAGCCGAGTTGTGCGCCCGCGCTCCCAGAGCACCAGAGATCAGCGCGCCGCCGCCGAACGCGATGACGCTGCCCGCAATCTGGTACCCGAGGAGAACGATCACGCTCCGCCGGTCGTCGTCGAACGTGTCGAGGCCGCGCGTCACGGATCCAGCATAACCAGAAACCCAGTGAGCGCTCGCACTTGCGGACCTGGTGAAGGGCAGCTACAAGGCGGCGTGAACATACAGCGTGCTGGATGGCATTGCGCGATGCTGATCGCCTTCGCGGGGGCCGTGGCAGGCTGTGGTGGCAACGGCAGCAGCGGCAGCAACGGCGGCCAAGCGTCGTGCACGATAACCCAGTCGTTGCCGGACGGCGGCCCCTCGTTGACGACATGCCAGGAGCTGACCGGCTCGTCCCAAGTCGTCGCGGCCGTGCATCAAATCTGTATGTCGGACGGGGGCGCGGAGGATATGGAGCAATTCGCGAACGGGCCTTGCTCGCGCGTCGGCGCGCTGGGCGGCTGTACCTACACCGTCGGTACGACGACCGAGACGATCTGGTATTACGCCGGTTCGCTCGGTCCGATGACGACCGCCGACGTGCAGATGATGTGCGCGCGCGCCGGCGACACCTTCGTTCCGCCGTAGGCGCGAGACCGCGCCTGTCAGCGCACCGTTGAAAAGAGAGTGCTGATCTCGGCCGCGGTGAGGGCGCGGTTGTAGATGCGGAAGTCGTCGACGAGGCCGCTGAAGTAGGGGTCGGCGACGAACGCCGAGCGCCCGATCCAGTTGTTGGGCGTGTTGCCGATGTTGGACGGGCGGATCGTCATCGCCGTGTTGGTGCCCGCGACGGCGCCGTCGATGTACAGCGTGCCCGTGTAGGTCGCCCCGGCGTCGAGCACGACGGCGATGTGGTGCCACGCGCCGGTGGAAAGCCGCGCGGTCGACGAGATCTGCTGCTCGGCGCCGCTGTTCGTCGTGGTGATCGCGAAGCGCACCGAGTTCGGCGTCGTCACGCTCTGGAAGGTCGTCAGGAACATGTAGCCGGTCGTGCTGGTGTTGTTGAAGTCGAACACGCGGCCCCAGGCGCGATCGGTCGTGATGTTGACCCAGCACGCGATCGTGATCGTCGTCGTCGCGCCCATCGTGTTCAGGCTGGCCGGGATGTTGACGTACCCGCCGTTGGCGTTGCTGCTGCCCCCCAGGTTGACCGAGCCGGTCCCCACCACGTGCGTCGTCGAGAACGTCGCGGTGCCCGTACCGGCGACCGCGAGCGTCCCGTTGCGCCCGTTGCCGGAAGAATCGGCCGCCGCCGTACCGCTCGTCTCGTCGAACTTGTAGTACGCGACGAGTCCCGTGCCGCAGGAGGTCCCGATGCAGACGTTCGGCGACACGCAATCGGCGTTCGTCGTGCACGTGGTTCGGCAGGTCCCGCCTGTCCCGCAGGTGTACGCGCCGCAGGACGTGTTCGTCACAGTCTGGCAGGTGCCTGTTCCGTTGCAGGTGCGGGCGGGCGTGAATGTGGAGCCGCTGCAGCTCGCCGCCACGCACGTCGTTCCCACCGCGTAGAGCCGGCAGGCGCCGCTGCCGTTGCAGCTTCCGTCCTGGCCGCAGCCGGCCGCGCCCTGATCGGTGCACTGGTTGAGAGGATCCTGGCCGGCCGGGACCGACGAGCAGGTCCCGAGCGTGCCGGTCAGCGCGCACGACCGGCAAGTGCCCGTGCACGCGGTCCCGCAGCAGATCCCCTGTTCGCAGAACCCCGAGTTGCACTCGCCGGCTGCCGCGCAGGTCGCGCCGATCGGCTTCTTGCCGCAGCTGCCGGTGATGCAGGTGTTGGGCGCGTTGCAGTCGCCGTTGACGGTGCAGGTCGTGCGGCAGGTGCCGCTCGCGCCGCAGACGTAGGGGTCGCAGGTGTTCGGCGTCGCCGCGAGGCAGCTCCCGGTCCCGTTGCACGACCGCGCGGGCGTATGCGTGACGCCTGTGCACGTCTCCGTCGCGCACATCGTGCCCATTGCGTACAAGCGGCAGGCGCCGGCGCCATCGCACATCCCGTCGGTGCCGCAGCTCGGCGCGCCGTTGTCCGTGCACTGACCCAGAGGATCGGTCCCCGCGGGCACCGGCGCGCACCTGCCGAGGTTGCCGGCCAGCGCGCAGGAGAGGCAGGTGCCCGTGCAGCTCGAGCCGCAGCAGACGCCCTGCTGGCAGAGCCCGGAGGCGCACTCCATGCCGGTCGTGCATGCAGTCCCCAGCGTCTTCTTCGCGCACTGGCCGGTGATGCACACGTTGGGCGCGACGCAGTCGGCGTCGGCAGAGCAGGACGTCCGACACGCGCCGTTCGTCCCGCACTGGTACGGATCGCAGGGGACCGCCGTCGAGACCTGGCAAGTGCCCGTCCCGTTGCACGTCTGCGGCGGCGTGTACGACGCTTGCGCGCAGCTGCCCGCGACGCAGGTCGCGCCGCTCGCGTACAGCCGGCAGCCCCCGACGCCGTCGCACATCCCGTCGGTGCCGCAGCTCGGTGCGCCCTGATCGGCGCATTGGCCGAGAGGATCGCTGCCCGCGGGAACCGTCGAGCAGGTTCCCGCCGTCCCGGTCAGCGCACAGGACATGCACAGCCCCGAGCACGCGGTCTGGCAGCATGTGCCCTGCGCGCAGATTCCGCTCGCGCAGTCCAACCCGACGCTGCAAGAGGCGCCGAGCGGCAGCTTTCCGCAGCTGCCCCCCGTGCAGACGTTCCCGCCCGAACAGTCCGTGGCCGTTGCGCAGGTCGTGAGGCAGCTGGTCCCGCCGCAGGCGTACGGTGTGCAGCTCTGGTTCGTGCCCGGAGTGCAATTCCCGATTCCGTCGCAGCGCGCGGCCAGCGTGACAGTCGACCCGCTGCAGGTCTGGGTCCCGCAAGCGCTGCCGGCGGCGTACACGCGGCACGCGCCCATCCCGTTGCAGACGCCGTCGGTGCCGCAGCTCGGCTGACCCATATCGGCGCACTGGTCGAGAGGATCCTGGCCCGCGGGAATGGGCGTGCACGCGCCGCGCGCGCCGGTCACCGCGCACGACGTGCACGTGCCCGTGCAGGGCCCGTTGCAGCAGACGCCCTGCTGGCACGCGCCCGACAGGCACTCGGCGGGATTGGTGCAGTCCATGCCGTTCGGCCGTTTGCTGCACGCGCCGCCGGTGCACACGTTCGCCCCGTTGCAGTCGGCGTTCGTCGAGCACGTCGTCAGGCACTGGCCAGTCGTGCCGCACACGTACGGCTCGCACGGCTGCTGCACGCCGGCGGTACAGACGCCGGCGCCGTCGCAGCGGCCCGCCAGCGTGGCGACGGAGCCCGCGCAGGTGGGCGCGATGCACGTCGTCCCAGCCGCGTACGACCGGCAGGCGCCCTTGCCGTCGCAGAATCCATCGGTGCCGCAGGTCGCCGCCATCGCGTCCGCGCACTGGCCCAGCGGGTCCTGACCGTCGGGAACCGCGGTGCAGGTGCCCGCGCTGCCGGGCAACGCGCACGACCGGCAAGTACCGGTGCACGTGGTCCCGCAACAGACGCCTTGTTCGCACATCCCGGAGTTGCACTCGGCGGCGTTCCCGCAGGTCGCGCCGATCGGCTTCTTGCCGCAGCTGCCGTTGATGCAGCTGTTCGGCGCCACGCAATCTCCGTCGTTCGCGCAGATCACCAGGCATTTGCTGTCGGTGCCGCAGAGGAACGGCGCGCACGTTTGACTCGTCGGCGCCATGCAGGTGCCATCGCCGTCGCAGCGCGCGGCGGACTTCAGCGTCGAGCCGGTGCAGCCTTGTTGGGCGCAGATGACGCCGGAGGGGTACTTCTGGCAGGCGCCCGTGCCGTCGCAGACGCCGTTCGTGCCACAGCTCGTCGCGCCCATGTCGTCGCATTCGTTGCGTGGGTCGGTGCCGAGATAGGCGGGCATGCACGTGCCGACCGAGCCCTGCAGCGCGCACGCCAGACAGGTGTCGGTGCAGGCGGCGTTGCAGCAGACGCCGTCGGCGCAAAATCCGCTCTCGCACTCCGTCGCGAGGAGACAGGACGTGCCGAGCGGCTGGCCGCGCATGCCGCCGCCGTCGTCGTTGCCGGGCGAGTCCCCGCCCATATCGCCGGCGCCGCCGTCGACAGGTTTATCGGTGGCGGTGTCGTTGCTCGTCGGCGTGTCGCTCGACGCGTCCTTGGTGCCTCCGATCGAACCGCCGCCGCACGACACGAGCAGTCCCAGTGCAAAGACGCACAATGTTCGTAGGATCCGCATGCCCCCTCACGGATCGTAAATGGCCTGGCCGCGGTCCGTCTATAGCCCCCCGTCAGAAATCGACCAATCTGCTGAAAACGTTTACATAGGGCGGAGCGCCAGCGTCAGTCGATTGACACTGTAAAGGAGCATCGAATGCGTCCCCTATTTTGCTTTCGTCATCTCGCGCCCGTCGCGGTGGTGGTTGCGACGCTGGTCCTCGGCGCGACCCGTGCGCGCGCCGATGTCGCGCCCGAGCCATCCCGCGACAGGCCCTGCACCGCGCCCGGGCAGACCTGCAATCGCGCGGGGCCGGAGGAAGACCAGCCGGGAACCTGCGTCGCGGCGACATGCACGAAGCAGATACCCATGCCCGACGGGGGCACGTTCTCGGTGAAGCTCGACTGCTTCCACTGCGTTGCGAGGAAAGTGCCGTCGGAGCCGAGCTCCAAGTCGTCGGGCTGCACCGTCGCGCCCGAACGCGGTCACACGGGATCGCTTGCCGTAATGGGAGCGATGATCGGCGGCCTGGTGGTCGCCGTGCGGCGCCTAAGATCCCCGCGAACCCGACTGGCTCCGGTCAGCAATACACGCCGAGGCCGATGACGCCGAGCATGGCCTGCAGCATGGCCAGGACCGCGCGCGAGAGGAGGGACGGGGGGGCTCCGTTGATGCCCTTGAGCTTGGCGAAGCCGGCGATTGCGCCCACCAGGCCGACGCCGAAGTTGAAGTTGAAGCCGGCGGGACTCGTGAACGAACCATAGGCGAGCACGCCGATGCCGAAGACGTTGGCGCTGATACATTGGGCCCAGGGGGTGACTTCCTCAGGACTCCCGATCGTACACACGACCGATAGGTAGATGAGCGCGGCGTTGATCATCTGAACCAGATCGGAATCGGGTTTGCAGCCCGGGTCGGATCCGCCGCCGCGTCCGTCGAGCGACACGGCCGTCGCCGAGCCGGTCGCCGGGTCCACGACCCAGAGCGCGGGCGTCGCGCCGTCCGCGGGGACCAGGCAGATCCAGGACGAGTACTGGTCGAGCACGGCGCGGAAGCGCGCGCGGATGTCGTCGGTCCAGCTCGCCGGCGCCCCCGCGCCGGGCGCCAGCACGGCCCACGTGGTCCCCTGCAGATCGGCGAAAGCGCTCTGCTCGCAGAACTGCGCCTCGCGCGCGCTGATGTACAGCGAGCGCGCGAGCGCGCGGTTGAACCGCGTCGCCGCGTCGCCGGTCGACGTCCAGACGTTGAACTCGGGCACCACGTCGACCAGTTGCACGAGCTCCTTGCCGTCGAACCGCGAGCCGAGCACGGCGACGCGCAGGCCGGTTGCCAGGGGCGGATCGCTGGCGGCCGCGGGCGCTTCGAAGAGCAAGGGCGCGACGATCGGAAACGCCTTCATCTTCGGCAGCGCCGCGACGAACGCGTCCGCACCCTTGTTGGCCTGAGGGACGAACTCCGCTTGCGTGATCAGCGCCGAGAGCGCGTCGTCGTAGAGGTGCGCCATGGTCGGCCGGGTCGGCTCGAACATGACCGTGTGCATGCACGCGAGGGCCGTCGTCGTTTCGTCGACCGCGTTCGCGGCGAGGGGCAGGATGACGGCGCCACGCGAAGAGACGTCGGCGCCCGCGATCTTGCGGACGCTCTGGACGCTGCCGACCGTCACCGTCACGTAGAGCCCGGCGATCCCGGACGGCATCGTGCGATCGGCGGCCGCGGGGACCGTGTAGGTCAGCGCTGCGGCGATCTCCGGGCGCGTGGCGAGCTTCACGGCCACGTGGCGTGTGGCGGGCCCCGTCTCCGTCGTGCGGTAGCGGACGCGGTAATTCGTCACCGCCGCGGACCCCGCGTGCGTCTTCAAGAACGCCGTGAGGTCGGCGGCGAACGTCGCGCTCGTCGGGTCGAGCCGGGCCCCGCCCGAGCTGTCGACGATGAACTGTGTCGCGGCGTCGTCGACCGTTCCCAGCGGTACGACGCCGATGGGGATCGCGTCGGCGCCTACGTTTCGCTTCCACTCGTCGATGCGGGTCGGATCCTCGAGCGACGAGGCGTCGTCGGAGAGCATGAGCGCGACGCTCGCGCCCGACGCCGGCAGCATCTGACCCAGCGAATACCAGACGTCGGAGGTGGCAGCGCCGATGCTCGCGAGATCGCTCGCCAGCGTCGTGGCATCGGGCGTGCGCCAGCCTGCGGTCGTCGGCGTCGCGCCGATTCCGACCACCTGTACTTCGAACGGCTTGTCGGCGGCGGCGCCGGCGATGGCGTTCGCGACCTTGGCCTCGAACGCGGCGCGATCGGCCGGCGTGGGCCACGAATTGGCGATGCTGCCGCTCGTGTCATAGATGACGAGCACGCGGATCGCCGCGGGCGCGCCGTTCAGCACGACCGAGATCGCCTGCGACTGACCTTCCTCGGTCACCGCGAAGTCGCTGGCGCCGAGCCCGTTCACCGGCAGGTTGGAGGCGTCGCGCAGGCTGAGATCGAGCTCGATCACCGGGAACGCGCTGGCGCTGACGCTGCCGTCTAGCGCGCTCGCCCGCGCGACGGCGTCGGCGTGCGCCGAGGCGTCGAGCGCCGTCAGCGGACCGAAGGGCCCGGTGACCGTGGGCGAGGGGCCGTCCGAAACGTCGAGTACGGCCCCGGACATGAGGAGCGGTTTGCCGCTGACGGCCCCGACGGCGTCCGCCGGCAGATCGTCGGGCGACATCAGGCGCAGCGTGGGAATCCGCGTCGGCGACGCCGAGAAGTCCTGCCCGAGCAGGGTCTTGGGATCGCCGGGCGGCGGGCAGCCGAGCAGCAGCTGGCGGCCGACGAGATCCTTCGCAGCGTAGGAGGCCTCGACCACGGTGGTCAGCGCCGTGGGATCGGTCGCGGCGCCGATGGGCGCCTTCAGCGCGACCGCCACGCTGACCGTCACCTTCGGGCTCACCGCATCGTCGAGCGCGGCGCCCACACCCGGCGGGCGCTCGGTGACCACGTCGCTGTCGCCGAGCGCGACGGCCCAGGCGGTCATGCCGCCGGCGACGTACTCGACGATCGGGATGGTGTCGGGCAGCGGCGCGACGTCGCGGGTCGCGGCCGCGGAGCCGCTGGGCAGAGCGCTCGTGATCTGCTGGGCGAGCGCCGCGACCGCGCTGTCGGTGGCGGGATCATCCGACGAGGTCGTCGGTATGATGTGCTGCCGCGTGTAGATGGCGCGGAGCGCGGCGGAGTCGGGGCTGAACGCCGCGGGCTTCGCGGCGTACAGCGTCGCCTCGTCGAGCGAAGCCGGGCGCGTCATCGCCACGACCTTCGTCTGAAATCCCGCGTCGCCAAGCAGCTTGGCCAGGAGGTCGGCGCGATCGCGCAGCACGCCGGCGCCGCCGCGGAGCGTTCCGCGGGATCCCCAGAGTGAATAGATCTCGGGGACCGCGCGCGGATCGGGCGGCGGCAACACCGCGATCGCGTCGCGGACGAAGCGCGTGATCTTCTGGGCGTCCTTCGTGCTCACGGCGGCCGCCGCGCGCGACGTCAGGTGATCCGGACTCTGCCGGACCGCCGCCAGCATCTGCTCCAGGTCGTTCTTGCTCGCGTTCACGCCGCCCGACGAACCGTTTGACCCGCACGCGGCGAGTGACCCGAGCGGTAACGTCGCGAGAAAGCCGAGCGCCTGGCGGCGCGTCAGCTCAAAGGGTGAAGGATCGGCGGGCGGCTGGGGGACGCGGACGACCTTGCGCACGACCGCATTATCTACCTTCCGCCCGCAAAAAACGTCCCGCGCGCGACTCAGAGCGGCGGCCGCGAACCAGCGCTAAAGCCCGCGGATATTTGCGCAGGTCGCGTAGAAGTACGCCCAGCCCTCGCCGCTACAGCCGACCATCCAAGTATTGGGCCCGATTGGTGCTGACATGTACATGCCGCTCTGGCAGTACCCGCCGCCCGAGAGCATCGTGTAGCCGGACTCGCACATAGAGCAGGAAGCGGAGCCCCAGGCGCCAAGGTACGTGCCGCACACGCTGCCTGTGAAGTACGTGTAGAGGCCGATTCCGTTTCTGAAATTGGCGGTGTCGTAGTGGTCCTCGTATCCGCGATGGTACTCGTAGTTTCCGCGGTGGTACTCGTACCCGTAGTGGTCTTCATTTCCGCGGTGGTTCTCGTATCCGGTGTGGTCCTCCCACCCTCTGTGGGACTCGTAAGAGAGGAAGTACTCGCTCCCCCAGTGATCTTCTTCCCCGGTATGGGTCTCGAACCCGGCGTGGTATTCGCTTCCTGAGAAGTTCGCGCCGTAGAGGTTCGAGAAGCCGTTCGGATCCATGTAGTAGGCGGGGTTGTCGCTGTCGGTGAAGACGCTGGCGGACGGCGGGCCGGCCGGCCCGGTCTCGCCTTGTGGTCCTTGAGGTCCCACCGGTCCTTGAGGACCCACCAAACCAGTCGGGCTGCCCACCCAGTGGCCGGTGTTGTCGATCACCGTGGTGCCGCCGATCGAGACGCTCTTCGGATGGATGTCACCGTTCACGTCGCCGGCCATGATCGCGTAAGGCACGCTGTCGATCGGTGAGCGCGGCGTCATCTCGGGATCGCTGCCCACCTTGATGCCGAGATACCGCACCGATCCGTCGAAGACGACGCCGTCGAGCGGCGTCGTGGTCCCCAGCTCGGTCGAGAAGTAGCCGTCGCGGAAGGTGACGTCGTGACTCTCGGTCCAGATCGGCGTCGGAGCGTCCGCGCGGGAGTAGATGCTGTAGACGAGCGTCAACGTCGCATCGATCGGTTTGCCTTTGTTGTCGTAGAGACTGCCCTGATGCATCACGGTCGTGGGAACGGCGGCGGACGCCGACGACGAGATCGCCGTCAGCATTGCAAAGCTGCCCGCGGCAATGCTGTACGCGGCAATCCAGCCGCGGATTCCTCGAGCCATCATTTCAGTCTCCTTGTCGCTCCGACCAGTCCGCCTTGCATCTGGTAGCTGGACGATGTGGACGAATCCTGGTTCTGCGCCGGCTCACCCAGCGAGAAGTTCATCTGGTAGTGAGCGCTCTGGGCGATCCCGCCCGCGCTCACGACCTGGGTTGCGCTCGGGACGTGGAGCGGCGGGGCCACGGCCACGAGCGCTTTCTGCTCCGTCGTTGTTTCGCCGGCCGTCGTCGACGTCGACGTCGGTGCCGCGGCGTCTTCCGGCTGCTCGCAGCCGCCGCTTCCCGATCCAACACACGCGGTCACCGCAGCCGCCAGCAGCCAGCGCAGAAACCCGCGGAAAATCGTCCGATCTCGTGCCGGCGTCCCCACACGCGGAACGTAACGGCGGCGTTGACTTATAGTCAATCGCAAAAGTGAACGTTTTCGTTTACGTCGCGTAGACGTAAACGACAGCGGTGCGCGGGCGCTGTTCGCGAGCGACTACTGTTCGCACTCCGCGGGCTTGCACGCCAACGGCTTCAGTTTTTTCGCCTTCAACTCCTGCTGAGCCTCGCGGATGTCGTTCTCCGCGTCTCTCAGAATTTCCTTCTGGTCCTGTAACAGTCGGAGGTTCACGACGCCGGCGCGCTTCGAGAGCTTCTTTTCAGCCGCGATCGCCGCCAGCGCGCACTTCTTCCGCCAGGTGGCGTCGCAAAGGCTCTCGGACAGCGCCTCACGCTGGAACACCGGATCGTTCGCCTTTCGTTCGCGTTCGCGGTCCTCTGCCGCGTCGCGCTTTTCGGCCTCTACGCGCGCGTCCTCCTCAGCCTGCCGCTGGCGTCGTTCGTTCTCGATCTGCTTGCGTGCGTTCGCCAGGCACGACGCCAGCATCTGGCGGTCGTGATCAGCGATCGCCTCGCGCCCCGGCCGACCCGCGTTGGACTTCAGGACGTTTTCCAGGATGTGGCATTTGGCGTGCGCAGCGG
>Ga0310810_10004885_pt1 | contig 14910 bp, 18 predicted proteins | sample NCmetagenome_FD_207641 | JGI IMG/M metagenome (GOLD analysis project Ga0310810, IMG submission 207641) | Soil microbial communities from experimental microcosm in Duke University, North Carolina, United States - NC | ecosystem: Engineered > Artificial ecosystem > Soil microcosm > Unclassified ...
GCATGAAGCTGCTGGTCGAGGCGATCCACGACGGCGCGCTCGGCGAGGTCAACCACCTGATCCACATCGGCATCGGCGGCTCGGCGCTCGGGCCGGCGCTGGCGGTGGACGCGCTCGCTCGCGATCTCGCGATGGTGGACGTGCACGTTGTGTCGAACATCGACGGGCTTGCGCTCGAAGAAGCGTTCATGGCGTGCGATCCGGAGACCACGCTCATCGCCGTCGCCAGCAAGACGTTTACCACGACCGAGACGATGGCCAACGCCGCGAGCGCGCTAAAATGGCTCGCGGACAACGGCGTTGCCGACCCGAGTGGCCGGGTGATCGCGTTGACGGCCAACCCGGAGAAAGCGGTCGAGTGGGGCGTGGACGAGACGCGCATCCTGCCGTTTTCTGAATCCGTCGGCGGGCGCTACTCGCTCTGGTCGTCGATCGGCTTCCCCGTGGCACTGGCGATCGGCTGGGACGATTTCGCGGCGATGCTCGACGGCGCGGCGAGGGTCGATGCGCATTTCCGCGACACCGATGGCCGCGCCAACCTGTGCCTGCGCGCTTCCTTTGCCGATCTCTACTACGCGCGCATCAGGGGCGCCGAGACGCGCGCGGTGTTCGCCTACGACGAGCGACTGCGGCTGCTGCCCGATTACCTTCAGCAGCTCGAAATGGAATCGAACGGCAAGCGCGTGACGGCGGACGGCAAACCGGTGGGAGCTCCGACCGCGCCGATAACCTGGGGCGGCGTCGGCACCGACGCGCAGCACGCGGTGTTCCAGTTGCTCCACCAGGGCACGCACCTCGTGCCAGTGGAGTTCATCGCCAGCATCGCGCCGGGCGACGACCTCGACCCAGCGCACCATCGCATCCTGCTGATGAACTGCTTCGCGCAAGGCGCGGCGCTGATGGCGGGCAAGGCGAGCGACGATCCGGCACGCAGCTACCCCGGCGACCGCCCCTCGGCGACGATCCTGTGCGACGATCTCGACCCGGCTACACTGGGCGCGCTGATCGCCTTCCACGAGCACCGCACCTTCGCCAACGCCGTGCTGATGGGAATCAACGCGTTCGACCAGTTCGGTGTCGAGCTGGGCAAGGAAATCGCCAGGCAGATCGAGCGCGGTGGCGAGAGGTTCGATGCCAGCACCGAGGCGCTGCTGAAGGCCGCAGGGCTGGGTTGATCTTTATTCGGTAATCTCCACGGCGGTGCCGATCTTCGTCACCGCGAAGAGATTGGCGGCGAATTTCGCAGGCAGGCGAATGCAGCCGTGCGAGGCCGGGTATCCCGGCATCGGCCCCGCATGAAACGCAACGCCGTAGCTGGTGATCTGCTGCATAAAGGGCATCGGGGCGTTGTCGTACTTCCTCGAGAAATAGGTGCGGTACTTGGCGAGGATCTTGAAGCTGCCGGGACGCGTCTCATGACCGGCCCGTCCGGTCGATACCGTCGAGACGCCGACCATCTCGCCGTTGGCGTAGACAAAGAGCATCTGGTCGGACAGGATGAGTACCAGCCGATCGACCTTGGTGGTGCCGTCCTTCCACATGAAGTCGCCGTTCTCGAGCGTGTCCTGTCCGAAGGCCGCGTTCATCGTGTCATAAGGGTCTTGGGCTGGGAGTGTGGCGGCCTCGGCCGTGGCTTGCGGCGCGTCGGCGGGTTGCGCATGGGCCGGAATAGCGAGCGCCAGCGCGCCCGCGCCCATGAGGGAGCGCGCCACGCACCGCATCTTCGATCCGATTCCAGGAGAGACGCACTGCATGGGAAGCGACCTAAGCCGATGAGAGCGCAGGTTCGCTCCGTATGTTCCGCAACGACGTGGCCGGCCGGTGGCCGTCAGTCGTTTGTCGCGAGCTCAGGATTGAAGTACGGCGGATAGCCGCCGACATAGACCGGCGTGCCCACTTCGGTCGCCTCGAACAGCTTGGCGGCGAACTTGGTCGGCATGCGGATGCAACCGTGCGAAGCCGGATAACCCGGCAAGGGCTCGCCGCCGTGCATCGCCACGCCGTATTCGTCGATCACCTGCGCGTAGGGCATCGGCGCGTTGTCGTACTTCTTCGAGTAATACTCGCGCTTCTTGCCGAGGATGTGGAACACGCCGGCCGGCGTGATGTATCCTTTGCGCGCGGTCGAGATCGTCGCCACGCCGACGAGCCTGTCGCCGTCATAGGCGTAGAGCATCTGGTCTCCCAGGCTGACGACGACGCGATTCACGGCGTCGGCGCCGTCCTTCCACAGGTACGTGCCGTTCCGGATATGATCCTTGCCGAAGGTATCGAGCATGTCTGCCCGGGCGTCCTCGGCCGCATAAGTGGCCTGCTGAATCGCTTCAGGGGTTTCATCGGATGCTTGCGCGGGGGCCGGCACCGTAAGCGCCAGCGCACCCAGAAGCGCAAGGCTTTGCGCCAGGTATTTCATTTCCTTACCAATTCCAAAACTTGCTTTGGGTTAGAAATGAAATTCCGGGCAATGGGTTCCGTAATTCGCCGCAACTGCGGCTGCGTTGACCCGTCGGTTGCTAGGCTTTCTTGTCCCGTCGGCGCTCAGTTGCCCATTCTCTTCGTCGCCGCTTCGGCGGCCTTAAAGCCGATCTTGGAATGCTGGCCGTCGCAGAACGGCTTGGTGGTCGAGCCGCCGCAGCGGCACAGGAACAGGCGCTTCTGGTGGGCGACGTCGTAAGGGTTGCCGTCGGCGTCGCGCAGGTCGAGCTCGGCGAGGTCGCCGCTTACCTGGTAGGGACCGTCCTTCGTGACCGTGATCTTCACCGGCATCGCTTGTTCTCCTTGGTTTTCAGCGGACATAACACATCAGTCCGCCAGGGGGGCAAGGAGGTTTACAGCAGGGAACGCAAGGGAATCTTGGGGAGCGGCAGGATCATCGCGACGCGGCGGCGATACGCGTCGTAGCCGCCGATTTCCTTTTCGAGGAAGCGCTCCTCGACCCTCGCCTTGAGTGTGAAGCCAAGCGAGAACAACACCGCGCCGGCAATCGCCCACGGCTTCGCCTGCAGCGTGGCCATAGCCACGGCCCCGGCGATCAGGCCGGTGTAGATCGGATGGCGGACGAAGGCGTAGGGGCCGGTGTCGACCACGCGGTGCTCGGCCATGCGCTCGACCCCGCTCGACCACAGCCGGCCGAGTTCGATCCGCGCCCACCATGCGAAGGCTATGCCGGCGCCGGTCAGCGCGTCCATCGTCCAGCCGAGGGTGGGGGTGACATGCCAAAGGATCGGCTGCTGCCTGGGGATGACGCCGTACATCATGACCAGCCCGACCGAGATCATCACGAAATGCAGCCGGTATTCGTTGCGCGGTGCCTGCACGGTGGGCCTGTCGCGCCACAGCGCGGCAACCTGCCAGCTCACCAGCCAGCCGAGCCACATGACGGCCGCCACCATGATGTAGAACTGCGCCATGCACGCGAATATAGGCGGTGTATTGCTTATGTAAAGCACGTGGCTCGAGCGCTGTTGGCAAGCGCTCCGACAGCGGCCATATGCCCCGCGCAGCAGGAGCATCCCATGGCGACTTACGACTACGACCTCTTCACCATCGGCGCGGGCTCGGGCGGGGTGCGTGCCAGCCGCGTGGCCGCGGCGCACGGCGCAAAAGTGGCCGTGGCCGAGGAATACCGCGTCGGCGGCACCTGCGTGATCCGCGGCTGCGTGCCCAAGAAGCTGCTCGTGTACGGCGCCCATTTCGCGGAGGATCTGCAGGATGCGAAGAATTTCGGGTGGACCGCGGAGAGCTGCACGTTCGACTGGAAATCGCTGCGCGACAACGTCCTCAAGGAAGTCGACCGGCTCAATGGCCTCTACCGCCAGGCGCTGGAGAGCCACAAGGTCGACATCATCGAGCAGCGCGCCACCGTCACCGGTCCGCACGAGGTGACACTCGCGGACGGCACGAAGAAGACCGCGAAGTACATTCTCGTCTGCACCGGCGCGCGGCCGCACGTCCCCGGCTGCCCGGGTCACGAGCTCGGCATCACCAGCAACGAGGCGTTCCACCTCGACGACGTGCCGAAGCGCATCCTCATCTCGGGCGCCGGCTACATTGCCAACGAGTTCGCCGGCATCTTCAACGAATTCGGCGCCAAGGTGACGCTGATCAACCGCTCCGACCAGCTGCTGCGGGGCTACGACGAAAGCATGCGCGACCGGCTGCTGCAGATTTCGACGATGAAAGGCATCGTTTTCCGTTTCAACGCCGAGTTCCGCGGCATTCACAAGAACGCCGACGGCTCGCTGAGGGTCTCGATGACCAACCACGACGACATCGAGGTCGATTGCGTGATGTTCGCGACCGGCCGCCTGCCGAACACCGAAGGCCTCGGGCTGGAGGAGGTTGGCGTCGAGCTCGGCGAAAAGGGCGCGATCAAGGTCGATGATTACTCAAAGACCAGCCTCGACAGCATCTATGCGATCGGCGACGTCACCAACCGCATCCAGCTGACGCCCGTCGCGATCCGCGAGGGCCAAGCCTTCGCCGACACGGTATTCGGCGGAAAGCCGGCGAAGGTCGATTATTCGTGCGTGCCGAGCGCCGTGTTCAGCCATCCGCCGATTGCCGGAGTCGGGATGACCGAGGGCGAGGCGCGGAACAAGCTCGGAGTGGTCAAGGTGTACCAGTCGGACTTCCGCTCGATGAAGAACGTCCTCGCCGGGCGCAACGAGCGCAGCCTCTACAAGTTGGTCTGCGACGGCGAGGATGAGCGCATCGTCGGCATCCACATGATCAGCCCCGACGCGCCCGAAATACTGCAGGCGGCGGCGGTTGCGGTGAAAGCGGGCCTGACCAAGGCGGACTTCGACGCGACCGTCGCGATTCACCCGACGATGGCCGAAGAGCTGGTGCTGATGCGCTAGTGCCGGCGTTTGCCGCCGAGGCGGCTTTGCGCGAAAGTCGGCGGGAGCGAAGCGAGTGTCAGATAACCGAGGTGCCGCTCGTCGAGGATGTTGAAGCGGTAACGCGCGGCTTCTTCGGCAGTGCTGCGGGAAATTCGCCCCCTGAGCTCGGTGTCCATCGCCGCGATGGGCTCCGGCATGCCGAGTAAGTCGAAGCGCGCAGCGCCGACGGGGTGTGTGCCGTATTTCGGCTTGGCCCTTTCAATCGTCGAGGCGCCCTCATCGCTGCCGCCGAACTCGATGCGCTTGTTTTGCTCGTCCTCCGCTTCTGCTTCGGCTGCCGCCCATTCACCGCCCAGGGTTTCAGGCGCCACCTCGTTTTCATAGCGCCCCCGCTCCACACCGTCGATTGCGCCGTCGTGGTTCACGTCGAGCAGCTCGAAAAAGCGCATGAAATCTGCGTCGAACTCGGCGAAGTCGAGCTTGCCGTCGCCGTTCTTGTCGGCTTCCGCAAACCACTTCTCCACCGGGTAGGGCTGGTCGCCGGCGACGCGGAACGGCTCGCCGGAAGGAGCGATGAAGATCTTCTCGCGCCCGCCCGGCGCCTGCTGCGCGGCGGCGGGAACCGTTACCGCCGAGACCAGAAGAACGGCAAGGAAGGCACGCATCACAAAGGACCCCCGCGAAAGACGACTCTGTGGGCCTATCCACCTTGCCGGCTGCTGACTCAAGATCGCTCGCAGTCAAGAAGGGTCTAAATCTGCGCGGGCCGCGCCGCCACGCTCGCCACTTGCTCCGGTCGCCCCGCAAGGTTACGCCCGTAACCAACGCGTCACAGTGCGGGAGAGCCCATGTCGGCCAATATCGAGGACCTCGAAGGCCGCCGCGCCGGCGCCCGGCTGGGCGGGGGCGAGAAGCGGGTCGCCGCACAGCACGCCAAGGGCAAGCTGACCGCGCGCGAGCGGCTCGAGGTGTTGCTCGACGAAGCCAGCTTCGAGGAGCTCGACATGTACGTCGAGCACAATTGCACCGATTTCGGGATGGATCAGCAATGCATCCCGGGCGACGGCGTCGTCACCGGATCGGGCACGATCAACGGCCGGCTGGTGTTCGTGTTCAGCCAGGATTTCACCGTGTTCGGTGGCTCGCTCTCCGAACGCCACGCGCAAAAGATCTGCAAGATCATGGACATGGCGATGAAGGTCGGCGCGCCGGTCATTGGCCTCAACGACAGCGGCGGCGCACGTATCCAGGAAGGCGTCGCCAGCCTCGCCGGCTATGCCGAAGTGTTCCAGAGAAACGTGCTGGCGAGCGGCGTCGTGCCGCAGGTCAGCCTCATCATGGGACCATGCGCGGGCGGGGCGGTCTATTCGCCGGCGATGACCGACTTCATCTTCATGGTGAAGGACTCGTCCTACATGTTCGTCACCGGGCCGGAGGTGGTGAAGACCGTCACCAACGAGGTGGTGACGCAGGAAGAGCTGGGCGGCGCGGTCACCCACACGACCAGGACGGGCGTCGCCGACGTCGCGTTCGAAAACGACATTGAGGCGCTCATCGCCGTGCGTGAGTTCGTCAGCTACTTGCCGAGCGACAACCGCTCAGGCGTGCCCGAGCGGCCGACCGACGACCCGTGGGACCGCATCGAGGCCAGCCTCGACACGCTGATCCCGGCGAGCGCCAACCAGCCCTACGACATGCACGAGCTGGTCCGGAAGGTGCTCGACGAGGGCGAATTCTTCGAGATCCAGCCGGCCCACGGCGGCAACATCATTTGCGGTTTCGGCCGGGTCGAGGGGCGCACGGTCGGCGTCGTCGCCAACCAGCCGATGGTGCTGGCCGGCGTGCTCGACATCAACGCCAGCAGGAAGGCCGCGCGCTTCGTGCGCTTCTGCGACGCGTTCGGCGTGCCGATCCTGACCTTCGTCGACGTCCCCGGCTTCCTCCCCGGCACCGCTCAGGAGCTGGGCGGCATCATCAAGCACGGCGCCAAGCTGCTGTTCGCCTACGCCGAGGCGACCGTGCCCAAGATCACCGTGATCACCCGCAAGGCCTACGGCGGGGCTTACGACGTCATGGCCTCCAAGCACTTGCGCGGCGACTTGAACTACGCCTGGCCCACCGCAGAAATCGCCGTGATGGGCGCCAAGGGCGCGGTCGAGATCATCTTCCGTGCGGAGAAGGACGATCCGGCCAAGATCGCCGAGCGCACCAGGGAATACGAGGACCGCTTCGCCAACCCGTTCGTGGCCGCGGCGCGGGGGTATATCGACGAGGTGATCTATCCGCACTCCACGCGGCGACGGATCGCGCTGGGATTACGCAAGCTCAGGAACAAGCGGCTCGAGAACCCGTGGAAGAAGCATGATAATTTGCCGCTATGATCCCTGAACTCGAAGAAATTCAGCGTCTGTTATGGGGGGAATGGGATCCACTAGGGGTCAATGCTCCTGGCTGGCCAAATGATGAATATGACAGCTACGCGTTCAGGATATTCACGATGATGAACAGCGGTGCGGCTGCAAATGACATCGATGAATACCTGCATCGGGCCGCAACCGATCACATCGGGTTGAATGTGACGGGAAACGAGGGGGAAATTGCTCGCAGGATCATGACCATTCATGCACCTGCGAACCCAACCACTCCATTGCCCTGAACTTGTCTCAAGTTCCATTTCCCTTCCGGCGCGGACAGCGTGTGATCCGACAATGGATGCTGAAATCAAGTTCAGCAGGACGAGGCGTTTTGCGCTAATATGAGAGGATGGCGTTGAAGATCCTGGGCGCCTTGCTGGCGCTTTTGTCGCTGCTGCTGGCGTGGCACGCGGCGAACGCGGTCACGACCGGCGTGATGCCGATGCGGGTCTCGGCGGCGCACAAGGCGAGCCGGCCGCAGGCGTTTTGGGCGGCGGTCGGCATCGAAGGCGTGCTGGCGGTGGGAGCCATGGCGGGAGCCATCGCGTTCGGGTTGATGTGAGCGACGCGTGCGCGCGCTTGAAATGGTCGACCTGTGCATTATAAGGACATTATAAGGCATCCGGAAAAAATGCACAGCGAACGCGTCACTTATCTCGCCACCGCCGAACAAAAGGCCGCGCTGGAGGCGTTTGCGAAGGAGCGCGGGGAATCGGTCGGCAGAGTCCTGCGCGATGCGGCGGCGCAGTATATGGGCCAGCCGACGGCCGAGGAGGAAGCCGAGCTCAAAGCGCTGGTCGAGGAGGTGAACAAGATCATCCCGCAGATGGCCGCCAGGCTCGACAGCATGAGCCGCACATTGCGCGAGGCCCATGAAGAGGTCGATCGCACGCTCCGCGCAGCGGGAATCCGCAAGTGAGCAGTCTCGGCGATACTTTTGCCGCGCTCAAGAATGTCATGCTGCTCCACGAGCGGATGGAAGGCATCCAGAAGGACGTCGAACGACTGTCCGCGGACCTGAAAGACACCAACCGGTGGGCCGCCGCCATCGATCGTCGGGTCGCCCGTATCGAAGGGGTGATGGAAGGCTACCAGCGCGCGAGCGGTTCGCCACCTCGGGAATTGCCTCCCGAGTGAGGCCGATTTGATGCCCACCATCTTCACAATCGGCTACGAGCAGGCGACGCAGGCAGCGGCCGTCGCGGCGCTGCGCGAGGCTGGTGTCGAGGTGCTGGCGGACATCCGCTACCTGCCGTTGTCGCGCCGGCCGGGGTTTTCGAAAAGCTCGCTGAGGACCGCGGTCGAGGAGGCGGGGATCGAGTACCGCCACTTGCGCGATCTCGGTACGCCGGCCGAGGGGCGCGCGGCGGCACGGCGCGGCGATCACGCGACGCTGGCGCGGGTCTATGCCGGGCAGCTCGAACTGCCCGAGGCACTCAAGCAAATGGCCGAGCTGCGCGCGCTCGCCGAGCAGAAGCAAGTGTGCCTGCTGTGCTACGAGCGCGATGCATCGGTGTGCCACCGCTCGATGCTGTACGATGCGCTGTTCGGCGATTTCGAGCGCGTGGACCTGGAGCCGCTGCTGGTCGCGTGACTCAAGCCCGCAGCTTCACCACGTTCGACGGTGGCTCACCGGCCTCGAGCAGCGCCTCGAGGGTCGCGTCCTCGAGCGGCCGGTCGAACAGCACGCCGAGCTCGCCGCCCTTGCTCCACCTGAGCGTGCCGTTGATCGGCCCGAAGTCACCAAGCCAAAGGACCAGCTCCTCGGAGCGAGTCACGCCCACCGCCTCGGTGCGCACGCGGCAGCCCTGGAGGCCGAGGTCGGTCACCAGCGCTGGTTCCTTTTCCCGTTCGCCGATCACGCAGGCGCCCTCGATCACCACCGCATTGCGAGGCGTAGAGCGCGAGCGCGCCGTCTTCTGGTGCTGCAGCTTGGGCCGCTTTGCGCTGGTCATGGAATCACAATAGCTTGTCGAGGTTAAGGCGACTTGTGGTGGCAAGGTTACCGGATGAATAACCGTGCCATCGCGAGCACAGGCAACAATGCCGGCAGGACTCCGAATGGAGCACCTCTGGTGCTAGGTGACATTGATGGTCGGGTCGTGCAAACTCATCGGTTACGCGCGCGTGCTGCGAGGAGCCGCGATCGCGCTGCTGCTCACGGGAGCCGCCTGCGCATCCGAACCGAAGACTGTCTTGGCGCGCGACCCGGCCTCGCCGCTCCGGCTCGAACAGGAAATCCCCTTGCCAGGCGTCAAAGGCCGCATCGATCACCTGGCCATCGACCTCGAAGGCAAGCGCCTGTTCGTTGGCGAAGTGGCCAACGGCAGCGCGGAAGCGATCGACTTGGTCGCGGGCAAGAGCCTGACCCGGATAGGCGGCTTGCATGAGCCGCAAGGCGTAGCCTGGGTACCCACGACGAACGAGTTCGTCGTCGCCTGTGGGGACGGCTCGGTCCATTTCTATTCGGGGCGCGATTATCGTGAGACCGCAACGATCGATCTCGGCAGCGATGCCGACGACGTGCGGACCGATCCACGCAATGGGCACATTGTGGTGGGCTACGGTGACGGCGGCCTGGCGGTCATCGACCCGGCCACGCATCGCGTTGTCTCTCGGATCACGTTCAAAGGCCATCCCGAGGGATTTGCCCTTTGGGGCGGTAAGGCCTGGGTCAACGATCCGGACGAGGGTGAGGTCCTCGCTCTCGGTCTCGATGCCGGCACCGTGCTCGCGCGATGGCCGACAGGCATGCACAGGCTCAACTTCCCAATGGCAGTGAGCTCGGATGGAAAGAGCATCGCGATTGCCTACCGTCTCCCGGCCGCACTCGCGCGCCTTGATGCGGCGAACGGAACGACGTTGGCGATGCAGGACACCTGCGGCGATTCCGACGACCTCTATTTCGCCGGCGCGCTCACTCTGGTCGTGTGCGGTGCGGGCCATGTCGACGTCGTGCGGGGGAACGAGGCTGAGGCGCGCGTCGGGACGCGGGGCGGGGCCCGGACGGGGATTTATGTGCCCGAGCTTGGCACGCTGTTCGTCGCCCTGCCGGCTCGCCGCGGGCAGACGGCTGCGATCTGGGCCCTTCGCCTGACTTCAAAAACTGGCTAGTTCCGCACGATCCCGCCGTTGTCGTCCGCCTGCGGGCCGGGCAGCGCGCTAAGCGTGTGCACGCCGCGGATCCTGCCGTCGATGAAGCGGAAGCTGTGCGAGTCCGGCCCGCCGGTCGAGCTGCCGAAGCGGCAGAACACGTTGATCACCCCCATCTCCGGGTCGATCAGGTAATCGCGATTGACGATGTAGAGCGTGCCGGCCGGGATGCCGACCTCGCAGCTAGCATCAGGCTTGTTCTCGCGATTGGTGTAGGCGCCGCCTTCGAGCCGCGCGCACGGCTGGCCCCACGGAATGTCGGTGAACTTGTCGGCGAAGGCGTCGAGATACGCGTTCGCTCCGCGGATCATCTCGGCCGGCGCGGTGTGCTGGTACTTCATCAGCGGCTGCCAGTTCTCGGCCGCGGTGTACTTGAGGTAGGCGTTGGCGTTGAACAGCCAGTCGCCGGGCTTGGTGACCAGGCTGTCCACCCGGATCACCTTGCCCTGGTGCAGGTAGAGCCGCGTGCCGATGACGTAGGGGTGCCCGCCCTGCGTGACGACCAGCTCGGTGAAGGTCTTGCAGCGCAGCGGATCGTGCAGGCTCATGGCGTGGGCGATCGGCAGCGCGGTGTTCCACAGACCGGCGGACTTCTCGAGCGTGTTCATGTTCTCGAGGAAGTGCGCCTTGGCATCGAGCGGCAGGCCGTCGATCTTGCCTGTCTTCTGCGCCTCGACATAGGCAGCGGTCGCGGCCTTGAGCTCATCCATCGTGCACACCGGATGGTCCTGCAGCGGCGCGTAGGGGCTTGGCGGCGGCACGTCCCGCTGGGCCAGCGCGGGCGAGGCGATGCCGGCGAGCAGCGCGGCGGCGATGAGTGTGCGGATCATGTCATTCCTCCCCAATTCCCTACCCTGCGTCCGTCAGGCTGAATTTGATTCGGCATCCATGGGGCCACTCGGCGATATCCGAGCCAAACTCGCAATGGACCCTGCAACAAGCTCAGGGTGACAAAGAAGGTTTGTCACTAACGAACGTCCTGGATCTTCTCGCTGCGGCACTGCTGCTGCGTGCTCCAGCCGGAGCACAGGCCGTAGGGCGAGCGAATGAAGATGGCTTCGACCCGGCGGATCTTGTTGTTCTCGATCTTGAACAGCTCGCCCAGCTCCCACGTCCAGTTGATCGAGCGGTGATCGAACGAGGCGAACGAGAACACGATGCCGCGTTCGCGGTCCACGGCGACGAAGCGGCGGTCGCGGATGCTAGTGACGACGCCGAGCAGCGAGGTTTGCAGCTGTTCTTTGCACCCGGCCCGCGCGCCCGAGCCCTTGGGCCCGGCGGTGACGATGCCGTTCTCGTGCCGCAGGCAGTCGTCGGTGAACGGGTAGTAGCCCTTGCCGGTGTTGCGCTGGATGGCGTCGAAGTAGGAGTTGGCCACGGCGATCAGGTCCGCCCGGCTCTCGCGTTGGTCCGGCGGGACGGCCTGCAGGAACACCGGGTCGGGGGCGCCCATCTTCTCGACCGCCTCGCCGGTCGCGGGGAAGGGGTTGCTGCTCGCCGCCGCCGGGCCGGGGCGCAGCGGCCGATCCGGGCGCGCGACGACCTGCTCGACCTCGCTGATCCGGCCCTGGTCGTCGATCCTCAGACGCAAGGCTATGCCGACGGGAGCGGGCGGATTCGCCGGGCCTTCCGCCGTCGTCGGCGATTGCTCCATCACCGTGCCGAGGAACGTGACCTGCTGGGTTTCCGGATCGGGGATGTAGAACTTGTAGTTGCCGATCGCGACGGTGTCGTACCACAGGCCTTCATGGCCGAGCGGCAGCTCGACGCCGTTCTCCGTGAAGCGCACGTTCCTCGCGAACAGCGCCGGGTCGACCTTCTTGTCGCGCATCGCCTCGAGGTACGAGTTGACGTAGCCTTCGAGGCACTGGCGCTGACAGTTGTGCACCGGCAGCGGCACGTCGCCCGGCGGTTCGGACGCCGACGTCGCCATGCTGACCGTTGCGAGGGCGATGGCGGCGAGCGCGGCGCGGATCGAACGGCGCATGAATATCCTCCCCTGCGGCGGGCTCTCCTCGCGGCGAGAGAAACCCTTTCGCCGGCGACAATAGCGCAAATCCGCTCGGCGGCTACCCGCCGAAGTGCATCAAATTGTCTTTTGCAATCAGGCCGGGGGCGCGGCGGGGACCTTGCGGGAGACCAGCCAGCCGCCGGCCGCGCCGCCGACGATCTTCAGCGCGTGCGCCATCAGGTAGGCAGGCGTGAAGCCGTCCGTGACATTCGCGTCTCTGACCAACAGGCTCGCGCCGAAGCCGAGCGCGAGGTACAGCGCGACCGCCCATGCCCCGGCGAGCGCGCCTTGCCAGATGCCGCGTTGCGGGACCGGCCGGGCGGACCAATAGCCGGCGACGAGGAAGACCAGCCCTGACGCGGGCGGTATCACCACGTTGAGGGTCGGCGTCGGATCGTCCGTCGCCGAGTAGACGGGCAAAGCGATGCAGATCAGCGCGATTTCGGCGACGAACGCCGCGACCAGCGCGCGCCACCAGCGCAGCTTCGGCGCCGCGAGCTCGGAATTGCTTGCCATGAGTCTCTCCCCGGCGACCCACGTTCCTTCTAACCGCGTCGTGCCAGGCTGGCCAGAGATCCGGCGATAGACAAGATCGACTGGCCTGATATGCCTTCCGTGGGGCGCATTCGGGGGGTGAATGGCGAAAGCCCGACAGAACCGCGCCGCCGCCAAGGCGCCGTCACAGATCCGGCGCAAGCACGCATCGACCCCGCAGCCGGCGGAGCAGCCGATGGAAATCCACAGACCCAGGCCGTCGCACGATTTGCGCGACGTAGCCTCGGAGATAGCGGTGATCGTCGTCGGCATCCTGATTGCGCTTGGCCTCGAGCAGGCGGTCGACGCCTATCATGCAAGGGAGCGGACACAGATAGCGAGGGCCGCAATTGAGGACGAGATTCGGTTCTCGTTGGCGAAGGCGAAGGCCATCACCGACATGCAGGAATGTTCCGAACGACAGCTTGTCAGGCTGTCAGAGGCGATCGGCAAAGGCGATCAAGCGCAAGTGCGCCGGCGACTTAGCGCTTCGCAGCTTCCGCGCGCCTTCACGTGGTCGGACTCGGCGTGGCAAACCGCGCTGGCTTCCAACGTCAGCGATCGCTTCAGTGAGCAGGAGCGGCGCAACTATTCGATTCTTTATGGTTTGGTGCTGATCATCCAGGCCCAGCAGGAAGCCTATTCGGGTTCCGACCTCAGATTGCGGGCGATCGCCTCGAGCGGACTTTCCGAATCTCCGGCAGCCGAGAGCAGCGAACTCGCGGAGATGGCCGGGCTAACCGCGACGCTGCGAAAGCTGGAGGAACTGACACAGGCATACCAGCAAGCGGGAAAGGACCTGATGGGCCTCGAAGCCAGCGCGAATTACGTCAATATTCTGCCCTTCGGGGATCAGCCGGGGAAATGCCGGGCGGCGGCGGCGGCGCTGGATTTGCCTCCTGCCGCCAAGCGCTAGGTTCTTGGCCTATTCGCCAACAAGTCCGCGACCACGCTCGGGTCCGCGAGCGTTGACGTATCGCCGAGGTTTCCGGTGTCGTTCTCGGCGATCTTGCGCAAAATCCGGCGCATGATCTTGCCGCTGCGGGTCTTGGGCAGTGCGGGGGCGAACTGGATGACGTCCGGAGTGGCGATCGGGCCGATTTCCTTGCGGACCCACTGGCTCAGCTCACGGCGCAACTCGTCGGTGTCCTCGGTGCCGGCGGTGGTGGTGACGTAGGCGTATATGCCCTGGCCCTTGATGTCGTGCGGCATGCCGACGACCGCCGCCTCGGCGACCTTCTCGTGCAGCACGAGCGCGCTTTCGATCTCGGCGGTGCCCATGCGGTGGCCGGAGACGTTGAGCACGTCGTCGATGCGGCCGGTGATCCAGTAGTAGCCGTCCTCGTCGCGCCGGCAGCCGTCGCCGGTGAAGTACTTGCCGGGGTACTGGCTGAAGTAGGTCTGGAAGAAGCGCTCGTGGTCGCCGTAGACGGTACGCATCTGGCCCGGCCAGCTATCGGTGATGCACAGCGCGCCGGAGCACGCGCCTTCGAGCAGCTGGCCGCTTTCGGGATCGACGATCGCGGGCTGGACGCCGAAGAACGGCTTGGTCGCGCTGCCGGGCTTGAGGTCGGTGGCGCCGGGCAGCGGGGTGATCATGTGCCCGCCGGTCTCGGTCTGCCACCAGGTGTCGACGATCGGGCAGCGGCCGTCGCCGACCACGCGCCAGTACCATTCCCACGCCTCGGGGTTGATCGGCTCGCCGACGCTGCCGAGCAGGCGGAGCGACTGGCGGCTGGTGCGCGTGACCCATGAATCGCCTTCGCGCATCAGGGCGCGCAGGGCGGTGGGGGCGGCGTAGAAGATCTCGACCCGGTGCTTGTCGATCACCTGCCAGAAGCGGCTGAAGTCCGGGTGGTTGGGCACGCCTTCGAACATCACCGTCACCGCGCCGTTCGCCAACGGCCCGTAGACGACATAGCTGTGGCCGGTGACCCAGCCGATGTCCGCCGCA
>Ga0310810_10004886_pt1 | contig 14909 bp, 10 predicted proteins | sample NCmetagenome_FD_207641 | JGI IMG/M metagenome (GOLD analysis project Ga0310810, IMG submission 207641) | Soil microbial communities from experimental microcosm in Duke University, North Carolina, United States - NC | ecosystem: Engineered > Artificial ecosystem > Soil microcosm > Unclassified ...
CAGATCCTGATACGTGTTCGGGTTGACGACCGTATTGCCGTTCGCCTGCGCGTGCAGGCGCGTGGCGAGCTGTGTATCAGCCGTCCGGCAGAGGGCAGCGACGGCGGCCATGGCGAGAATCAGATAGGCAGGCTTCCTCATGATGGATCCTCAGACGGTGATCACGATGCGCGATCGACGAGATCGATGCGCGAGCGGCCGCTGTAGGGCGCGAATTTTGCGCCCGACCCGACCACCTCGAGCGAGAGGCGGTCGCCATCCACCTGGATGACGACGAAGTGATGCGGATTGTCGGCCGCGGTGGCGCCCGGTTTGGCGAGATGCTCCACGGCGACCTTGTCGGCCGCCGCGCCCGCGAGGTACGCGCGCAAGTCCGGCTCCTCGGCGTAGGCGTAGATCGGCGCGCCGCCGCCGCCGGTGATGATCTGATCGAGTCGATATTTCCTGTTGTCCTTGCCCGCATATCGCTCGACCCAGTGATCGAACAGATGATCGTGGCCGGCGACGATCAGCCGGACATGATGGCGGCGGAACAGCGGCATGTACTGATCGCGAAGGGCCATGGTCGACGGCTCGAGATGCGATCCGCCGTGAGGCCCCGACGAAAAGAGCGGATGATGGAAGAACGCGACGACGTGCCGATAGCGCAGGCGATCGAGGTGTTCGAGCTGATCGGTCACCCACGCGAGCTGCGTCGGATCGGACGCGATGTTGGAGTCGAGCGTGATCGCGAACAGATTGCCGAAGCCAAACGCGTAGGTCGGATAGCCGCTCAGCCGCCGGCGCGACCCTTCGGCCGGCATCAGGTTCGACATCGCGGTGAGCGTGTTGCGCAGGCCGGGCGCTCGTCCCGGATCGCCCAGCGGCATGCCCGAGACGTCGTGGTTGCCGGCTGCGAAGAAGTAGGGAAGGCCGGGGCCGCGCGTCAGCCGATCGATGATCGGCGAGAAGCTCACGTTCCACATCGTCGCGTTGGCACCGCGCAGCACCGCATCTCCGGACTGGAGGACGAAGCGAACCGGGAACGGCGTCGGCGCCAGCGCCTCGATCTTCGCCAGCATGAAGTCCATCAGCCGGGTGTGCTCGACGTTCAGCACCTCGCCATCGCCAGGTACGCCCTCAATGTTCCCGCTGCGCGAGTCGCCGTACGCGAGAAACGAGAACCGCGTGATGCCGGCCGACGTTTCTTCCGGCGGGAGCGGATTCCGCGGCGGGGCGATCGGCCTGACATCGACCGTGGGCAGGGTGGCCGGAACCTGCGCGCCCGGGCCGGCGGCAAGCACGCCGAGCGTGAGCAGGATGAACGCGGACGAAGCGAGTAGGCGCACGAACCCGGATGTTAACACCCGCCGACTGACCCCTAATCCCCAACCCGTAATCCCGACATCCGGCCGACCGTATACTGAGCCGCTATGGACGCACAGCGAGTGATCCGCGATCTCCGCGAGCTCCAGTCGCGCACTGCCACCGCCGACGGCGCGCAGCGGCTCGCGTGGGGCCCTGTCTGGCGCGATGCGCGCGAGTGGTTTCGCGGCAAGATCGCCGCCCTCGGTCTCGGCATCACCACCGACTCGGCGGGGAACAACTGGGTGACGCTGCCGGGCGCCTCCGCGAAATGCGTCATCGTCGGCAGTCATCTCGATTCCGTGCCGAACGGCGGTTGGCTCGACGGCTGCCTCGGCGTGATGGCGGCGCTCGAGGCGCTGCGCATGCACGCCGGAACTACGCCTCCCGTGACGCTCAAGCTCGTCGACTGGGCCGACGAAGAGGGGGCGCGGTTCGGAAGGAGCCTGCTGGGTTCGTCAGCCGCTGCCGGCAGTCTCAACATCGAGGACGTGCGCGAGCTGACCGATCGCCAGGGAACGAAGCTGGTCGACGCGCTCGCCGAGAACGGCGTCGCGATCGATCGCATGGGAAACGCGCATGGCGAGCTGAAGTCGATCGACGCCCGCGCCTACCTCGAGCTGCACATCGAGCAGGGGCCGGTGCTCGAGTCGATGAACAAATCGACCGGCGTCGTGCTCGGCACCTTCGGCGTCGAGCGCCACATGCTGCGCTTCACCGGTCAGGCGGCGCATTCGGGATCGACGCCGATCGCGATGCGGCGCGACGCCTTCCTCGCCGCCGCGCAAACGGCGCTGGCATGCCGCGAGATCGCCCGCCGCCACTCGACGCCGGGCGCCGGCGTCGTCTGCACCGTCGGCATCGTCAACGTCGAGCCGAAGATCGTCACAGCCGTTCCGGGTGTCTGCGAGATCTCGCTGGATCAGCGCGCGCTCGATCCCGCCGTGCTCGCGGCGATGCTCGGCGACGCGCGCGAGGCGGCGGCCGCCGCGGCGCGCGACAACAACGTGTCGGTGGCGTGGAAGAAAATCTGGAGCATCGAGCCGCGCCCGTTCGATCCGCATCTGCTGCGTCTCTGCGAAGAAGCGGTGCGCGAGGAAACCGGCGAGGCGCCGCGGCTGCCGTCAGGCCCGCTGCACGACGCCGCGGAGATGGTGCCGCACATGCCGGTGGTGATGATGTTCGCGTTTTCGTCGAACGGGCTGTCGCACTGCAAGGAAGAGGACACACCCGAACCGTATCTGGAGAAAACGATCCGGGCGTATCTGAGGCTGGTCGAGAAAACCGTCGCGTCCGTCGCGAGCGCGTAGTTACTTGCGCGGCATACCGGGAAATTGTGCCGGCTTGCACATCTTCGCCATGTTCTCGGCGTCTTCCTTCATGCCCGCCTGCTGCGCCTTCGCCTGCGCCATCCCGGCGGCGCCGCCGACGAAGTTCGGCATGAAAGCGCCGGCGAGTCCGGTCGCCATCGAGCTGAAGATGCCCTTCGCCACCTGGCCGCCGCTGCCGCCCGCTTTCTTGTAGCCCGCCGGCAGATCGAACGAGCCCGCCGGCGGCGCGCCGATCTGCAGGTTCTTCGCCTCCATCGTGAAGCCGTCCATGCCCTCGCGCTGCATTCGCTTCATCATGTTCGTCTTCTTCGCCGTCCACATGAGCATCGTGCCCTGGCCTTCCATGGTGAGCCGATACTTGGTGCACTCCTCGCCGTCGATCGTTTCCGAACCGAGCTCCTCCACCTTGCCTGCTTCCTTGCGCGGGTCGGTGACGTCCATCTTCTCGCTCTGGGGAAACTCCTTCTCCGTGTATTCCTTTTTCCAGTTCGTGTAGATCCACACCTTCTGCAGATCGTTGCGGACGACGGTCGTCTGCGGGCAGGTGTAGAGCTGCATCGTGCCGGGCGCCATCGTCGGCATTTCCATGTCGATGCGCTGGTTCGCCTCGTCGCGGAAGATGTGCATCGTCATGACCATCGGTCCGCCCGTCATGAGCCAGTCGACGGTGTACTTGGTCGGTTGCTGCGACTGCGGTGCCTGCGCGGCAAGATGAGCCGTCGCGGCGGCGGCGACGGTGCCGACCGCGACGGATAGCACGCGAACTTTCATGGGGCCTCCTCGGAAGAGCCGCTGATTATAGACAGCTCTTTCCGCCCACCTATCGGCCGCTCGCCGAGGGCCCGCCAACGGCGGCCGCGCGCACTGCCCGGCGGACCCTCGTGGCGGTGGTCATCTCGAATCTTCTGATTCCGGCCCGCGACCGATCTTGAGTTCCTGTTCAAGTCACGCGCAGATCCAGTGCCACACGTGCTGCACGTAAATACGTGCCATAATGTGTCCCTAAATGGTGCAGAATGTCACGTTGAAGCTTCCGCAGGAAACCATCCGCAACGCCAAGGTCATTGCGGCCAAACGGGGGATGTCGATCAGCTCCATGCTCGCCGCCAAGATCGAGGAGCTGGTCGGGGAGGACGCCCGGTATCTGGCTGCGCAACGTCGAGCGTTCGAATGGCTGGCGCAGGGCTGGCATCTCGGCGAGGGGCGATGACCGAGAAGGTGCTCCTCGACACCGACGTGCTGCTCGCCGCGCACGACCTCGACGCCGGGGAACAGCGCGCCATCGCCGAGCACGTGCTCCGCCAGGTCTGGCGCGATCGGAGCGGCGTGATGAGCGCGCTCGTACTGCAGGAGTTCTACGAGCACCTGATTGGCGGCGCGGCGTCGCCCGTTCCCCGGCGCGCGGCGCGCGATCTCGTCGATGCGTTGAGCGTCTGGCCCGTCGTGACGGTTGACGCCGCCGACATCCTCGCCGCGTCGGAGCTCGAGGAGCGGCACCGGTTGAAGTTTCGCGACGCCATGGTCGTCGCCGCCGCGCGCAAGTCGCGGGCGGCGCTGCTGCTCTCGTCGCGCATTGCACCGGCGCGTCACATCACCGGACTCGAAATCCGCAACCCGTTTGCGTGATGATCGAGCAGTAGCCACGAAGACGCGAAGTTGGCGTGTGGCAATTGCGGCGCCATGGGTGAGACGTTCAGCTACGACAGCATCGCCGACGCCTACGCGGCGCGGGTCGACTCCGCGCCGTACAACGCGCTCTACGAACGCCCCGCCATGCTGGAACTGCTGCCGGCCGTCAACGGCGCGCGCCTCCTCGACGCCGGCTGCGCCGCGGGCTGGTACGCGGCGGAGCTGGCCGGTCGCGGCGCGTCCGTTACGGCGATCGACGCGAGCGCGGCGATGATCGATCACGCGCGCAAGCGGTTCGCGACGCCGCCCGCCAGCGATGTGGCTCACCGCGTCGATCTGCGAATCGCGAATCTCGAACAGCCGCTCACCTTCGCGCGCGACGCCGCGTTCGACGGCATCGTCAGCTCGCTGACGCTTCACTACCTCCGGCAGTGGGCGCCGACGCTCACGGAATTTCGGCGAGTGCTCAAACCCGACGGCTGGCTGCTGTTCTCGACCCACCATCCAGCCTCTGATGCGCGGCGGCTGGATGTTCCTCGATATCTGGACGTCGAGCTCGTCGACGATTTCTGGAAATGGGTGGGAACGGTCCGCTACTACCGGCGGCCGCTCAGCGACATCGTCGAGGCGCTCACGTCGGCCGGGCTGGCGATCGAAAAGCTGGTGGAGCCGGTTCCTGGCGAAGCCTTTCGCCTGGCACATCCCGGCTCCTACACTCGCCTGCAGAAGCAGCCGGAGTTCCTGCTCGTGCTGGCGCGGCCCTGGCCGCGCTGACGCCCGCGATTTGTCACCGGGGCTGACGACGCCGACTTGCCAGTTGCTCAGCGCGAGCCGGCGGTGCTCTTCGCGGCCGTGCCGATCTGCTTGAGCAGTTCGGCGACCGCCGTGTCGAGCTGCGAGTCTTTCCCGCTGTAGCTTTCGCCGACCGGCCTCGTCACGGGCACATCCACCGGGCGCGGATGCATCTCCATCGGCGTGCCGTCGCTCGCGAAGATCTTGGTGCCCGGCATGCGCAGCGTCGATCCGTCGATCAGCGTGACGCCGCCCGTGTAGATGATCCACCCCGCGGTCGGCTCGCCGACGACCTTCCCGAGTTTGAGCGTCCGGTAGCCTTCGGTGAAGTCCTCGGCATCCGACAGCGAGTGCTGATTCGTGACGAGAATCGTCGGCAGCTCGAGCGCGCGCTGGCCGAGCGACGTGCGCGACGACACGCTGGGATAGCCGCGCGACAGCATGTTGAAGTAGCCGCGCCGCGCGAAGACGTCGATCGCGTAGACGTTGACGAAGCCGCCGTTGTTGTTGCGCACGTCGACAACGACGCCCTGCTTCGCCTGGTTGTCGGCGTCGAGGTCGATGTGGAGCTGCGACAGGGCGTTTGCCGACATGTCGAACATGTGGACGTAGCCGAGCTTGCCGCCGCTGGCTTTCGCGACGTACTCGCGCCGCTCCTCGACCCAGCCGCGATAGCGCAGCCCTTTCTCGGTGGGCTGATCGACCGGCTTCACGACGACGTCGCGGGTCGTGGCGCCGGCGGCTGACGCCACCGACAGGGCGATCCGCTTGCCAATCGTGTGATCGAGCAGCTCGTCGACGTTCGCCGGCGGCGCCGTCGGCCGGCCGTCGATCTGCACGATGTAGTCGCCGGCCTTGATGCCGGCGAGCGCCGCGGGGCCAAGCGGCAGCACCGTCGACACGCGCACGCGGCCGTGCTGCTCGTACTCGACGCGATCCAGATCGATCGCGAGCCGGCCGAGCGTCGTCTGCGCATTCTGCGGCGGCGCGGCAATGCCCATGTGCGATGCGTTCAGCTCGCCGAGCATCATCGAGATCACGCGCCGCATCTCGTCGGGCGTCCGGCTGCCGGCGATGCGCGGTTCGTAGGTCGTGCGCACGACGTTCCAGTCGACGCCGTTCATCTTCTCGTCGAAGAACTGATCGCGAAGGTAGGTCCACGCTTGATGAAACGCCTCGAGCTTTTCGCGCGAGAAGTCGACGTCGAGCTCGGCCGACATCGCGACCGCTTTCGGCTCGCGCCGCTCGAGCGTCACGTTGAAGACGCGGCCGCGATCGAGGTAGTAGACCTCTTTGCTGTCGGGCGTGAAGTGCGCGCTGCGCTTGGCGCCGGGCGTCGACGTCAGCTGACGCGCAATCGCGGGCTCGCGCGACAGCTCGTCGATCGAGTAGACGAACAGGTTCTGCTGGCCGGCAGCCGAGGCCGTGAGCAGCAGCCATTTGCCGTCGGGGCTGATTTCCTGCCGCGTGACGTCGACGCCGGTCGGCAGCGCGCTGGAACGGCGGCGGATGTCGTCGAACACGAGCTCAACGGGCTTCGCGCCGCCAGCCGCGGCGCTCGGTTGGGCCGGCGGCTCCGCCGGTTTCTTCGGCTCCTCTTTGAACAGATCGCGGAACTGATCTTCGCGGAATTTCGGCGTGCGCGGGATCAGGTCGACGCGGATCACGTCGCCGGGCTCCGTGCGCTGCGACGTCGCAAACGTCAGGAACGTGCCGTCGGGACTCCACGCCAGCGAACCGGCGTTCGTGTTGGCGAGAAATGTCGCCGGCTTCGCCGGTCCGCCCGCCGCCGCCACGATGCTGACGTTCTGGAACGTTTTGGCGCCGGCCGAGAGGAACGCGATGTACCGCGAGTCGGGCGACCAGGCGTAGTCGCGGACGTCGGGGAACGGCGGCGTGTCGAACGTTCCGGTCGCCACGACGCGGTCCTGCTTGGTCGCGGGATCGATCACCCGCAGCTCGCGCGAGTCGCGCTGGTAGGCGATCCACTTGCCGTCGGGCGAGAAGCGCGGCACGTTGTTGCGGCTCGCGCCGGAGGTCAGCTGCGTCTCTTGGCCCGTGCCGAAGTCGTACAGAAAGATGTGATTGTTGCCGTCGCGGTGCGACATGTAGGCGAGCCGCCGGCTGTCTGGCGCCCAGGCGAGCTCTGCTTCTTCCCCGGCGGTCGTCGTGACCCGCACCGCGTCGCCGCCGTCTTTCGCGGCGGCCGAGAAGATCTCGCCATGGACCGTGAACGCGGCTTTCTTGCCGTCGGGCGAGACCGCCAGCTCCTGCATTTGATCCGTGAAGGTCCGGTGTTCCGTCGCCGCGGCGGCCGGCGCGCCTCGGAGGACGACCGGCACCTCGCGCGCCTGGCCGGTCGCGGTGTCGACGGTCCAGATCCCGAAGTCGCGTTCGAACGCGATTGTCTTGCCGTCCTTCGCGATCGTCGGCCACAGGACGCGGCCGTCTTTGAACGTCGTCACGGGTTTCGCAGGGCTGAAGCCCTGCGCCACACTCTGGCCCTGTGCCGCACTCCGGCCCTGCGCCACACTCTGGCCCTGTGCCGCACTCTGGCCCTGCGCCACACTCTGGCCCTGCGCCGCACTCTGCGCCTGCGCCACACCCGTGCTCCAGATGTTCTGCGCGCCGCTGCGATCCGACATGAAATAGAGCGTCTTCCCGTCTGCGCTCCACAGCGGCCACGCGTCTTTCGCGCCGCCCTTCGTCACCTGCTGATAGGCCGGCGTCGCCGCGTCCTTCACGATCCAGATTTCGCTCTCGTCCAGGTGGCTGTGCCCTTTGCGCCACCACTGCGATCCCGCGTTCGCGCGCGCGGTGATCGCGACGAGGTCACCGGCCGGCGCCGGCGCCGCGAAATATTCCGTCGTGTAGCGATCGGCCGCCAGCGGCATCGGCGTCCCGCCGCTCGCGTTCACCCGATAGACGTCGCTCATGCCGGAGATGTCGTGGCTCGTCGACGAGAAGTAGACCGACTTGCCGTCGGCCGACCATCCCGTCACCAGCTCGTTCGCGTCGTCGAAGGTGAGCCGGGTGAGGTCGCCGGTCGTCAGCGACACGACGTACACGTCGCCATTGCCGGTGCGCGTCGACGTGAACGCGAGGCGGCGGCCGTCGGGCGAGAACAGCGGGCGTGATTCAGTGGCCGGATGCGACACGAGCAGCCGCGCGTCGCCGCCGCGCGCCGGCACCTCCCAGATGTCGCCGCCGCTCACGAAGGCGATCGTCGAGCCGTCGGGCGAAATGCCCGGCTCGGCGAGCGAGGGCAGAGACGGCGGCGTCGACCGCTGCGTCTGACCGATCGCCGGCCCCATGCCGAGCGCCACGATCCCCGCAACGATGCCCAGCTGTGTCAGCTTCGTCATTTTGGTCCTTCCTGCTCACGCTCGGCTGACGCCTCGCGCTCCATCCGTGTGCCTGAAAGCCTCGCGCTCGATCTATTTCTGGTCGGTGCTCTTTTTGAAGAAGACGGATACGTCGCGCCGGCCCTTCTCGAGATACGGCACGCCGTGCTCCATCCAATCGGGCTTGGGCGCGTCCTTGAAGAAGTAGTCGAAGTATTCGGCCATGTGGACGGTCCAGTGCTTCTGATTCTCGCGCTGCCGCAGCCCGTGCTTCTCGCCGTTGTAGACGAACATGTACGCCTCTTTGCCGAGCCGCCGCATCGCGGTGAAGAACTCGATCCCCTGCTGCCATGGCACCGCGTCGTCTTCGTCGTTCGCCATCGTCAGGTACGGCGTGTGGATGTTTTCGATCCAGAACAGCGGCGAGTTCTCCATGTAGATCAGCGGGTTCTGCCACGGCGGCACGCCGATCCGGCTCTGCGACTTTTCATACTGGAACGCGCGCGACATGCCGGTGCCCCAGCGGATTCCGCCGTAGCCGCCGAACATGTCGCCCACCGACGCACCCGCTTCGACCGCACGGAAGATGTTGGTCTTCGTGATCATGTAGGAGATCTGATAGCCGCCCCAGCTATGGCCCTGGATGCCGACGCGCGCCGGATCGACGAACCCCATCGCCAGCACTTGCTGCACCGCGGGCAGCACGCATTTCAGCGCGCTCTGGCCCGGATAGCCGATGTCGTAGACGATGTCGGGCTGCAGGATGATGTAGCCGTTGCTCGCATAGCGTGTGACGTTGATGCTGCTGCCGCCGGGCGCCGGCGGCACGTAGCGGTGCAGATTCTGCGACAGCTGCTCGTAGATGTAGACGAGCATCGGATACTTCTTCGCGGGATCGAAATCCTCGGGCTTGGTCAGAATCGCGCGCAGATGTTTGCCGTCGGCGTTCACGTAGTCGACCAGCTCGGAGCGGCCCCAGTTGTAGTGCGACTGCTGCGGATTGGCGTCGCTGATCTTTTTCATGTCGGTGAACGCGCCGCTCGAGGTCCACAGATTCGGGAACTCTTCGAACCGCGAGGTCGTGAAGACATAGACGTCCGCGTCGCGCGCCTTGATCGGCACGCCGAACTGCTTGTCCGCCATCACGAGCTTCGTCGGTTCCGCCGTCTCGCCGACCGTGACGCGGTACACGCCTGACGCCTTCGTCCGATCGTCCACCGCCGACAGCAGGATCGGTCTGGTCGTCGGCACGATCGGATCGTCGGCTTGGCGCTGCCGCAGACCGCCTTCTTCAGGCTCGGCGCTCTGCGGCGGCGGCTCCGTCCGCGAATAGCGGAATGTGATCTGCTGCCTGCGGCCGATGCCGTTCGTGAGCATCCGTCCGCCGCTGCCGTCGGGTTTCACCTCCCAAATGTCGTAGCGGTCGTACAACAGCACCGACTTGTCGCCGTCGGTCCATCCCGCCTGGCCGTAGGGCGCCGCATGCTCGGGACGATCGTCGGTCTCGCTCTGGAACTTCACGCCGAGTTTCGCGGTGAGATTCACCTTCTGCCCGTCGCTGGTGCGGACGACGTACCAGTTGTCGTCTTGCTCTTCGAAGTAGAGGACATAGTTCGCGCCCGGCGACATCGACGCCTGGCCGTGCACCTTGTCGAGAATCTTCTGGCGCGACCCGTCGGTCAGCTGCACCAGGAAGTAGTCGTCGTAGCTGCCATCCCACGACACCAGCTGGCGGTAGGGGACGTCGGAGCTGCCGAGCGCGCGCGCGTCGCTGTCGTTGGTCCGCAGTTCGGGCATGTCGGGCGAGGCGAGCTGCGTGAATTGCTTCGTGGCGAGCGTGACCATCGCGCGGAAGTTGCGCTTCTTCTCCTCCTCCGCCCGCACCTTCTGCATCGGCTGGATTTCCAAATCCTTGTAGTTCCAGATGTCCACCTTGATCAGATCGGCGGCGTCGTCGGGCTCGGGGCGCGGCGGCGGCGCGGTGCCGAAGAACAGGCGGGCGCCGTCCTTCGAGAAGTCGAGGCGGCCGAACTCGCTGACGGTCATCGCCGTTGCGCGCCACTCGGCCGGCACCGGCAGTTCGGTCGCGGCGGCGGCGGTCACGGCGGCGTGATAGAGCTTGAAGCGCGGCACCTTCGCGGCGTGATCGTCGCGGTTGCTGACGAAGGCGACCTGCGACGCTTTGGCGTCGAACGCGAAGCTTTTGTACGCGCCTTCGCCGGCCAGCAGCTTCCGCGTCGATCCGTCGCTTGTGCGACGCGTGAACGCCGCGTCGTTCGCCGGTGTCTTCGACGACACGGAATAGGCGATCGTGCTGCCGTCGCGGCTCACGGCGAACTCGGCGACCTCGGCGATGGTCCGCTGCGCGCCGCTGGCGAGGTCGCAGATGACGAGGTCGGTGCCCGGCTCGTGTTTCTTCGTCTCCTGCCCTTCCCGCCCCTCCTGCCTTTCCTGCCCGGGGGGCGCCGTCGCTGCTGCCGGCTCGGCGGCGCGGAGGTAGACGACGAACGTCGCGGGATCGTCGGGGACCCGGAAACTTTTGACGTGCTCGGCGAGCGTGGTCACTTTTCCGCTCGCGAGCTCGACGACGCCGACGCCGGCTTTCGGCATCTCCTCGGGTTTCTTCTTCGCTTTGCGCGCCTTGTCGACGTCGGCTTTGAGCGGCGATTTGGCGAAGACGATCGCCTTGCCGTCGGGCGTGATGATCGGATCGCGCCCGCGCGGCGCGCGAATCTCGGCGTTCGTTTTCAGGTTGCGGACGACGAGTTCGCCGTCGCCGTCCTGCGGTACGAGGGCGTAGGCCACCCAGGTGCCGTCGCGCGATAGTTTCGTCCCCTGGATCGACTTCCACGAGTCGTAGACGTCGTGGGTAATCGGCTTCTTGCTCTGGCCGACGACGCCGGGGCTCAGCCACACCAGGACCAACGCCGCTACGAAGACGATGCGGACGCGCACGGCTGCTCGCATAAATCCTCCTGACGCAGGACTGAAGCCCTGCGCCATCGCTTGAGAACGAGCTAGAGCGTGGTATTACGCACGGCGTCCGCGAGCTTCTGGCGATAGGCGACGAGCTTCGCGCGCAGATCGGGCCGTGACGTCGCGAGAATCGCCACCGCCAGCAGCCCCGCGTTCGCGGCGCCGGACGCACCGATCGCCACCGTCGCCACCGGAATGCCCTTCGGCATCTGCGCCGTCGACAGCAGCGAATCAAGGCCATTCAGCGCGCTGTGCATCGGCACGCCGATCACCGGCAGTACCGTATGCGCCGCGACGACGCCGGCGAGATGGGCGGCGCCGCCGGCGCCGGCAATGATCACTTCCAGGCCGCGGTCGATTGCTGCCGACGCGTATTCAGAGGTGAGGGCCGGCGTGCGATGCGCCGAGAGGACGCGGCTTTCGTGCGCGATCCCGAACTCGGTCAGGGCGTCGCTCGCCTGTTTCATCGCGTCCCAATCCGACTTGCTGCCCATGAGAATTCCGACGAGTGGATGAGATTCGGTCACGGCCGTATTCCACCACAAAGGGATTCGCCACGAAAACACGAAAACACGAAATTCAACCAGTACTTCTCTGTTTTCGTGCGTTCGTGGTTTCGTGGCTACCCAAGTGCCGCGAGTAGAATTTGAGTATGAAACGTGGTGTCACTCTGCTGGTCCTGTGCGTTGCTGCGCCAGCTCTTGCGCAAGCACCAGCCGCGCCCGCGAAAAAAATCGAGGTCGCCTACACGCAGTTCACGCTGCCGAACGGTCTGCACGTGATCCTGCACGAAGACCACTCGGTGCCGATCGCCACGGTGAACACCTGGTTCCACGTCGGATCGGCGCGCGAGAAACCGGGGCGCACCGGGTTCGCGCACCTGTTCGAGCACCTGATGTTCATGGGATCGGGCCACGTCAAGCCCGGCGAGTTCGACGAGTGGCTCGAGGCCGCCGGCGGCGAGAACAACGCGTCGACCGGCAACGACCGCACGAACTACTACATCAACGTGCCGTCGAACGCGCTCGAGCTCGCGCTGTTCCTCGAATCCGATCGCATGGGCTACCTGCTCGACACCATGACGCCGAAGACGGTCGACGCGCAGCGCGACGTCGTGAAGAACGAGCGGCGTCAGAGCTACGAGAACCGCCCGTACGGCCTCGCGCAGCCGACGCTCAGCGAGATGCTGTACCCCGAGGGACACCCGTATCACTGGCCGGTGATCGGCTACATGCCGGACCTCACCGCCGCCAGCCACGAGGACGTCGTCGACTTCTTCAAGAAGTATTACGCGCCGGCCAACGCGAGCCTCGTCGTCGCCGGCGACATCGATCCGGCGAAAACGCGCACGCTCGTCGAGAAATGGTTCAGCGACGTGAAGCGCGCCCCGCAGCCGGAGCCGATGACCATTCCGGGCGCGATGCTGACCTCGGTACAGAAGAAGACGCTCACCGACCGCGTCCAGCTGCCGCGGCTGTATCTCGCGTGGCTGACGCCGCGCCACTTCGAGCCGGGCGACGCCGAGATGGATGTCGTCGCCGACGTGCTCGCCGGCGGCAAGAACGCACGGCTCTACAAGCGGCTCGTCTACGACATGCAGATCGCGCAGGACGTCAGCGCGTTCCAGGCGTCGGCGTCGCTGTCGTCGTCGTTCCAGATCGTCGCGACCGCGCGGCCGGGGCACACGGTCGACGAACTGAAAAAGGTGATCGACGAAGAGCTGCTGAAGCTGCAGCGCGAGGATCCCGCGCCGCGCGAGCTCGAGCGATCGGTGAACACCATCGAGGCGTCGTTCTACAACCGCATGGAACGCCTCGGCGGCTTCGGCGGCAAGGCCGACCAGATCAACGGGTACTTCAGCGAGACCGGCGATCCCGACTGGTTCAACGAAGACCTGAACCGCTATCGGGCGCTGTCGCCGTCGGATATCCGCGCGGCGGCGGCGGAGTATTTGCCGCTGGATCGTCGCGTCGAATTGGTCGTCGAACCGGAGAAAAAGCCGTGACCATGTTTCAACGTCCGGGGACTGCCACGAAGGGACGAAGGCACGAAGCCAAATGGGATCTCTTCGTGTCTTCGTGTCTTCGTGGCCTTCTTCCATTGGTCGCGATCGTGGCGACGGTTTCGGCCCAGCAGGCGCCGGACCGTTCGCATCCTCCGCAGATCGGCCCCGCGCCGACGCTGCGGCTGCCGGACATCCAGAAGAAGCAGCTCGCCAACGGGCTGCCGGTCTGGGTCGTCGAACTGCACGAGGTTCCGGTCGTGCAGGTGAATCTCGTGGTCTTCGGCGGCAGCGCCAACGAAACCGGCAAGCGCTTCGGCGCTTCGAGCCTCACCGCCGCGATGCTCGAACAGGGCGCCGGCTCCCGTTCGGCGCTCGAAATCGCCGACGCCGTCGACTATCTCGGCGCCGACCTCTCGGCGTCGAGCGGATTCGACGCCAGCGCGGTGCGCCTCCATGTGCCGGTGTCGCACCTGGCCGAGGCGCTGCCGATCATGGCCGACGTCGCGCTGCGGCCGACGTTCCCCAGCGACGAGCTCGAGCGCCAGCGCCGCGAACGCCTCACGTCCCTTCTGCAGGGGCGCGACGATCCTGCGACGATCGCGGCCGTGTCCTTCTCGCGCGTCCTGTTCGGCCCCGAGCACCGCTACGGCGTGCCGCAGTTCGGCACGGCCGAAACGATCAAGGCGTTCACAGTCGACGATCTGAAGTCGTTCTACGCGTCGATCTTCCGCCCCGACAACGCCGCGCTGCTCGTGGTCGGCGACATCACCGCGGATCGCGTGCTGCCGCTGCTCGAAACGACCTTCGGCAGCTGGAAGGCCGGCGGGGGCGCCAAGCCGACGGCGACGCTGCCGGCGGCTCAGCAGCCGGCCGCGCGGCAGATCTATCTGGTCGACAAACCCGGCGCGGCGCAGTCGCAGATCCGCATCGGATGGATCGGCGTGCCGCGATCGACGCCCGACTTCTTTCCGCTCCGTGTCCTCAACACGCTCCTCGGCGAGTCGTTCACGTCGCGGCTGAACATGAATCTGCGCGAGAAGCACGGCTACACCTACGGCGCGAGCTCCTCGTTCGACATGCGCGCCGGCGCGGGGCCGTTCTACGCGGCGGCCGGAGTGCAGACCGACAAGACGTCGGAGTCGCTCACCGAGTTCTTCAACGAGCTGAACGGCGTCGTGAAGCCCGTGCCGGCCGATGAATTGACGCGCGCGAAGAACTACATCGCGCTCCGCTATCCGGGCGGCTTCGAGACGACCGGCGACATCTCGCGGCGGCTCGAAGACTCGCTGGTCTATCACTTGCCGGACGACTACTTCACGACGTACGTGCAGAAAATCCAGGCGGTCACCGCCGCCGATGTGCAGCGCGTCGCGCAGAAGTACATCCAGCCGGGACGCTTCGCGGTGGTGGTGGTCGGCGACGAGAAGACCATCGAGCCGAAGATTCAGGCGCTCAATCTCGGGCCGATCAAGAAGCTGACGGTGGATG
>Ga0310810_10004887_pt1 | contig 14907 bp, 12 predicted proteins | sample NCmetagenome_FD_207641 | JGI IMG/M metagenome (GOLD analysis project Ga0310810, IMG submission 207641) | Soil microbial communities from experimental microcosm in Duke University, North Carolina, United States - NC | ecosystem: Engineered > Artificial ecosystem > Soil microcosm > Unclassified ...
TCGCAAGGTTCATCGCGGAGCACGACGGGCCGCCGCTTGTGAGCTTTGCGCGCCTGAATCCGGCCGCGAACACCACGTATCTGCGTCAGTACATCGCGATTCACGCGGCGAACCGCTACCGCTACTATCGAAACCGATCGCTCGAGGCGCTGCTGAAATCGATCCTCGAGGTTCCGGATCACGAGTGGGTTCGTCAGTTGGTGGAGGAGCTCATTGTCTCCGCATTGACGGTCACGACGATCGATTTCCAGGACGGGCTTCCGCTGACGGTCCTGGCACTCCGCGCCCGCAGCGGTGACGCTCAAGCAATTGCCGGTCTGAACGCGTTCGAAAAGGAATTGCTCAAGCGGGCGGCACAGCTCTCGCCCGGTCGCGGCAAGTCGGACTCCTGGGCGCACTACCAGCGTCGAGCCGCGGCGCTTGGCGAGGTGTACTTGCTCGCCCTCGATCGGCGAACGGAGGCACTGGAGCTGCTGCAGCGTGCCCGCGACCTCCCCAAAGGCTTCGCGGGATTCAGTGCTGCGTCGAGCCTGACGCTGGCGGAAAGTGCGCGGCTGGCGACGCCGGCCGATATTGCAGTAATCGATGGATGCATTACCGCTGCACTGGGATCGGCCCACCGGATTCAGGACTATCCGTTCTGCTTCCAGATGACCTGCTTCGTGCGAACGATGCAGAGACACTGGCCGGCGTCGGTGCCGTTGAACGTCGAAGACGTGGTGGGCCGGCTCGTGCAGGATCCCCAACACCCGGACTTCTGTCCCGTGTTCGTCGTTGGCGAGCAGTACGAGTTCAGGCCTGCCGACGACAACACGCTGCCGATTCCCGAGAGCGTGCGGAACGCAAAGACGTTGCGCGACATCGCGACGATCTGCGAATGTTCGGAAGAGAGCATGGCGCTCATCAACGAGTCGCTGCCGCGCGGTGTCGCTCTCGCCGCCGGGACAGAAGTTCGCTTCAAGGATTCGGAGTTCACTCCTCTGCTCGCCGCGCGGCTGGCCACTGAGGTGCTGGCGACCCCGATGGACGCCAACCGGCGGCCAGCGTTGATTCAGAAGCTCGTGCCGGTGGCGGCGTCGAACACGACAGCGCTGGACACGGTGTTGTCGCGGTTGTTGCTCTCAGCACCATCCGGCGGGGCGATACCCGGTGCCCTGCTCGCTCTGAAAGTGTCGCCGTGGGAGCAGGATGGGACGACGCCTTCTGAGATGATTCTGGCGTAAGCGGTTGGACTTCACGACGAAGATTCAGTCTCGCACCGACGAAGATTCAGCGTTGCACCGACGAAGATTCAGCGTCGCACCGACGAGATTCCGTGTCGCACCGACGAAGATCAAAAGATCGCACTGACAAACGACCATGACCACGACTTCTCTTTCGGGAAAGATCGCGCTCGTCACCGGCGGCGGGCGTGGGATTGGAAAAGCGATCTCGCTCGCCCTGGCCGCGGCGGGCTGCGATGTCGCGGTGAACTACGTGAGCCGCGAGGCGGATGCGCGTGCGACGGCCGACGCGATCCGCGCGACGGGCCGGCGCGCGCTCATCACACAAGGCGATGTCGCCAGGAGCGCTGACGTCGCGGCGCTTGTCGCAGCGGTCGAAGCCGGCCTCGGTCCGGTGGATGTCCTCGTGAACAACGCCGGACGCGTGGCTTTCGAGAGCATCGAGCAGATGTCGGAGTCGAGCTGGAACGAGATCATCCAGGTCAATCTCTCTTCGGTGTTCCTGATGACGCAAGCTGTGTTGCCGGGAATGCGTGCGCGCAAGTGGGGCCGCATCATCAACCTGACGTCGGTGGCGGCGCAGGCGGGAAGCACGATGGCCGTGCACTACTCGGCGGCGAAAGCGGGCGTCATCGCGGCAACCAAGAGCTACGCGCGGCTGCTGGCGAAAGAGGGCGTCACCGTCAATGCCATCTCGCCGGCGCTCATTGCGACCGAGATGGTGGCGGCAAATCCCAGCGTGAAGCCCGACATGATTCCGATTGGCCGCTTCGGGCACGTCGAGGAGTGTGGCGACGTCGCGGTGCTGCTGGCCGGCAATGGCTACATCACCGGGCAGACGATTGGCGTGAACGGCGGGCTGTATCTGGGGTCGTGAGCCTCGCGGCCTCGAAGGCGCCGTCTTTTACTCGACTCAGCAGTTTTTACACGTCCGCGAGGAGCTCACACGGGCATGCGGACATGCAGGTCCGCACCGACGAGAATCGAAATCCCATCGACAAGGTTGAGAGATCGCACCGACAAACAGCTGAGTGGCGCCCGTGCCCCGCAGCGATCGCAGCAACGAGGGTCCGATCCCGGCTATCCGGCAGGATTGTTGCTCGTCAGTGGCGATTGCCGGGGTCGTGAAGGACACGCCCACGACTGTCTGAAGCTTGTCTGCGCTCCGGCCGATAGCGATCGATATGCGACAGATTGCAGCCCGCTTCCTCGTCGTGCTCGCATGCGCGTCCGCGATCCACTGCTCAGGGTCCGATCCCGCGAGTCCATCCTCCCCTCCATCGTCAGGCGGCAGTGGCGGCTCTGGTGGCAGCGGTGGGTCCGGGGGTAGTGGTGGCACGCCCACCGGTCGAACCGCGGTCTACTCGGACGACCTCTTCAGCGACAACGACTGGGACTACGTGGTGCAGACCACCGGCTCCGGTGGATCGGGTGGCGCGGGGCAACTTCATTTCAATGGCCAGGCAGATGCAGGCTACTGGCAGGTCACTCTCAACGCGAACAACGGCGCAACGACGGTGGCGTTGTTTGCCGTCAAGCGTGGAATCGCGTACTTCCCGACGACCGACGGAACGATTTTCACGGTGGCGTATTCCGAGAACTCGATTCTGCAAGCGGGCGGCGGAAACGGCCAGTACAGCGGACCCGCCGTCAGACAGAACGGCAACTTCTTCGCCGTGATGCCGGGTGGCGGCGCGTTCGCAACGCCTGATGCGACGTGGACGCCTCACACGCTGAGCGGCCTGACGCAGAACGACTTCCGGACGCTCGGCTCCGCCGCGGAGCACCCGGACTTCTCATCCAACGGCGCCCGCATGGAAGTGGGCTTCGTGCGTGTGATTACGCTCCCGGCTGGCAGCAATGGCGGCACGTGGAAAGGCGGCATCGACAACTGGCGCCTCACGCTCAATCGATAGCCGAGACAATCACCACGAAGAACACGAAGGGTACGAAGTGTCCTTCGTTCTCTTCGTGGCCTTCGTGGTTCTGATCATTTGAAGCCGCCGAGTCCTTCGGCTTCCGCCGGACGCTTCATTCCCTTCTCGAAGTATTTCTCCCAGATGCGCGCCCACGGCCGATCGTACAGATCGCGCACCGTGTACTTGATTGTCGTCCCCGGCGGCACTTGCGTGCCTCGGCCGTCTTCGCCGGTGAAGATGGTCTGATTGCAGTGCTCGAGATGGAACGGCGGCGCGTCCTTGAGATCGCTTCGGCGTGAGAAGAAGCGGATGTCGCGCACCGGCTGAACGAACGCTTCAGGGTCGTAGAAGATCGTCTCATGTTCGAGACCGGCGAACCTGCCGTCAGGGAATCGACGCGGCGTCCAGATCTCGATCAGTTGCATCTGATTGCTGTATTCCCAGCTGCTGTGCGTGAACCACCCCTGGACGTTCGAGGTCCACGTGATCAACGCATCGCCATCCCAGAAGCCGATCGTCTCGCCGAGCCAGCTCGGTACTTCCGCACCGAGATGGGGAACCTTGCCTTTGAGGTCGAACGTGCGGCCGACTTGCACATGACGTAGCGCGTTGTCGGTGCCACCAAGGAACTGCACGCGCCCGGGCACCGCCATCACATCGAGCTGACTGGGACCGCCGGGCCCCGACCACCAGCGCAGGAGTCCCTCGGGGCGGCAATACATCAATGAGAACTGCGCCGCGTTGCTGTTGACCTTGTGATACATCTGCTGCACGTAGCGCTTCTGATACTCGGGTGTGAGCAGCGAGAGGATCGTCGGCATCTGGTTGGCCCAGCCGACGACCCACTGCGGCGGCTCCGCGAACACCTGTGGCAGTGGATCCCCCGCACCGCCTTTTCTCCCGCGTCCGAACACGAGATTCAGGTTTCTGGTGTAGCGGCCGTTCCAGTCCGGCAGCGTGTCCCTCGTGTGCTCGGTCGGTCCGCCGTGCGATTTGGCCTCGGCGAGCAGCGCTTCGTAGTGCTCGCGTGCGGTCTTGAACGGGTAGGGGCTGACGATCGCCTCACGCGGGTAGTCACGCTCGCAGTGACCCCAGGCGGCCGTCTTCGGGTCGTCGTTGTCTATCGCTTTGGGCCCGCTCGCGTAGTCGCCCCAGATCGAATCGAGCGCGATCGGGCTGTTGCAGCGGTAGTAGCGCTTGTCCATCCAGAGGTCGCGATCGGAGTAGAAGTCCTTGGACGTGAAGATGTCGTGCGGCAGCGGTGCGATGCCGGCCGGCGCCGTGCCGCCGGTCGCTGAAGGGTTGGTCGTGTAGTACCACGGCGTGACCGCACCGACGAAGTCGTCTCCCGGGTAACCGGTGAACGGTTTGAGCGGCACTGGTACCGGCCATCCCCGCCCCGCACTCTTCTGCGTCGTCGTCGCCTGCGCGGCGTCGGGCGCCTTTGCTCGCAGCGAGGCGGCGAGCATGACGCACACGAGCAGGACGAGCGCCGTGACGGAAATGGTGGTCTTGCGGACAGAGCACATCATGTCAACTCCCAATGTCTTTGATTTAGCACCTGCGACTGCGGGGTGCGATGTGGGCCACGCCCGCCTGCCGGTCCGGTCGGCGCCGGCGCTGCACGCCGGAAATCGGTTTCCGCTCAGACGCGTTCGGTGCCGCGGCGAGTAGGAGCTGATGCGCGGCGACATGCGCCCCCGGCTCAAAGTGCTCGAGCTGCCTCGCCACCACCAGAACGCACGGACGGAACTCGCCGCGAGGAATCGCTCCACCCGATTTCCTGCTGCGCAGTGTTCCCCCTCCGCACGGTGTGGCGCTGGCGCAGGCGCCGCCGTCCCGGCAGGACGTCCGTGGCGCGTGCCTCGGCGAGTCGCCTCGGGGCCCGGCAGTGTCAGCACCCTGCCCGGCCGCACGCTCAACAGCGAGATCTCCGCTGCCCGCTAACCATTGACCTCCCAATTCTCAATTCCCACATTCCAATCGCTCGTCCTTTGGGGATTATCGCGTTTCCGTCTCTTTTTCAGGCGTCCAGGCCGCAGTCGGCTTCACCAGACCGCCGTTGCCGTGCGAGGTGGCGTCTTCCACGGAATCGCAATGCTTGCCGGGTGCCGGCGTCTTGCCCATCGGGCACTTGAAGAGTCCCTCGACCCGAGCGCCGCCTCGCTGTCCGTTTCGCAAAGGGACGAGGCCGACGCTGAACACCGTCCCGCGCGGAAAGTCGTTGACCGTGATGCCTTCGCGCGCGCTCGCCGCGGCACCGCCCATTTCGACCAGCCATGTCGCCGGCTTTCCACTGGCGTCGCGCACGAGCGCGTCGCGTTTCTCGTTGAGCGGCACGAAAGAGATCTGAAGGTGGGCGGCGTCGGGGTTGATGCGTTCCACCACGCCAGTGAACACGTACTTAATCGACTGGTCGTACATCGCGAAGGAGTGGTGCGCCGACATTGTTACCGTCGCCAGCCCCGCGATCGTGGCCACCGTGAACGCCGTGGCCAGACTGTTCCTCAGTTTCTTCATCGTGCGCGATCCCCTTTGGACCCGCACGCCGCATCCGCGAGCGTGCGCGTTCAATCTTAGGCTGTGGCCCGAGGTCATCGCAGTTACCCGTTTATGTGGTGCTCTCTCATACCGCCATCAACACGTTGCACCGTAATGTCCGGCTTTCGTCGGACTTGATCAGGACGAACCGAATCCACCACCTAAAGGCGGGCCAGCTGTCGGAGCTGCCCAATTTTCGACAGCTGCCATTGGTCTCCGTCACCCGATTACCCGCCATCCTGTTGAAAACATTGGCCTGACGTCCGCGTCGCCGCCGGTATGGCGGTTGCCACCATGACCTGCCGTGCGCCCACTTCCATTTCGACCGATGAGCCGCCGCACCCGCGGCGTCGAAAGGAGACAGATCATGTCCGCAACCACCGCCACAACGACCCGAGCACCGAAAGAGCCACGGAATGGCGTGAATACGCCGGTCCTGCTCGCCACCATCAACGCTGTCAAGGAGACACCAGCACTAGGGAAGTTCCAGTTTCGCGCCACGAATCGATGGGTAGACGGCACCTACAGTGAGTCCCGCGTCGAATCGTTCAGCGGCGCCGGTGGCGAGCACGTCCATCAGTCCGACTTCCGCTATGCGGCGGATCATCCGGCCGTGCTCGTTGGTCAGGACCGCGGTCCGACGCCCATCGAGTTCCTTTTGCATGGACTCGCCGCCTGTATCACCGCCGGCATCGGCAATATCGCCGCAGTCCGCGGCGTGACGCTGACGTCAGTCGAGTCGAGGGTCGAGGGTGATATCGATCTGGCGGGCATCCTCGGGCTCTCCTCGACAGTCCGGAACGGCTACGAGCGTATCCGTATCAGCTTCACGATCGCGGGCGATGCGCCACCAGAAAAGCTGCGGGAGATCGTCGAACAATCCCGCGCGCGGTCGGCGGTGTTCGACGTGCTGACCAACGGCGTACCAGTCGACGTTACCGTCAACACCCGGTGAGGCAGCCAGTGACACGCACGACAACGGTCGTCATCGGCGCTGGACAGGCAGGGCTCGCGATGAGCCGCTGCCTGTCCGAGCTCGGTATCGAGCATGTCGTGCTCGAGCGCGGAAAGATTGCGCATCGGTGGCGTACCCAGAGCTGGGATTCTCTGCGCTTGTTGACGCCCAATTGGATGACCCGGCTGCCAGGTTTCCAGTACGGTGGCCCTGACCCGGACGGCTTCATGTCCGTCCCGGAATTGATCGCGTTCTTCGAACGCTACGCGGCTTCCTCGGCGGTACCGCTCGTGACCGACACCGCAGTGCACAGCGTCGAGCGATGGGGGGATGGCTTCCGCGTGGCCACCAGCCGCGGCGAGTGGTCGGCCGCGTCCGTGGTCGTGGCCACCGGGTATTGCGATCGGCCCGCTGTTCCCCTCGTCAGCCGACAGCTGGCGCCATCGGTAGCGCAGTTGGTGCCGTCAGACTACAAACACCCGGAGCAATTGCCCGCCGGTGGTGTTCTCATCGTCGGTGCCTCGTCGACCGGAGTACAACTCGCCGACGAGATCCAGCGCTCGGGACGGCAGGTCACGCTGGCTGTCGGCCGACACACGCGATTGCCTCGACGCTATCGTGGTCGTGACATTTTGTGGTGGCTGGATGCGCTCGGCAGCCTGAGTCAGGGAGCTGACGCCGTCCAGGACATCACGCGTTCACGCCAGCAGCCGTCCCTCCAGCTGGTAGGCAAGCCGGATCATTCGACTCTTGATCTACGGACGCTGCACGACCGCGGTGCCCGTCTGGTCGGTCGTGTCCGCGACATCGACGGATACCGCGTCCGCCTTTCGGACGACATCGTGGCTACGACCGCCGCAGCGGACGTCAAGCTGGCCGAGATGCTCACACGAGTCGATCGGTTTATCGAGACGCACGGTGCCATTGCCTCGCCACCCGAACCGTTCAACCCGACCTGGCCTCTCGGGATCAGCGCTCCGGACAATCTCGACCTGCAGGACGAGCATATCGAGAGCGTGATTTGGGCAACGGGGTATCGACGTGCGTATCCGTGGCTTCACGTGCCCGTTCTCGATGCTCGCGGCGAGATCCTCCATCGAGGCGGACTCACCCCACACGCCGGGCTCTACGTGCTCGGCATGAATTTTCAGCGTCGCCGGAACTCCAGTTTCATCGACGGTGTCGGCGACGACGCCCGGGCGATCGCAGGGGAGATCGCCCGAGTGGCAACCCACGTGCGCGTTGCGTAGGGGGACATGAACGATGAGAGTCGATGCCGTCGTCGTAGGCGCGCGTTGCGCGGGAGCAGCAACCGCTCTGTTGCTCGCCAGAGCAGGCGCGCGAGTGGTGCTGGTCGACAAAGGGGCCTACGGCTCGGACACTTTGTCGACGCATGCGCTGATGCGCGGGGCCGTCGTGCAATTGCACCGCTGGGGCGTGCTGCCCGCAATCGTGGCAGCCGGGACGCCGCCGGTGCAATCCACTACCTTCAGCTACAGGGAGCAGGACGTCACCGTGGCCATCGAGCCGAAATTCGGCGTCAACGCATTGTACGCTCCACGCCGGATGCTGCTTGACCAGGTCCTGGTCGATGCCGCTCGCGACAGCGGAGCAGATGTCCGCTACGGTGTTCGCGTTGATGGCGTAGTTTTCGATGACGGCGGGCGCGCGCGGGGCATCACGACTGTTGCAGGCGGTGTGCGCGAGCGAATCGACGCGGACATCGTCATCGGCGCGGACGGACTGCATTCGACGATAGCGCAGCGCGTAGGTGCCGCCCGCATCGTCGAGGGCCGGCACTCCACCGGAGTGCTCTATAGCTACTGGGAAGACATGCCGGTCGACGGCTATTACTGGCGGTTTTGCACCGGCGCGAGTATCGGCGCCATTCCCACCAACCACGGCGCCACATGTGTCTTCGTGTCGGTACCGTCGTCACGCTTTCGCGCCGAGATTCCCGGCAATGCCCCGTTGGCGTACCGCCGTCTGATTCGCGAGGTCGCGCCGAGTTTCGACGCGCGGCTCGAGGACGCACGCCGAGTGGAGCCCGTACGTGGGTTCGGCGGCCAAGCCGGCTTTATCAAGCAAGCCGCTGGCCCCGGTTGGGCACTGGTCGGCGATGCCGGCTATTTCAAGGATCCGCTCACCGCCCATGGCATCACGGACGCGCTGCGGGATGCGGAACTGCTGGCACGCGCGATCCTGCAGGGTACGACCGCAGCCCTTGCAGAGTACGAGACGACGCGGCACGATCTCTCACGCCGCTTGTTCGACGTGACCGACGAGATCGCGTCGTTTGCCTGGACCGACGCAGAACTGCAGTCACTGCACCGTGCGTTCAGCAGCGAGATGTCGCGCGAGGTGCGCGCCCTGGCTGCGTTGGAGCCCTTCGCATGTCCATTACCGTTGGTCAGCGCGCCTCACGTAGCCTGACGCTGACTGCCGAACACGTCCGCACATTCGCCGAGATCTCGGGCGATCACAACCCGCTGCATTTCGATGCGGCGTTTGCCGCGCGCACGAAGTTCGGCCGGCTCGTCGTGCAGGGCGGGCTCACGACCGGGCTTCTCCATGCGCTGGTTGCCATGGACATGCCCGGCCCCGGCACGGTGTTCCTGAGTCAGAACTGGAAGTTCACGGCGCCGGTCTACATCGACGACACCATCACTGCCGAGGCCGAGGTCGTCTCTGTTCATCCATCCAAACCGGTGACCCAATTGCGCGTGCAGATCACACGAAGCGACGGCACGATCGTGTTGGACGGCGAAGCGTGGTGTTTTACCTTCGCAGCCGAATCGTAAGCGTTCCTTCACGCAAAGCGCTGGTCGTCGGCTGATGGCCCGTAGACGGCCGGGACCGTCGCGCCAAGCAGTCGCAGATACACCGTCAACTGCCCGCGATGATGCGCGAGGTGATTGAGCATGTCGCGCAACGCGATATGACGGGGCACGTCCGACACGACGTGTCCTCCGGCTCGCAGCCTCCAGTTGCTGGTGAGCAGCCGGTTGTCATCGACCGCCTGCAGCGCGGCGCGCGCGTCCGCCACGCTTTTGTCGTGCGCCGGGACGAGCTCGTTCTGGGAGGGCAGCTTCCATTCGCCGCCGCCCGCTGGCGTCAGATCCAGTTCGTCCTGCTTGACGATGAACGTGACCCAGGCTGGCATGGTGGCGATCATGCCGGCCAGACGGCCGAGGGCCATGGATTTCTGATGTGGCTTCCAGTCGTCGCGTCCGGCGGGGACTTGTTCCAGCACGCGCTTCGTGCGCGCGGCTTCGCGGTCGAGTTCACCGAGTAGTTGTTGGGTGAGCGTCATCTGCCGATCGTGGATCGAGTTGGCCGGCACGTCCAATGAGCTGTCGATCGGACCTCGAGGCTTCCGGCCGCGAAAAGTCGTGGGCAAATCGGACGCGTACAGTGTGGCTCTATCGCGAGCTGAGCGAGTATTCTGCTGGCGCCGTTGGAGGTGTCATGAAGGCGCTGATCTGTACCCTCGCCGCAGTGTTGGCCGGAACACCCGCTCTGGCAGCGCACCCGCTCCAGATCGAGGACATCCAGAAGATGGCGCGACTGGGGAGCACGCGCATTTCGCCGGACGGGAAGTGGGTCGCCTACACCGTGACGCTCGCCGATGTGCCGAAGAACCGGAACGTCACGAACGTGTGGATGGTCCCATCGTCCGGTGGTGAGCCGCAGCAACTGACGTCTGGCGATGGCCACTCCAGTTACGGCCCGCGCTGGTCACCTGATTCCCGCCACCTGTACTTCGTCAGCACTCGCATCGACAACAAGCCGCAGATCTTCCGCCTGCCGATCGGTGGTGGCGAGGCCAGGCAGATCACCAGCGTGCCCACGGGCATCGGCGACTATCTCCTTTCACCCAACGGCAAGACGATCGTCTTCTCTGCGCGTGTGTTCGCTCACTGCAGCGATATGGCGTGCAACGAAAAGGCCGCCAAGGCACGCGACGACGACCCGGTCAAAGTGCGCGTGATCACGGAGATTCCGTTTCGGCGGTGGGACGAGTGGGCCGAGGGAAAACGAAATCATCTCTTCGTGATGCCGGCTGACGGCGGCGAGGCCAGGGATCTCACACCGGGTGACGTCGATTCGCCGATCTGGACCGATGGCGGTGCGGGGGAAGTGGCGTTCTCTCCCGACGGCCGCGAGATCGCGTTCTCGCGATACTCGGAGAACGAATCGCTGACGCAGAACAGCGACATCAACATCATCCCGATCGCGGGAGGCGCCGCACGGACGATCACGACAAACAAGGCATCCGATTTCGCCCCCAAATACTCGCCCGATGGCCGCTATATCGCCTACAGCGCGACGCTCCGCCCGATGGCCGAAGCGGATCTCACGCGACTCTTTCTCTTCGACCGGCGCACCGGCGAGCATCGCAATGTCTTCGAAGCGCTCGATCGCAGCATCGGCTCCTACCTGTGGGCCCCGGATGGCAAGAGTCTGTATGTGACGTTCGAAGATCGCGGCGAGGTGCCGCTGGCGCGGCTCGATGTGGACACGCTCAAGCTGACGCGCCTCGTATCGGCAGGGACCATCGACGATGTCGATGTCTCCGAGGATGGTGCATTCGTGGTCTATTCGGCGATGGACTTTTCACATCCGAAGGAGCTGTTCAGGGTCGACGTCCGCGCAGGCGCGCCCAGGCCCACGTCGGTGACGCTGACGCGCGCGAACGCAGACCTCTTGCGCGACATCGAGTTTGGCGAGGCATCGAGCTTCACATTCAACGGCTGGCGCAGCGAAGCCGTGCAGGCATGGCAGGTGAAGCCGCCGGGATTCGACGCAACCAAGAAGTACCCAGTGCTCCTCATCATGCACGGCGGCCCGGAAGGCTCTTGGCTCAATCAGTTCAGTTATCGCTGGAGCGCCCAACTGTTCGCGGCGGCTGGCTACGTGGTGATCGCACCGAACTTTCACGGCTCGACCGGGTTCGGTCTCGCGTTCCAGGACTCGATCAAAGGACAGTGGGGCGGTGCGCCGTACGAGGACCAGATGAAAGCGGTCGACGTGGCGTTGACGTGGCCCTACATCGACGGCACCCGCCTCGCGGCCGCGGGCGCGAGCTACGGCGGCTACATGGCGAACTGGATTGCCGGCCACACCGATCGCTTCCGCGCCATCGTCTCGCACGCGGGACTCTACGATTTGCCGACCGTGTTGTTTTCCACCGATTTCGCCAGCGGGTTCAAACAGGAGTTCCACGGCACGCCCTGGGAGAACTATCAGGCGCTCATCGATCAGGCGCCGGTCACCTACGCGAAGAACTTCAAGACGCCGATGCTCATCACTCACGGTCTGAAGGACTACCGCGTCGACGTGAGCCAGGGACTGGCGATGTTCCAGCTGCTGCAGGCGATGCGCATCCCGTCGAAGCTGGTGCTGTTCGACGATGCGAATCACTGGGTGCTCAAGCCGGCCGACAGCATCCTCTGGTATCGCGAGGTGCTCGGCTGGCTCGATCGCTGGGTGAAGCCTGAAAGCGCGGAGTATCGGAAGCTCACTGCGAGCCCGTCGTCGCCCTAGTTCGCACCGAACTATGTGATGATCCCTCCCGCATGACACACTTGCGGCAGTGGGCCGCCATCGTCGTGGCCGTTGCGCTCACACTGATAGTGCGTGTCGCCGCTCAATCTCCCGTGACTTCCACACTGGACGCCAAGGCCAGCGATCCCGTGGCCATGGGGTGGATGGTCGGAGCACCGCCCGCCCCCGGCAAGCTCATTCGGTTTGCCGACGGCAGCTGGTTTCAGTTCCCGCAAACGCGCTGGTCGTTTTCCAACATCCGGCAACTGATGCCGACGAGCGTCGTTCGCCGAGGTGATGGGGGCCCGTCCACCTTGCCGCGAGCGGAGCGCTCGGACATCGACGCCGTCACGTTTCAGCCGATTGGACAAACGGCGACGCTGACCTGGGTGCAGTCGCTTGCCGCAAACTACACCGACGGGATTCTCGTTCTCCATCGCGGGCAAGTGGTCTACGAGCGCTACTTCGGCGCACTCGCCGCAGACAGACCACACATTGCCTTCTCCGTAACGAAGTCGTTCGTGGCGACACTGGCGGCGACGCTCGTCGCCGAAGGCACACTCGACGAGAAACGTACCGTCGGGAGCTATCTGCCGGAGTTGCAGCAGAGCGGCATCGGCGACGCGACGATTCGCCAGCTCCTCGACATGACGACGGGCCTCGACTACACGGAGGACTACACCGATCCGAACTCCCCCGTTTGGGCGCTCTGTCGGGCGGGCGGTTTCCTCGCGCGTCCCGCCGACTATCACGGTCCCGAGTCGTTCTTCGAGTACTTCAAGACGGTGAAGAAGGCGATCCCGCACGGTGAGAAGTTCGCGTACAAGACGGTGAACACCGACACACTGGGCGCGGTCCTGCGGCGCGTGAGCGGCAAATCGCTGAGCGCCCTGTTGCAGGATCGCCTCTTCGGCCGTCTGGGTGCCGAGCACGACGCGTACTTCACGGTGGACCCGACGGGAGCAGAATTCGCGGGAGGCGGACTGAACCTCACGCTTCGCGACCTGGCTCGCTTCGGCGAATTGATGCGGCTCGAGGGCCGATGGAACGGTCAGCAGATCGTGCCGAAGGCGATCGTCGACGACATTCGTAAAGGCGGAGATCGCGCTCTCTTTGCGGGTGCTGGTTACAAGACGCTGCCAGGGTGGAGCTACCGAAGCATGTGGTGGGTCTCACACAACGAGCATGGTGCGTTCACTGCGCGTGGCATCCACGGGCAGGCGATCTACGTCGATCCGGTCGCTGAAATGGTCATCGCGCGGTTCGCGTCGCACCCGCTAGCGGCGAACGTCAATCTGGACCCGATGTCACTTCCTGCCTACGATGCCGTCGCGCGGCATCTGATGGCTCACAGCGGGCCAAAGAAATGACGATGAGCGAGTGGAGTGGCCACTCGCCGCTTCCCAGGAGGAATCAGAACGTGGGCAACACAGCTTTGGCTCGACTCACTGGACGCACTGGTTTCATGGCAGCAGCTTTTGTCGCGTGCACGCTGACCGTGGCGGCGCAGACCCCGGCCCCCGCACCGGGCACGCAGAAGCCCGGGATGGCGCCGAGGCCGCCGCTGCTGTTCAGCGAGACCTTCAAGATTCCGCCGCACGCGGGGGAAGAAAACGACGAGAACACGCGTGTCACACAGGCGGCGATGACCAACCCGAACCTCGAGATCAAGCTCTATGGGGTTGACTCGTCCGTCATCCGCGCCGCCACGCACGAGCAGCGCACCGACCTGTGGAATGGGATGACGACGTCTCCGTCGGCCGTGACCCTGCGGGACAAGCGCAGCATGTTCGATCTTACCGGTGCCGCGAGGCTCCGGTGGATCCTGCGTACGAACGCGATTCACACACTGAACCCTGTGGTGAAGCTCGCTGATGGCCGTCTCCTCGTCGGTGACCGGACGATCGCGACGGGCGGCGAGTTCCTCAGCGTCGAGGTCGCGTTCATCGGCATGCACTGGTATCAGCTCGATCCCGCCAAGGTCGTCGTGAAGGCGGAGGTTGTGAACCCGAACCTCCGCGCGGTGGACGAAGTAGGCGTCGCGATGCTCATGCCTGGAGGCGGACACGGCATCGCCGGATCGGCGAACATGTCGAACGTCGAGCTCTTCGCGTATCCCGTTCCGCGCTAGGGAGGACTCAGGCGGGTGGCAAGGGCGGACACAGTTCGCCGAGCAGTCCGCCACCGCCGCAGTACCTCACGTCCTGAATCTGCATGGCGAGACCGTCGGGATCGGTGAAGTACAACTCTGGCGTTCCACCTTCTGCGCCGCCGCGATTCGGCATGCGCAAGGAGATGTAGGTGACCAGCGGTGTGCGCCCCTGGCCCTCCTGCTGCTTGAGGCCGTAGCCCACCAGCAGCTTCGTCACCGCCGCCGAATCGAAATTCTCGATGGCCACGCAGGAGTGATCGACTGCTGCCGGGCGCGCCGGCGCGCCGCCAGCGGCTCCGCGGCCGGGTCCGGGCGGCGGAGGAACGGCACCTCCACCACGCGTCGGACCGCCACCGCCGATGAACATCAGGAAGTGGACGCCGCTCCCGATCTGCCAGGCCGGGGTCGCAGCCTGATAGACCATCGGCTTCAGCCCGAAGAGCTCCATGTACATCGGCACCGTGTTCGGATCGCTTGCGGCGATGGTGAAGTGACTCGTGTCTTTCACGGCCATCAACCCGGGCCGCGGCGACGGTTCCGCGACTGGGCAGACGTTGCCGAGTGCCCCGC
>Ga0310810_10004888_pt1 | contig 14906 bp, 11 predicted proteins | sample NCmetagenome_FD_207641 | JGI IMG/M metagenome (GOLD analysis project Ga0310810, IMG submission 207641) | Soil microbial communities from experimental microcosm in Duke University, North Carolina, United States - NC | ecosystem: Engineered > Artificial ecosystem > Soil microcosm > Unclassified ...
GCGCTTCTTTGTTTTGCCGGACTTCTGCTGTGGCCGCCGGTTCTCTACAACCTGGAGAAGGGACAGTTCTCCATCCTGATCGCGATGCTCATTGCGCTCGGATGGGTATGGCTGTCGCGCCGCGGCAGTCGCGCCGCGGGTGTCTGCATCGGCCTGGCAGCAGCCTTGAAATTGTTTCCGGCTTTACTTGGCCTGTATCTCCTCATCCGACATAGACGGTCCGCGATGTGGTTCGCCATTGCAGGCATTGCGGCCGCAGCGCTTCCACTGTTGTGGCTCGGGTGGCGCACCGTGCCGGAGTTCATCGCCCAGACCGCCGGAAACCTGTCCTATTGGCAAACGTGGCCCGCGGTGACCTACTCGCTTCGTGGATTGGCCGCTCGCATGCTCATCGGCAGCAACTGGTCGATCGCTGTTATGCACGCTCCGACGGCCGCGAGCACCGTCGCCGTCGTGTCGAGTGTCGTGTTGATCGCAATTGCGGTTCACACGACGCTCACGGGTGCAAAAGAGCAAGACGCTGATGATCTGCTGTTCGCCATCTGGTCCGTACTCCTTTTGCCTCTCAATCCGTTGGCGATGGGCCATAACGGAGTTCTGCTCGCCTTGCCAATCGTGCTGATTGGGAGAGCGCTGGCGACGGATCCGTCTCCATTGCTGAAAGTGCTCTGGGCTGCAGGTTGCGTGCTCGTCTCGATCCCGCGACAAGCCATTTTCGAAACTGCGCCCATTCCCGTAACACCGTTCGGATCGCTCGCGATCGTGGCACTCCCTCTATGGGGGACACTGCTGCTTTTTGCGGCGGGAGTTGCTCTCGCACACAGGCGTCGGCCTATGCCTCTCGCGGGCGCCGTGCGAACAGACAATACTGAGCGCCTAAGGGGAGGTGCGTCAGGGCAGGTTCAAGCGGTCGCAACGCCTTGAGAACAGCGGGAAAGTAGAAGTGGAACGAGATGCTGACGATCTCGAGACCGGCGGCTCTTAAGAGTCGGCGGCCTTCAAGATACGACAACGGCTTCGCATCGCGATCGAACGGGATTCGCCTCATCACGAGACGCGTACCCGGGTTCCACGGATTGTTCTCCCACAGGGCAAAGAGCCCGCCGGGGGCCAGACAGTTGCGAATGGCTCGCACCTGGGCGAGGCGGTCGAGAGGTTCAATGTGATGAAAGGTGCCGTTTGAGTACACCAGTTCCGCCGAGTAATTTTCGACGGCCCGTGCATCAAGAACGAATCGCGTACGATCGCTTCCGTACCGGCGACGCGCCGCATCGATCGCGGCCGCCGACGTGTCGATGCCCACGACGGTTGCGTCAGGAAAGGCGGCAGCCAAATGTGGCGTGCTCGCACCCAATCCGCATCCGAAATCGACGACTCGGTGAAGGCGCGTCAGTTTTGAGCACCAACCTGCGGTCAGTCTGATTCGTTCGCAGGCGAAATAGTCCCGACTCTCGCCGCTCAGCTGAACACCGCGTGCGCACGCTTCCTCGTAGTCCTCGACGAAATCGTCAAAGACGTTCAGGTTTGCGTCTGTTGATGACATCGTGAGACAACTGCGATTGCCATAGTTCAACAATTTTCTGAAGGATCACGTATATAAACGCGAAGAGAGCAAACTCCAACAAGAACACTGCCGCGATTGGTCTCGACCAGTGCATCGTCACGTGTCCGGTTCTCGCAAGCTCGACGAATCCGGGCCACACAAGGACAACCGCCGCTATAACCGCGAAGGCCGCCGCCACGGCGACACGCGAACGCTCGAGCAGCTTACTAAGTACGCTGCTGAGAAAAGACTGTTGAGGACGATGGTAGACGAGCGACAGAATGCGTTCCGATAGAACGCTTGCGGCAATCAGACTGAAGGCTGATATGAATAGGAGTCCGCACAGCAGAAGGCGGTAAATCATCCACTCTTCCAGCCTGCGATTGCCCCAGTAGAACTCGACTGGGTATGCGCCGAGGAGCGCGCCGATCGCAACACAGAAGCTGGCGACGAAACCGAAAAGTCTACTTGGTTGATACAGGAGCGCTGCATCGCGGATCGAGAGCATGAACCGGACGCCGTCGCGAAGTACTCGCAATTTGCTATCGCCGATGCGTTCAGCGTACGGCATTGGCACTTCAGCCACTCGTTCTCGGAGCATCAACGCTCGCGCGCTCATGGCCGGAGTAAAGTGCAATCCATCCGGCAATGGGTACAGTGACGCCAGCGCGTCGCGACGAATGACTCTCATCCCGCTCGCGGTGTCGCTCACGGCCTGCCCGCTGAGAAATCCGAGGAGAAGCGCGTAAAACAGATTCCCAATCCGTCGGATACGGGGCATTTCGCTACCCTTGCCCATCCGCGAACCGATCGCCAGAATCGTGTGCTGCGCCTGAAGCGCGGCGCACAATTCTCCGAAGTAGTTCGGGTCGCACGTTCCGTCCGCGTCCAGGAATGCAACCAGATCGCCGGAGCCTTGCGCGAATCCTTCTTTGATGGCGGCTCCGTAGCCGCGATTTTTTTCGAACACGATGACGCGCACGGCCTTTTCGCGGGCGGCAAATTCCTGCGCAAGATGGGCTGTTCGGTCAGTGGACCCGTCGCTGACGACAATGATCTCCACGTCCGCGACGTGTCCGATACGACGTATGCGCTCCCGCGCGTCGAGGCAACGTTGTATCGTCAAACCGATACTTTCTTGTTCGTTCAGCGCCGGAATGACAATTGTCAACATCGACGCCGTCACCGTGCCCGCCGTCCTTGCAGTTTCTGACCAGTTGGGGAGCGACGATACGCCTGCGCGGCCGGCGGGCAAAGCTTCATTCAGTGCCGTCTCGGTGCCCACATTTACCTCTAAAAATCGTGTTCCCTATTCGAATCTGCGTTCCTGCCGCGGCCATGGGAACGTCGCAACAACACTACCATCGGCCGACCGTTGCAAGTGGAACAGCATCAAGGATACGCACGAAAAGTTCGCAATTACGCCGACTTATGTGCGTTCGTGGGACGCTATTCTAAGGTCGTAGGGGGACCTGTGGTCGGTACCGTGTACGGTGTGCTTCGCGCTTCAGGGGCTCAGAGGTGAAGGTCCACCGCTCCCGGGGGGCTACCAATCGGGTCGAGCGTTCGGTTCGTCGCTGCATCGCCGCAGTGTTTGTGCTGTGGCGGAAGGCAGGACACCGTCCGGTTCTGGCGACCGCGGTGATCGCCGCCTGCTCGCTCGTCTCGATTCTCCTGATCACTGCGTTCGCCGGCATTCAAGAACCGGCGGTGCACGACGAACTTGCTCAGGTCGCGCAGGCGGATATCTTCGCGCACGGTCGTTTGGCGGAGGCGCCGCATCCGTTTTGGCAGCATTTCGAAACATTTCACATGCTCTCGCAACCTGCATATCAGGCGAAGTATCCACCAGCGCCGGCGCTCTTGATGGCTGCCGGTGAGAAGTTGACGGGACTCCCCATCGTCGGTGTGTGGCTTTCTGTGGTGGTGATGATATTTGCGGTCGGGTACGCGATGCGCGGTTTAATGCCGATGCGATGGGCTGTACTCGGAACGTCACTGGTGGCTCTTCGCTTCGGCGTGGCGGGCGTGTGGCCGCATGGCTACTGGGGCATCGCTGTGGCCGCGGCTGGAGGCGCGCTGGTCATCGGCGGAATTGCTCGATTGCGGATTTCGCCCCGACGGCTTGACGGTGCGCTGCTGAGCACGGGCGTCGTGCTGCTGGTTTTGAGCCGCCCTTACGAAGGTTTAGCGTACAGCTTGCCACCATTGACGATTCTCGGGTGGGCGTTGTCTCGCCCGTCGCCTTTACGAGGCGCACTATGGCGAGAGGTCGTGCCCACCGTTGCGATGATCGCGGTGGTCGGCTGCGGCTGGCTCGGTTATTACAACTGGCGCATCACCGGTTCCCCAGTAATGTTGCCGTATGTGGCGTACGAACACGCGTATTCTGCAGCCCCGGTCTTCATCTGGCAGAAGCCTCGCGAACCAGCTCCGACCTTGCGCCACGTCACGATGCAACAGTTCGAACGCGAGTTTGCGATGCAACGGGTGTTGCTCGCGCAGAGCCGTTGGCCTGTCGAGCAAATCGCGCGACTTGTTTCAGCGATCGCAAACTACCTGAAGCCTGTGCTTCCGTTGGCCTTGTTCGGCCTGTTGTTCGTCGGCCGCACGATGCGTTCGAACGTCGCGTTGGCTGCCAGTCCATGTCTCTCGATCATCGCCGCCATGGTATTGGCTTGTTGGATTGATCCTCGATATATGGCACCTGCGACCGCATCAATCTTTGCGCTCGTCACCATCGGCCTCCGGGGCTTATCGAGGCTCGAAAGCCGATGGGTCGACGGTAGTTCCGTTGCCGTGGTTCTCGTGCTGCTCTTCGCAGCAACCGTGCCACTAGACGCGGTAGAGCAAATCATCGCGAGGCGAAATTCTTCTGATTGGTGGCTCCAGAAGCGCAACGTGCGGCAGCGCCTCTATCAATTGTCCGGCGATGACCTTGTGTTTGTCAGATATGACCCTTCACATAATTTTCATCATGAATGGGTTTATAACGGAGCGGATATCGACCATCAGCCGATCGTATGGGCCCGAGAAATCGATGCGGCCTCTGACGAGCGTCTCCGCAACTATTTTGACAAACGGCACGCGTGGGTGGTGTTCGCCGACGAGACGCCGGCGCGGTTCGTCGAGTGGTCGGGTCGTCCGATTTCTGGTTCGGCCGCTGTCGAACCGTCAGATCGACCCATGGTGCCTTGATGTCCACCAGCCGCCGTTCGGTCCGCCTCGATGTGCTTCGCGCAGTCGCTGTGCTCTTGGTGCTCGTATTCCATCTGGAGCTGCCGGCGAAACGGCCGTCCTTTGTCCTCTACCCAATTCTCGACGCCGTGCATCGCGCCGGTTGGATGGGCGTCGATCTGTTTTTTGTGTTGAGCGGCTTTCTTGTCTCAGGGTTGCTGTTTCGGGAGTACCAACGCGACGGACGCGTGCGGCCTGGGCGCTTTCTTCTGCGCCGGGGACTGAAGATTTACCCGGCGTTCTGGACGTTGATGGTAGCGACTGTGATCGTCTGGCCACAGGAGAGCAACGGACGCTCGCTCGCGATCGAGCTCGCATTCCTGCAGAATTACTGGCCTACCATCTGGGGTCACACGTGGTCGCTGGCCGTGGAGGAGCACTTCTATCTGCTCGTTGCGATTGGCTGTGCCCTGATGGCGCGCCGCTCGGGGCAGCCGTTCGCGATGGTGCCGCGAATCGTCGCTGCGATGTGCTTCGTGGTTCTGGTGATGCGCACGCAGACGGTGTTGCTCTGGCCGTCTCAGGACGTCCGGAACTACATGTTTCCAACACATTTACGTATCGACGCGCTGGCGTGCGGAGTGGGGCTGTCTTACGCGTACCACTTCCATCGACAGGGATTGCTCGCATTCGCGGTGCGGTATCGCCCGTTGTTGGTGGGTGCCGGGTTGCTCCTTCTGGTACCGCCATTTGTCTGGCCGCTGCGATCCACCTTGTGGATACCCACCATTGGATTCACGAGCCTGTATCTCGGCGCTGCGGCGATGCTGTTGGCGTGGTTGCCAGCGCCTGAACCCGCGCACCCCATCGCTCGCGGCCTCGCCTACATCGGTTCGCATTCCTATTCGATGTATTTGTGGCACGTGCCGTTCAATCACGTGCTCTTCCCTCAGCTTTCGGGGAACTGGGGCCTATATGCTCTCGCCTATCTGTGCGGCTCCGTGGTGATCGGGATCGGGATGGCGGTGCTGATCGAGTTCCCCGTGGTGCGATTGCGTGACCGCTACTGGCCCGACGTCGTGCGTCCAGCCATGCCCCGAGCCGCAGCAGTCTGAGACTCATCAGTGGCCGTCAGGACACGGCGGACTCACCGTCCAAAGGCAGTGCCGACGCGCGTGGATTCGAAATTTCTGGCCTGCTGGATGGTCCTGCGAACAAGTGGTGAAAGCCATCGTACGCATACGACAGCCAGATTCCCATCACCGGCGCCAGCATAAACCCCCAGTACGTGTTGAATGGAAGGCCCACAACCAGGAAGCAGATGCTATAGAGGATGACAGTGCTGCGAACATGCACCGGCATTCTGCGAGACCACCAGGAGACGATGATGCCTACCACGACGAATGCGAAGACCGGTCGCGGGAAGAGGAGGAACAACCCGTCGGTTCTCCAGATTTGAAAAAGGAATGGGAGACCACCGAAATACACCCAGCTGTTTACATTGGCAGGATCGTCAGGATGCATGTGCTGAACCACGCGCCACGCGTGCACGGCGAAAAACAACCCGTACACGGCGATGCCCGCGGACCATGCGGCTACTTCCCGCCAACGTTTTTCCCGAACCGCGATCAGCGTCGCAACGATGCAATACGGAGCGGCAAGTTCTCTTATGAACAACGCTGCCACTCCCCACAGGACGCCTTGAATGCGTTTGTCCTTCGCGTAGGCCACGGCTGAAAGCGCAATAAGGAGTCCCGCCCATATTTCCGCAAAGAAGACGGACTCTGCGGCGGCGGCCGGGACTGCCGCGTTGATCACAAAGAGCGATCCAGGCATCTCGCGACGCAGGATCGTGGTGGCGTTCACGATCGTCACGCCCGCCAGGAGCGCCAACAGCAATCGCCCGCACCACTCGGGGACGCTCGCCAGACCTTGCAGGAGCCATGGCGGCCGCCAGTTGAAAATCGAACGGACCGGGTAGTTGTGGGCGCGGAGCGCTGAGCCAAGCACCTCGTAGTACGTGCCGCCGTTTCGGATGTCTCGAACGACATCCTTGTATAACGACATGTCGGTTGTCCCCGCCGCGGGATGCCTTTCAGACAAGTCCAGGATTGGCGTCATCTGCCACGCGAGCGCGTAGACCGCTGCCAGAGCGCAGACCACCAGAAATCGGCGTCGCCGGCCTCGACCCGTCGGTCGGTCACGTTCAGAGTCGACTCTGGTGATCACAGGGCGTCCATCATAGCTTCTTGGCACCTTTGACTAGTTTCGGGTTGACAGTACGTGTGTGAAAATACGCGCACAACAAACAGCTGCAGGATTCTGCGCGCTGCTGCGCGCCACCGCGCGTTCCACACAGGGACAACTAAAGATGGGTGACGACACAGCCGATACAGATCGAGTCAGGATGCTGGAAGAGCTCACGACCGATTTCTACGAGGTGCTGCAAATCAGCCCGAACGCGGACCCGGACACGGTGCATCGCGTGTACCGGCTCCTTGCGCAGCGCTTCCACCCTGATAACCAGAGCACCGGCGACAGCGAGAAATTCCGGTTGCTGACCGAGGCGTATCAGGTGCTCGGCGATCCGGAGCAGCGAGCCCAGTACGACGTGCACCGTCCCGCGCAGCAGAAGGAGCGATCGAGGCTGATCTCCCAGGCGGTTCGCGCCGTCAACGACGTGCAGGGAGAACAGTTGCTTCGCCTCACCATACTGGAACTGCTCTACGCACGACGCCGGACCGAGCCGCAGGCGCCGGGCGTGTTCTACGGTGACCTCGAAAGCCTCGTCGGCTGTCCGCAGGAGCACATCGAGTTTGCGCTCTGGTACCTCGCGCAGCGGAAATACGTCGACCGTTCTGATGGGTCGCAGATCGCGATTACGGTGGACGGGGTCGATCACCTCGAATCAAACGCGCCCGTCCGGCAGGCCGTTCCACGGCTGACGGCGGCGGTGTCGCGGAAATTCTAAGCAATCACCGAAACGGCCGCGCGGACGACACTGCAAGATCCGCCACCACCGGCGATGCTCCGCGTGGGGTGCGTTCCGGGGACGAGACTAAGGCGTCCCTCCCTCGTTCCGCTCGTACGCTCGAATGAAAAACGGTGGCGCACCAAACCTGAGCTCGGCGCCGCCCGCATCGCTGAACGTAGCAACCGGATGATAGTTCGTTTTCACCCAGTGCATGAGACGCTGGTTGTAATCGACTCCAAATCCGAGATCGCGATATTCAGGGGTAAGGACGTTACCGACGAGAATCACCCGAACCCGCCGCTCGGACATCCGCTGAATCGCGTCCACCTCACTATCGGGTGTCAAGAGTCCAGGAACGACGATCTCCTCTCGCAACGGATTGGCGCGTTCAGCGAGGAAATTGACAATCGAGCCTTGAGGCAGGCTGCCGAGGTACTCTCCGGGCGCTGTGTGCTCGCGGACGAATCGAATGGCGTCGGCAACCGGACGTCCAAATTCTGGGGTCGTCAAGAGCGTTCCACGTGGCGCAGAGAGTTCAAACACCCTTTGAGTACGGGCTGCCCAGAAGTGCGCGAACGTCAGCACCACGAGCATAACGACCGCCATTACCATCGCAGCGTGACGCGCCCCCACGCGCGACGTGTCAGTGGCGAGCAGTAATCTGGGTAACCGATCGACCAATAACCAGACGTACATGATGAGTAGCGTCGGAACCGTGAACGGTGTGTACCCCTGGAAAAATGACACGTTCAAGATCACGCGGCCAATCGCAAGGCCACTGAAAACGGCGATGACGATCAGCGCTTCCTCCTGGATGGAGAGCGCTGCGCCTCGCGATTCTTTCCGGTGCGCATGCCAGGCGGCTGCTGAAAGAATCGACGCCAGTACTATTGGTGCACTTTTCAACGGTGTGACGTCGATAAAGCTGGGCGTACTCGAGGCGCCGTACCACGAAGCTGCAGCGCCGACGAGTGTGACCAGCCAGATCGCCCGAGCGCGAGAGCCGCTGAACATCGACGCCGCCGGGTCCGACCCGAGGCCAAACAGCGCCGCCGCGCCGGCGATACACGCGAGCATGCCGGTTCCCGCCAGGATCGCCCATGCGGTCCCGCGCCAGTCCAACGTCCCGGCGAGCAAGTGCGCGAAGTAAATTATTTGAGGCGGCGTGGACGCGCGGGATATATCACTCACCAATAGTTTCCACGGGACGAGCCATAAAATGATGCCGTAGACAAGGCCGGCGATCGCAAGCGGGGGAACGATGAGCAGCAACAGCGGCCGCACACGCCATCGCCGAGCATCAAAACTCCTGATCGCCCATGCCACGCCTGCCGGGCCCAATCCGAGCAGCGCCAGCTCCGGCTTGGACACGATGGCACCGCCAGCCAACACGCCGCCCACCAGCATCGCGATTTCAGTATTCGTGCGCAGATACTGGAGAGCGCACACCAGCGCTCCGACGGCGAATGTCCATCCGTAAAGCGCCGCGTATGAATACGGCTGGACGTAATTTCCGAAATTTACTTCGATCGCGCACGTCACGAGGACCAGACTTGTCGCGAGGGCGGATTCCCACGGCCGCATCAGCCGACGGCCGATCCAATAAATCATTATCAGAACCAGCGCAGCGCAGACGATTCCGCTGACATGTAGCGTCTTCAGGTGTATTCCAAACAGCCAATAGAGCAGTGCATTGAAATACGGAGCGAAGGGGCCGTAGTAGTACATGATGTCGATGTACAGCCGCTCGCCCGACAATATGCGAGCGGGAACGTTCATTTCACGGCCGTGATCGATGAGTGGATGGGTCCAACGGTCCCACGTCACCAACAGCATAAAGACGAAAAGCGCGGCCACGGCAATCGCCGGTAGCCACTGTTCGAGAATGTTCGGCGACGCGGAATGAGAATTGGCAGGTGCTGCGTGGGCGGCCCGAAGCCTGTCCGTCTGAGCGGGTACCTGGTCGACCACGTGTTTACTTATCTCTTGTCGGATCGACCCTGAATCAGCGTCACGGAGAAATCGATCAGGGCTTTTCGAGATGGAAATACACCATCGTTCCCAGGACGCGATCCAGTAGCAGATGAGCAGAGCGGGGGATCATGTGCCCATATGGCACGAAGCGCCGTGGGAAGAAATGGATCTCGTGACCTCTGATCGTGAATCCTGCCGCGACCAGCAACTTCCGCCACCCGGCCACCGTGTGCCCGACGCCAACGGGGTTGCGCTCGCCATCGTAGCGCCTGATGAAATCGTCAACGCCATTCGACGTGCGAGCCAGATCGGATCCCGGATGCTTGACGTGAGACAGGCGCATCGCGAACCGCGTAAATGGGAACACGATCGGATGATGTAGGATGCCTTTGCAGTAGAACGTTAGCTTCGCCAGTCCTCCCTGCTTGAGCACGCGGCGGCATTCACGAAGAGCGGCAGGAATGTCGGCCGTGTGGTGGATCACGCCGGACGACACTACCAGATCGAACGCTCCATCATCGAACGGCAGATCTTCGGCGTTCGCTTCCTTCACGACGGCGCTAAGCCCCCGTAATGCCAGAAATCGACGAGCGAACTCGACAGCGCGAGGCGTCAGATCGACGCTCCACACGTTTGCGCCGGCTTCGGCGTACTTGACAGTGAGCCAGCCGGGCCCGCAGCCGACGTCCAGCACGTTCTGTCCGTGGAACTGCTCGAAGCTCCAGTACCGCTGTGTGAAACGTTCGATGTCGTTTCTTTTCAGGTCGTCGAGCTGGTCGAAGAACTGCGGCGATCCCGGCTGGCTGAGTTCGTAACTGAAAAGGGGATGCTCCTGCCAGTACTCACGCACGCGGTCGAGTAACGGAGGCGTGCGGTCGGTCATTTAACGGGGCATCTATTGCGGAACCGCGATTATACGATAATCTGATTAACCCTGAGGTACATCCGGTCAGCCGGGCCTGCTGTCTTGCATCCTGCTTAGCGAACACGCTTCTTTCGAGTTGAGACATGCATCGATTGAAGACGTGCGTCCTCGTCCCCACGAAGAACGAAGAAGCGAGCATCGATCAGGTGATTCGCGGATTGCAGACCGCGTTCGACCCGTCCCGATACGATCCGCCGCACATCATCGTCGTCGACGACTCGACCGATGGGACGCGCCGTGTCGCCACTGAGGCCGGAGCCCACGTGCTCGTCGGCGGCGGCCGCGGCCTCGGTTCGGCGGTATACGACGGACTCAAGACGGCGGCGGGTCTCGACTGCGATTTCATCCTGACGATCGATGGCGATGGCCAGGCCGACGTTTCCGAGCTGCCGCGGTTCCTGCAGCCGCTCGAGCGCGGCGAGGCCGACCTCGTCATCGCCTCGCGGTTTCAGCACGAAGGCCTCGTACGTTATCGCTACCGGTTGATCAATCAGTTCGGGACCATCGTTCTCGCCGCGATCCTGCGCCGCTTCACCGGCTTGCCTCTCACCGACTCGCACGGCGGCATCCGCGCCATGCGACGCGTCGTCGCCGAGGAGCTCGAGATGCTCGGCAGCCACACCTACGTGCAGGAGACAATCATCGATGCCGCCGAGAAAGGGTTCCGCATCGCGGAGATTCCGAGCGCGTGGAACCCGCGGCTCCACGGCACGTCGCGTGTCGTTTCCAGCATCCCCCGGTACGTGTTCTATACGCTGCCGGTTCTGATGCTCCGGTCGGGGCAGCACATCCGCCTGCTTTACTCCAGCGGCATCGTGTTGATCGCGCTCGCGCTGCTGTACTTCTTCGTGATCCTCGCCGAAGCGCAGTTCAACATCAAAGCGCTCGGCGACCGCGTCCCTGCATTCGTGTGGATCACGCTGATGATCTCGATTGGCTTCCAGTGCTTCTTCGCCGGGCTGATGCTCCAGCTCATGAAGGAGATGAAATACCGCATCGACCGCATCGGCCGGCGATCCGCGGTGGGCGGCGAGTCCCGCGCGTCCCGTGCCGATGCGACGTTCACTTCCTGACATGCCGTCAGGGCCGCTGCGCGTCGGTGTAATCGGGTTCGGGAAAATGGGGCTGCTGCACGCCAGCATCGCCAGCGGGCTCGACGTCTCGCGCCTCATCGCCATTGCCGATCCGACTACCGGTGTGCTCGATCCACTACGCCGCTTCAAACCAGACCTTTCGGTGTACGAGGACTACGAACGGATGCTCGAGAAGGAATCTCTCGACGCGGTGTTCATCACCAGCCCGACGCACCTCCATGCATCAACGGCGCTCGCCTGCGTCTCGGCCGGGCTTCCGTTTCTTGTGGAAAAACCGTTGTCGGCGCGGGCATCCGATTGCGAGCCCCTGGTCGCCGCCGTCGCCCGCACTCGTCTCACGAACGCAGTCGGCTACATGGCTCGGCACGCGGACACGTTCAGGAAAGCCAAGCAGATCGTTGACAGCGGCGTGCTGGGCCGGCTGGTTCATCTGCAGGCGACGATGTACGTGTCGCAGTTGTTCGGAGCTGGCCAGGGATGGCGGTACGATCCGGCGTACTCGGGCGGCGGCGTGCTGATCACACAGAACTCGCACCTCATCGATCTGCTGCTCTGGCTGTTTGGACCGATCCGCCGCGTCAACGGTCACGTCAAGCCCTACTACTCGGAGAAGGTCGACGATTTCGCACATGCGATCTTCGAGTTCCGAAGTGGTCTTTCAGGCTACATGGACGCATCTTGGAGCGTCCGTCACCACCGCACGCTGGACCTGTCCATTTCCGTTCACGGCCACACCGGCAACCTGCAGGTGACCGAGGACGACGTTCGTCTGTACCTCGACGAGGCGATGGGCGAATACCAGTCGGGGTGGACCATCTTCCGGAAGCCCGATTTGTTTGAGGGCGTGACGATCGATGTCGGGGGCCCAGAGTACACCCGGCAGGACGAACAGTTCCTGAATGCGGTCGCCACCGGCCGGCCGGTCGAGAGCAACGTGCAGAGCGCGCTTCAGGTCCAGCGCGTGGTCGAGGCGGTGTACGAATCGTCGGCCAGCGGCCGGTCCGTGTCGCTGGAGCCGCGGTGATGGCGATGGGCACGCTCGACCCGATCGTCCTCGGACACAACTCGTTTTTCGGCGTGAACCACCTCTCGCGGGAGCAGGGCCGCCAGCGTGATGCGGTCTTCGAGGACGTTACCCGCATCGTCGATATGATGCGCACGGCCGCGTCGCTGGACGTCGCAGCGATGATGATGTCGACCCACCCGCGCGCGGCGCTTGTGGCGGCGGCCGTCCGCCGTGACCCGGAGCTGCGCGAGCGGTGGACGTTTTATCCCCTGCTGCCGTACATCACGAAGTACATCCGGCAGTCGAACGAGAAAGGACTGGTCAATGTCGTCCTCGACCAGCTGAAGCAGGCCGGCTGGTCGCAAGGCCTGGGCATGGTGGCGCGGAGCGGGCTCGGGTTCCTGACGAAGGACTACCGGCGGATCCTGACGACGCTCATCGACCTCGAGCTCGCGCCGTTCCAGTCGCTCCGCGTCGGGACAGTGTTCCTCCACGACGTTCTGACGGATCTCGCGCTCGCGCTCGACCTGCCGGAATTGCTCGCGCTGCATGTCGAAGCGGTCCGGAATAGGTTCGACGCTCGCGGCGGGTTCGCCACCAAGAATCTGCCGCTCCTCGTCGACCGGCTGCGCCGCTATGGCTTCGAGCGGCCGGCCATCCTCGCTCAGGTGAACAAGGCCGGCTTTGGTATGAACCCCTCGCGATCTCGGTGCGAGCAGACGCTGCAGCGGACGGATCTGGAAGTCATGGCGATGGGGACGCTCGCGTCGGGTTATCTTCGTCCCGTCGAGGCATTCGAATACGTGTTCGCGCAGCCGGCCGTCCAGTCGATCGTGGTGAGCGTGTCGACGCCGGAGCACGCCGCGGAAACGTTCGGCGCGGCACAGGCCGCCGCCGCCCGCCAGCGCGTGTGACGCTGTTGGTCCGCGCCGGAGGCGCCGAATTGCGAGGATGAACGCTGAATCATGTGCGGCTTCGTAGGCTGCTGGTCGGACGCGTCGCTCGATGCGGTGGTGCCGCTCGCGCACCATCTCCGGCACAGGGGCCCGGACGATGAGGGCGTGTACTTGTCGCCCGATCGTCGTGTTGTGTTCGCGCACCGTCGGCTCTCGATCGTCGATCTGAACACGGGCGGCCAGCCGATGACGAACGAGGACAGCACGGTGTGGGTGGGCTACAACGGCGAGATCTACAACCATCGCGCGCTGCGGCGCGATCTCGAAGCCGCCGGCCACCGATACCGGACCACGTCGGACACGGAGACGCTGGTGCACGCGTACGAGGAATACGGCGACGCGTTCCCATCACGCCTGAACGGTGAGTTCTCGTTCGTGTTGTACGACGAGCGCCGAGGCACATGCCTGCTCGGGCGCGATCGTCTGGGCATCCGCCCGTTGTTCTACGCGCGGCATCGCGGACGGGTCTACTTCGCGTCGGAGATCAAGGCGCTGCTCGCGATTCCCGGCTTCTCGCCCGAGTTGAACGCGGCGGCCCTCGATGAATATCTGTCACTCCGCTATTCGTCAGGCGAGGAGTCGATCTTCCACGGCGTCTACCGGCTGCCGCCGGGCGCGACAGTCCGCCTGGACCTTACCGGTGATCCCCCTCGCCCGTTCTGGCATTTCGACACGCCTCCCTCGCAGCTCCCGTTGACGGAGGCCGCGGATCGCCTCGACGAGCTGATTGCCGAATCGGTGCGCCTCCGCCTGATGAGCGACGTTCCGCTTGGGATGTATCTGAGCGGCGGCGTCGACTCGAGCCTGATCCTTGCGTTGATGGCACGCGAACTCGCGTCACCGGTTCGGACCTTCTCGATTGGATTCGGGCTTCCGCTCGACGAGAGCGAAGCGGCACGCGACCTGGCCGGCCGGTTCGGCGCCGAGCACACTGATGTCTTGTTGCCGCGCGACGCGTACGGCCTGCTGCCAGAAGTGGTGGCGGCTCTCGACGAGCCGCTCGGCGACATCATCGTGCTGCCCACGTTCTACCTGTCGCGTGTGGCGGGGCGGGCGGTGAAGGTCGTCCTGACGGGAGAAGGCGCGGACGAGATCTTCGGGTCCTACGTGCACCAGTACGCCCTGGCGCGGTACGCCGAGTACCGCCGGTGGTGCCCGCCCGCGCTGCGGCAGGTTATTTCGTCGGCGGTCGCGAGGACGCCCGTGCGCCTGCTCGATCGGCTCTTTCCCTATCCGGACTCGCTCGGGGAAGCATGG
>Ga0310810_10004889_pt1 | contig 14906 bp, 14 predicted proteins | sample NCmetagenome_FD_207641 | JGI IMG/M metagenome (GOLD analysis project Ga0310810, IMG submission 207641) | Soil microbial communities from experimental microcosm in Duke University, North Carolina, United States - NC | ecosystem: Engineered > Artificial ecosystem > Soil microcosm > Unclassified ...
TACAAGACGCCGGTCAACTCGATCGTCCTCGTCGGCGCGTCGTCGGTCGCGATTGCGTCGCTGAGCCTCATCGGCGTCGGGCACGCGGAAGCGTTTCAGTTGCTGTTCAACGCGAGCGGAATCTTCTACGCGCTGACGTACGTGGTGATGTTCGCGCTTCCGATCTTCGGCCTGCGCGGCGTGAACCCGCGGCCGCCGCTGTGGCTGCAGCTGGCGTCGGGGTCGGGGCTGCTGATGACGCTGCTCTACATCGCGTTGTCGATCTTTCCCATCATCAAGGTAGAGAGCGTGTTCACGTTCGCGCTGAAGATCGTGCTGCTCATCGCGGCCATGAACGTCGTGGGGATCGCCATCCTCCTCGCGGCCGGACGGCGCGCTAGGCCGGCGCGGCGACGATCAGCCGGTTCTTCGCCGTGATCGCCGCCGGGATCGTCTGCGTCCGCACCCGATAGCCCGCCGCTGCCAGCCGGTGGACGCGCGCCACGTCGATCGCGAGAGCCGGCTCGATCCACCCCGTCAGGCCCGCCGTGTCGCACGCGTCGTCGTGGCAGCACGGCAGCACCGCGACGCGCGCGCGCGCCGCAACGGCACGTTCGAGCACGACGTCCGTCAGCCGGCCGCACGCGTGAATCGACACGACGACATCGTCCGGCAGGATCTCAAAATCCTCCAGCGTGCCATCGACGATGCGGATCCGATCGGCAAGCCGCGGCCAGACCTCGGCGAGTCTCCGGTGCACCGCCGCGCCCGACGGCGGAGTCCGCCGGTCGACCGCCACCGCGTGCGGCGACGTGTCGTCGAGGAGCAGCATCAGGTGCGCGAGCAGGCCGTGGCCGGCGGCCAGATCGACAATGCGCCCGCCGCGAAACACCCGGCGGACGCGTCGCGCCGTTTCCCAGGCCTCGTAGAGCTCCTTGCGCGGCAGACAGCCGGCGTGGCAGACGGCGCGTCCCACGCGATCGAAGAGCGTGTCGCCGGGAAAGCGCGCCAGATCGCGATCGGTCAGCCGGTTGCCCGAGGATGGCGAAAAGGTACGGGTGTTCAACGACGATGACTGAACATCAGATGATTCGGAGCTTGGGAAAGGGCACGATCACTTTCGTGCCGCCGTCCCGGAAGCGGCTGACCTTCTTCAGAATGGCATCCTGGAAGTTCCACGACAGCAGCAGAAAGTAATCCACGGGACGCGAATCACTGGCAAGGGCTCTCTCGGAGTACACCGGGATGTGATTGCCGGGAAGAAAACGTCCCTGCTTCAACTCGGTGCTGTCCACGAGATAGGCGATGTCGCGCCGTCCGATGCCGCAGTAGTTCAGGAGGATCACGCCTTTCGCGGGCGCCCCGAGGCCGACGATCCGCTGCTTCCGCTTCCGGATGCCGGCCACCATCGCGCGCAGATCCCGCCGGAACCGCTGGACGTCCTCGGCGAATCGCTCGAGCGTGGTGACTTCATGAATGTGGTTTTCCTGCTCCTCGCGACAAATCGTGCGGAACCGCTCGGTCGTCTCCGAACGCGCCTTTGTTTTCCGGCGAACGTAGATCCTGAGCGATCCTCCCTGCGTCAGGACTTTCTTGGCGTCGAAGATCTCGAAGCCGAAGTCATTGAAGAGCCGAATCAGTGGACGCAAGGACAAGTACGACACGTGCTCGTGGTAGGCGACGTCGAACTGGGTCTTGACGACCATCTCCAGGAGATGCGCGAACTCCATGATGACCTGCCCCTGCGGAGCGAGCAGGTGCCTCAGGCCGGCCAGGAAGCCGCGGACGTCCGGAGTATGGGCAAAGACGTTGGTGCACGTGATGATCTGAAAGGTGCCGATGCGGGGCGCAAGGGCCCTGGCGCTCTTCTCGTCGAAGAAGCGCGGCAGCACGCGGATGCCGATTCTTCGCGCGGCGGCGACGGCGTTCAGGGCGGGGTCAATCCCGAGCGGCCGCGCCCCCAGCTTCTTGAATTCGAACAGCAGTGTGCCGTCGTTGGCGCCGATATCGAGCACCTTCGCGCGTGGAGGCAACGCGCCGCGATCCCGGCATTCCTGCGCGAGCTCCGCGAAATGCTGCACGAGCGGTTGCGATGCCGAGGTCAGGTAGTGATAGCGTCGGAAGAGCGTGTCGGGGGCGACGACTTCGTCCAGCGTGACGAGCCCGCAGTCCTGGCAGAGACACAGCGTCAGCGGGTATCTGTTCTCCTTCCTGGACAGCTCCTTCTCGGCCGGAAAATAGTTGACGGCCGGCATCCTCCCCAGACGCAGGACCGGTACCAGCGAACGATTCGAACAGATTCGGCAGGCGCTAACTTTCACGGTCGGCTGCGACCATGGCGAATATCGGATCGACCGCGCCCAGCTTGGACTTCACGAACGCCGCCAAGGTACCAATCGCGCCGGCCCCGTACCGCATGGATCTCGAAAAGTTGATTTGCGTGGCGTCGGGAAAGTACCGGCACACGACCGGGATCTCGCCGATGGTAGAGCCCGCGTAGCAGGCCTGCGCGATGATTTGAAAGCTGAACAGGTAATCGTTGGAATTCTCCTGGTACTGCACCCGCTCGAGGAAGCTGCGCCGGTAGGCCCTGAATCCGGAATGAAAGTCGGTGAGCCCCGCGCCGAGAATGACGCGAGCCGGCAGCGTCGAGAGCCGGTTGATCGTGTACTTCCACATCGGCATGGCATGCCGCAGTGCGTTCCCGAACTGTGAAAACCGCGATCCGATGACGAAATCGTAGCCCTCCCGGATCTTGTCAATCGCCTGGGGCACGGCCGCCGGGTCGTACTGATCGTCCGGGTGGAGCTCGATCAGGATGTCCGCCCCGAGAGCGAGCGATTCGCGGATACAGATCTTGAGGTTCCCGCCGTACCCGAGGTTGCGGTCATTCCGGAAGAAGTGCAGGTTGAGCGCCTTCGCCACCTGCTCGATCCGGTCGCTGGAGTGGTCGTCGACGACGACGATGTCGTCGACGTAGCCCTCCGGGATTTTCCGATACACGCTGAGCAGCGTTTTCTCGGCAAAATACGCCGGCATGAAAAGGACGATCTTCTCGCGAGGTTGATTCACGGCCGGCCCGGTTCTCAGAACGCGATGGTGAAGCCGCCGTCACGTCGAGGATAGGCAGCAACCAGGCCCCAGACCGGCACGCCATCGGCGTGCCCGGGATCGCCGACGGGAGTCCCGGCGGCATTGAACACCTGCCACGCGGCGAGGCCGCCGCGATTCCACCCTGTGCTCTCGGTCCAGGCCAGCAGGACGTCGCCGTTGCCGTTGATCGCGACCGCCGGATGCTTGCGTGTCCGATCCGCTCCAGGCGCAGGGGTCTTTTGCGCAACGCCGCCGGTGGCGGCATCGACTCGTGCGAGGTACACCTGCCCTTCCGTCTCCCACGCCGTGTACACGCCGGCTCGGCCCTCCGAGAACGTCTGCGTGCTCATCACACAGGCACCGACATTCCACCGATCGACCTTCCGTCCGGCAAACGATCCGCCGTTGTCACGGGAAGTCAGCAGGTACATGTCGCGATGCACGATTTCGAATGCGGACCGGAACAGCACGAACAACGAGCCGGTGCTCGCGGCGATCGCCCCGATCCCGCAGCAACCGCAGGCACCCGTCGGGTCGTCGAAGATCGGTCGATCGTGTTCGAAAGTGCGGCCATCGTCCTGCGACCGGGCGATCCAGAGTCGGCGTGTGCCTTCGTCACGCTCGCCGGGTGCATTCGCGTGCCACACCACGTAGACGTGGCCGAGCCGGTCGGCCGCGACCGCGCCACCGCCATCGATGTTGTAGCCGTCGCGCATGACGTTTCGCTGTGGCTCGAAGGCCGTGCCCGTGTCGGTCAAACGCGTGTAGTACATCGGCGTCGCGCCGGGTGACGTCGGCGTCGAACTGTTCCACGCCACGTGCACGCGCCCGCCGCGGCCGACGGCGATCTGCGCGCCGCGCACGGTCCCGGTGGCCATCACGCTGCCGGCCACGGAATTGACACGGATCGGCGCGGAAAACGAGCGTCCGTCGTCCTGGGACCTGGCGTAAAACGCATCGCCATGCGATGGATCCCCGCGAAAGTAAATCAGATGGATGACCGCGCGCTCATCCGTCGCGACCTGCGGCTGAATGCCGCCCGCCGGCAGGCGATGCACCACGACGCCGGGCAGCGAGACCGCTCCAGAATCCGTCGAGGCCGCGGCCGCGCACACGATAGCCATCCCTCCGGCGAGAAGTCCTGTCCAGATCCGCACGACGACAGTGTACGCGCAACGCACATGCGGCTCAATCCGGCTGGAGCGACAACGCGGCGACGACGCGATCGCACGCGCGCGCCGTACGCAGCGTCTCCTCTGGCGGAATCGCGGCAATCGCACTGCCCAACACCTCCTCGTAGAAGCGCTGCACGAGCGCCCGCAGACCGGGATAGGCGGGTTCGCGCCGCCAGGCCCGCCGTGCGAGGTTCATCGTCGCCGCGCGGAACTGCGCTTCGGCGTGCAGGAAGGGCTGCGCGATCTTCTGCCGGCGCGACGGCGATCCCGAGAGCGTGACGGCGAAGCCGTGAAAGAGATCGACATGGACCGTGGACGCCTCGCCGATGAGTCGCATGCGGTTCAGGGGCGGTCGGCCGTGCATCGAGATCACGATCGTGGCGGTGACTCGGTCGGCTTCGGCCAAGGCACGGATCTCGCCGAACCGCGGGTGCAGCGCCGCCCAGTCGACCTCGGCGAACGCCGGCCGCATGCGGATCAGCAGCGACATGGCGTGGGGGACGATCTCGGCCGCGATTTGGTCCGCCGCCGCAGCGCTCGCGCCATCCGCGCCGGCCGAGCAAATCGTGATGTCGACGTGCTGCAACGACCGGGCGGCCGGGCTCGACAATGCAGCGCGCACGCCGTCCTGAAACAGAAACTGGTGCACCGGACACAGGAGCACCGACCCCTCCGCCGCCCTCGCGAGGAGATCCGCCGTCTCCGCCGCCGTCGCGGCGATCGGCTTTTCGACGAGCACGTGGCGTCGTGCGCCGATTGCAACATGCGCAATCGGGACATGCGTCTCCGCCGGCGTGCAGATGTGGACGACGTCAGCGGCGTCGAGCGAGGGCGCGATCTCGGCGAACGCACGCGCGCCACGAAATTCCGACGCGAGACGGTCGGCGCGCGCCTGATTCGGATCGACAACGGCGACGACGCGCCCGCCCGCGCGCGTGGCGGCGGACGCGTGCCAGCGGCCCATCAGCCCCGCCCCGACGATCGCGACACGCACAGCCGCTACCGCCATCGTGATGCGACGCCGCCGCTCAGCGCCATTTCGCTGCACTGTTGCCGGCGCCGAAGAGGGCGCCGACGGCTTCACCGGTCGACCAGCTCGCGGTGAAAAGGACGATCCAGGGCAACGCCTGCACGAGCCGGCCGACGAAACGCCGGCGCGACACGGTTTCGCGAACGAGGCGCGCGACCTTGAGCACGGGCAGCAGCGGCGTCGCGGCAGCCATCATCAGCCGACGAGACCGCGGCGCGCGCGCGAGTCGAAGCCCGGCGAATGCGCGACCGTGATGATAGGCGACTCGAGTCACATCGGCGAACGACCAGGCGTGCGCGTTCCTGACCCGAATCGCCGGATCCACGCGCATCGGCGTCGCGGTGCGGCGCCAGTGCTGATACGCCTGAAACTCGGTGAAGTGGTAGACGGCATCGGCCGGCAGCACGGCGAGCGCCGCTCGCGGGAACGACACGTTGTTGCCAGGCAGCGCGGCGGCCGGCGCGGCTCGAAACGGCAGCATGAACCGGACGTAATCGCAAAAATAGACGGCCCAGTCCAGTCCACGGCGATAACCGCCGGGCTCGACGGCTCCGGCGACGACGCCGCCGCCCGCCCGCTGCGCCGACAGAATCGCCTCGCACCATCCGGGTTCGACGACGCAGTCGTCCTCGATGAGCGCGACGAGCGCGCCGTGAGACCGTTCCATCCCCACCGATCGCATCCGCGGAACGGTACATCCCTGCGGCACCATGATCCAGCGAACGTCCTTGAAGGCGTCGAGCCCCATCACGGACCCGCCGACCCGGCTCTGCTCGGTGACCACGAGGATCTCGACGTCAAACGACCGGGTCCCGGCAACCAGCGCCTCGAGACACTGCCGCAGAACGCCGACCGGGCTGATGGTGACGACGATCACGGACAGCGCGGGCGGCGACAGATCGCCGACGCGTCGGGTGTCCGCGTGCGGTTCAGTAGAAGAGCTGTTCACAACTGCGCCCGGCGCCGCGCGCGTATCCGCACGCCTCTCCCCACGCCCAGACTCCGAAGAGCGCGAGCTGAATCGGCAATGTCAGGACGAACCGCACGCGGTGGCGGCGCTTCGGCCAGAAGCCGCGCGTCCACCGCCACGTCTGCACCAGCCAGACGACCGAGGCCGATGCGGCTCGCCCGACGCGGACGACTCCGGGCGATCCGCGGACGCGAAGGCCGGCAAAGCAGCGCCCGTGATCGTACCGCGTCCGCAGGAAGTCGCCGAGCGCAATCGGTTTGTCGAGCGTCACCCGGATCGCCGGCTCCAGCCACAACGGCGATCCCGCGCGGGCAACCTCCCAGTTCACGAATGTCTTCCAGAACTCCCGGTAGCGCGGCTGACCCGCATCGAACAGCGCCGCTCGCTTGTACGACACGTTGCTCCCGGGCACGATCCACGTTTCACCGCGGACGACCGGCGGCATGAACAGCCCATACTCGTTCAGATAGATCGCCCACGCGGACCAGCTCCTCGACTCGGGCCGATGCAGATCGACGCTGCCGCCGATGACCAGGTTGTCGCGACGATCGTGTGCCCGGAGTACCTCGCGAACCCAATCGTCCGCGGCAATCGAATACGGGTCGAGGATCGCGATCACGCGGCCCGCCGCCGCTGCGATACCCCGCGCACGCAGCGCCGCGATCGCGAGCGGGTCGTCGAAGTGCAGCAGCCGCACCCAGGGAAAGCGCCGACGCACCAGATCCGGCGTGTCGTCGGTCGAACTGTCTGCGACGATGACCTCCGTACGCCGGTCGCACTGCCCCTCGAGCGCCGCCAGACAGGACGGCATGACGGCCGCCGCGTTGTGCGATGCGACGACGACGGAAAGCTGGACGGGTTCCATCGGCGCGGGTCAGGCCTGTCTGCTGCGCCGGCGCTCGTCCGCCTTGTCCACGATCGCGAGGTAGCGCGGCAGTACAGTGGCCTCGCACCAGTGCGCTCGAAACGCCTCCGTGGCGGCGCGGGACATCTGCTCGCGCCGTCCTGCGCAACCGACCAATCGGCGCATCGCCGCCTCGAGCTGGTCGCGCGTGTCGAAGAGCTCACCGCCACCGAAACGCTCCACGATTTCTGGAAACGGACCGATTCGACGGCCGATAACCGGAGTACCCTGCTCGAACGCCTCGATGATCGTGATGCCGAACGTCTCGAAGCAGTGCGACGGCACGATGAGCGCCGTGGCATGCCGGTAGTAAGGAGCAATCCGCTCGGTCGCCAGGTGTCCAAGAAAACGAATCCGCGGATTCCCCGCGGCGCGCCGGCGCAGCTCGGCCGCCTGCGGGCCATCCCCGACGATCAAGAGATCCGCTTGATCGTAGGTCGCGAATACATCGACGACGTCGTCCAGCCCCTTCATCGCTTCGAGTCGTCCGACGAACAGGAAGTAGGGCCGCGGATGCGGCGGCCCCGCGGCGGCGTCCGGGCTGACGTCGTCGGGCACGAAATACGGCAGGACTTCCATCTCGCGCGGGAATCCCAGCTCGCGATGCTTATCCCGGCTGAATTCGCTCATCGCGACGAAGACGTCCACGTGCCGCAGCTGGCGTTCCATCAGGCCTGTGTAGCGCCACAGCTGCGGCGGACGATGGTACCGCAGCTGGCACCGCAGGCATTGCTGCGTCTCGCACCGCTCGCGATTGTGCCGCCACAAGGCATGCGTGGGACAGACGAGCCAATGCTCGTGTGCGAAATAAATCTTCGCGCCGCTTCCGTACGCGAGCAAACCGGGCCCCCCGATCAGCGAGATGTTGTGGAAATTTATGACATCGAATCGGCCTGCCGCGAGCAGCGCACGCAGGCGACTGCCGTTCGCGACCGGTCGCCCCGTCTGGTGGGTGAGGAACGTGGCGAGCAGCGGCGTCCGCGTCTGCAGCCGCACGAGCTCGAGGCCGGGAGGCTCCGGCAACATGGTTTCCGACGGCGGCGCCGGGTGCAGCACCGAATACGCGTCTGCGTCGTGCACCACGGTGACGTGATGGCCGCGCCGCACGAGGCCGTGGGCGAGGCGCCGGACAGCCACGCCGTCGCCTCCGAAGTTCCAGGGCGGGTAGAACGTCGTCAGGAAGCAGAAGCGGCGAGCCGTCACGCCGCTTCCCGAAGCGCAGCGAGCGCGACGTCGGCGGCCTGCTGCCACGTGAGCGTCCGGCTGCGCGCGCGCGCCTGCCGTCCCATCATCTCTCGCGCGGATCGGTCCGTCGCCATGACGCGGAGCGCGTCGACGAGCGCGTCCACCTGCCCCGGCGGCACGAAGAGCCCGCCGCCCGCGAGCAGTTGAGGCAGGGGACTCTCCCTCGTGGCCACGACCGGGGTGCCGCACGCGGCGGCTTCAACCGCGGGCAATCCGAAGCCCTCGCAGGCGGACGGCAGTACGAGCGCGAGCGCGCCGGCATGAATCGAGCGCAGTTGATCGTCGGGCAGAAACCCCGTCCAGTGGACGAGCGACGAGGTGCCTTCGTCCTCGATCGCCTGCTCGATTGCGGCGCGATTGCCGTAGAACACGTCGCCGTCCGTCGTGCCGACGAGCAGCAAATGCGGAGCGTCCGCGCCGCGCTCGCGCGCGAGGACCGCATGCGCGCGCACGAGGAGGTCGACGTTCTTGTGCGGATTGAATCCGCCCACGTACACGAACCACGTCGCCCGATCGGGAACGCCGCACGTCGCGGCCATGCGAGCGATCCCGCACGGATCGGTCGGGAGCGTATACTCGCTCGCCGGCGCTTCGCCCGAGACTCGGATGCGGTCCGGACTGATGCCGAAACCGCGGGCGATGTCGGCTGCTGCGAAATCCGAAACAGTCAAGACGACGCGGGCCTGCCGTAGCGCGAGCGCGACTTTCATGCGCCAGAACCAGCGGGCCCGCCAGCCCGGCAGCGTCAGCGCCGGAAACCGTTCGACGATCGCATCGTGCACCGTGACGACCGACCGGAGCGATGGAGGCAGCGGAAAATACGTGTAGACGGTCGGCGAGAAAAAGACATCGAGCGGCTCGCGGCTGACCGCCCGTGTCATGCGCAGCAGGTCCAGCAGCGAGCGGCTGCCCGATGCCGCCGCAGCGGTCGTCGGAGACGCGGCAAGCTGGACGATCCGCGCCTCGACATTGGCCGGCTGGGCTTCGAACTGCTCCGCAGCCGTGCGGTCGAGGAAACAGATGAAGCGATCGTCAGGGGCCCGCGCCGCCATGACCGGAATCATCTCGCGCGTGAAGCGGCCGTATCCACGGCTGTTGGCCCAGCACGTCGCGTCGACACCGATGCGCATGGCGCTACAGCCCGCGGCGCGTCATCGCACCCGCGCCAGCGCCCCGCCCGGACCGGCGGCGTAGCCGACCATCTCACCCGCAGCCCACGCACAGACGAACAGCATCAGGAGCGGCAGCGACGCGACCAGGTCGCGGCGATGCGCGCGCTTCGGCCAGACACGCAAGACGATTCGAAGGAGCAACGCGGGCGGCAACAAGAGGGTGCCGACACTGAACGCCATCCGTTTTCCGAGCGACATGGATGCCCGCCGGAGACCCGCGTACGAGCGTGAGTAGAGAAAGCGCTGCGAGAGGTACTCGGGAATTCGATAGGGCATCTTGTGCGTCACGCAGATGTCCGGAACGCATGTCAACCGAACGCCGTCTCGCCGAAGCGCCGCGTGCAGCTGATCCTCCCAGCCCCCGGCGTCGATCACGTCGGCGTAGCGGTCCAGGAGCGCCCGCGTGTACACGACATTGTTGCCGGCCAGCGCGTCGACGGCGCCCGACGCAATCGGGGGCAGCAGATGGCTGTATTCGCACAGGAACGCCGCGCGATTGACGAGGCGATCCGTCGCGGCGTTGACCACGCTTCCCCCAACCACTTCATGGCCGGCGGCGAGCGCGCTCAGCAGATGCTGCGGCCAGTCGGCGGGCACGAGCACGTGGTCTTCGATCACCGCCACAGCGCCGGCGCGCGCATGGCGGAATCCGATCGCGCGCATCTGCGGAATGCTCGCGTCAGGCGCAGCCGCGATGACGTGTACGGCGGGAAAGCCCTCCGCCACGACACGACGGACGTCGGGCCCGCAGCGGTCGACAACGATGACGTCGAGTGCAACGCCGCTCGCGGCGCTCGCGTGCAAGGTGCCGAGACACTCGAGCAGGCAGCCGAGACCGCTGACCGACGGCACCACGACGGACAAGTCCGCCCGATCAGAGCCTGTGCTCGCGTGCGCCGACGCCGCTGCTGCGGTCAGCACGCTCGAATCCGTTCCACCGATCGGCGAATGTCGGCGCTGGGCTCCGGCGACGGGACGCCGCGGCCAGTGAGCGCACCCCACGCCTCGCCGGCCGCCCACGCGGAGGCCAGGAGGAGCAACCACGGCAGCGCGGCGAGAAACCGCCAGCGATCGGCATGCCCTCGCACGACGCGACGCCCGGCGCGGGCCGCGAGGACACAAGGTACGGCCGGGGCCGCCAACACCAGCCGGGCCTTTCCCAGCTTCTCTGCGCGACCGGCGCCGAAGTGGCGACCGTGCGCGAAGCGATGGCGCACGAGGGCGGCCAGCGGCGGGCTGCCGCCATATCCGACGACCGCCCGCGGCACGGCGGCGAGATACCCGCCGTCCTTCCGCACCCGGCCGTGGAAATCGACTTCCCAGAATCCTCGCTCGAACGTGGCGGCATGCCGATCGAGTGCGTCCCGCCGGTACGCGGCATTGTCTCCGGCAATCTCGCCCGCGATCCGCCCCGATCCCAGCGCCTCGGGCGTGAACGCCGAATAGCGCAGGTAGAACACGGCCCAGTCGAGCGGCCCGGTTCCGCCGGCGAGTGCGAACGGGCCGCCGGCGCCGGCCGCGCCGCTCTCGATCGCCTCGATGAGTGCGGGTGCCCACGTCTCGCAGACCAGGCATTGCGCGGTCGTGAAGGCGACGATTCGACCGCGTGATCGCCGGTAGCCCTCGGCCCACAGTTCTGGAACGAGCTGGCCCGACCCGTCGACGACAATCAGCTCCGCGTCCAGGCCGGCGCACGATCGACGCAGCCGTTCCAGGCACCCCGTCAGCGACGGTGCCGGGTCACGCGTCGCCACGATCACCGACAGCTGCGGGCGATCCATCACGTCGACTTCGGCCGTGCGTGTGCGCCCACTATCGCGTGCATGAGGGACGTCGGCTGGTAGACGATGCTCGGCCACAAGAAGACTTCCGTCGTGCAGTGGCACGCCTTGGCCGCGATCGACGCGCGCACGCGATCCGCGGCAGCCGAATTCCAGATCTCCGGAAAGGACTGGCGCCGTACGTTGCCGATCGGCTCGTGCAGTTCGCAGACGCTCACGTCCCCATTGGCATAGACAACGCCCGTCATCACGCCGGCGCTGCAGGGCACGACCTGCGTCCGGCGGGCGACGGTCTCCGTCTTGGCCCACTGCAACATCGGCTCGACCACCGCGCCATAGCGGCCCTTTTCACGAGGCTCCCAGATGTGCCGGATGTGCTCGAACAGGTCCACGTACAGGCGCATGTCGGGCGTCTTCAGTGCCGGGTTTTTCCGATCGCCGCGGATCAGCGCGAGGTTGTGATGATCCATGCGCGGGCAGCGCCCGAACAGGTACGTCGACAGCTCCCGGATCTCGTGCAGGTTAACATCGGTGGCGGTCGAAATCGCGTGAATCCGCAGGCGGTCGTCGCGCGCCTGCAACTCGGCGAGCGCGTCGTAGGTCTGCATCGCGCGCGCGAAGGAGCCTTCGGCGACACGGAAGGCGTCGTGAAACGCCGGCATGCCGTCGAGCGACAGTTCCACGGCGAACAGATCCAGCGCCGGTTCCTCGAGCACGCGCGCAATCGCGTCGATCGTCTTCTGTGTGTACCACCCGTTGGTCGGCACGTAGATTTGCCGGACGCCGTTGCGGGTGATGAACTTTCGACAGATCGCGCTGAACTCCTTCCGCAGGAAGGGCTCTCCGCCCGAGAGGTTCAGGTTCTCAATCGGTCCGAGCGTATCCGACAGGCGGAAGAGCTCGTCCGTGGTCAGGTCGTCGCGCTGGTTCAAGCTCGTCCAATAGAAACAGTGCTCGCACTTCATGTTGCAGATCGAGTTGAGGAACAGCACCAGAAAGGGCGGCGTCGGCGCGCGGCGATAACTCTGCATCGTCAGCCGCGCGTGCCGTGTCACGCGATCGAGCAAATTCACGGATTTGGAGGTAACGATACGTCCAATGCCCGGGGCGATGCAACGCGCGTGACCAGTCGATCACGCCGGACAGCGTAGATGCCGTCGACGCCGAGGACGATGAGTGCCGGCAACATATGGTCGTAGTAGCGGCCGTTCCAGTCGACGATGACGAACACGTTCGCCGCGACGTGCGCGAGGCAGACGACCCACAGAACGCGGCTCAGCGGATCGCGAGCAACTCGCCGAGCGGTACTCGCGGCGAGTACAGTCAGCGGCCACAGGATCACGATGATGCCGACGTTGTGGCCAACGGAATAGTACGGCCGGATTTGCGCGACGCCCCAGAGGAATCGCGAGGCGAACAACTCGATGCTCGGAAACGGTTCCTCCCAGACGTACCGCACGTAGGAGGCCATCGTGCCGTCCGCCTCGAACCGCGGCGGCGGCATCTGATGATAGAGCGGCCCGTACCCACCGATGACGTACCCGCCAATCAGATACCCACCGACCTGCTCGCGGAGGACTTCCTGGCGGACGGGTCGCGCGACCGCGTACAGGAGCAGCGCGCCGCCGATGATGGCGACGGCGATCGATCGCTTCGTCGCACCCAGGAATTGAAACCACAGAACGGGCAGGGTCAGCGCCAGGACGATCCAGCCGCTCGGCCGTATCAGGGCCAGCGCACACAGCGCGAGCACCGCGAACAACAGCCGCCAGCCACTGGGACGCTGCAGCAGCCGATGCAAGGCAAACACGGCGATGCCAACGAACGAGATGTAGATCGATTCCGTCAGCACATACTGGTTCCATAGCCAGATATCGGGCAGTGCGATGAACAGCCCTGCGCCTATCGCCGCGAGCATGCGTGTGGTTCGCTCGAGCATCACGCGGTACAGCAGGAGCGTCGCGACCCATCCGAACAGCCACTGGAACACCAGGACCGATTCGGCCCGGCCGAACAGCGTTCGTGACAACGCGATCAGCCAGACGTAGCCGAGATATCCGACGACCTTCGGCGGCGAGTGCTCGGTCGATGGGGGCAAGTACTGCCCGAACGGATGCGGGTGCGTGGCGGCCTCTCCACGCGGGACGGCGCCCGTGATGAATCGAGGCGTGTCGGTCCCCGATTTCGGCCCGTCCGAGCGAACCAGACCGAACGCATTGACGGCCAGGAATGCGAGCGTCAGGACGATCGCCGGCCCGGCGCTCAGCTGTTTGCGCACACCAACCGGGCAATCCAGAGCGACACGTCCCGGGTTCAGGCGGGCGCCGGCCGCTTGCGACGCTGGGATCCTGTCGGCCGAACCTGCGCGGCGATCCAGCACACCGCGTATACGACGCCACTATAGAGGTAATACAGCAGATGGAGTGGGAAGGCGCGCAGCGTGAACAGGCCACCCCGCGCACGGAAGAGGAACAGGTAGAACGCGTGGTTCAGCGCGATGACATGCACGAGCGCCAGCGTCGCAGCGGTCAGCGCCACATCGAAGACCGGGACGTCGTAGAAGCGCCGATGGCCGAGACCCAGAAACGGAAGGGCGATGGCCAATAAACCCACCAGCACCGCGCTGATGCGGGCCGACCAACGCACGTTCAGATCATTCGGAATCGCATCGCCGGCCACCAGGAGTGCTGACCACGGATACGCCCGATCGCGGATTTCAGCTTTCATCAGCGACAGCGCCGTCCACCGTTTTTGATGCGTGACCAGCAGCGACCGGTCGACCTGCACGCGATACTGCGCGACGCTCAGGCGGGATCCGAGTTCGATGTCTTCGATCGATGGCCTCGAATACGTGAGCTCGTCGAAACCGCCCACCGCCTCGAAGGCTTCGCGTCGGATCGCGCCACAGCCGGCCCAGAAGGAGCAGCTGTCCGGGTTCGCCGTCTGGTGCGTAAAGTGATGGAACAGATTCTTGTATTGGGACAGAAAATTCGCCGCCGTCGGTTCTTCGTCGTACGAGCCAAATACCGCCGCCGTGCCTTGATGGGCGTCGAAGAAAGCCCGCACCTGGGCGACCGTCGTTTCCTTGACGATCACGTCGGAGTCGATGAAGAAGAGCACGTCACCGCGCGCACGCTGCGCGCCGGCGTTTCTGGCCGCGGCGGGCCCCCGTCCGCGCGGGTTCGGTAGCACCGCGATCCCGAGCGATTCGGCAATCGCGACGCTGCCGTCGGTCGATCGGTCGTCGACGATGAGAATCTCGTCGAGACCCGAGGAACACGCAGCCACGAGCGCCCGCAGGCACCGGCCGAGTGTCGCCGCGCCGTTGTGGACCGGAACGATGACGGACACCCGCAACGGGCCCGTCCGCTCCGCACCGGTCAACGCTGACATGGAATGCACTGGACTATAGCAGACTTCTTGCGGCCGCCAAATCTACCGCATGAGACGGGATCCGAGCGTTGCCCGAAGACGCGTATCGAGCCGAAGCCGCTGCCCCGTCGCGGCCGACTCGTAGCAGGCGGCGATCACCTCGAGACCGTCCCGCGCGCGCTCGG
>Ga0310810_10004890_pt1 | contig 14905 bp, 11 predicted proteins | sample NCmetagenome_FD_207641 | JGI IMG/M metagenome (GOLD analysis project Ga0310810, IMG submission 207641) | Soil microbial communities from experimental microcosm in Duke University, North Carolina, United States - NC | ecosystem: Engineered > Artificial ecosystem > Soil microcosm > Unclassified ...
GTGGTCGCGCAGTCGAGCATCTCGGCGAGCCGGTAGTACGCGTGCAGCTCGAGCCAGAGCTCCGAGGGCGGGATGCGACGAGCGACCCCGTGGACGATGATCAGCTGCTTGCCGACGTAGAGCGCGCGCTGCAGAAGCTTCGCCTTGACCCCCTTCAGCTCGGTGCTGCCCTCGAGCAGCGGACGCAGGCACACCGAGTATTGGATCCACAGCGCCTGCCACAACGCGATCGCCTGGTCGGCCGCTTCGGCTTCGCGCTCCTCGAGCGGCTGGGGTTTCCCCGCGTAGCGGCGCGCGAGCTCGTCATGCAAATGCGCGACTGGCTCGCGCGCAAGCTCAGCGATCGTCGCGCGATCGCGCGGGCCGATGTCCGCCTCGGTGAGTGCGCGCAGCTGGCCGAGCAGCGCGGCGTACGCCTGCGCGACGTTCGACAGCGGCAGCGCCTTCAGCCAATGCGCAGCGCTTGCTGCGTCGCTGAATTCGAGCGCAGGCGTGGCCGCCTCCTCGCGCGCTTCCTCGCCGACCTGTCCCTCGGCCGCCTGCTCGAGCGGCTCGACTGCGGTGTCGTCCATACCGTCTCCCAACGCCCGCGCGCCGAGGTCGCGGGCGGCGCCAATCGGCCGCCGGCAAACACCGACATCCTGGCCGATCCGGCGACCGACGCTCCGGAAGGGCCCGCCGGCGCACTTTCATGCTTATAGCATGGCGGGCGGCGCGGCTGCCGGCGCGCACACTGCCGAGCCGACCGGCGGCGGGATCGCTGCGATTTTTCCGCATCGCCGCAGCGGATTGCTCCACTCGTCCGCGTTGACGATCGCGCCTAGCATTCATCCCATCAGGCAACCACCGGCACATACCGAGGAGTCCGCGATGAACCCCGAAACCCGTTACGGCATCTGGCTGCAAGAAAACCGACACGTCGACGTCCGCGACGCAAATGCGGATCCGGCCACGCGGCGCGGAGCGCGCTGGGTGGTGGTCGCGCTGGTCACGGTGCTGCTCGCGACGCCGCTGCTGCTCTACAAGGGTCCGGACGTCATGTACCCGGCCGCCCCGGTGATCGCCGACGAAGCGCTCGAAGGCCACCTGTCGCTGCACGCCTACGCAGCGCCCGCGAGCGACGAGCCCGCAGAGCTGCAATGAGCGTGTCTTGATCTCGTAGATGGCGCCGAGACGCCTCCCGATACCAAGACCTAGACCAGCACGCGCTCGATGCCGCCGCGGTTCGCCTTCGCGACGTAATCGGCCATCCAGTTCTCGCCCAGCACGCGCTTCGCGACCTCCACGACGATGTAGTCGGCATCGGTGCCGGCATCGTCGGCATAGCGTGACAGTCCCTGCAGGCAGGAGGGGCACGACGTCAGCACCTTGACCGGCCCGCCGAAGCCGTCGGCGCGAAGCCGCTCCGCGCCCGCGCGCATCTCCTGCTCCTTGCGAAAGCGCACCTGCGTCGAGATGTCGGGCCGCGTCATCGCGAGCGAGCCCGATTCGCCGCAGCAACGGTCGCTGAGCGGCACGCTCGTCCCCAGCAGGCCGCTCACGACGGCGAGGGGCTTGTGCACCTTCATCGGCGTGTGGCAGGGGTCGTGATACATGTAACGCACGCCGTCGACGCCTTCGAGACGCACGCCCTTCTCGAGCAGGTACTCGTGGATGTCGAGCAGCCGGCAGCCGGGGAAGATCTTCTCGAATTCGTACTGCTGCAGCTGGTCGAGGCACGTTCCGCACGACACGATCACCGTGCGGATGTCGAGGTAGTTCAGCGTGTTCGCGACGCGGTGGAACAGCACGCGGTTGTCGGTGATGATCTGCCGACCCTTGTCCTCGTTCCCCGAGGCCGTTTGCGGGTAGCCGCAGCAGAGGTACCCCGGCGGCAGCACGCACTGCGCACCGACGTGGAAGAGCATCGCCTGCGTGGCGAGCCCGACCTGCGAGAACAGCCGTTCCGAGCCGCAGCCGGGGAAGTAGAACACCGCGTCCGACTCGTCGCTGATTTTCGCGGGGTCGCGAATGATCGGCACGATCGTCGGGTCCTCGATGTCGAGGAGCGCGCGCGCCGTGCGCTTCGGCACGCCCGCGGGCATCGGCTTGTTGATGAAGTGCATCACCTGCGCCTTCACCGCCGTACGTCCCGTCGTCGACGGCGGATGCGCAGTCTGCGCAAGTGCAACACCCGTGCGCTTCGCGAGCGAGTACGCGAAGCGCTGCGCCCTGAAGCCGATGTCGATCATCGCCTTCTTCGCGACCTTGATCGTCGCCGGGTCGGTCGCGTTCAGGAAAAACATCGTCGCAGCGGTGCCGGGACGGAATTTCGCGTGGCCCTCCCGATGCAGGAAGTTGCGCATCGCAATCGACACGTCGCCGAAGTCGATGTCGACCGGACAGGGGTTCACGCACTTGTGGCAGACCGTGCAGTGGTCGGCGACGTCGCCGAACTCGTCGAAGTGGCGCAGCGACACGCCGCGCCGCGTCTGTTCTTCGTAGAGGAATGCCTCGGTGAGCAGCGACGCGGCGAGGATCTTGTTGCGCGGGCTGTAGAGGAGGTTCGCGCGCGGCGAATGCGTGGCGCACGGCGCCTTGCACTTGCCGCAGCGCAGGCAGTCCTTGATCGAGTTCGCGATGTCGCCGATCGCGCTCTGCTCGAGGATCAGGCTCTCGTGGCCGATCAGCGAGAACGACGGCGTGTAGGCGTTCGTGAGATCCGCGGGCAGCACGGCGTCGCGCACCAGCTTGCCCCGGTTGAAGCGGCCGTGCGGATCGACCCGCTTCTTGTACTGCGCGAACGCGGCGAGCTCGGCGTCGGTCAGGTACTCGAGCTTCGTGATGCCGATCCCGTGCTCGCCTGAAATCACGCCACCGAGCTCCCGCGCGAGCGCCATCACCCGTGCGACGGCGGCGTTCGCCTGCTTGAGCATCGAGTAGTCGTCGGAGTTGACGGGGATGTTCGTGTGCACGTTGCCGTCGCCTGCGTGCATGTGCAGCGCGATGAAGACGCGGCTGCGCAGCACTTCGGCGTGGATCGCGCGGCAGCATGCGAGCAGCGGCTCGAACGTGCGGCCGGCGAAGATGCCTTCGAGCGGCGCGAGCAGCTCGAGCTTCCACGACGCGACGATCGCGTGCCGCTGCAGGTCGGGAAACGTCGCGTCGAGACGGTCGAGCAGGTCCTGCCAGCGTGCGCGAACGTCGGCGACGAGACTGCGCGCCTCGTCGAGCGCGCCGGCGAGCTGCTCGTCGGTGGGCCGCGCTTCGCTGCCCGGCCGCCACAGGTGCTCGACGTCGGGCGCGACGAGATACGCCGCGAGGCGCTCGGCGAGCTTCACCTTGTTGCGCAGCGACATCTCGATATTGAGGCGCTCGATGCCATCGGTGTAGTCGCCGAGCCGCTCGAGCGGAATGACGACGTCCTCGTTGATCTTGAACGCGTTGGTGTGGCGCGCGATCGCCGCGGTGCGCGAGCGGTCGAGCCAGAATTTGCGGCGCGCCTCCGCGGACACCGCGACGAATCCTTCGCCACCGCGGGCGTTCGCGATGCGGATCGCCTCGGAGGCGGCCTTGGCGACGGCATCGTCGCTCTCGCCGACGACGTCGCCGATCAGCACCATCCGCGGGCGGCCGTGGCGCTTCGCCTTCGTCGAGTAGCCGATCGCCTTCACGTAGCGATGGTCGAGATGCTCGAGCCCGGCGAGCTGCACGCGCTCGGCTCCGCTGCGCTCGGCCGCGCGATCGAGGAAGCGCTTGATCTCGACGATCGCCGGCGTCGACTCGCGCGCCTCGCCGAAAAACTCCAGGCAGAACGTCCGAATCGCCGGCGGCATCCGATGCAGCACGAACCGCGCGCTCGTCACGATGCCGTCGCAGCCTTCCTTCTGCACGCCGGGAAGGCCCGCGAGGAACTTGTCGGTGACGTCCTTGCCCAGCCCCACCTTGCGAAACGCGGCGCCCGCAACCGTCAGCGTCTCCACGCGCTCCGCCGTCTTTCCGTCGGCGGCGAGCCAGCGCAGCTCGAACGTCGCCCGCTCGGCGTCGTGGATCTTGCCGAGGTTGTGATCGACGCGCGACACCTCGAGCCATTGCGCGTCGGGCGTGACCATCCGCCACGACGCGAGGTTGTCGAGCGCCGTGCCCCACAGCACCGCCTTCTTGCCGCCCGCGTTCACGGCGACATTGCCGCCGATGCACGATGCGTCGGCCGACGTGGGGTCGCACGCGAACACGAGACCGTTCGCCTCGGCGACGTCCATCGCGCGCTTCGTCACCACTCCCGCGCCGCAATCGACGGTGGGCACCGGCTGCGCGTGGCCGCCCAGCACGATGCGCTCGACGTCGGACAGCCGCTCGAGCTTCTCGGTGTTGATCACCGCGGAGCGCGCGTCGAGCGGAATCGCACCGCCCGTGTAGCCGGTGCCGCCGCCGCGCGGGATGATGGTGAGGCCGAGCTCGATGCAGCCTTCGACGAGCCCGCGCACCTCGCCCTCCGTGTCGGGGTGCAGCACCACGAACGGATACTCGACGCGCCAGTCGGTCGCGTCGGTCACGTGCGACACGCGCTGCAGCCCGTCGAACGTGATGTTGTCCTTGCGTGTGTAGCGGCCGAGCGTGCGCTGCACCCGCTTGCGCAGCGCCGCGCTCTCCGGGAACCACGCGGCGAAGCGATCCACGGCCGCGCGCGCGGCGGCGATGAGCTTCGCGACGTTCGCATCGCGCTCCGCATCGTCGCCCGCGTTCTGCGCGCGGCGTTTGTCGATTTCGTTCAGCCGGTGATGCAGCGCGTCGACGAGCAGCCTGCGTCGCTTCGGATTGTCGAGGAGATCGTCCTGCAGGTAAGGGTTACGCTCGACCACCCAGATGTCGCCGAGCACCTCGAAGAGCATCCGCGCGGAGCGCCCGGTGCGCCGCTCGCCGCGCAGCTCCTCGAGCAGCGCCCACATCGGCGCGCCGAGCAGCCGGATCACGATCTCGCGATCCGAGAACGACGTGTAGTTGTACGGAATCTCGCGCAGCCGGGACGCTTCGGGGCGCGTCTCGAGCCGCGCGGCGACCGGTTCGCCAAGGGCATTCATCGGAGCCGGTCATGATAACGCAGTGCAACATGCCCGGGTGCCGCGCGCCGGGCATGCGGCACGTCATCACGCGCGCGTGATCACGACCTCCAGGTACTCGGCCGGCACGACGAGCCTGCCGCTGCCGCGCGCCCGATTGTGCTGCGACAGAAGCTCGATCAACGCGACGTGCAGTTCGCTCTGGCGCGGCGGCGGCAGCGCCGCGAATGCCTTGTGCGTCGGCCCGTAATAGCTGCGGAATACCTCGATCCAGTGCTCGGCCGAGCGGTAGCGGAACACGAAGTTGCGCCGCGTGCCCTGAATTTCGCTCGCGCTTGTGCCGAAGAGCTCGGCGAGATGCGCCTCGCGACCCCATTGGAGCGGCGACACGACGCCGGCGAGCGGCGGCACGAACTGGCCCATCAGCCGGAACAGGTCACCGAGAAATCCCTCGGGCGTCCAGTTCGCGAGGCCGATGCGGCCGCCGGGGCGCGTGACGCGCGCGAGTTCCGCAGCGGTGCGCGCCTGGTCGGGTGCGAACATCGCGCCGAACGTCGACAGCACCGCATCGAAGCTGCCGTCGGCGTAGGGCAGGTTTTCCGCGTCGGCCACCTCGAAGGCCACCGGCAAGCGCTCGGCGCCCGCGCGTACGCGCCCCTGCTCGAGCAGGTGGGGAACGTAGTCGGTCGACGTGACGTCGGCGAAACGTCGCGCCGCAGCGAGCGTTGCGTTGCCGTTGCCGGCCGCGACGTCGAGCACACGCTCGCCGGCGCAGATGTCGGCCGCCTCGCACAGCGACTCGCCGACGATCGAAAGCGTCGTGCCGATGATGCCGAAATCGCCCGATGCCCAGGTCGCCTGCTGCTTTGCCTTGATGGCGGCGTAATCGGGTCGGGAGGTAAGGGGAGATTGCGTTCGTTCGATGACTTCCATGGAAGGCTCCTCGATGCAGGCATTGGCGTGCGCGAATCGGCACGAGCGCATCATCGGATGCCTACGCCCGTTGACGATCGACTGCGCGTCGACAAAACTTGCTCGCCGATCCGGATTTGGGAACGCGGGCCGATTGAGAGTTCCGCCATGAGCGCCGACACGTTGTCCGAGCTTCTGCGCGCGGTTCGCCTGCGCGGCGCGATCTTCTATTACGTCGACGGCATCGCTCCATGGGCTGCGGAAGCGCCGCCTGCGCGCGAGATCGTCGGCGCGATCCTGCCGGGCGCCGAGCACCTGATCGAGTACCACGTCGTGACGAAGGGCCGCTGCTACGGCGCGCTCGCAGGCGAGCCCGGCGTCGAGCTTCACGAAGGCGACGTCATCATGTTCCCGCAAGGCGATGCGCATGTGATGTCGAGCGGGCCGGGCATGCGCACGGCGCAGGTGGATCGCGCGTTCTTCTTCTCGCCCCGACCCGCCCAGCTGCCGTATGTGCTGATGCAGCAGGGCGACAAGGTGCTGGCGGGCACCGACGCGCTGACCGCGCGGCTCGACGGCGGCGGCGGGGAGCGCGCGACGATCGTGTGCGGATTCCTGGGCTGCGACGCGCGTCCGTTCAATCCGCTGCTCGCGGCGCTGCCGCGGCTTTTGCACCTGCCCGGTGCGGCGGCAAGCGGCGGCTGGATCGAGCACTTCATCAACGTCGCCGTCGAGGAAGCGAACCGCAAGCGCCCGGGTGGCGAGGCCGTGCTCGAGCGGCTGTCCGAGATGATGTTCGTCGACGTCGTGCGCCGCTACCTCGAGCAGCTGCCACCCGAGCAGACGGGCTGGCTCGCGGGCCTTCGCGACCGCTTCGTCGGGCGCGCGCTGGGCTTGCTGCACGAGCGGCCTTCGCACCACTGGACGATCGACGAGCTCGGCGACGCGGTCGGGCTGTCGCGCTCCGCGCTGCACGAGCGCTTCGCGCATTTCGTCGGGCAGCCGCCGATGCAGTACCTCGCGCAATGGCGGATGCAGGTCGCTTCGCGGCTCCTGATCGAATCGACGATGAACGTCGCATCGATCGCGCTCGAAACGGGATACGAGTCGGAAGCCGCCTTCAGCCGCGCCTTCAAACGCCAGGTCGGCATGCCGCCGGCGACGTGGCGGCGGCAGCGCGCTCAGGCTGCCTCCCCGGCGGCATCCGCGAGGACGCGCGCACGAGTCGCACCCGCAACGCGTCCCTAACGGCGGACGCGCGATCAAGAAGCGCGGTGCGCCGGTCATGCGCGGGCCCGGTGCCAGCGGCACACTCGCGCCATGCACGATGACCTGACCTCGCCCGCATCGGCCGGCGATGCACGCCGTCGCATTTCGAGCCGCGACGCCGCCCGTGTGCACGGCTGCCTGCACGAGGCGCTCACGCGCCTGCACGCGCACCGCGGCGACGTCGACGCACCGCTCGACGAGGCACTGCGGCACGATCCGCTGTGCGTGATGGCGCACGTCGTTCGCGCGTCGCTGCGTCTGCTCGGGGCGGACCGACCACAGGATCGCGCCGCTTCCCGTGCCCTGGCCGCCGCGGAGCGCTCGTACGCGAACGCCGATCCCCACGAGCGCGCACACGTCGAGGCGCTGCGCGCCTGGCATGCCGGCGATGCGCGTGGCGCGCTCGCGCGCTATGGCGCTCTGCTAGCCGAGGATCCGCGCGACAGCCTCGCGCTGCACGTCGCACACGCGCTCGACTTCCGCCTCGGCAATCGCGAGCGCCTGCGCGATCGCGTGGCGGCGGTGCTGCCGCATTGGCACGACGGCATGCCGCATTTCGGCTACGTGCTCGGCATGTACGCGTTCGGACTCGAAGAAACGGGCGATTATGCCTACGCTGAGAGGATGGCGCGACGCTCGCTCGCGCTCGTTCCGGACAATGCAGCCGCCGTTCACGTGGTCGCGCATGTGCTCGAAATGCAGGGGCGCGCGCAGGAAGGCATCGCGTGGCTGGAAGCGACGCGGTCGATCTGGAGCCGCAACGCCGGCTTCGCCGTGCACGTCGCCTGGCACCTCGCGCTGTTCCACATCGACCGCGACGATGGCCACCGCGCGCTCACCGTCTACGACGACGCGCTGCGCCCGACGGCGCGCGTGTCCACGGCCGCGCTCGTCGATGCATCCGCGCTGTTGTGGCGCCTCGCATTGCGCGGCGTCGACGTGCAGGCACGATGGCGCGAAGTGGCGCGGCGCTGGCATCGCAAGCGCCTGCGCGGGATGCGCGCGTTCAACCTCGTGCACGCGGTGCTCGCGTTCGCCGGGGCTCGTCGCGAGCATCGGGCGCGCGCGGTCGTCGACCTGATGCGAAGCGACGCCGCGACACGCCGGACCAACACCGTGGAGGACCTCGATCTGGCGGTGCCGGTCGGCGAAGCGCTCGTCGCGTTCGCCCGCGACGACTATTCACGTGCGATCGAGCGGCTCGCGCGCGTGCGCGAAGTCGCCGAGCATTGCGGCGGCAGCGTCGCGCAATGCGACCTGATCCTGCTCACTTACGTCGAAGCGGCGCTGCGCGGACGGCGCGCGCGGCTTGCGCAGGCGCTCGCCGCCGAGCGCACGGCGCGAAGGCCGCGAAGCCGGCTCAACCGCTGGTTATTCGCGCGTGCCGGCGCGGCCGCGTCGAACGCGTAACGCGCCGATGCCGCATCTCGACGAATCAGGCGGCGCGGCCCGCGGCCGCGGATCCGGGTTGGGTGGTGGTGACGACGCGCGGCGCGCACACCAGCTGGTCACGGCCGCGCGCCTTCGCCTCGTAGAGCGCCGCATCGGCCTGCTGGATCCAGTCCTCGACGTCGGCCATGTCGGTATGGGCCTCTGCCGCGCCCAGGCTGACCGTGCAGCGTAGCCCCGGCGCCGTCTCGAACGTCGCCGCGGCGAGCTCGCTGCGAATCCGCTTCGTCATCTCGCCAGCGCCCTCGAGCGTGGTCGCGGGCAGCACCAGCAGGAACTCGTCGCCGGCATAGCGCGCCGGCGTGTCGATGACGCGCGAGCATTCGCGCAGCGTGCTCGCGACGCGGCGCAGGATGTCGTCGCCCGCAGGATGACCGTAACGGTCGTTGATCTGCTTGAAGCGGTCGATGTCGATCACGATCAGCACGGCGGCACCGCCGTGCCGCCGCTGATAGGCGAGCGTCTGCGCCGCCGCGAGGAGTCCCTGACGCCGATTCGGGAGGCCGGTCAGCTCGTCGGTGGCGCTGACGTGCGCGAGCCACCGGTTCTGCTGCGCGATCCGGCTCGCGAGTGCGTGCATGACGCCCGCGATCGCGATCGGATACGCGACCAGGAACGGGATGCAGGCGACCATCACGCTCATCGGCGTGTCGAGATCGATGCGAAAGCCGATCGCGGCCGATGTCACGACGCAGGCGACGACGAGCGCCGCGGTCGTGCGAAGCGCGAAGCGGAAACCAGCGACGCCGATCTTGTCGACGGTCAGCATCGTCGCGAGCAGCACGCTCGGCAGCAGGTTGAAGTGCATCAGCGCGATCCAGGCGCCGCCGAGTGCGGAGTCCACGAACAGACTGATGCGCTCGAATGCAGAGGGGTGCGCGCTGCGTGAGGCCGCGAGCCACGCGACGTGCGGCCATGCGAAGCCGTGCGCGAACAGCAACGCCCAGACGAACCACGGTGCACCGCGAAGGTACAAAACGGATGCGACGCAGAAGAAGCCGAGCCCGAGGCCGAGCGTGCGCATCCGGTGCATGCGCGCGACGAAGCGCTGCTCGCGCTCGCGATCGACGCTCCGCGCGGGTGCGACAACGGCCGCGGCGTCGGGCCGCGACGCCGGGGGGTCGGTCGGGGGACTGGGCATGCGCATGCGCGAAGCGCGGTCGCCTCGCGAGAGCTCCTTAAGCGGGATGCAATAAGTTTGCCAAAAGGCCTGGGAGGTCGTCGATCGGTCTGTACGAGGCCGCCGCAGGCGACGCGAGCGCCGCGCGCCGTGGGCGTGTCAGTGCCCGGCGATCAGCTCCCGCCGATAGCCGATCGCCTCCGCCGCGTGATCGGCTTCGACCACGTCGGCCTCGGCGAGGTCCGCGATCGTGCGCGCGACCTTCAGGGCACGATGATAGCCGCGCGCCGACAGCGTCTGCCGCGACAGCGCGTGCGCGAGCAATCGCTCGGCCTCGCGCGTGCGCTCGCAATGGCGCTCGACGTCCGGTGCGCCGAGCCGCGCGTTGGTGCGGCCCTGCCGCTCGAGCTGGCGCGCATGCGCCGCCGCGACGCGCGCCCGTATCGCAGCGCTGGTTTCCGCTTCCGCCAACTGCGTGCGGCTCGTCATCGCCTCGGCGTCGATCGCCGGCACGTCGACCGTCATGTCGATGCGATCGTAGAGCGCGCCGGACACGCGCCAGCGATAGCGGCGCACCTGATCGGGCGTGCAAGGGCAGCGGCCGCTCGGATGCCCCTGCCACCCACACGGGCACGGGTTCATCGCCGCGACGAGCTGGAATTGCGCGGGAAACGCGCTTTGCCGCGCTGCGCGCGAGACGTGAATGACGCCTGATTCGAGCGGCTCGCGCAGCACTTCGAGCACGCGTCGATCCCATTCGGGAAGCTCGTCGAGAAACAGCACGCCGTGGTGCGCGAGCGAAATTTCGCCCGGTCGCGGGAGGCCGCCGCCGCCCACCAGGGCAACCCCGCTTGCGGTGTGGTGCGGCGCGCGAAACGGCCGCACGCGCCAACGATCGGTGCGGAATTGCCCGGCGAGCGATGCGACCGTAGCCGCTTCGAGCGCTTCGTCCTCGCTCATCGGCGGCAGGATGGATGGCAGGCGCTGCGCGAGCATCGACTTGCCGGTGCCGGGTGAGCCGATCAAGAGCAGCGAGTGCCCGCCTGCCGCGGCGATCTGCAATGCGCGCTTCGCCTGCGGCTGCCCGCGCACATCGGCGAGATCGAGGCCGTTCACCGGCGACGCTGCAGGCGCGTCGGTAGCGAGCGGCGGCAGCGGCGCAGCACCCGTCAAATGCGCACAGACGGCAAGGAGCGTCGGGGCCGGCAGAACCGTCGCGTTGCGCACGAGCGCGGCTTCGCCGGCGCTTGCCTGCGGCAGCACGAACGCACGCCCGTCGTGGCGTGCCGACAGCACCATCGGCAATGCACCGCGAATCGCGCGCAACTCGCCCGTCAGCGCGAGCTCGCCGGCGAATTCGTAGCGATCGAGCTCGCCCTGCGGCAGCTGCCCCGTGGCGGCGAGGATGCCGATCGCGATCGGCAGGTCGAAGCGGCCCGATTCCTTCGGCAGGTCGGCGGGCGCGAGACTGACCGTGACCTTGCGCGCCGGGAACTCGAACTGCGCGTTCTGCAGCGCCGCGCGCACTCGATCGCGCGCCTCGCGCACCTCGGTTTCAGCGAGGCCGACGACGTGCACGCCCGGCAATCCACCGGCGAGGTGCACTTCGACGCTCACGCGGGGCGCCGTGACGCCGGCGAGCGCGCGGCTGTGGACGATCGCGACGGACACGGGCGCTCTCTTCGCTTCGGCGATGCGGTCGCGCCACGCCGGCGCGCGCTCGCGAGCGAACGACCTTATCAGCCTCGCGCCGTGCACGCGCTCGTTCGTTTGGCCGATTCACGACACACTCCCGCCCTCGTCATGAAGCGACGATCGTGTTGGGGGGCGCCGCGTTCGGCGTCGCGCGCGTGCCGAATCTTGCGCGCACACGCGTAACCAGCGTCGCGGCCGTCGCCAGCGCCTGGCTTTGCACGTCGCCGCCGCCCTGACGCCGATAGAGGAAGAGCGCGAGCGCGAACAGCGTGCCTCCGGGAAGCAGCACCTCGAGCAGCACGTAGGGCCCGAGCTTGCGCGACGCCGCCTTGAGCGTCTCGAGCAGGTTCAGGATCGTCGTTCGCACTTGCAACTCCTTGCCGCGATAAGTCGCGATTCGCAGGTTCGTGAAAGCCACGCCGCCACTTTCTCGCGCGCGCGCTGGCCGATCGCTGACCGATCGACGCATGCGCGCACGGTCGGATATCAGCGCACCGCGGGGGCGGCTGCGCTGTGATAACGCCTTGAACGAGCGAAGCTTTTAGTGCGGGGACCCGCGTGCAACGCGCACGCGATAGGTAGAGGTCGCGCGGCAGGCGCGCGCCTTACGAACGACTGACCGATCGCTGACCGATCACGGGCCGATCGGTGAAAGCGTGTGCCGCCAGCGCTCGGCGGCACGCGGGGGGAGCGGCGATTACGCGATCGACTGCGGCGGCGGGGGCACGCGGGCCTCGAGCTCGGCCACGCGTGCCTCGAGGCGCTCGAGCTTCGCGCGCGTCTTGCGCAGCACCTCGGCCTGCACGTCGAACTCCTGACGCGTGACGAGATCGAGGCGCGCGAGACCGCTCTGCAGCATCGCCTTGACGTTTTTCTCGACGTCCTTGGCCGGCGACGCTTCGAACGCCTTGCCGATGCGCGCCGCGAGCTCGTCGAGGGTGCGGGAATTCAGCATCGAATTTCTCCTCGCTTTCGAAGCAGGGTCAGAGCCGAATGTCGAGAACGGTCGGCGCAAACGTGCACGCCGGCAGCGGCGAGATTCGCCTCCGACCCTATTTCGTGCATTCGACCGTTCGTCTGCTCGCGAATGGTGCCGGGCGCCTCGCGTCGGCGCCGCGCTCGAGATTCGATTCCACGGCAAGTCATTGACAGCAAAGCGCTTATCGAGATAGGCATCCGAATTGCAGAGCAGAGTCGCGGGAGGTACGACTTCAATGAAAAGGCGACCCACGCATGAACCTGCATTGTGCCACCGGCATTGCCGCATTGGCGGCGCTCGGAACGCTCGCGACACCCGCACTCGCGCAAACCGCCGCACCGGCCGACGCGAAGCCGCCCGAGCCTTTCACGTTCACCGGCAACTTCGGCATCTACAGCCAATACGTCTTTCGCGGCCTCACGCAAACGGATCGCAAGCCGGCATTCCAGGGCGGCTTCGACGTCGCGCACACGAGCGGCTTCTATGCCGGGACGTGGGGCTCGAACATCAGCTGGCTGCACGACGCGGGCGTCGTCTCGCACGGCGGGAGTCTCGAATGGGATTTCTACGGTGGCTACAAGCAGACGTTCGCCGAGGACTGGGGCATCGACGCGGGCGTGCTGCAGTACTACTACCCGGGCAGCTACCTGCCCGGCGTCACGAATCCCGACACGACGGAGCTCTACGTTGCGGGCTCGTGGAAATGGGCATCGCTCAAGTACTCGCACGCGGTGAGCAACACGTTCGGCGTGCCCGACTCGCACAACAGCTGGTATCTGGACCTCTCGGCGAACTATCCGATCACCGACACGCTCACGCTGAACGCGCACGTCGGCCGCCAGGAATATCGCGGCCACAACGACGGCTTCGCAAACGGCGACACGCTGAACTACACCGACTGGAAGCTCGGCATCACGTGGGCGGCCGGCGGCTGGAACGTCGGCGCGTACTACACGGACACCAACGCGAAGGACGCGGGCTACACGCTCGCCGGCCGCAACATCGGCAAGGCGACGGGCACTGTCTTCGTGCAACGGACTTTCTGATGACGCGCGATCGCCTTGCGCCTCGCGCGCGCACGACACCGGGGAGCGCACCATGAAACTCGTCACCGCCATCATCAAGCCGTTCAAGCTCGACGAGGTGCGCGAAGCGCTGTCGTCGATCGGCGTGCAGGGCATCACCGTCACCGAGGTCAAGGGCTTCGGGCGGCAGAAGGGGCACACGGAGCTGTATCGCGGCGCCGAGTACGTCGTCGACTTCCTGCCCAAGGTGAAGGTCGAGGCCGCGATGACGGACGACCTCGTCGATCGCGCGATCGAGGCGATCGAGCGCGCGGCCAACACCGGGAAGATCGGTGACGGAAAGATCTTCGTATTCGACCTGTTGCAGGTCGTGCGCATCCGCACCGGGGAGACCGGCGCGAGTGCGCTTTGACGGGAGGAAGGAAGCAATGAAAAAACTGCTGATCGCATTGGCGATGCTCGGCGCGGTGGGTCTCGCCACGCCGCTCGCCGCACAGGACAAGGCGGCATCGCCGCCCGCGACCGAGGCGAAGACTGCGGCCGACGCCAAGGCACCCGAGGCGAGCGCAGCGCAAAAAGCCGCGCCGGCGAAGAACGACGACGTGCCGGCATCGAGCGGCGCCACGGCAGCTCCACCGGCGGCCGGCGCCGCGCCCGCGCCGAACAAGGGCGACGTGTCGTGGATGCTGATCTCGACGGCGCTCGTGCTGATGATGTCGATCCCGGCGCTCGCACTGTTTTACGGCGGCATGGTGCGTGCGAAGAACATGCTGTCGGTGCTGATGCAGGTGTTCGTCGTGTTTTCCCTCATCACCGTCCTGTGGTGCGTGTACGGCTACAGCCTCGCCTTCACCGAAGGCAACGCTTTCTTCGGCGGCTTCGACCGGCTTTTCCTGCACGGCACCTTCGACTCGACGAAGGGCGAGTTCGCCACGGCAGCGACATTTTCGAAGAACACGCCGCTGCCCGAGCTCGTCTACGTGGCGTTCCAGGCGACGTTCGCGGCGATCACCGTGTGCCTGATCCTCGGCGCTTTCGCCGAGCGCGTGCGCTTCGGCGCGGTGCTGCTCTTCGCGGTGCTGTGGTTCACGTTCGCGTACGTGCCGATCGCGCACATGGTGTGGTTCTGGCCCGGGCCGGACGCGTACACCAGCGCGAGCGTCGTCGATGCGACGAACGCGAAGGCCGGCTGGATCTGGCAAATGGGCGCGCTCGACTTCGCGGGCGGCACCGTCGTGCACATCAACGCGGGCATCGCCGGACTCGTCGGTGCGATCGTCATCGGCAAGCGCGTGGGCTACGGCCGCGAGTCGATGGCCCCGCACAACCTGCCGATGACGATGATCGGCGCCTCGATGCTGTGGGCCGGCTGGTTCGGCTTCAACGCGGGCTCGGCGCTCGAGGCGAACAACTCGGC
>Ga0310810_10004892_pt1 | contig 14895 bp, 14 predicted proteins | sample NCmetagenome_FD_207641 | JGI IMG/M metagenome (GOLD analysis project Ga0310810, IMG submission 207641) | Soil microbial communities from experimental microcosm in Duke University, North Carolina, United States - NC | ecosystem: Engineered > Artificial ecosystem > Soil microcosm > Unclassified ...
TGGCCAGCACGCGGGCGACGATGTCGGTCGCGCCGCCAGGCGCAAAGCCAACGATGAGGTGGATCGGCTTGCCGGCGGGAATGTCCTGAGCTGGAGCGGCGTTGGGATGGAATCCACTGAGGACTACCGCCGCCGCGAACGCGACCGAGCGGAACAGAATTCTTTTTTTCGACAATATCATTGCTTGCCTCATTGCGACGATCCCTGGTTGCCGTCGACGGACCGGTCATTCCGCCCATCATTGATCGTTTTGAAGCGGCTGTCTCGCACGTCGAGACGCCGGACCAGATATCCTACCGAGCGGCCTGGGCGCGCGCCTCGGATGCGGCAAGATTGGGAGGCCAATCCTTGAGCCAGCTCTCAAGGGGAATGACCGGAGGCGGCACGTTGAAATCCACCACGGCCGGATCGACCGCGAAGTAATCGCCGTCGCGCTCCTGGATCACGGCGGTGTTGCGCGGGTCGTGCAGATTGCCGCTGTTGGAAAGCTGGGCAACGCGATGGAAGCGGAACAAGCGCGCCCGCTCCATCATGGTCATGTAGGTCCAGGTATTGATCGCTTCGTCGATGCAATCGAGCTGGGTCGGATCGCCAAGGTTCGGCAAAATATCCATATTCTTGTGCGTCCATTGATGGACTGCCGTTCCGGTCTTCGTCCCAACGAGGCGGCGCATCACTGAAACAGCTTTCGAAATCCGCCGGCGCTCCGACGCGGCATCCTTGGCGTGCGGCTGGAAGACGGCAGCCACGCGCTGCCACTCCTTGACGCTCAATGAAACGCTCGATGACTCGGCACAACTGAACCCGTGACATTCGCGGAAATGAGCGAGAGTGGGATTGAGCTCGGCGTAACGCTCAAGGAAGGTCGTGCTCTGGTTATGAGCACTCTGCGCGCAGGCGGACAGCAGCAGCGCCGCGCCCAGCCAGTACGGGACCCGAACCACTCGCACACGAACCCCCGAGAACTGCCGGGCCATTCTATCGCCTCCAAGGGCGGAGCAGAAGACGGCACGCCAGAACGCGCCTGTCACGGTTAAACGTGCGTGGACAAGTCCGCGATCGTCGGCCGCTCGCCGCTCAGCGGGTTGTCCGGATCGAAAGCATAGCTCAGCGTCTCGAACCGCATCGCGCGCGCGTCCACCATCAACAGCCGCCCGACCAGTCCCTCGCCGAAACCGACGATCTCGCGAATGACTTCGAGCGCCATCATCGAGCCAAGCACCCCGGCGAGCGCGCCCAGGATTCCGGCCTCGGCACATGCGGGTACCGTACCCGGCGGGGGCGGCTCCGGAAACAGGCAGCGGTAGGTCGGATTGGGATTGCCGTCGCGGCCCCGTTCATGGGCGCGAATGGTGGTGAGCGCGCCATCGAAGGTGCCGAGCGCTGCCGTCACCAGGGGCTTCTTGGCGAAGTAGCACGCGTCGGAAACAAGATAGCGCGTGGCGAAATTGTCAGAGCCGTCGGCGACGAGGTCATACGGCCCCACCAGCGCGAGCGCATTGGAGGCCGTTAGGTGCTCGACGTGGGTCGCGACCGTAACGTGCGGATTGAGCCGCGCGATCGCAGCGGCGGCGCTGTCGACCTTGGGCCGGCCGACATCGGGCGTGCCGTGGATGATCTGGCGTTGCAGGTTCGACAACGCCACCGCGTCGTCGTCGATCACGCCCAGCGTACCGACACCGGCTGCCGCGAGATACAGCAGGACCGGTGCGCCCAGCCCGCCGGCGCCGATCACCAGAACGCGGGCGCGGCCCAATGCAGCCTGCCCGGGGCCGCCAACCTCGCGCAGCACAATGTGCCGGGCATAGCGTTCGAGTTCCTCGGGCGTCAGCATGGACAGCAACTCACCGGGTGGATCGCAATTGACCGCATCATTGGCCATCGGAGCGATTTCGGCTAGGGTGCGCCGGCTTCTGGCGTGGGGTTCGGATGCGTGTTCCTGCCGCGATTTTAGCTGTCATTGTCGCAAGTTCCGCGGCATTGGCCCAGGGCGATCCGCGCGCCAATCCGCGACCGGTGCAGGAAGCCGCCGCCAGCCCCGAACCCAAGAAGGATACGGCCGCCGAAGCCAAACCCGAGGCCAAGCCCGAGGCCAAGCCGCGGGCACGGCCGAAGGCTGCACACGAAGCAAAACCCGCCAAGAACGCCAAATCCGCCACCAACGGCAGCGCCAGCGCGGCCGCGGCGCCACTCAAGCCATCCGGCTTACAGGACGTTTATGCCGCGATCCCGCGCGGCGACCGCGCGGCAATCCAGAACGATCTGACCTGGGGTGGCGACTATAGCGGTCCGATCGACGGCGAATTCAGCGAGCGCCTCGTCGCCGCGGTAAAGACCTATCAGTCCCGGCACAAGAATCCCGTCACCGGCGTGATGAGCGCGGAGGAGCGCGCGGCGCTGGCCTCGGCCGTCGCGCCGCGCAAGCAGGCGGTCGGATGGCGGCTCACCGAGGACCCGGTTACCGGCGCCCGCGTGGGCTTGCCCGGAAAATTCGCCACCAAGATGCTGGCGCTTCCCAACGGCACGCGCTGGTCGTCCGAGCAGGGCCAGTTGCAAATCGAAACCTTCCGCATCGACACCGGCGCGACGCTCGACGCCGTGTTCGACCAGCAGAAGAAGATGCCGCGCCGCCGCATCGAGAAAAGCGATTTACAGAACGAGAGTTTCACAATTTCCGGCATGCAGGGCCTGAAGAAACTTCAGGTGCGCGGCTTTGCGCGAAACGGCGAGGTGCGCGGCATCACCATCCTCTACGATCAAGCGATGGAAGGCACCGCGGACCCCCTGGTGGCGCCGATGTCGGGCGCGTTCGTGCCGTTTCCTTCGGCCTTCACGGTGGCCGGCGGCGGCGCGCCGCGCCGCAAGGTCGAATACGGCAGCGGCGTGTTCATCTCGGCCGCTGGCCATGTGCTGACCGACCGCAACCTGCTCGAAGGCTGCAACGTCATCGTGTTGCCGGGCATCGGCAACGCCGAGCGGATCACCACCGATCCCAACAACGAATTCGCGTTGATCCGCGTTTACGGCGCGCGCAACACCACGCCGGTCGGCATGATCGGCGCCTCGCCGGAGACCGGACAGACCGTCACGCTGCTCGGCGTCGCCGATCCGCGGAGCCAGGGCGGTGGGGCCGAGGTGTCCGCCGTCCGCGCCAAGCTCGGCGCCGACGCAAGCACCCGGCCGCTCGAAAGCGTGCCGGCGCTGGGTTTTGCCGGCGCCGCCGTGGTCAACGACCAAGGTCATTTCACTGGCATCACGGTGCTCAAGGCGCCGGTGGTCGCGGGCCCGGCCGGCGCGCCGCAGGCCGGCGTGGTACCAGTCGATCGCATCCGGAATTTCCTTGAGGCGAATTATGTCGCGCCCTCGTCGGGCAAGCCCGGCATCGAAGGCATCAAGGCTTCGGTGACGCGGGTGATTTGCGTCCGGAAGTAGCCACAAGTGTCCCGGACAAGCGAGCGCACAGCGCGAGCGACGATCCGGGACCCTGGTTAGCAACAGAAAAGAAACCGGGATCCCGGGTCTGCAGCGCATCACCAAAAAGGTGCTGCGCTGCGCCCGGGACAGGCAGCATCATCTGTCGATCACCTGTTCTTAAACTTCGCCGGCCGCTTCTCGACAAACGCCGCCATACCTTCCTTCTGGTCCTCGGTCGCGAACAGCGCGTGGAACACGCGGCGCTCGAAGCGCACGCCCTCGGTCAGCGTCGTCTCGAAGGCGCGGTTGACGCTTTCCTTGGCGGCATAGACCGATGGCAGCCCCATGCCGGCGATGGTCTCGGCCACTTTCATGGCCTCATCCATCAAGGTTGCCGCCGGAACGACGCGCGCGACGAGGCCGGAGCGCTCGGCCTCCTGCGCGTCCATCATGCGTCCGGTCAGGATCAGGTCCATCGCCTTGGCCTTGCCGACCGCGTGGGTGAGGCGCTGCGTGCCGCCGTAACCCGGGATGACGCCGAGCTTGATCTCGGGTTGCCCGAACTTGGCGTTGTCCGCCGCAATGATGAGATCGCACTGCATCGCGAACTCGCAGCCGCCGCCGAGCGCAAAGCCCGCCACAGCCGCGATCACCGGCTTGCGGCACCGCGCGATGCGATCCTTGTCGCCGCCGAAATCCTCCATGTTGACGTCGTGATAGCTCTTGTCCGCCATCTCCTTGATGTCGGCGCCGGCGGCGAAGGCCTTGTCCGATCCGGTAATGATCAGGCAGCCGATGTTGTCGTCGGCCTCAAGCGTGTCGATCGCTGCAATGAGCTCGCCGACCAGCGCAGCGTTGAGCGCGTTGAGCGCCTGCGGACGATTGAAGCGGATGATGCCAACGCGGCCCTTGGTCTCGATCAAAACGTTCTGCGTGCTCATGGAACTCCGCCTTGTCTTGCAAAATGCCGGGGGATTATCGGAGAGCGGCGCGAACCAATCAATTCGATTCGCGGGGCCGCCCGGGGAAGGCGCCTGTCGTTCGTCATGCCCGGCCTTGTGCCGGGCATCCACGTCTTTCTTCGCGATCAGCAAGACGTGGATGGCCGGGACAAGCCCCGGCCATGACATTGAGGGGCTGTGCGGAGCAGCAACTGTCGGTACTTGCGTCCGGGTCTAAACCGCCTCGGCTTCCTTGGCGCGCTCGGACTTCTTGCGGTCGTTGGGGTCGAGCAGCTTCTTGCGCAGCCGGATCGACTTCGGCGTGACCTCGACCAGCTCATCGTCCTCGATGTAGGCCAGCGCCTTCTCCAGCGGCATCTTGATCGGCGGCGTCAGGCGTACCGCCTCGTCCTTCGACGTGGTGCGGATGTTGGTGAGCTGCTTGCCTTTGAGCACGTTTATTTCCAGATCGTTGTCGCGGGTATGCTCGCCGACGATCATGCCGCGATACACCTTCCAGCCCGGCTCGATCATCATCGGGCCGCGGTCTTCCAGCTTCCACATCGCATAGGCGACGGCATCGCCCTGGTCGTTCGAGATCAGCACGCCGTTGCGGCGGCCCTGGATGTCGCCCTTGTACGGCGCGTAGGCGTGGAAGATGCGGTTCATGATCGCGGTGCCGCGCGTATCGGTGAGCAGCTCGCCCTGATAGCCGATCAGCCCGCGGGTCGGCGCGTGAAACACCAGCCGCACCCGATGACCGCCGGACGGCTTCAGTTCGATCATCTCGGCCTTGCGCTCCGACATCTTCTGCACCACGACGCCGGAGTGAACCTCGTCGACGTCGATCACGACCTCTTCGATCGGCTCCTCCAGCTCGCCGGCGGCGTTCTTGCGGAGCAGCACCTTGGGCCGCGACACCGACAGCTCGAAACCTTCGCGGCGCATTGTCTCGATCAGGATGCCGAGCTGCAATTCGCCGCGGCCGGCCACCTCCATGGAATCCTTGTCGTCGGATTCGCGCACGCGGAGCGCCACGTTGCCTTCGGCCTCGCGCAACAGCCGGTCGCGGATCATGCGGCCGGTCACCTTGCTGCCTTCGGTTCCGGCGAGCGGCGAGTCGTTGACGCGAAACGTCATCGCCAAGGTCGGCGGATCGATCGGCTGCGCGTGGATCGGCGTCTCGACCTCGGGATCGCAAATAGTGTGGGCGACGGTGGCCTCCGGCAGACCCGCGAGGGCGACGATGTCGCCGGCCTCCGCCTCATCGACCGGTGTGCGCTCCAAACCACGGAACGCCAGCACTTTGGTGATACGGCCGGTCTCGACAAGCTTGCCGTCGTAGTCGAGCACCTTCACGGCCTGGTTCGGCTTGACCGATCCCGAACTGATGCGGCCGGTGACGATACGGCCGAGGTAAGGGTTCGCCTCCAGGATGGTGCCGAGCAGGCGGAACGGACCCGGTTCGACCGCCGGCGGCGCGACGTGGCGCACGATCAGCTCGAACAGCGGCTTCATGCCGTCTTCCTGCGAGCCTTCGAGGTCGGTCGCCATCCAGCCGAGCTTTGCCGAGCCGTACAGGATCGGGAAATCAAGCTGCTCGTCGGTGGCATCGAGTGCCGCGAATAAATCGAACACCTCGTTGACCACCTCGGTCGGGCGGGCGTCGGAGCGGTCCACCTTGTTGATCACCACGATGGGCTTCAGTCCCATCTTGAGCGCCTTGGACACCACGAACTTGGTCTGCGGCAGCGGGCCCTCGGCGGCGTCCACCAGCACCAGCGCGCCGTCCACCATGTTGAGGATGCGTTCCACCTCGCCGCCGAAATCGGCGTGACCGGGCGTGTCGACGATGTTGATCCGGGTGTCGTGCCACAGGATCGAGGTCGCCTTGGCCAGGATGGTGATGCCCCGCTCGCGCTCCAGATCGTTGGAATCCATTGCCCGCTCGGCGACCTTCTGGTTGTCGCGGAACGAGCCGGATTGCTGCAGCAGGCGGTCGACCAGCGTGGTCTTACCGTGGTCGACGTGGGCGATAATGGCGACGTTGCGAAGATTCATTAAAGTTCCAAAAGCCGACGCGGGCCGTTTCGCGACCCGCGCTGGCGCCATACATGGTGCTAAAGTTGCGCGGAATATAGCGGCGGATTGCTGCAACGCAACCGAGAAAGGCTTCGGCAAATGGCACAAAAGTTAACCGGACAGGCCCGCAAAGACGCCCTCGGCAAGCTCAATGGCTGGAGCGAGGTTTCGGGCCGCGACGCCATCACCCGCAAATTCGTGTTCAAGGATTTCAACCAGGCGTTCGGCTTCATGACCCGGGCCGCCCTGATCGCCGAAAAGATGGATCACCATCCGGAGTGGTTCAACGTCTACAAGAATGTCGACGTGACGCTCTCGACCCATGACGCCGGCGGCGTCACCGAGCTCGACATCAAGCTCGCGGGCGAGATGGACAAGCTTGCCGGCTAAAATTGGAATTCAGATGAAAAGACGTGACGTGATTAAGCTGCTCGGCGGTTCCGCTGCGGCGTGGTGGCCGCTTGCGGTCGACGCCCAGCAAGCCGGTAAGGTGCCGACGGTCGGCGTCCTGATGGCCGGCGCGGAGAATTCGTCCGAGAACAAACCGCGCATCGACGCATTCCGTCAGGGTCTCGCCGAGCTCGGCTGGAAGGACGGCAAGAACGTCCGCGTCATCTACCGCTGGTCGGCCGGCAAGCGCGAGCTGATCGATCAGTACGCCAAGGAGCTGGTGGCGCTGAAGCCCGACGTGATCCTCGCCAACAGCACGCCCGTGATCTCGACTTTCAAGAGTATGACATCGACCACCCCTGTGGTGTTCGCGCTGTCGATGGACCCGGTCGGTCTCGGCCAAGTGCAGAGCCTGTCGCATCCGGGCGGCAACTTCACCGGCTTCACCTTCATCGACCCCGAGTTGGTCGGGAAATGGATGCAGCTCCTGCGGGATGCGGTGCCCGGACTGACGGAGGCGGCGCTACTTTTCAATCCGAAAACGGTGCACGCCTATACGCGGTTTGTCGAACAGGTTCGCGCGAGCAATCGGCCGGGAGCGGTCGAGATAAGGGCTCTGGCGGTTGGCAGCACCGAGGAAATGGAGAGTGCGCTCAAAGCACTCGCGAAAAAAGGAAACAGCGGCCTGATGGTCGGGCCAGACCCTTTCAATCAAGTCCGCCTGAAGCAGATCGCCCAGCTTGCCTCGCAGCTTCGCCTGCCGGCGGTCTCGGTTTATCGGCCATTTGTCGAAGACGGCGGGCTGATGATGTACGGGCCGGACACGGCGGATATCTTCCGCCGCGCCGCCGCCTATGTCGACCGCGTGCTGAAGGGCGAGAAAACGGCCGACCTGCCGGTGCAGCAGCCGAACAAGTTCGAATTTGTCATCAATCTCAAGACCGCCAAGGCCCTGGGACTGACCGTGCCGCCAACGCTTCAGGCCGCGGCGGACGAGGTGATCGAGTAGGCGGCAGGCAGACCGCCTTGTGGATGCCTTGTACCATCACCATCTTCTGCGCCGCAGAGCGCGACAGGAGCGTTTTTATGAGGTTTTCGGGTGCAGCGACGATGAGCGACGACGAACGTCTGAATCGCGACGAAGCCAATGTGCTGGCCAACTTCTGGCGCGCATTCCGGCGTTTCGCGGCCCAGATCCCGTTCGCCGAGGATCTGCTGACGGTCTACTATTGCGCGCTCGACCGCGGCACGCCGACCTATGTGCGCGTCGCGCTGTTCGCCGCGCTCGCCTACTTCATCGATCCGTTCGACGTAGTCCCCGACATGCTGCCGATCATTGGTCTGAGCGACGATGCCGCTGTCCTGGCCGGCTCGATCAAGCTCGTCTGGGACAACATCAAGCCGGAGCACCGCGACGCCGCGCGCGACGCGCTCAAGCGGATGAACGAGACGGCCTAGACCAGAACGGTCACGGCTTCAGCACGACCTTGCCCATCACCTTGCGCGAGGCGATAGCGTTGAGCGCCTTCGCCGCATCCGCCAGCGGATAGACCGCCTGAACGTGCGCACTGAGCTTGCCTTCAGCGCACCAGCGCACCAGATCGGCGGTGTTGGCGCGGTGCGCCGCGGGCTCCCGCTCAGACCATGAGCCCCAGAACACGCCGCGCACGTCGCAGGATTTCAGCAGCACCAGGTTAAGCGGCAGCTTCGGGATTTCGCCGGCGGCGAAGCCAACCACCAGATATCGCCCGTACCAGGCCAGCGAGCGCAGCGCCGGCTCGGCGTAGCGGTCGCCGATCGGGTCGTACACCACGTCGATGCCGTGTTCGCCGCCGAGCTCCTTGAGTCCGTTGCGAAGATCGGTGCTTGCGTAGTTAAGGCCGTGGTCCGCGCCGTGTTTCTTCGCGAACTCCAGCTTCTCGTGCGACGAGGCGCAGGCAATCACGTTGGCTCCCATCAGCTTGCCGAGTTCTACCGCAGCGAGTCCCACCCCGCCGGATGCCCCGAGCACCGCCAATGTTTCGCCACGCTTCAATTGCGCGCGGTCCTTCAGGGCGTAGTACGACGTGCCGTAAGTGACGATCAGGCCGGCCGCGCGCTCGGCGGCGAGCCTGGCCGGCATCTTGATGAGCCGGCTTGCGTCGGCCGCGATCTTCTCCCGGGCCGCGCCGTAGCGCGCATAGCCGATGACACGATCGCCCACGGCGAAGCCTTCGACGCCGGGTCCAAGACTTTCGATGACGCCGGCGAATTCCGCGCCCGGCGAGAACGGAAACTCCGGTTTGTACTGGTATTTCCCGGCGATGATCAGGAGATCGAAGAAGTTGAGCGCGGCGGCCTCGATCCGCACCACAGCCTGCCCCTGCGCGGCGACAGGGTCGGCCACCTCGCCGATGGTGAGATCTTCAGGCCCGCCGGCCCGTGTGCACAGCAATGCTTTCATAACGGCAGGTTCCAGGTTTTATCGGGATTCTCGCAGAGCTCGGCGGGTATGCCCACCCGGTCCCTGCCCAGGTTGCGACAATTCGTTCTTTCCATTGCTGATTTTGCCCGTTATTTCTCTATGGTCACACGGCGATGGGGTCCGTGCCGCCTTATACGAGAGGCCAAATGAGGCTGACATCGAACCGGCGCGCGTCGAAGAAATTGGCCCTGAACCGGCTTGCATTGCCGCTGCTTGCCGCAGCGGCGTGGATCGCCGCGCCGACGGCGGCCATCACGCAACCGAAGCCGGCCGGACCCACGGCGCAGGCGACCTTGCTGGGCCAGTACGGCGACTGGGGCGCCTATACGGCGTCGCCTAACGGCCAGAAGGTCTGCTTCGCGCTGTCGAAGCCTACCGCCTCGTCCGACATCCCGCCCAATCGGCGCAACGCCTCCAACGTGGTCTATCTGTTCGTCTCGACCCGGCCGTCGGAGAAGGTGAGCAACGAGATTTCCGTTTTGATCACCGGCTATGCCTTCAAGCCGAATTCCGAGGCCGGCGTCGCCATCGGGGGCGCAAATTTTGCGATGTACACGCAGAACGATGGCGCCTGGGTCAAGAACGCGGCCGAAGAATCCAAGATGCTCGACGCCATGCGCAACACCGGCGACATGGTGATCAAGGCCACGACCTCCCGCGGCACCCAGACCTCCGATACGTTCTCGCTCAAAGGGTTGTCGCAGGCGGTCGATCGGGCCTCGCAGGAGTGCAGCGGCTAGGCTCCTGGCGATCCTGCGTGCGCCTGCCCATCTATGCTAGAGACGCGCCATTCGCGCCGCCCTGAACCATGACCGCCGTTCTCGAAACCGACATTGCGCTCGAAAAGACGCCGCTTGAGCGCTACGTGCCGCCGGCCAAGCCCTCGCTGGTCGGGCTGACGCGCGCCGCGCTCGCCGATGCGCTGGGCGCAATCGGCGTTGCGCCGGCACAGCGCAAGATGCGCGTGCAGCAGCTATGGCACTGGATCTACGTGCGCGGGGCGCAAAGCTTCGCCCAGATGACGAGCGTTTCGAAGGACCTGCACGCGGTGCTCGATATGCACTACACGCTGGCGCGGCCCGAGGTCGTCGCCGAGCAGGTATCGGCCGATGGCACCCGCAAATGGCTGCTCCGGCTGCCCGGTGAAGTGGCGGGCGAACAGCCCCACGAGGTCGAATGCGTCTACATTCCGGAGTCCGACCGCGGCACCTTGTGCGTGTCCAGCCAGGTCGGCTGCACATTGACCTGCTCGTTCTGTCACACCGGCACGCAGCGTCTGGTCCGCAATCTCACGCCCGGCGAGATCGTCGGTCAGCTCATGGTGGCGCGCGACCGGCTCGGTGACTTCATCGGCATGGAGCGCGCGCAAGGCTCCGGACTGCCGACCGGAGGCGACCGCGCCATCTCGAACATCGTGATGATGGGAATGGGCGAGCCGCTCTACAATTTCGAGGCGGTGCGGGACGCACTGGCCGTCGTGCAGGACGGCGACGGCCTGGCAATCTCCAAGCGCCGCATCACGCTGTCCACCTCCGGCGTGGTGCCAATGATCGAACGCGCCGGCTCGGAAATCGGCGTCATGCTGGCGATTTCGCTACACGCGGTGCGCGACGAACTGCGCGACAAGCTCGTGCCGCTCAATCGCAAGTATCCGATCGCAGAACTGCTCGAAGCCTGCCGCAACTATCCGGGGCTTTCGAACGCGCGCCGCATCACCTTCGAATACGTCATGCTCAAGGGCGTCAACGACTCGCTCGAGGACGCCAAGGCGCTGGTGCGCCTGCTCGCGGGCATTCCGGCGAAGATTAATCTGATCCCGTTCAATCCCTGGCCCGGCAGCCCCTACCAATGCTCGGACTGGGACCAGATCGAGAAGTTTTCCGAGATCGTGTTCAACGCTGGCTATGCCTCGCCGGTTCGCACGCCGCGGGGCCGCGACATCCTCGCAGCCTGCGGCCAGCTCAAGAGCGCCACCGAGAAGCTCAGTGCCCGCGAGAGACTTGCGCTGCGGGCGATGGCGATGACGGATTGATGGCTCTGATCGGCCGCATCTTTGTTGTCCTGTTTTCCTTCGTGATTGCCAGTCTTGTCGCCGCCGTCGTCATGGCGATCGGGATGCTGCTGCCCTACGACTGGCAAAGCCTCGCCTCGCCCGGCATCCATGGCGGCATGTTCACGATGGTGGTCGGTTTCGGCTTCTTTATCATTGCCGGGCTGGCGCTCCTCCCTGCGATTCTGGTCATCGCGCTCGCCGAGACGTTTCGCCTGCGCTCGGCCTTGTTCTATGCGACAGCCGGCGGGCTTGAAGGCTTGCTGCTGTTCTACCAGCGAGTGTGGCCCATGGGCCTGGATAACGATCCGCTGATGATCCGCATGGCCGAGATCATGGCCGCCGCCGGCATCGTCGCCGGCCTGTGCTATTGGGCTCTGGCCGGACGCAACGCCGGCAAGTGGAGCGAACCGCCGCGAGCCGCATAGCAACGCGGCACTGTGCCGCCATTTTGGGCCAGCGCCGCCCCTCGCCTCAGCGCCGGTGCTGTGCCTACAATCGACGCCGATCAGCAGGGAGGCGGACATGCGGATGGTTCGGTCGACGATTGCCTTGGCGGTGACATTGACGGTCGCGGGCTTATCGGCCAGCGCAGCGATGGCGCAGACCAAGATCACCGTGGGCAAGACCAACGGCGGCAGCGGCTTCCACGTGCCGAGCTACATCGCCATGGACAAGGGCTTCTTCAAGGACGAAGGCCTGGATGCAAGCTTCGTCACGCTCCAGGGCCGGGCCCTGGTAACCGCCGGCCTCAGTGGCAGCGTGAACTTCATTCCGATCCCGTCCGGCGGCTCACAGGCGGCACTCAGTGGCGCGGAAATCCGCTATGTCGTCGGCCAATCGCTCAAGTCGCAATGGCTGATCGCGGCGCGCCCGGATATCACCAAGGCAGAGGACCTGAAGGGCAAGACCGTCGGGTACGGCCGCGCCGGCTCCGCGGATTACGACGAGGGCGCCGCCGTGCTGCTGCGCGCCTTCAAGATGGAGGTCGGCAAGGACTACAAGGTGATCTCGTTCCAGGGCGAGCCGGAACGGATCGCCGCGCTGGTCAATGGCGACATCCAGGCCGCGCTGATTTCGGTACCGCATGCACCCCGCGCGCTTGGCGCCGGAATGAAAATTTTGCTGCGCACCGGCGACTACATTCAGCGCGCCGGCGGAACGATGTGGACCATGAAGTCTTATGTCGACGCCCATCCCGACACGGTCAAGAAATTCATCCGAGCCATGGCGCGGGGCGTCATGTACTACCGCGACAACAAGGCGGGCTCGTTGGCGTCCTTGAAGGAGCACCTGGGTGTGCAAAGCGACAAGGATGCCGAGATCGTGTGGGAGCAGACCCACAACACGTTCGGCGCCGAGGTTCCAAAGGAAATGTTCCGCGATATTTTCGAATCGCGCCGCGAGACCATGATCGCCGCCAAACAATGGGCGCCGGACAAGCCGCTACCCGACCCGGAGCAATTCCTGACGCGATCACTGCTGGAGTCGACGCTGAAGGAGATGAAGTACATCCCGACCAAGCTCGACGTGCCGACCCGCTGAGGTGTAGGCTTTCGCGCAATACCCGCCGGGACAGGCGGGCTCGGGAGGATCGGACCATGAGGACTTTGCGAGCGGCCGCCTTGGCCGCGTTTATCGCGCTGTCGTTCGGCAGCGGCGCGGCGCAAGCGCAGACCAAGATCACGATCGGCAAGATCGTCGGCGGCATCGGCCTGCACATCCCGAGCTATATTGCGATGGACAAGGGCTTCTTCAAAGAGGAAGGCCTCGACGCGCGTTGGATCGAATTGCAGGGCCGCCCGATGATCACCGCAGGGCTGACCGGCAATCTCGATTTCGTGCCAATCCCATCCGGCGGAGCGAATGCGGTGCTGACCGCGAATGCGCCGCTTCGCTACATCGTCAATCAGTCGCTGAAGCCACAGTACATCTTCGTGGCCAAGCAGGAGATCAAGAAGCCTGAGGACCTCAAGGGCAAGACGGTGGGCTACGCCCGCGTCGGCGCCGCCGACTACGACGAGGGCGCGACCACGCTCGACCGCTTCTTCAACATGAAGGTCGGCCGCGACTACAAGGTCATTCAGTTCCAGGGCGAGCCGGAGCGGATGGCGGCGCTGATCAATGGCGACATCGTGGCCGCGCTCGTCTCGGTGCCGCGCGCCTACCAAGCCAAGCAGGCCGGCTTGCACGTGATGCTCCGCACCGGCGACTACCTGCCGCGCGCCGGCGGCGCATTCTGGGTCACCGACGACTACTTCAAGAAGAATCCCGAAACAGTGAAGAAATTCATCCGCGCCATCGCCAAGGGCGTGATGTACTTCCGCGACAACAAGGAAGGCTCGTATGCGTCGTTGAAGGAGCACCTCGGCGTCAAAAGCGACGAGGAGGCGGCGCTACTGTGGGACGAGTTGCACAACACCTTCGCGGCCGAACTCCCCCACGATCTCTACCGCGAAATTTTCGAATCGCGCCGGCTCGATCTGATCGCGGCGGGCCAATGGGCCAAGGACAAGCCGCTGCCCGATCCGGAGCAATACCTGGCGCGCGACATGCTCGATACGACGCTCAAGGAGATGAAATACGTGCCGACCAAGATCGACGCCAAGGCGAAGTAAGAGCATGGACAATCAGGCGCGGAAGTAGCGACAGCGAGCGCTCGCCATCATAAGTCCGTCTTTTTGAGCCGCCGCTCGCTGGATGTCTGCTTTATTACAGGGCAACCGAAATAACGCGCCGGCGCAATATGGCGCGATGTGCGAAGCGCGATCCATGGCGGCAAATTGCGCTATTCGCTCACCTCATCCGCGGTGGCGAGCAACTTATCGGGGATCGCAAGTTTAAGTGCCTTGGCCGTCTTGAGGTTGATGATCAATTCGAACTTATCGACCTTTTCGACCGGCAAGTCGGCTGGCGCTGTCCCCTTGAGAACCCGACCGACGTAATGACCGCCCCTGTAATAGCCATCGCTGAGGACCGTTCCGTAACTTATGAGTCCACCAGCTTCAACAAATTCACGGAATTCGTAGATCGCCGGCATCGTATATTGTGCTGCAAGCGCGACAAGTCGTTCACCTTTGCTGGCGAAGAGTGGATCAGCGCTGACGAACAGCGCGTCGGCACGCTGCTGGGCGAGGCTTGCAAAAGCCTGGTCGAAATCGTTTTCGCTGGCCGCATTCAGCACCGTAACCTTGACGCCGAGGGCCTGCGCCGCGGCCTTCGCCTCCCGGATTTGCGGCTCAGCGACGGGGCTGGTGGGATTGACGAGCAGTCCGATCAGCTTGGCCTTGGGCAGCAGGTCGTGCAGGAGTTGCAATCGCTTCTCGGCCAATGTCGTGAGAACCATCCAGATTCCGGTGATGTTGGCGCCGGGTTTGTTGAAGCTCGCAACAAAGCCGAATTTGAGCGGATCGGCGCCGGTGACGAAGATGATCGGGATCGTCTGGGTCGCGGACTTCGCCGCGATCACGGCCGGCGGGCCTATGGCAAGGATCACGTCCACGTGTCGCTGCACGAGATCGGCCACCATCGCAGGCAGAACGTCATAACGGTCA